>Ga0316221_1001692_pt1 | contig 22228 bp, 24 predicted proteins | sample TBH18007metaG_FD_206003 | JGI IMG/M metagenome (GOLD analysis project Ga0316221, IMG submission 206003) | Freshwater microbial communities from Trout Bog Lake, Wisconsin, USA - TBH18007 | ecosystem: Environmental > Aquatic > Freshwater > Lake > Hypolimnion/Profundal zone | place: USA: Wisconsin... | reverse complement strand
TCTTTTGACAAAGAAAATACAGTCAAGGTATGGCGTTTAGTGGAGAAAAAAACGGATGTCAATTTAGCATTGGCTATGTATCGTGATGTAAATAAAGGAGGTTTAGACCAGGTCGTCCTGATTTCGAACGATACAGATACGGAACCAGTCATTCATGCACTTATTGAAGACTTTCCTGAATTGAAAATTGGCATGATCATTCCTAGAGGGCCTCAAAACAGCGGAAAAAAAGGTCGTCCCGCAAGTAGCAGCCTCTTAAATCTTGCTCACTGGTCACGGGCATACATTAACGATGAGGAATTATTGGCTGCGCAACTTCCAGATTTCGTTCCTACAAAAAAGAAACCCGCTACAAAACCAATTCACTGGTAGCGGACTTTTTTTACTCAATCCGCCTTGCCCGCATTACGCCATACCTCGTGGCATCCCAAGCATGATCTTCTGCGTCTGTATCGACATCTTCTGGGTTGAGTGAATCTGGCGGTAGTTGTGGAATGGTACGCAGCCAGTGTTTGCAGGTGCTAAAGACTTTGAGTCTTTCTTCTGCCAAAAGACGAATGATTTCTTGTGCGCCGTTTACTCTGCTTCTGGGGGCGTTATAGGCTTCGGTCCATTTAACCCCTTTGTCCCTAAAGATTTGTCCGATAGATCTCTCTGCCCCAATTTTAGAAAAGATCGATGGGTCGGCTAAGTTGAGGCGGTACTCGTATCCAAGGCGCTCATCATGGGTTTCAATCTTTTTAATTTTGTCCGCTACTACTGTGGCATCTTCTCGGGTTCCGGTATTTTCTTTATCGCCATATCCATAGAGTTCTCGCCAAAGGTAATAGACCCCATCATTCGATAAAGCAAACCAATAGATAGCGTACGGCCTGGCATAGCCCCAATCCATAGAGCGCCATACCTTCCAGCTTGGCGGTATGGCAAATGGCTCAATGATATGTTTGGAGGGTTGCCATACGCCCTCTAAGAAACTTCCCACATGGATATCCCAATCCCCTTCTAACCAGGCTCTGCGCCGATTGGGATCGCTGAGCGATTCCAGGCTCATCAGGTAATTGGGATCGTTTTTAAGAAGATGGGTGTTCTCATAAATCGTTGAATGAATACGCACTCTAGGCAGTGATCCTTCTTGCCGAATAATCTTCCCCGCCGGGACAGCGCCAATTTGAAATCGTTCTTTTACTGATGCATGGCCTATTCCGAATGGATTACAGGTGGCGCGAACCATGCGAGGCATTCCGGGGCGGGATGACCGGCAGGTGGAATGCATGGCCTCGTAAAAAGAGAGGTTGCGCCAATTAGTCAGCTCCTCGAATCCCAACCAGGGGTATTCGTGTCCATGGTAATTCCAGTAGTCCCCTTCATGAGCCCCATACCGAAAGTACAGCATTTCTCCTGTAGGCCATTTCCAGACATAATCGGATTCATTGAACTTGGCACCTGGGAAGATTTGGTAGAACCAGCGCTTACTCTTTGCTACCACGTCCGCCAATTGGGGATAGGTCAGCCGAAAGAGTGTGCCGCGCCAATGATCTCCAAATCCCCTCCCAACATGCTGGGCATAACTCATTAACAAGGTATCGGTCTTACCTCCACCCCTAGTACCTTCGAGTAATACCTCATACACAGGACACGACAGAAATAAGGTCTGGCTTCCAGGTAATGGTTCCCAGATCGTCTTTGTTTTCAATGGCTTATGGTTGATGCTTAATGTTCGACACTTAATGCTTAGACTGAGCCGCCAGTTCCCACTCATCTGCGCTCATGGTGGTTGGTACTACCAATACTCCGCTTTGTAATGGTGTTCCGTCTTTACCAGTATGTTCAATCGCTGATAGTCGAGGATGCATATAAGGGGCTGCATGCTTTCCTACAACGGCGACCATATTCAGAAGCTTGATACGTTTTTCTTGGGCCTCGATATTGGCCTGGGGTTCGCCATCTTGATTTTTGCAGTTTTCAGCTTCTTCATATAACTCATGCATGACCTTCATCATGACTTCTAGCGGCGTAATACCTTGAGAAGCCAATAACTCAGCAATTTCAAGGGTGCGTTTAGTAAGGCTAGGCTTACTATGCCCAGCCCCTACTTTTGCCCCTCCCTTGCCAGAAGCTTTAGGACTGGCTTTGGGTTTCTTTTGAGGATTCGCAATCATGGTCTGCTAATCACCTTCAAAAGATGGGGTTGCAAAACCACGGTATCACCAGCGGGCTCATCACACAAAATGGTGATCCTTTGAAACAGATCCTGCCGGCTTTGGGCGCCTCGATGTTTGATGACAGTACCAATACGTCCACTAGGGGTCTTCACACGAGATCCCACAGGAACATCATCCATGTCTTGGTGAATAAGTGGGTGAAGTAAGGCGGATTTAGTTTGCATCTGACCCTCCAATAGCATTTTTGCGTTTGTGTATTTCAGTAAAAATTCGGGCTTTGAAAGTCTCATAGCTCTCAGAGATTTCTGCTGTCATACCCAGCTCCCTGCCCTTGGCATCAATTCCCTGATGGCTTTGCCACCACACCGCGTTGCATAAGTCGCTACCATCCGGCTTTTTCTGGGAACCTTTCAAAATAGCCAGAATGAAACCCGCGTTAATCGGGTTGGGGTTAGCGGCCTTACGACGGGTTTCTTTACCTGCAACTATGGCTTTACTCACTTCGTCCTCAGTCACGCCCAGGTCAACCATCTCCCGAATGCGGTAATCATCAATGGCAATGGCCCTGCCTTCCTTGCAGATCATGGCGGCAAAACTTTTATGTTTTTCGATGCGCTCCTGGAAAAGTTTTTCTTCCTCAGTTGCCAGGGCTTGGCTTAGGCTCTTTTTTTCTTCCTTGGCGCCCATTGCCCCCGGCACTCCCAGCACCCTCAGTACCCCCGGTACCCCCATGGTTCTGTTTTCCTGGGGTATGGAGATTGGTTTCTGGTGACTGGTTTCTGGAGTCTGGTTACTGGTGTCTGGTGAGCAATGCGTTGGCAATACGATCGCATTGCGTTCGCATGGGATCTCAATCGTGGTTTGCGTCTCCGTTTGGTTGAGCTGTTCGGCTTGCCAACGCCCTTCTGCGCTTCGTTTGGCTTTGAGCTGCTTGGCTTTGAAACGGGTGATTTCATGATCACAGCGGGTTTGGCGCCAGCCATCGTCGCTCAGGGAGAAATATTCTTTAAGGATGGTGACTACGGAACTTTTCTCTTCTTTGGTTTTGGCTTTGATCAGGCGTTGTACTGATGCAATCTCTGCGGGCAGCGGTTTTTCTGTTGCGTAGTACTTGTGCAGGAGGCGTATATAAGTAGCATCTTCAATAAATGTGAGATGCGATGTAGCTTCTGCATAGTCTCCAATGTGATGTTCGTAGTAGTTCATTTGATAGCGCTCTCCTTGTGATTGAGTTCTCAGTAATGAATTTTTCTGAGATAAAAGAATCTATCAATCGAGAGAGCGAGCGTCAAACAAATTATTTTGAATTTATTTTTTAAGGACTTTTTGAATAATTGATGTAGGTTATTTCTTACACGTCAGATGATGTTTTAGGATATTTTTCTGTTGTAAAAAATTTGAATTACTCCATCGAAGTTCACTGCTGTTTTTATTTGTAAGAAATTACTGAATCGTCTGCATCCCTTTACCTATATGGCTTCTGTTGTTTTTAGGAACATATTAAATTTAGGGTTAAAAATAACTACAGCATTAAAAAAGGGTATTGTTTTTCTATTGACCAATGACTTTTGTTTGAGTACATTGCGATGAAGTTGCATACCACTTCACAACTAAAAGGAGATTTAATTTGATGATTGCAATTCGCTTGTACAAACTCTATCGATCATATGGATATACAAAATACATTTCTGCGAAGATGACCTTGCAGTTATTTCGTAAAAATATTTATCGCGCTCGCTAAGGAGATCATCATGCAAAACATGAGTGGATTGAGCTCCTCTAAATCTGAAATTACTTTAATGAGAATTCCTGAAATATTAAAAATCATGCCAGTCTCAAAGTCGAAGTTTTGGCTCATGATCCAAAAAGGGGAATTTCCTAAACCGATCAAGATTGGGAGATCTTCTTTTTGGACTCTTGAGCAGGTGCAGGGTTATCTTCGAGGAAAGGTGGGGGAGCTTAACAATGGGTTGTAGGTGAACTGAGGGATGGTGGGGTTTGTCACTTTTGGAATAAGATCAACTTCCAAATAGTGACTACCGAACCTTGCCCTGCCATTCCTAGGCACGCCTTAGTTATTTCTAGATGTATATCGGGTCTTGGTTTGATATAAGCCCTGAAGAGCATTTAACTTTAACGGCCTGGCCTTGACCAATATTGAAGTCAATGCCTTTGTTGTCTGCACAACCCAACCCGCCATATTAAGGAGGGTATCGATATTATCGCGAGCCCTTTGTTCGGGATTTTGATTGATAGGCATTTATTTAAGTTAATTACGCCAGGGCCCTAAAAATCTCTTCATCTAATACTCTTTTTAGTATTTTGGCAGAATCGAGCATTTTTTCTATTTCTGGACGCTCTATTAGGCGAATACCCAAAGTATTAGCCTGTTCTTTTGCTTTTGAATTAAAGCGTTTATTGCAAATTGCCACCCTTTCAAATCTAATACGGGAATACTTAGCTTGATAAGCCGGACTGCCAGCTGCGATTTCCTTGACTGCATCCCAACCAAGCTCATTTGTAGATGTGTGTTTACACTGAACGAGCATACCTGACCCATCATGGCCAATTACAACTACATCGACACCACCGTCGCCTCTACCCTTTTCTGTAATTTCAGACCTTAGCTTAAGTAACCCAAGCAAGTACTTGCAGAATATTTCAAAGCTATCTCCATCAAGCTGATCAACATAGTTTATGTCAACTAAATCATCTATGTTTCTAGTCTCTCCATTTGGCCCACTAGTTGGGAAAAGGTCAGAAACTGCAATATCTGCTCCTACTCCGTCCAGCATATCTCCTGCTAGCTCAGATTTAATAGTCATTAAGCGATCCAACTTGTCCTCAAATGTTATAAAGTCATCAGCTACGATCGTTGGGCAATAAACATAAACATCTCTTTTTTGGCCTATTCGGTACGCTCTATCTGTGGCTTGACCCTCTTTTGCCGGATTCCAGGTTCTTGAATAATGAATTACATGATTGGCTTCAACAATATTTAAGCCAAATCCTGCAGCCAATGGAGAGAGGATGATCGCTCCGAAGCCAGACTTAGACTGGAATTCATCTATGACATCCTGCCTATCATCTACATCACCATTAATTAAGCGAGGTATGAATCCAAATTCACTGCGAATAAATAAAGTTAGAGCCCTTTGAATTTCTCTAATTTCAGTAAATATGATCGCCTTCTCACCCTTGCTTTGTATATCTCTAAGTTGAGCAAGGAGCCACTTCAACTTTGGCGAGTTAAATAAGTGAGTTGCACTACCGCCCTTATCAACCTGAAAGGTTCTACTCGGCAGGCAGTATGGCTCGGCACAAACAGCCTTAATAAAATGAAGAACGGCAAAGGACATATTTGCCCTCCGCTTGGCGCTTGACTCTGCGGCCGCGGCTTCAAGCTGCCTTAAACCCTCAGCATATAGGCCTCGCTGGTGAGCAGAAATTGCAATCTTTAACCGATCTCGTTCTTTTTCTTCGAAGAAGTACTTATCATTTGAAACATTGATTTTTGCAGGCAACTCATCGGCAATATCTGTTTTCATCCTTCGAAGAATTTGCGGCTCAATATAGGAGCGCAATAAATTCAGGGATTCCTTGAATTCCTCAGTCTTAGATTCAATTGGCTTACGATATTTTTTTCCAAAATCCTCAAGAGAACCTAGTAAACCTGGCTGAATAAAGTCGAATAAACACCATAAGTCTGCAAGTGAGTTCTCAACAGGCGTGCCTGTACATGCGATTCTGAAAAAGGCCTTTTGTTTTTTAGCAGCCAAAGTAATCATTGCATTAGGCGTTTTAATCTTTTGAGCCTCATCACATATCATGAATGTGAAGTCTTGACGAGCCAGAGAGAACTCATAATCCCGAAGAACTTCATAGGTAGTTAAAACAACCTTAGCAGTCCCTAGCCAGTTTGGCTTTAATAAATTAGTTATCTGCAGTTTTTGCAACCTATCGTCAATCTGACCCTTGGGTTGCTTCCTTACATCCAACTCTTTCTTATGAAGCAGGAGAATTTCGGGGAAATCATCAAAGAACTTTTTAGCCTCTTGGGTCCAATTCTTCATTAAGGCGATTGGGGCGACAATTAAAGAGGGAGGATCATCTGGATGTTGCTCATAATGCTCAGCCAAAACAGTTAATAACTGAATTGTTTTTCCAAGGCCCATATCGTCAGCAAGAATAGCGCCACGAACATGGTGAGGGGTCAGTGCAAATAGATGCTGCAGCCAAGCAACCCCAATCTTTTGATGGGTCTTTAATACGATTTCACTTCGAAGATTCTTGGGAATCCGGGGCTCAGAGTTGGCATTTTTTAATAAATTAACCCTATCCTTTGCCTCTTCAGTTTCCGTGTAATTGAGCCTGCTAATCCTATCTTTTAGAAGCAAGGTATCTTTTTTCTGCTTGGCAACAGATGCTGGCCGCTCCGGCGGAGTTTCTGGTGGGGCCGGATAATCAGGTCCACCCATAGGGCCTTTGGGTCTTTCACTTGGAGGGGGTTCTAGAGGTGCCGGATAGTCTGGACCGCCTGTAGGAGGCTCTTGCGGGGGTTGCTCGATTGGTGGTTGCGGGCCTACCTCTCCCCCCGAATTAATAAGCAACTTAAATTTCTTTAACAATTCCTGCCCATCTCCAATAGAGAGGGGCAAAGGTAACTTTGGATCAATTACTTCTGAGCGACCTTCTACTATTGACTGATTAATTAGGTCCTCAAAGTCCCTAACCCACTTTATATCAAGCTGTATAAAAGCCTCTGCTCCATTGGGCGGCAATTCAACTTTGATAAGGGGAATTAAATCTGTTGGAGCCCAAGGGCCTGATGACTTTTGAATATAGGGGGAATAAATAGAGTTACTCTTACCAATACCCTCTATTTGGGAGCCGTAATTAACCAGACTATAAACATCTTCATAGTCAATAAAGTTATTGGCCTGATTCTTCCAAGTTCGAATATAAGCCTCAGCTTCTTTTATACGGCTTACGATATCTCCATCGATATCAATAACATGATTTCTCCACGTAAAAAATTGCTCCTCAGCTTTGGCAGCAGAAATCATAATCCCGAGAAGAGTTTCCAATTCAGCAGCATTCCAAATAGACTCGCGGTATGTGGCTGAAGTCATATCTTGAAAGGTTTTATTGATATTAGCTACAACTTCATCAAGGAGGCCGCCCTTGAGGTAAGGCTTAAAAGACATGGCAGTTGGAACTAGGCCAATATTCTCTTTTGCAGTCTGAATTTGCTGCTCTTTCAACACGCTATAGGCAGTCTCGCCAAGAAAGGAGAATGGATTTCGAACAAAGGCCTGAGCATTGGCGCCAGTTACCCTACGGTATTTAAACTTAGTCTTAACTACCTGCAAAATTTCACGAACGGGCTCGGAAAATATTATCTGAATGCGACCGCCCTCGGTTGGGAAATCAACATCTTCAGGTACCTCACTCCACCTATCAAAAATGTTCATCCAATCCGAAGGTGCTTCAGGAAATGTTGGCTGAAATTCAATCATTTGAATTCCGGAAACATCTGCATTTACAAAGACTAAATCTAATGAATCTTTTGTAAGAACAACAGTCTCTTTCAAATACTTAGATAATGAGGCTTTTGCATTAATAGCCGCCGGACGTATTTCGCCCCACTTTAATTCATTCAGTTTTCTAGACTTATCGCTGCTTGGAATTTTTGAAAAGTCATTTATCTTTTTAACCAATATCCACTCAGATGGCATCATCATCCATGGAGCTCCAGATGGATCAAAGATGGCGCCGATACGCTTTACTTGGTTAGCCCTTAGCGATTTATCAAGTACACCATCAATCCGCAGGGAAAAATCGGGGTCAGAAAGAGTCCCTTTTTCAGAGATGGATAAAGTGGATTGCTTAATAGGAGGCAAAAACAAAAGGCTAAGCGAATCAATATGATCTTCGGAGTTATTTAGATAATAGATATTCGGCCAGGTTAAAAGAATTGACTCTTTCTCCAGGGTTCCCAAACCCTCTTCACAAAGCTGAGCAAGGTAAAGCGCCTGTTGTCCGGCATCTGAAAAATCACACGCCCAATCTAGAAGCTCTTGCATGTTATTAACAGCTGAAAGATGCAAAGAGTGGTACCTGACACCATCTTCATGTAGCGAAGTTTTAATTGTATTAATCGGTTTTGATATTACGTCTTCTAGAGAAATTTGCCTTCCCCCTTCGGAACCCTTTTTAATTAGTCGAGTGATCCAATTCATGAAATGCTCCAACCTAACCCATACTCAAATAAAAAGCCCAATTCAAATAACTCATCAGCAATCCGCCCATGGCGCTGAGGGTAAAGAATGATCACTTTTCTGCCAACTTCAGTTACCTCAATACCATTTCGGCCAGCAACTACTTTGCCTTTAAGAATCCTATCTTTGAGAGGCATATCTAATGCTGGACCTGCTGGTGCGGCCTGAGCCTCGGGTGACTTAGCCTTAGCTTTGTCAAAATAGCTTTTTGCATCAATTGCACGAGATACATCTCCCCGAACATCTCTTTGTTTATCGGGTCGAATTCCGTAGGATGCTAAAACTCTTGGGGCCCTATGGGAGTCTGTCCAACCAGGAGTATGAGTAAATGCAATCCCGCCATGGTGATAGCGCTCTTTTAATCCGCCCCTATAAGTAGCCGAATATTGCTCAGGAGCCCTAGGATCAAAGTTATTTTCGCTATCTTTATATATGTAACAGCCACCCAAGATACTGAAGTCAACAATAATATTGTTATTTATTTCCATAATAAAAGCATCTTGATTTGAGTCCGCGTCCCCAATTAGCTTGGCAAAAGCATTTCCGTTTCTAGTAAAAGTCTTTCTTAAGTCTGCTCGACCCATCACTATGCCCGCAGACTTGGTGCCCAATACTAATTTAGTGAACTTTGCTTGTTTGATGTATCCAAGCCAAAAGTCTAGCCGCTCATCATCTGCATATCCACGGTCTTTTAGAAGCGCAAAGAATAACCTCAAGTTTGTTTCAGCAACCCATCCAAGCATCATCTCTAGGGCAACTGAAGATATTTTTGCCCATGGGGAACCAGAAATTTCATAGCCCTCTGGACTGCCCCAATGCTCTAGACCATATTCTTTGAGCTGCCTATGTTCATTAGTTTGGCTACACTTGGCGTAGCGATCGAACATGACTCGCAAGCCTGGATCACGGTAATCCTGACGCTTATCCAGTAAATCGAGAATCTTTGGAATTGACTGTTTAAATTCAATGTCAGGCAGAGAAACTACGTGCTGGACACAACTTAGTATTAATTCGCGCCAAAACCAACTATTGGACGGAATATCGATTTCAGCCGCAGCACGTAGAACTCGCTCTTCCCTACCATTGAACCAGTCTGCGGCATAACTGGCACAAGGGTCAGGGCTAAGCAACTCCTGATTCTCATCAACAGATGTCATCCATTGAGGCTGGAATTTACAGACCTCTTTAACTTTTAGCCAATTCCTCTGAAGATATCGACGGATAGTTTCCTGAGTTTTCTCGAAGTTTTTTTGCTCGGCATCGCTTGGAACTGGAGTCATGAAATATGCAAGCAACATTCCCAACCAAGTGATTTGCATTTGAACGCCTCTATCACTCTTGGAGGCATAAATTTCAATTAACTCTTCGAGCTTACTTTCCGTTAAGTAGACGGAAGTATTTCCAGCTTCTTGAATCTTGGTATGAAGAGCAAACGCAACCATATCGACGATTGCGTTCTTGCTTCCAATGTGGCCCAATAGAAAGTCTCTGGCAGACTCCTTAGCCACCTCGCCAGCCGGCTTACCTACATCCTTAAATCTATCTTTAGTCTTTTGAAATTCAAGAGGAAGGTATTTAGGCGGTGGAAATAAACTACCGCCACCACTTAAATTGGCGATGATGTCATTTAAAGAGGCTTCGAGTCGCTTTAATTGAAGCACGTACCAAACTCCTTATTGGAGAGATCTAAAGGTGTCGGCCTCTTATCATTGAGCTGCCAAAACTCCAGTTTTAGTTCAACCCGACGACTTTCAGCTTTTGAAGCCTTCAATGAGTTAAATGAAAATCCACCAACCAGAAATAAGTCCTTTATTTCACTTTGTTCAGCTTTAGTGATCTTAATATCTGAATTAGAATTGCTGGCAGATAGGGAGCAAACAACTTGACTACTTCTTCTCAGAGAAAGCTGAAGATTAGTCAAATAGTCACCATCAGTATCTGTGTAGCCCTCAACAACTACGCGACGAAAATATGCATTACAAGCTGATGATTTAACTGATTTCAGGATCGAGGGGATGTAACTCCTGAGAAATTCAACCCCTTTAGGGCTGATGTTCGACTGATTGGAGTCAAAATTAACAATAGATCCCAAGTCAATTCGAATAGCGTCGCCAGTACTGTAATCAAGCCTTGCATCTGGATAAGACTGTTTTGCAGTTGTTTTAAGCTCATCAAAGCAGGTTTGCATTGCTTCGCGACGCTCTTTTTCCTTTTTTCCATCCCCGCCAATTGTCACAATAGTCACCGCCATAACCACCAAAAATAATGTCATAGCAGCAGTCATCAAATCGGAATAAGAAATCCAGAAAGGCTTTTCACCTTCGTCTTTTCTTCCTTTTTTGATAATTATTCGCTTAAGCATTAAGCACCTTTATCTTCACGCAACATCAGCGTAGAAGAAACCATTGTTTCAACTGCTGCTCTTAATGCACCAATTGAAGATGCCATTAACTTCTCATTTTCAGCATTTATCTTCGTGACCTGTGCCAACATCTCAGAATTGAATTTCTCGAACGCCGTAGTTAAGACTGAATTTACAGTATCAAGATATTGCGTACTCAATTTCTCCGTAGAATTAAGGGTATCCATAATTCGCTGCATATCAGCAACAATCTTTTCGCTAACCCCTGCCTCACGTTTAGCCGTTGCAATCAAAGCAGTAAGCTCCTGCACATAACTCTGACTGACCTGACGAGACTCTTCGTACTTGTATAAGAGATCCTTAATAATTGATGTAGTTCCCTGCAAGGACTGGGCAGCTTGCTCCATTTGTACGGTGATGTTTTTACTGCCTTCAAGAACCTCAGTAACAGCATTGCCGGCATCAGTAAATCTTTCGGCTGCCAATTTCATATTTATGGCGCCATCATTCATGCCCGAAATTGCAGAAGTTGATACCCTCTGAATTTGGGATATATTCTCTTCAGTCTTAATCGTTGATTGCTTGATACCCTCAATCAACTTCGCAACATTGTCAGAAAGACCGCCATAAAGCTGTTTGGTTGAATCAGTTAAATCAGTTGTTCTTTGCTGATCTTGGACAATCTGCTTATTACGCTCCTGGGCAATAGAACGAATTCCAGCATCAAGCTCACCCAAAACCTTTTGAATAGTTTCATTCATAGCATTTTTAGTCTCGCCTTGCTGCTGAATCATTAACTGCTTAAGCTCTTCAATAAACATCCGAAGCTGCTCATTCATAGCCTCTTGAGCTAACGCAGCTCTTTGCATAGACTCTTCCATCTTCATGGACATTTCAGATGCTGCACTCTTACCAGCGTTAGAGATATCGTCAATTAACTTAGTCATAGCCATCTGAACCAAAGTCATCGAATCAGAAGATTTTTGGATTGCCTCGTTTATGCCCTTAATTTGAGAGCCAAATGTCTGATCTAACTTGTCCATAAAGCCAGCTAACAAGTTTTCAAGCATTCCAGAAACAGCCTGACCCTGGCCGGTTGAAAAGTCTTTAACAGCACCACCAATTATTTCAAGTGGTGCTTTCAAAGATTCACCGATTGAGACTCCTATTTGAGTCGCCTGTTTGCTCATCAAAACTTCTAAATCCCTCATTAGGGCATCTTTAAGAGCAGCTGCATGGGTTGCGGAGCTCTCTGTCGCCCTTACAAGCCGTGCAAGATAATCCTCGCCCACACCAGCTGCAAATAGTCCGTCTAACTGCTCAGTTAACTCATCTACTTGTTTATAGCAATTATTTAGAACTCTTTTCTCGAAAAAAGTAATAAGGATGGCTGCAAGAATTGCAAACCAAGAACCCAAAAACGCTGATTTAACCTCGCCAAGCAACAGATCTAAAGTTTCGCTCGCTTTTGATGCGCTAAATGAACCTAAACCCCAAACTAATCCGGTAAAAGTTCCAATAATTCCAACACCAGTCAAAATACCTGGTAAGTGACGAAAGAACTCAGCATTAATTTGAGCATCAACAATTGACTCTTTTGAAAAGAAAACTTCTGCTGGAACCGTTGATCTAATGGCGCTATGCTCACCATCTTCACTAACAACTACATGCAAGCTTTGGCTATATTCTTGCCAAAGATTGATAAACGGCTTCTCATTAAAGATATTTTTAAGAGCATTTAAATCTACTTCGGCATCAGTTGACTTAGATAAAGATAAAAGTTGCGCATTAATCTCTTTTAACTTTCCCTCTAGTTTTGCACCAGGCTTTTGATACTTAGTTAAATAAAAGTATGACAAAAGGCCAACAAAAAATATGATGCAACTAATAATGTACGGATTAAGGCCTGCTAAAAATGTCATGTTAATTTTCTTAAAAATCAGTTATTTATCTATTAATTACCATTATCTATTAATTAAAATTAACTCTAAAAATTAGAAGCTCACTATTTGATCCTGAGCATCCTCAAAATTAAGAGTCAATTATCAATATGGATGCCCCATGACTGCCCAAGTAGCTGAACGCCTGATTTATGGTGACAAGGAAATCCCCTTGTTTACCAACCCACTTGCCCTATATTTGAAGCAAACAGGAATCTCTTTTGAGTCTCCATATACCGCTAACTGGCGCGGATATGTAGGCACTTGGCAGATTATTGAAAACGCTGGGATTGAGAGGCTCTATTTGGTTGGACTCTTGGCCAATAAGAGTTATGAAGAAATTTTGAGCCTATCTGACGTCTTCCCAGGATATGACAAGGTATTTGCCCATTGGTTTAGTGGTGAATTGCGTTGCCCCCAAGGCGCCCAATTAGAGTACGTTCATATGGGGTATGCCAGTACCTATGAATATGACCTGCTCATAAATTTCAAGCAAGGGGTGTTGGTCGACAAGCATGCTCGCCACAATACTTTGCCAGATAGGGATTTAGATCCCACATCGATCCCAGCATTTTTAAGGAAACAAAGTGATTAATCTTCTCGACTCACTTCATTTAAGCTGGAAAGAATGGCTATTGATATACATGACGCCAGGGATAGCGGTATTTGGCTACAACCTTGCTAAAACTTACAAAGTGCGCCCTTCAGAGTTTGCTCGTGCCATTTTAGAAAATGTACGGGGCAAAACCACCATCAAAGAAGTTCTTGAAAATATCCTTGTTTATTCCTTTGCGGGGGTTTGCATTTTAATTGGTTGGCCCGCTTTCTTGGTTTGGTGGTTCATCACTTCAAAGCAAGAGGCTACACAAGAGATTGAGCAAAACAAGCCCCGCTTTTATTGCATGCCTCAGCATTTGATTCAGAAGCTCACACCAATGGAGGCAGAGGCTTCAAGTTATGTGATTGACCCTCTAGGCAAGGTACCAAATCTACCTTTTGGACACCTCAATACTGCTTGGGCAATCCTCTTAAGCGACCTATTTGATCCGAAAGATGAGCTTTGGTCATTCCATATACCTAAGGGGTGCATTACTGGGAAATATGGAAATACCTATTCTGGGGATACCAGTGGATTTGCCAAGATCCGTAATGGGGAAATTTTGGCTGAATTTATTACCGAGGGTAGCTAGCTCATTATTTGAGCCAATAGCTTGTTTTAATGAATACATTATTTGTTAGCGATCACGAGGATTAGGTATGAGTGCCTTAAGATCGAAAGACATTGTCTTTTCATGAAAAAACCATACCGGCTTGTGCATCCTTTTTTGCCCTGGTTATCCAGGAGCTCCTTTCAGGATGTGAGCAAGTGGACAGCCAGGAAAGACTGGCTGTTTTTTATTGGGACTTAGTTACCCTTAGTTGAATAAAGATGCATCTATATGCTTATTCATAAAAAATCTGCCCTCTCATATCTTTAATAAAGACTTGATAAAAGCTCTTCCATCGTTGCAACTCCTCGGGTTCACATACCGCGCCCGGTCTTTGGATGGATAGGTCTCTAACAACAGAGACATTGTTTTTTGACTGACGATAGGTAGCTTTGTAATCGATGCCGTCTTTGTTGTAGGTCACATCATTAGGTATGCGGGTTAATTTCACATTACTTGGAAACTCGATCTTGTAGGACTCGCTCACTGACCTGGTTGCACAGGTATATGGGACGGTAAATTTTTCAGGTGGTCTTTCATTAGCTATAAGGGCTAACTCTCCTGGCGCTAGGCCCACAGGAATGGTCATAGCTCCTGGTCCGGGTATATTGGCTACGGCATCCAAAGTAAATTCAGAGTCGGTTGTAAAGGGCTCATTAAGGTCATAGACCATGCTGGTTTTAAGGCTGCCATCACCCGTTTGCCTAAACTTGGATAATTGGTTCTTTACCAGGCCTTCAGAAAGAGAAGTACCAACTCCTTCGTATGCATACCGGGCCAAGACATCAGCCCCTCCTATGAACTGGGTATGGGCTTTACCTTTGATTTGTCCGTCAGGAAGAATATTCAAGGTAACGCTAGTAACGGTACGGTTATCTTTACTAGAAACTTTTGGAGTTCTGCCAATTTTTGCTAGCTTTGTTATTAAAGTGGGCTTGTCTACCTCGTAGTACACCAAGCTGCCATAGGGCGCCATCTCTGCAGTAGAGTCCAAATACAGATCCCATTGGGGAATATAGGTAATCACGTGATTGAACGGCGAGATCACTGGGTATATCGGGAGCGTATACGCGGTTCCAGAGTTGATTAACGCGCTACTGCTATCAATTCCTTTAGCAGCCAATAAAGCGATAAGCAATGCATTGTGGTCTTTGCAGTCGCCATATTGGTTTTGGATAATGCTATTGGCATCATGCGGAATAATTCCTCCATCCCCTAGGTAGATGGCTACATAACGGATGTTGTGAGAAACCCAGTTATAAAGCGCCCTTGCCTGAGCCTTCTTATCTTCTTTGGGAATTCCCGCGGTAATCTCATCGGCTAACTGTTGCACCTGAGGAGTGACGTCGGTCTTGCCCTGCATACGCTCTTCATAGGCTTTGGCAAAAGCCTCCTGACTTGGGAGGGTGGAGATATAGAGATGGGAACCAAAATCATTGGCGGAGACTTGTAAATATTCTTTTTTGGTTTTCTTGAGGTTTTGATAGAAATACTCAACATGGCGCTCACCATCTAAAGTTTGGTCTTTAACCTCCTGAACGCCTTTGGTATCGGTATAGAGCTTTAAGGTCTGCGGATAGTTAAGGCTGTATTTATAGGAGAGAACTTCAACATTTGGTGAGAACACCAATTTTGTATAGAAGTACCCTGGCATCAATGGTGTATGCGTAGTGAGCTTTGACTTGTAATAGGTTCTTGATCCAGGGGTGACCTTCGGAAAAATAATGATCTTGTGCTTTTGATCAGAGAACATAGCTGCACCACTGCTGTTGTCATCTTCAACCGTCCTAATAGCATTTTGTGCAACTTCAATCTTCTCGCCCGTTGGCGTAATCATGTACGCCTCTATTACTTCTAAATTGGCTAAGGTAGAGTTATAGGGAAGATCGGTATGTGATTCAGTATCTACGGCTAACTGAGATTTGACGAGCGTTGTTACCTCATCAACTTCAACAACCGTCCCGTCAGAATGAATGGTTTCATTCATGACATAACTCTCCACTACAGAGAGTGAATCGAATTCTGACTCATCTGCATGAGTGATGGTGATTGCACCTAATAGAATCAGTCCTATTAGGGCTATAGCCCATTTGCTTTTAGTGGCATATGCCATGGAAAATTCCTAAGGGTGAATCAAATAAGGCATATAAAACACATAAGCCACATAAATCACATCAGACATTATTACCTGCGAACATAAGAGTTGATGTATTGCTTACGTTGTGACATGGCGGTATCGGAGATGACGATATTCGCATTGGCGTAAATGATTGCCAGGGGTTCTTGTAAAAGCGCTTTATCTGGCACATAGAGATTTCCTCTTGAATCCCTGAGCTTAAATTTGGGCAATCCAAGAATTTTGGCGACATCTAGAAAGACTGCAACCGTCAACGGCCTGTTAAGAGGCATAGGCCCTCTGCCAGTAGCTGAGATCTGCAAGGGTAATAAGGCAATCAAAACTAGTGCGCTCGTTAGCATGGAGCCCCTTTATGAAATTTGTTAGTTTTTTCATTTTCTTGGGCTCGTAGCTCACTAGGTGAGCCTTAGTCTTCTTATTCTGAATCTTTAAAGACAACTATCGAGGTTCTTATGAAATATCTGATCGCCCTGCTGCTGATTGCTCAAAGCGTTTTAATGGTTCGGACAGCCTCTGCCCAGACTAACAACTGGGAGAATTCTCCCGATAACTGGAATAACTCGCAAAACAATTGGCAGAACTCACCCAATAACTGGCAAAACAGTCCAAACAATTGGCAAAACTCACCTAATAATTGGAACTCCAATAATGGGGTTTATGACAACAATGGCAATCGGGTGGGCTATGAGACTCAGTCGCCTACTGGGGTAACCAATGTCTACGATAACAATGGAAACCGGGTTGGGTATTCACCAAATCAAAGAAAATGATTGCTGAAATGATCATTGATACCGAGGAGTTTCTAACGGTATTAAAAAGATTAAAGCCACAAAGAAGAACAAAAGCCTCTTTGGCAGAAGAGCTCTATATTGCCTTTTTTAATGATGAGGCCATTTTCTGTATACGGGGTATTCAGACTAAATGCTTGGTAGAAAAAGCTAACTGGAATGGTTATATCGAAGTGAACTCGGGAGTGGTCTTATCCTTCCTGACTGCTAAGCCAGCTGGCCCTCAGGTCAGACTGGCGGTAAACGGGAAGCTTTTTCAGATAGAAAATCTCAAGGTTCCGTGTAAGACCATGCAATCACCCGCCTGGATTACTGCCATGAGTTTTGAGGCTCACTTAAATGATGATCCTAAGATATCGCCACGTAACCTAAATTTGTTTTGCCCCAAGTGTGGTAAAAAACGTGGTGAATACTTCAAGCAAGTCATTATTAAGCAACGTGAGCTAACAGACCCTCCACCTCCAAAATACCCCAGCACAAGAAGGTGTAACACCTGTCTGCATGAATGGCTTGAGCTTGAAGATTTAGATTCTTAATATATTGCTTATTATTTGTGGGTATCCCACTTGCCGGTTTTAAAACCTTTCCATTCAGATCAAGCTCACACCTATCAATGCACTCCACACCCCTACCAGCAGACTTTGACTTCGAAAGCACTATTCCCCTTTGGAATGTAAATTTCCAATTGAACGAGATCAGTCGTGAATTTATTTTCGAAGACTTTAAGAGGGCATTTCAATTTATGACCGAATCAGCCTCATTCGCTGAAGAAATAAACCACCATCCAGATTGGTCAAATTCGTGGAATAACGTTAAGGTGCGACTAACAACCCACTCGAGCCCTGGGCTTACCAATTTAGACATTAGACTTGCCCAAAAAATGGATGAACTAGCCCTCGCTATTGCTTAGCTTGGTAGCAAAGCTTTTTTGCGCGGGCATCGCAGTTCAACTCACTCATATATGTCTGCATCATGTACGTCTGCGGTATTTGGCGCGAACCTTTGCGCGCTGGACATAAATAAAGTGAGAAAAGAGGGCTTCACTGAAAAACATCAGAGTACCCACTAAGAATGCTTGAACAAGAGCAAAGTCAAAGCCACCGCTTTGCAGGCCATAAAAACTGATAAACATGACAAACAATCCCAGAACCTTAACCATTTTGAATCTCCTTTGTTGATATAGGTCAGATTAACAACCTACTGGCTCACAAAATGAGCTATCAAATAATTTAGCTTCGCCCCTTCTCATAACAGTCCTGACAATAGTATTTGCCATGCCTTTCCCAAGACTGAAGGCCGAGCTTTCGGGTACACCAATAGCAATACAAATTGGTAGACGGAGTAAACACCCTTACCTTTAATCTCTTGGCCATTACCCGCTGATAAAGCTTACTGACAAGACCAGTCTTGATAAGAACCACCGCAGTCAACACTGGAAGCCCATAGAGCAAGATGGTCTGGATATGTTCCTGAAGCCACTCGATGATCAAAATCACCATAATTGCTAAAAGCGCATATCCATAAATGGCAATGATGTAAGGCAACAATAGAAGCGTTAAGAGCGCTGACAGGCAACCACCGCCACCAGAGCCATTTTCATAAGACATCTTCAAGCCCTGCTAGGGGCGACTCCAGTCATAAGCCAAGTCAATAAAGATTGAGGCCTCATCCGAAAGATATTGTGGGGATGGAAAGATACCCACCCTCCCCAAATCCAGCCTGTCAGAGTCCCAACAAGTCTGAATAGTTGCATCATCGGAGACCTCGCCACCCGAGTGGTGGCGTAAGGCATAACAAAGCTTATCTAACTGCTTTGCTCCCAACTGAAAATAATCACCATGAATACCATGGGCAAACTCAGCTGCACGCTCGCCGTGCTTGGGGTCGCGCCCATCATTTAGACGGCAACTGTCATGCAGAAAGCCAAATAATTCAATGACCATCAGATCGGCCTTACGCAAGCCTCCGATATTTTTACCGTGATGCAACACTCTGGCCCAATGGTTAGCGCCATGAATACCATGCCAGTCGATTTTGAATTCGGCTTTTATCAACCCCATCAATCCAGTGCGGTCATATGTCAACTTCATTTTGAATACCCCACAATTCCTGCGGCAATGAATCTAAAGACGCGATCTAATTCAGTGCCAACACCCATAGCTGATCCATCAGGCTTTGCTAATGGCCATGGCGAACTAAGATCCCGGGAGGGGGCGTCTAGCCAATGATCTAGCTCTATATCTGGGGCAGACATCACCCAAGCCAATTGCGTTAAAGATAGCGTTAAAGCCTCCTTTCTTAAATGGTCAGGCAGTAGGCTTATCCACTTTTGGGCTTCTTCGTTACTTGGAATACCAATGGGATAACGTAAGCGCAGATGAGGAACACAGTCGCGATTAGCTATCCAAACAAATGCATTTTGACCATAACGATCTGCCAGCACCTCTGCATCTTGCAGAGAAATACCTAATGCCAACAGACTAGGTTCCGCTGGCCACTTACCGTGAGCATCCCTGCCCTCTCCATGCATTACTGAGACATTGAGCGTGGTCAGGTCGGAGATAAGCTTTTGTTGTGCTGCCTCATTGTCTACAAGGCTTAATTGTTCACTGTAGGGATTAAAGGCTGTCAGGTAGGCTGCAGTAGTGACATCCACATCTGCCATTAGCTTAGCTAGCCCAGAGTTATGCTGACCAATCTGGATGGGCTTGATATGCCTAGCATGCTTAATATGATCGATATGATCAAAATGATCAAAATTATTAACAGGCAGATCAACAATATAGTGCGCCTGCCGATATGCTTTGATTAACGCGGGCGGTATTGTTCTGACTTGATTTATATGCGAAACGCTCATCTTATTTACTCAATTCAAAAATATTTACAGGGGCCGCAGGATTGTTAGGCCAATTCAGCCCCAACCCCAACTCTTTAGCTTTCGCTACCCGAAAGTGCAGCTTTAACGCTGCAGAAAAATAGTACAAAACAGGATTAACAATCACCCTTTCATATTCATGCGGCCGTGCCCGCACAGTTACTCCGTCAACACGATAAAAATATTGACCCCTATCTTCTATAGCTTGAGCAATATAGCGATTAGTGTCCTTAGTAAATTCTCCTGATCCAGCGCTATATCCACCAGACCTAGAAGCATTTAATTGATGAAGACCTACAGTCAATTCTGTAATTAGCATTTACTTCTCCTCTTTAGCCAATGTGACAAATGTCAGGGCTTGGCAAATTGGTTTAAATCCGCCCTTTTTTAACGCTCTTCACCTCTAGTGAATCACTGCCTCTTCTACTTCAGGTTTTCCTTCTGGATCTTTTTTTTGACTCGTAATCAGATACTGCTTAGTCGCCATAGCAACTTTTAAGTATTCATCCAGAGCAGTCCTAAATGCTTCAAACCCATCTTGCTTGTTAAATACATAAGCGAGACTAAAGATCACGTTATCAGCATCCTCTCCATCTAGAGTGACCGTATTGCCTGGCCCCTCATGATCAACTACTCTGAGGCCTCTAGTAAATGCAGGTTTTTCACCTTCAACCCAACTGAGATCAAGCCTGTCGATATCGAAACGTAAGCTTCGAAAAATATTGTTAATCGTAAAACGGGCGCCGCCCAAGAATGTGTAATCGCGCATACCTTCTCCTTATGAGAGTGTCATGTTTTAAGTTTAGAAACCTACAAGCTCACAGACTGAGCCTGTGGATCATTTTTTACTAACAACCTAGCTTCTACCTGTACGTCTTTACTCTGTGCAAGGTCATTCAAGCCAGGGATTTTGATCCACCATCCCGCTTGGTAGTAACGCCCTTTTTTGCGATTTTTAAAGCAATACCAATTACCGCCGGTGGTTTTAATCGGGATTTGATAAAGCCATTCATCAGTAATGCAGATATGTCCTGATGGGAAAAATCCATGGTCCGCATAATGAAAGAGCAAGAGGTTAAGGAGATATTCCCGCTTTAAAAAAGAATATCCACTCCCGCTATGGAGGCCGTAACGCTGCGGACTACAGTGATCTACGATTTGTTTTGCTAGCTCAATCACTTTTTCATCGGTGATTGGTGCATCGATATTGGCGAACCAAAAATCATCTGACCCACGCTTCCCCCATGCCGTTTGGGTACGTTTTACATCTCTTGAAAATATAGACATTGCATTCTCCTATTTAGCTAGTTTGACGAGATGTCGGGCCTAGCAATTCGGTATAAAGCGCCCTTAAAACAGAAAACCCACCAATTGGTGGGTTTGTCGCTTTTGATTACCCGCTTGGGGTCTCATCTTTTTAGCACCTTACTAGCGTTAGCAGGTTGCTGTGGCGACAAAGCCATCTCTTGATGTAGATTTGATTATGCAGACTTTAACGCTTGTTAGTCAAGATCCTTTTTCCATGCGTGAACAATTTTTACCATCGCAATCGTATCTTGCTCGCAATATTTCAGCATCGCCTGCCTGACCTCTTCTTTGCGTTCTGCAGACGTCTTACTATCAATAGCCTCTTTGTAAGCCTCTTGTGCCATGAGCCCGCTACCCACTTCTAAATTTGCGTAATTGAATTCTGGTGCGACTGTAGGTAAGACATCTTTAATTGACCAAGAGCCCTTCATGTCTGGATGGTAGTAATAACTACGCGCTAATGGCAGTAGATCAAAGAAGCGATCAATGATGGCTAGAAGCTTTGATGAGAGTTCGGGATAGGCTTGAGCCAATTCTCGAATTCGCCCCCCTTCAAATCCAGCGTTATACACAATTACTGGACCTTTTTCCCCTACAGCCTCTACTAATGTTTTTGCAAACATCTCTCTGGGATCGTTGCCAGAAACATCTAAAAACTCTTGGTGGGAAATGGTGCCATCGGCTTGTTCTATATGACACGACCACTGAAATGGCAGTTGCTTATAGGGGCGTGTACCAGCCCAAATAGGAACGGCAAAGCCGATGGTTTCAAAATCTAAGTAATAACGGGGGTATGGCAAAGCCTGAATTTTAGTAACAGCTTCGGGCTCTAGGATTGCCTTTCCACTGAGCGTAGCGGTATGGACTTTGATATGTTTAGGATGACTTAGGCGATCGGCGGGTACCGAACGTAAATCTTTATAGCCGTCTGCTTGCAACTGAGCAACGGTGTTATTGCCTTTTACATATGGCAGTATTTCTATTGGGTATTGAACGCCCTCTTCCACAGGACTGCAGTAATGAATAAAATCACAGACAAACGGATGATTGCATTGATCCCCTGGCGCGATTGCTGGTTCACTTTTGGAAGCTAAAGTCTTTTTAGCCGACTCAACCCAAGACTGCACATCAGGCAACATTTGCTTCACTTCATTTGATAAATCCGCT
>Ga0316221_1001691_pt1 | contig 22232 bp, 13 predicted proteins | sample TBH18007metaG_FD_206003 | JGI IMG/M metagenome (GOLD analysis project Ga0316221, IMG submission 206003) | Freshwater microbial communities from Trout Bog Lake, Wisconsin, USA - TBH18007 | ecosystem: Environmental > Aquatic > Freshwater > Lake > Hypolimnion/Profundal zone | place: USA: Wisconsin... | reverse complement strand
AGCCCAGCCGCCAGCGCCGGCCGCCACGCCACCCGCCTCCAGCAAAAACCTCCTGCCGGCCCAAACGTTGGAATAGCCACGCCCACCACCATCGCCGCCGTCACCAGCACCCCGTCCGGACGCAGCAGGCTCGCCGCCGCCGCCGCCAATCCCATCACCACAAGCCACAGGCTCCGCCGTCCGCATAACCGCCACCGCACCAGCGCATACACGCCCAAGAGGATGCAGTCCACGCTCAGCGTCTCGCTCAGCGGAGTCGCCACATAGTTCGCCGTAAACGGACACAGCGCCGCCAGCCACAGGGCCCACGTTCCGGCACGCCGCCCCCACAGCCTCCCCGCCGCCGCTCCCAGCAGCGCCAGCGCACCCAAGTCCAGCGCCCCCTGCGCCAGCATCACGGCCGTGTAGTGCTCCATCCCGAACAGCTTGAAGCACGCCGCCACGAACAGTGGATACCCGGGCAGCCGTATCAGCGTCGGCGTCACCCCGCCCGCGTTGTCCGGAATCGCGTACACCCCATGCAGCAGCAGGTTCTTCGCCAGCCCGCCGTACACCAGCCCGTCAAAGCTCACCAGCCAGAACCAGTGGATGAACGCCAGACGCAGCAGAGCCGCCACCAGCAGGGGGACGCCCCATCGCGCCCACCGCCGCCATCTCGCGCCGCTCTCTGCCGCCTCCGCCATGCTGGCAGCATCATACGTCAACTTCCGCTCTCTGACGCCACAAAATCCGCCCCCGCCGCGCTCTTCCCGCAATGGACGTTTCACCCTGCCGCTGCATACAATCCTTCTTGGGACACATTCTTCCCTCTCGATGAACGCCAAGCCCGTCTTCTTCGACCCCCACCGCAAGCGCTGGCGCCGCTTTCGCCGCATCGTCGACGTTACCGTCATCCTCACCTCGCTCATCTTCATCTTTTTCGTCATCCGCGTGCTGCAGACCAGGCCGCTCAAGGAACTGCTGCTGCCCACAGCGCACGCCAACTTCCACGCCGTTGCCGATCCCAATCCGCGCAAGCTCGTCCACTCCACCCATCGCAGCACTGCCAAGAAGCCCTCCGAGGTCCAGCTCAACAGTGGCGAAGGTATCCGCGCCGCCTACTACGTCGAATGGGACGCCGCCAGCTACGCCTCACTCAAGGCCCACATCCACCAGATCGACATCCTCTTCCCGGAGTGGCTGCACGTCATCTCCACCGACGGCGACATCGTCTCCTACACCATGGACAACCGGCCCTTCAGCGTCGTGGACGGCAGCACCGTCCACAACGTGGACCACGAGGATCGCGTCCTCAAGACCATCACCAACGCCCGCGCCGATACGGAAATCTATCCCCTCATCAACGATTACGACGCTGCCCACGGCTCCTTTCTTCCCAACTTCGGCGACTTCCTCGTCAACTCAGACGCCCGCGCCAACTTCATCCACAAGATTGATCTTTTCCTCTCCGCCAATCCCCACTACCACGGCATCACGCTCGACTTCGAGGAGATTCCCGCCGAGGCCCAGCCCGCCTACCACACGCTGCTCTCCGCGCTCTACAACGACCTCCACGCCCGTGGCCGCCGCCTCTATATCCGCGCCCCCATCGGTGACGACAACTACGACCTCGGCGTCATGGCCGCCTACTGCGACGGCCTCCTGCTCCAGAACCTCGACGCTCATTCCGCCGAAACTGCTCCCGGCGCCATCACACCGCAGCAGTGGTTCACAGCCAATCTCCGCATGATCCTCAAGGAGGTCCCCCGCGAGAAGCTCCTCATTGACGTGGGCAGCTACGGTTACGACTGGTCCACGGCCATTCCTCCGCCCAGCAAGCCGCACCATCGCCCCGCTCCCGAAAAAATCATTGACACCTCCACCCTCTCCACGCAGGAGGCTTGGCAGGACGCCAGCGACGCCGGCGCTCAGATCTCCTTCGACCCCGCCACCCTCAACCCCCACTTCACCTACGACGACAACGACACCCACATCCGCCATCAGGTCTGGTTCCTCGACGCCGTCACCATCCTCAACGAGATGCGCGCCGCCCGTTCGCTCGGCATCCAGACCTTCGCCCTCTGGCGTCTCGGCAGCGAGGACCAGTCCACATGGAGCGTCTGGGACCATCCCTTGATGGACGACCCCGACGTCCCGCTCTCCAGCATCCCACCCTCCGCCGACGTGGACACCGAAGGCGACGGCGACATCCTCCGCGTTACTGGCCGCCCCCAGTCCGGTTCCCGCTCCATTGAGATGGACGACAACGACCTCTTCGCCGTTGACGAGTCCATGACCAAGTACCCGCTCTCCTACACCATCGAGCAGTATGGGTACGATCCCCACCGCGTCTCCATCACCTTCGACGATGGCCCCGACCCCGTTTGGACCCCCAAGATCCTCGACATCCTCAAGCAGTACAACGTCAAAGCCGCCTTCCTCGTCATCGGCGAATCCGCTCAGGACAACGTGGACGTCCTCCGCCGCATCTACCGCGAGGGACACGAAATTGGCAACCATACCTTCACCCACCCCGACATCAGCGAAATCTCTCCCCGCCAGCTCGACGTCCAGCTCAACCTCACCCAGCGCCTGCTCGCCAGCAAGCTCGGCGTCAACACCATCTACTTCCGCCCGCCCTACTCCATTGACCAGGAGCCTGATACCAACGATCAGGCCGAACCCGTGGACCGCGTGCAGAAGCTCGGCTACATCATCCTCGGCGACAAGATTGACACCGACGACTGGGACATCCACCCCAGAAAGTCCCCGCAGGAGATTACCAACTCCGTCTTCGCCCAGTTCGCTGACATGGACAAGTTTCCCTGGACGCGCGGCTCCATCATCCTCATGCACGACGGCGGCGGCGACCGTCAGGCCACCGTGGACGCCCTGCCCGTGCTCATCAACGCCCTGCGCGCCCACGGCTACCAGATCGTCCCCGTCTGTGAACTCCTCGGCAAGACCCGCAACGACACCATGCCCCCGCTCACCACGCGCCAGCGCTGGCAGGCCCGTGTGGACGCCCTCGCCTTCTCCGGCTTCGCCTTCTTCAACCACTTCATCGTCTTCGTATTCTTCGTCGGCGACGTGCTCATGAGCGTGCGCCTGCTCTTCATCGGCGTACTCGCTGTCATAGACCGCTTCCGCAAGCGTCCCAGCTTTGCCACGCCCGATTACCAGCCCTCCGTCGCCGTCCTCATCCCCGCCTACAACGAGGAGTTGGTCATCGTTCGCACCATCCGCTCGGTGCTCATGTCCAACTACAAGAACCTCAAGATCATCGTCATTGACGACGGATCGCCCGACCGCACCAGCGAGGTCGCCCGCGAGGCCTACCCCAAGGAGATTGCAGACGGCCGCCTTCTCGTCCTGCGTAAGCCCAACGGAGGCAAGGCACAGGCCCTCAACTACGCACTGGATTTCGTCACTGCAGACATCTTCGTCGGCATCGATGCCGACACCGTCATCGCCCACGACGCCGTCGCGCGCCTCGTCCCCCACTTCGCTGACGCACGCATCGCTGCCGTCGCCGGCAACGCCAAGGTTGGCAACCGCGTCAACCTATGGACCCGCTGGCAGGCCCTCGAGTACATCACCAGCCAGAACTTCGAGCGTCGTGCACTCGATCTCTTCAACGTCGTCATGGTCGTCCCCGGCGCCATCGGCGCCTGGCGCACAGACCTCGTCAAGCAGGCCGGCGGCTACGCCTCAGATACTGTCGCTGAAGACGCCGACCTCACCATGCACCTGCTCGAACAGGGCTTCCGCGTCGTCTACGAGGACTCCTCCCTCGCCTTCACAGAAGCCCCCGTCAACGCCAACGGCCTCATGCGCCAGCGTTTCCGCTGGTCCTTCGGCATGCTCCAGGCCGTCTACAAACACCGCGGCGCAGCCCTCCACAACCGCGCCATGGGCCTCTTCGCCCTCCCCAACATCCTCGTCTTCCAGATCCTGCTGCCCCTGCTCTCGCCCTTTATCGACATCATGTTCCTCACCGGCATCCTCCACTACTTCATGGACCGCCACTTCCACCCCGAGGCCGCCAGCGCCGCCAGCCTCTACAAGCTGCTCGCCTTCTTCCTCGCCTTCATGATCATCGACTTCGTTACCTCCGCCCTCGCCTTCTCGCTGGAGCGCAAGCACCCGGCCAGCAAGGGAGACGCCTGGCTCCTCGCCCACATTTGGCTCCAGCGCTTCACCTACCGCCAGGTCTTCTCTGTCGTCCTCTTCAAGACGCTCAAGCGCGCCGTCGACGGCAAACCCTTCAGTTGGGACAAGCTCGAGCGCACCGCCACCATGTCCAAGGTCACCGACAGCATCACCGAGGGTTGAGCCGTTTTGCCGGCGTAGGCGGAAGGGGGCGTCCTGCTTGCAGCGCAGTCGCCACCCCTACGCACATAGGCCACAGCCGAAGCCGTGGCCTTGTCTTTGCCCGGAGCTTCCGGGACGTGTGTCTAGTGGAAGCGGTACGCCGCGCCCACCGAGAGGATGTTCGGCGCCAGATTGTTCGGGCTGAAGGTCACCCACTGCTGGCTCTCGAAGTCTACCAGCCGGATGTTCAGGTATCGCGTGGCGCGCATGTCTACACCCCCGCCTGCCGACCACATGTCGTAGGCCAGGTTCGCCACGCTGTTGGGATAGTTGAACACCCCGCGCCCGGCCAGCAGCTTGAAGTATGGGTTGAAACGTCCGTAGTGCCACACATACCGAGGCCCAATCTGGTAGGTGCGCTCGTAGATGCCCTGCGAGTCATTTCCTCCGTTCGTATGCGTCGAGGCGGAAGTGTCGTTCACTTGGCGGAATTCGGCGTCAATGCCGATATGGTCGCGGAAATCAAAGGTCGCATAGAAGTAAGGGCCGTAGAAACGATGAGGACTGTAGTCGCCGTCGCCGCCGGAAAAACCTCCGCCCACCTGCAATTCGCCGGCGCGCACCATCGTGGGTATCTCCTGTGCCCGCAGGACTGTTGTCGCTGCGGCCGTTAGGCAAACCAGCATGAGAATTCTCTTCAGCACAATCAACTCTCCTCGTACTTCCTCTGGCGTCCTGCTGCCAGCTCGTACTGCGTATACCTTCTTGGCGTTTCTTCTCCCCGCACTACTGGCCCTGCGGTGCTGCTGGTGCTGCATTCTGGTTTGCCGGTGTCGCCGGTGCCGTGCCCTGGTCAGCCGGCGGCGCTGCGTTCTGGTCTGCCGCGGCCGGTGCCGGTGCCGCGTTCTGGTCCGCTGCCGCCGGAGCCGGTGCTGCCGCTGGTGCGTTCTGGTCAGCCGGGGCTGGTGCTGCAACCGGCGCCGCCACGGGCTGCACCGGAGGCACAAAGTACGTCAGCTTCAGGTACACCGGCGTCACCTCGAACGGCATCTTGTCGCGCCCGCTCAGCAGCGGTTCGTAGCGCGAGTGCATCTGCGCCACCTGGTCCGTCCACGAATCGTACTTCAGGAACGAATCCAGCGGCATCGCCGCGTTCTGGCTCAGGTCGTTGATGTCCAGCTTCCCGCCCTTCGGTGTCAGCGCTCCCATCCAGAACGCATAGTCCTTCTCGTTCTTGATCAGCGCGTCGCCGATGATGGCCTCGTTCAACTTGGGCATCTGCCGCACCCGCGCCGCCAGCATCTCCAGGTACAGCCCGGGATAGTTCAGCTTGTCCTTGAACTCGCTGCCCGCCAGCAGATCCAGTGCCTTCTTGGCCGCGGCTTCGTTGTCCGCGTCCGTGTGGTGCATCGGAATCTTCTGGAACGCCGCTTCGTCAGGGAACAGCAGCCGGTCGTTGAACGCGAACTTCGTGTCCAGCTTGTGCCCCAGGATCACATGCGCCACCTGGAAGCTGATGAACGCCGCCAGGTTCGCCAGCGGAGCCTGCGGATCGTTCGCCACCTGCACCGCCAGTGTGTCCACCAGTCCCTTGCTCAGGATGACCGTGTTGCCCACCGCCAGAGACTCCAGCGGCTGGGTCATCAGCACCCGGCACTTCAGCGGTGTTGATGTGTCAATCTTGTTCTCGATCACGATGTTGTTGGCGATGTCCGCGCAGATCTTGTCAAAGTCGCTCGGCGTGTCCAGCAATCCGGCCTCGGTCAAACGCTCAATCACGTTGTCCTCGGCCTGCTGCACCCAGGCGCGTTGCGCTCCCAGCGGACTCACGTCCGTCGCGTCCTGGCTCACGTCCTGCACGCTCGTGTCCAGAACCTTCAGCGACGTGTTCTCCGTCTCGCTTCCACTCACCCGCAGCGCGTAGCCCCAGATGTGGCCCACCGCCTTGATGGCCACCGAGTGTTCCTTGTCGGTGGTCTGCGTCTCCTCCACGTAGAACGCCGCCGGCAGCCACAGGTTCGGCTGCACGTTCGTCCGCCAGCTGTCGAAGTGCATGTTGTGCGCGTTCTCGCGGTCGCCGTTCTGCGACCCGTTGAACCGCACCACGTTCCCGCCCTGCTCCTCCACGTAGATGCGTCCGAAGAACCCGCCCGACTTGATGTTCCGCTTCGGCTTCACGTCGAATACGCTTACCCGCACGCTGCCCAGAAAGTCCCGACGGATGAACAGGAAGTCATAGTGCTGCCGGTCGAACTTCGTCGAGTCCATCACGATCATGCGCGTGAATCCCACTCCGTTGAAGTGGTACCGGAACGCCTCCTGCACGTTCACGATCTTGTCCAGCGTCGTCTTCACGATGCCCTTCCGCGCATGCGTCAGGATGTCGTAGTCCTCTTCGCCAATCACCTTGTTGAAGTTCACCCGCTGCAACAGGTGATAGTCGCTCGCCGGAATCTGTTGCAGTCCCACGTCCGGCCTCATCTGCTGCAGCGTCAGCTCCACCAGCGGCCGACGCTCCCGGATCACCTTCAGCGTCTCCTTCTCCCGCGCCATCGCCTTGTCCAGCAGCGCGCTCTGCGCCGCGTTCGGCTTCCGCCCAGGCGTCGAGGTGTCCTTGATCTTCTTGTGTGTGCCGGGCATATGCGGCTTGGGGAAGCCCATGGCACGCGCCGGCGTCGTGCTCACCGCCAGCCCCAGCAGTACGACTCCCGCTATGTTCTTACGCCAACTCATCATCAAGGCTCCTCTTCTTCTCTGTCCTGGGCGGTGCCTGACTGCTGCCTCCGCCGTCTTGCTGCCCACTCAAATCCGGAAATCCCGTCCTGTTCTAGTCTACTGCGAACCGCACGCGAAGGAGGCCGCGATGACTTCCTTCTTGTCCACCGGAGATCCACCCACCTTCTCCGGTTCAAACCGCACCTGCTGCGCCGCCGCTATGGCCGCCTGGTCCAGTCCGTGCCCCAGGCCACGCGCTACGCCCAGCACTTGGACGACCCCGCGGGCCGTGAAGTTTACATTCAAGAACACCTGCCCCTCGATGTGCAACTGCTTGGCCTCGGCCGTGCATGTCGGATTCAGCTTGCTGGTGATCTTCAGCTCCGTCATGTCGCTGCTCACCACCTGCCGTTGCTGCTGCGGTGGCGGCGGTGGTGCCGCGGGCATTCCCAGCGAGACCGCGGCCACGCCGCGTCCTCCCCGTCCGTTTCCGCCTTCGCCTCCCGTCCCGTTGCCGCCCGGCCCGCCACCCAGTCCGCCCAGTGTAGACACCTGCCGCGTAATCTTTGTCCCGCCCGGAACCCCCGGATTGCCAAACGTGATCGCCTGCGCCGTACGCTGGTTCTTACCGGCATTGATGGCGTCGTTCAGGTTCGTGAACTTCGTCGGATTCACCTGCACCACCTTGGCCGGCGCATCCGCCGGATTGATGGCCAGCGCCTTCGGCTGCGCCAAAGTCTTCACCTGCAGGTTCGGCGCGGGCAGCGACGGTGCCGGTGCCGCCATCTTCATCTCCGGCATCTCCGGCTTTATCAACTCGGTCTTCTTCACCAGAATCCGCGGCGTCTCCAGCTTCGGCTGCTGGATCACGAGCTTCGGCTCCTCGATTGGCGGCGGTATCTTCACCTTCTCGATAATCTCCTTCTTCGGCTCAATCTTCTTCATCAAATCAGGGGCCACCAGGTTGGTCAGCAACACCTTCTCCTGATACACCCTCCGCGCCGCCAGCCCCAGCAGGCAGATGATGATCGCCAGCACCACATTCACGGTCCCCGACGTCAACACCGACGCCTTCGACTGCTGGCCGTCGTTCAATACCCCGAAGTGCTTGAAGCGCATGTCCGCGCCCGGCGCCATCGGCGCCAGCGGTTTAATCCGCGACACCCGCGAATCCATCTGGAACGCCGCCCCAGCCCGCCGCTCCCCGCCCCCAGCGGCCACAGGCCGCCCCGCAGAACTCTTGCGCAAATCCTCCGGAATCAGGAAGTGCCCGCTCTCGTGCCGCTCCACCCCCGGTATCTTCGGGGTATTCGGTCTGCGTACTTGGGGAATCTTCTCGTCGGCCATGTCTCTCCGGTCTCAATCTCGCTCTTGCGGCCCGCTGCCCGACCGGTGCAGTCGCCGTGGTTTGCCTTAAAAGGGAGCCCTTGCCCCCTCTTCTACCAATCCCCAAATACTAGCAAAGAAATCGCTGTGACCTGTAAATAACATCAACCCCCGTAAACCCTTTGTCAATCAGGTATCTGCGGGGATTCTCTGCAACCGGTATCACCCTCGTTTCCTCTACTTTAACTCCCTTCCTCCCGCTCCTCTCTGCCACCTCGGTCACACCCTCCTCCTCCTTTGGTTGCAGCTTCCCGTCGATGGTTGACCCAGCCCCTCCACAACCCTCCTCATCGGCCCTCCATCTCCATCTCTGCAACCGCACCTCTCCACCCCTGTCTGGGCGCATACCTCCATTGGACGCCTCTTCCGCCCAACAGTTTCATCCCCAATCGAACGCCACAGCAGGGAATCCTCCCCACATGCCGTTCCCTTACGATAACCCCAGCATTCTCCCCAGTCTGCTCACCATGGCACAGTGCGTGCAATCGGGCCGCCCACCCCTCCCGCTCAATTCCACTTGCCAGTCCTCCGCTCCCTGACGTAACTTGTTGATGCTGTACGATTCCCCGCGCCCGAGGGTCTCCCCGCCCGTGTCCAATACCTCCGCCCCGTCTCTCGGCACCAATATGGAGTCCCTCCTCCGCGAGGACCGCGTCTTCCCGCCGCCGCCAGAGTTCTCCGCCCAGGCCCACGTCAAGTCCCTCGCCGAGTACGAGCGCCTCTACGCCCAGTCCATCGCCGACCCCGAAACCTTCTGGGCCAACGCCGCCCGTGACCTCGACTGGTTCAGCCCCTGGTCCAAAGTCCTCGACGGCTCCTTCCCCAACGTCCGCTGGTTCACCGGCGGCAAGCTCAACCTCGCCCACAACTGCGTGGACCGCCACGCCCTCGGCTCGCGCCGCGACAAGCTCGCCATCGTATGGGAGGGCGAGCCCGGCGAGATCCGCCGCATCACCTTCGCCGAACTCCACCTGCTCGTCCAGCGCGCCGCCAACGCCCTCAAGTCCCTCGGCATCCGCAAGGGCGACCGCGTCGCCGTCTACATGGGCATGTCGCCCGAACTCGCCATTACCCTTCTCGCCTGCGCCCGCATCGGTGCCGTCCACTCCGTCATCTTCGGCGGATTCGCCCCCCAGGCCCTCGTGGACCGCATCAACGACAGCGAGTGCGTCGCCGTCATCACCCAGGACGGCTCCTGGCGTCGCGGCTCCGAAATCAAACTCAAGAACGTCGTGGACGAGGCCCTCACTCGCTGCCCCACCGTCCAGCACGTCGTCGTCTACCAGCGCACCAAGTCCGATGTCGCCATGCTCCCGGGCCGCGACCACTGGTGGCACGACCTCATGGACAAGGCAGACCCCACATGCCCCTGCTCCCAGCAGGACTCCGAGGACCCGCTCTACATCCTCTACACCTCCGGCACCACCGGCAAACCCAAGGGGCTCGTCCACACCACCGGCGGCTACGCCGTCCAGACCTACCTCACCAGCAAGTACGTCTTCGACCTCCGCGAGGAAGACGTCTACTGGTGCACCGCAGACATCGGCTGGGTCACAGGCCACAGCTACGTCGTCTACGGCCCTCTCCAGAACGGCGCCACCACCCTCATGTACGAGGGCGCGCCCAACTTCCCGGAGAACGACCGCTTCTGGCAGATCATTGACCGCCACAAGGTCTCCATCTTCTACACCGCCCCCACCGCCATCCGCGCCTTCATCAAGTGGGGAGACCACCACGTCCTCCCCTACTCCCTCGCCAGCCTCCGCCTGCTCGGCACCGTCGGCGAGCCCATCAACCCCGAGGCATGGATGTGGTACCACACCGTCATCGGCAAGCGCCGCTGTCCCATCGTGGACACATGGTGGCAGACCGAGACCGGCGCCATCCTCATCGCGCCCATCCCGGGCGCCGTCCCCACCAAGCCCGGCTCCGCCACCCGCCCCTTCTTCGGCATCAAGCCAGAGGTCGTCACCAAGGAGGGCGAACCCGTCCCCGCCGGACAGGGCGGCCTCCTCGTCGTCCGCCATCCTTGGCCCTCCATGGCCCGCACCGTCTACGGAGACCACGAGCGCTACGAAAAGACCTACTTCGCCGACGTACCCGGCAACTACTTCACCGGCGACGGCGCACGTCAGGACGCCGACGGCTACTTCTGGCTCATGGGCCGCGTGGACGATGTCATCAACGTCAGCGGACACCGCCTCGGAACCATGGAGATCGAGTCCGCTCTCGTCGCCCACCCCAAGGTCGCAGAGGCCGCCGTCGTCGGCCGCCCCGACGACCTCAAGGGCCAGGCCATCGCCGCCTTCGTCTCATTGGAGGAAGGCAACGCGCCCACCGACGAGCTCAAGCAGGAGCTACGCAAGTGGGTCGCCAAGGAGATAGGCTCCCTCGCCCGCCCCGACGACATCCGCTTCACCCCCACGCTCCCCAAGACCCGCAGCGGCAAGATCATGCGCCGCCTCCTGCGCGAGCTTGCCACCACCGGCGAGGTCAAGGGCGACACCACCACCCTCGAAGACTTCGGCGTCATCGCCAAACTCCGCGAACAGGACGAGTAGTTGAGCCGTTTTGCGGGCGTTCACACAATAACTTCAGAACTGTCATCCTGCTTGCCGCGCCAAAGCTCCGTAGGAGCGTAGGCGGGAGCGTAGCGAAGGACCTGCATCAGTCTCTGTTTTTGTCGTCATCCCGACCGAAGCAGCGCATAGCGCTGCGCAGTGGAGGGACCTGCATTTGCCTTCGTCTTTCGTTAAGGGCATGGCTTTAGCCATGCCGTAACCTCCCGCTTCAGCAATCGGCTTTAGCCGCTGAGGTACGTTTTGCCTTTGTCTTCGGAGGGGGCAGGGGTCTTCAGCCCCAGGACTTCGTCTATCTCGCATCTTGTTCCAGCAGCAATTGTTCTTCCAATGCGTTGAGTTGAGTAGGAGAAAATAAATGATAATCCAGCCGTGCAGAATCAATTTGGTAATTCAGAATGGCTGGACAGTATCACAAGTGCGGGCATGCAAAAGAAATATGGCAGACGCACTCAATCACTCGCTGTATTTCAGGGTAGAAAAGTATTGCTGCGCTGATAATAAGAGATGCAACTGCAGTGGAAAGCACGAGTATATATTTCCATTCACCACGCTTAACTCGTTTCCATTCTTCTTTCAATACAGCCTGAGATGCCGATACAACCTTATCGGCAGCCATATTCGCTACAGTTGATGCAGTCCCCTCACCAACAGTATCGGTCAAGTTCAATACGATACCGAGCAATTCTTTGCTCAGCTTTTCTGTCGGATTCAATCGTAGTCGAATTCGAGCTAAACACTCGTTCGCAGCCTGTGTGTCTAGATTTCCAACTGGCAATTGCAGGGCGTAAGAAACATATTCTGCAATATCAGCCCTCAGGCCATCAATCCATTGCTGTCTAAACTCCGAGGTCTTTCCTTCTTTTGCGACGATTAAGCCAATGAGCGCAATACTGGCCCCAATGATAGTGCTCAATACAGAATCAGACATTAATCCTCCTGCAAACACGGCCTCGCCGGTCAGGTCGATTTTGTTAAAATTAATGCAAAACGCCAGTTACTTAGACAGAAACGTTGTAATAGGCAGTAGACGAATAGGCTTATTCGCGGCAAAATGTATTGCCGCCTTACTGAAGCCTTCAAGGCTTACTAGCCAGGCTTCATCTGCTGCATGATGCAATAAAGCGCCGTATATGTCACGCACCGGGCCTGGGCCTACAGCTTTAGAAAACGCTTTGCATTGAACAATAATCCTAGCGCCATTCTTCTCGACTATAAGATCAACACCTTTATCCCCCGGGCCGCCAACACGGTGTACTATAAATCCCCTGCGGCGCAGTAAAACGGCAAGCATTTCTTCGAATTCAGTTCCGGATAAAGTTCTCCAGTAGTCGTGTCCATGAGTCAGGGCGAGCGCTGAATCCAGCTTTGCCTTTCTATATCCAATAACTTGTTGCGTATATTTCGATAATGCAACGTTGTATTTCTCATCAATAGCGGCCCATAAGCCATGTTTGGGGTGGCGAGAATCCGACACTCCAACACCAAGACCGAATAGCTTGTGTATTGTGTTTGCGGGAGAAATGCTTATTTCTTTTTCAAGTTTCAGCTTTTCGTCGTCATAATAACTCCTATTGGGGCTATCAGGTGCGTGAACGAGAAGCTTGATCTCATATGGATTAAGTTCGGTTGATTCACTGGGCCGGAAAAGATAGTGCAATGTCCACGGATAAAGAGAATAGCAAGCTAAACACATTTCGCGGCTATTAACTTGAGGATAAGGCGGGCTGTATGTTTTCTCCAGCAGTAGCGATGTTCCGCAGTTTACGCATTTGTCAATGATAGAACTTCCGCATCGACCACAACACTGGGGCAGGTAATTATTAGCAAGTTCATATACGTGACCGCGTTCACATTGATATGTGGGCTTGTTAGTGAGTCTATGAAATATGACTCTTCGCTCAACGGCAAGACGCATTGCTGCTTCTTTGGGTTCGAGAGTTGCAACAACTCTCTGTGCTTCAATATCGGCACGCTCATTCATTTCAGTCCACCAGCGTTGCCACGCGCGTGGCGCTGGGTTGTTGAACGCCGGTTCTGGTGTATACCGGATGTTGCCATCTAGATAAGACATAGATTGAGCAATTCGTGTAATTCACGAACAGTATACCCATTCCCGACTTTGCACTGATTTCAGTGCATTTTCGCGCTCCCATCGCCTCGCCACGCAAAGACCACACTTTCACCGTCAAATCACCACTCTTTTACCATCACAACTCCACGCTCTCACCACAAAATCACCATCAACAACCACACACTTTGCGCGTGGTAATTCGCGCTTTTGCACCATAATTGCAGCGGTTTTCCCCGGCCTTCGCACGGTTTCTGCCGAGGGCTTCGGTTTTTATCGGTTCCTATGGTGGATTTTAGGTTTTAGCCGGTTTTCTAAAGAGCGAACTATACGTTCCACGTGGAACACTGCACCACTACCGCGGCGTCGCCTTCGCCTTCGTCGGCAGCGTGAAGTAGAAGCTCGCGCCGCGTCCCGGCGCGCTCTCCGCCCATATCCGCCCGCCGTGCTGCGCCACAATGCTGCGGCAAATAGCCAGCCCCAGCCCCGTGCCGCCCTTCGCCCGCGAGTCCGACGCGTCCACCTGCTGGAACCGCTCGAAGATGCTCTCCAGCTTGTCCGCCGGTATCCCGCGCCCCTGGTCGTGCACCTCAATCCGCGCCTCGTCCGCGCTCAGCAGCCGCGACACCAGATGGATCTCGCCGCCGCTCGGCGAAAACTTGATTGCGTTCCCAATCAGGTTTGTCAGCGTCTGCTGGATGCGGTCCGGATCCGCCCACACCTTCACGCCGTCGGCCAGCACCGTGAAGCGTATGTTCGCCTTCGCCGCCGTCGGCCCCATCAACTCCGCCACGCGCCGCAGCATCTCCTCCGCGCTCAGCTCCGCCGGATGCATCACCATCTTCCCGCTGCCGATGCGCTCCAGGTCCAGCACGTCGTTCACCAGCGCCACCAGACGGTCCGTGTTCCCCAGCGCAATCTCCATCATCTGCTTGGTCTTCTCCGGCTTCGTGTCCAGCGTCCCGCTGGTCATCAGCCCAATCGCCGCGCGCAGAGCCGTCAGCGGCGTGCGCAGCTCATGGCTCACCGTGGAGATGAACTCGTCCTTCATCCGGTCCAGCGCCCGCCGCTCCGTCACATCGCGGAACGCCACCACCACGCCCACCGGCTTGCCCTCGTTCAACAGCGGCCGCGCCTCGTACTCCACCGGGAAGCTCGTCCGGTCTTTGCGCCAGAAGATGTCGTCCCTGCCGCACACCGTCTGTCCGGTCACGCGGCACTGGCAGATGGGACACTCCGTCTCCGGATTCGGCGTTCCGTCGGGCTTGGTGTGATGCATCAGTTCGTGCATCTTCTGCCCGCTCATCTCCTCGATCGAGTAGCCCAGCATCTCCGCGGCCGCGGGGTTGGCGATGGTCGCGCGCCCATCCATGTCCACGCCAAAGATGCCCTCGCCCACCGACTGCAGGATGGAGTCGCTCTGCCGCATCAGCTCGCTGACCTTCGCCTCCGCGCGCACCTTCTCCGTGATGTCCACGCCAAAGGCCAGCACATACGGCTCGCGCCCTTCCACTGAAATCAACTTGTTCCGGTACGCCACCACATGCTCGGAACCGCTGCGGTGCCGCGCATGCATCACACCCTGCGCCTCACCCTCGGCCTTCACGTCGGCCAGGTACTTCGGCAGGAAATTCTCGTGTTCCTCCAGCAGTGTCGCCAGCGGCTGCCCCACCAATTCACCAATCTCGTATCCCAGACTCGCCGCCGCGTGCGTGTTGATGCTCAAAATCCGCCCGTTCAGATCGTGCGTAAACACCATGCCCAGCGAGCCTTCCACCAGTTGCCGGTAGCGCTGCTCGCTCTCCAGCAGCGTGCGCTCCGCCTCCCGCTGCAAGCTCACGTCAATGCCCGTCGCAATCAGGAATGCCACCTGGTTCTGTCCGTCCAGCAGCGCCGTCGCGCTCCACGCTATCCGCTTGATGCTCCCGTCCCGCGCCATCCAGCGGTTCTCGTAGGCCGCAGGGTAGCCGCCGTCGCGCAGCTTCTCGAACTGCGCCACCGTCGTCTCCAGGTCCTCCTTGGGCGTCAGCCGCTCCCAGAACGGCCGCCCCTGCAGCTCTGTGAACGCGTATCCCGAGATGTTCTCGCACGTGCGGTTGAAGCGCACCACACGCCCCGCCGTATCCAGCACCAGAACCAGCGCGCCCACCGTGTCCAGCACCGCGCTCATGAAGTTGCGCTCCACGGTCAGAGCCGTCTCCGCCCGCGAACGCTGCCGCGCCTGCTTCTCCAACGCGCGCACCTTGGCGTGGAACTCCAGCCGAGTGATTACCTGCCGCGCCAGCGACTGCAGCGCCACCAGCTCCGCGTCGTTCAGCGTGCGCGCCTGCTCGTCCAGCACGCCCAGCGCCCCCACCGCCACGCCCTCCGGTGTCACCAGCGGAGCCCCCGCATAGTGGCGCACGTGCCGTCCATCCAGCGGAATCCCCAGCGGCGCAAACCCCTCCACCGTCGTTGCATCCGGAATCTCGTACAGCGTGTCGCCTTCGATGGTCTGCTGCCACGGCGACCCAGCGCGCGGCAACTGCGGCGCCTCAATCCCCACCCGCGACTTGAACCACACCCGGTCGCGATCCACCAGTGCGATCGCCGCCATGGGGGTGGAGCACACCTGTGCCGCCAGCCGGACGATATCGTCCAACCCGGCGTCCGCAGGCGTGTCCAGTACCTCGTACTGGGCCAACGCCTTCAGGCGTGCTTCGTCGTCATGGACCGGGAGACCAGTCATAAATGAACCGCACTCCCCCACCTCTCTCATCGGGTGGGTAGAGTCTTCCAATTCATCATCCTATGGAGGTTTCGTGCTCAACGGCATGCAACTTTTGTGTGAATTGAACGTTCTTTGGCATCATTATGTTCCATACTGGAACAAAATCACCCCTCTACAAACAACTCATTCAACACAAGTTTCCCCAAATGGGGGAATCAGGTCTTTGTTACAGTGGTCCGGCCAATGGGGAATCAGCGCCGGTTCTTCTTAGCCACTTTCTTGGCCACAGGCTTCGCCTTCTTGGCGGCGACCTTCGCTGGCGCCTTCTTCGGCTTGGTGGATATCTTCTTCGTAGTCACAGCTTTTACCTTCTTGGCAGGCGCGGTTGGCTTGATTGGAGTGGTCACACTCTTCTTGACCGGTGCCAAGGGAGCCTTCGGCTTTTGGGGTGGCGCAGATGTCACTACGGGCATCTTGCCCTTTGCAATTGGAGCCGCTACAACCTTCGTAGCCTTGCCCTTCGCGGTCGGCGTTGCGGCCAGTGCGGCCACCGCCGCCTCTGCTACTGCAACCTCTTCGGCCACCGCAGCTGTCACCACAATCGGCTCCGGCAAGCGCACCGGCGGTGGCAGTGTCACCGGAACCTCAGCGCCGCTTTGCCGCAGCGCATGCAACACCACGCGCAGCATCTCTTCCTCTGGCGCAGGCTTGCCCGTCCATATCTCGAACTGCCGTGCGCCCTGCAGCACAAACATCTCCACGCCCGTGATGTAGGGGATGCCCTTCTCTTTGGCCATCTTGATGAGCGGCGTCTCCAGCGGGTTGTACACCAGATCAAATACCAGTCGTGTGTTCAACTCTGCGGGCGACAAGATGCTTTGCGCCTTGTATCCGGTCTGTCCCACCGGCGTGGCGTTGATGACTACGTCGAAGTCCGTCTTGGTCAGCGCATCGCGCCGCATCACCCGCGCACCCGCCTGCCGCGCCAGCTTGGTCGCCGTATCGGCCGTGCGGTTCAGGATAAAGACATCCGCGCCCTTCTCCTTCAGCCCGAAGACCGCGGCCCGTGCCGCTCCGCGCGCGCCCAGTACCAGAACCTTGGCCCCGCGCAGGTTCAGCCGCTTCTCCAGAGGTCCGGTGATACCGCCTACGTCTGTGTTGAATCCGTATAGATTGCCGTCCGCCGCCCGCACCACTGTGTTGCACGCGCCGATACGTGCCGATAGTGGGTCCGTCTTAGCCAAGTGCTTGAGAATCTCTTCCTTGTGCGGCATGGTGATGCTCAGGCCCTGCAGCGGAATCTCGTGCACTAACTTCAGCAAGTCGCTCAGTCTGGTCGTCAAAAGCGATAGGTAGACGCGATTTTCCGTCTCCCGCCGGAAGGCCGTGTTCATCATGACCGGCGACAGTGAATGCTTGATGGGATTGCCCGCCACGCCATACACCTTGGTCGCCGCGTCCACCTGATCCAGCCGATAGGTCTCGCGCATCGTGCGCGCCGCAATCTGTCCCGCCCCGGTCTCTGCGCCGGGAACCGCCGCGCCGAACGTGAAGATGCTCCCCGAGCGGATTCCCAGAACGCGGCTGGTGATGCCGAATTCGCCCATGCACATGCCGATGACGCTGGCGCTGTCCACTGTCCGCTCCAGAAACCGCATCAGCGTGATGTTGTCGGCTAGAGACTTCGCCGTCGGCACAATCTTGATGAACTCCGGACCCAGCTTGCGAATCTTCTCGAAGATGGCGTCCAAATCCACCATCCCCTCGAAATCGTGGTGGCTGATGATGATGGCCGCTCCCGCTGCGCGGATGCGATCCATCTCGCCGTGCTTCAGAGCCGTGGCTGTTGGCAGTTCGATGTCCACCAACTGGCAGCCCGCCTCCGCGCTCTTCACCAGCACCTCAATCTCTTCCGCCTGCGTGCCTTTGAACCGCCCGCCCTGTGCCTCGCGCCGACAGGTGGCCACAACGGTCGCCTCGCTGCGCTCCAGCAGAAACTGCTTGATGCGTGGCAGAGCCGAAGCGGGATGATCCAGGTAGTCCAGCCGGAACTCCATGAAGGGCAGTTCGCGGACGATGCCCATCGCCTGCTCCATCATCTCGTTGACCGAATCCCCGGCGATGGCAACGCAAATCCTGCCCATGCGGGCTCTCAGGTACTGTGGCGCAATATGGATGGGATAGTTCTTCATTTCATCTCAAAGAGTCGGCGTATGGTAACGCGCTTTAATGAAGGATGCAAATCGTTTCGTGGAAAGGACGCCTATCTAACTGAAATAAAGACACTTGTAGCCGGCGTCTTGCTTGATTTCACAGCCTCGATTATCTGAGGAAAAACGGCTGTTTTCCGCACTTCCGAGCTGACGGCTTACTACTCGCATTGGACGCTCCAGCCCGCTACTCGTTACCCGCTGTTTCACTTGAACACCCACAACAGACCCTTCCCGCACGGCGGAAGGGCGCGCGTTCCTTCATGCACTGCACACAACTTCACCCGCAAACTGGTCTCCGTCAACATGCGCATGCACAGAGGCGGCGCCCATAAAATAGTGGAATGTCGCGCGCGAAAAAGCCCCATCAACACGCAACGCTACGAGACGAGAGCGATGCTGCGATTGCGGCGGTGGATGGATTTCTGGCGGGCGGGGAGTTGAAGCCAGGAAAACGTGCGTCGCGACGAGACACGTGGAATCGCGGGGAACGTGTGGTGGTGAAGCCGGTGGCGCAGGAGGTGGTGCGGCACTGTATGGTGACGCCGGCGCCGAAGCGGCTCACGGTGGCGAAGGCTGATGCGTTGAAACGGGCGGGGTTTGTGCATGGGTACAGCATGCGTATGGGGGGAGTTTCGACGGTTTATTCGGGGGGAGAGAAGCGGGAGCTGAATCTGAGCTGGACGAAGGAGGACGACGCCGAGAACGTGGCGGAGAATCGGCGGCGGTTTGCGATGGCGGTTGCCGGAGATGTGGCGACGCAGCTGGTGACGCTGCGGCAGATTCATTCGGGAATCGTGCGCGTGATACGGCGCGAGAAGAAGAGTTGGATGGTGGATGGACGGCGCGTGAAATCGCTTGCGACGGAGGACGGGCGGGCCGTTTTGCGCGGCGATGGGTTGATGTCGGACGCGCCGGAGCTGCTGCTGGGTATCCAGACGGCAGACTGCATTCCGGTGTTGATTGCAGACAGACGGACAGGCGCCGCAGCCGCGTTTCATGCGGGTTGGAGAGGCACTCTGGCGCGGATTGTGGAGCGCGGCGTGGGCGCGATGCGGCTGCAATTCGGCACGCGCGCGGAGGATGTGGTGGCTGCAATCGGGCCGGGGATTGGGCCGTGCTGCTATGCGGTGGGCGAAGAGTTGCGCTTTGAATTTGAGTCGCAGTTTGCGTACGCGCAGGAGTTGTTCACCGAGGTGTACGACGAGGATCCGGTGCGGACGAAGTATCCGCTGCTGTTTTTGACGGCGCGCGCGCCCGGGCACTCTCCGATTGGGCCGCAAACCCATTTGAATCTGTGGGATGCGAACCGACGGCAACTGCTGGATGCGGGTGTTCCGGAGGGGCAGATTAGCGTGGTGAAGTTGTGCACGGCGTGCGATGTGACGCGGTTTTTTTCGCACCGCGCGGAGCATGGGTTCACGGGGCGGATGTTGAACGTCATTGCGGCAAAAAGCCCCACAAAATGACCGCAAAAACGTGGTCTTGTTGTGGTGAAACCATGGCTTTATCGTGGTGTTTTTGTGGTGAAATCGTGGCTTAAACGTGGTGATTTTATGGCAGCGCGCGCGGCTCCGGAGCGTTGTTCGGCAGAATTGCACCGAAAATAGGGCAAATAAAAGGCTGCTCCGAAGAGCAGCCTATTTCTTTAAGAAAAGTCCGGGTTCATCGTCCGTGCCGTGAGCGAAGCTACATGGCGGGGGGATGGTGGACGTTGACGGAGCCGGAGGGGTTGACGAGGTCGCGGAGCTCCTTGGAGGGCTTGAAGAAGGGAACGCGCTTGGCGGGGACATCCACCTTGGCTCCGGTCTTGGGGTTGCGGCCGATGCGGGGCTTGCGCTGGCGGGTGCGGAAGCTGCCGAAGCCGCGGATCTCGACCTTGTCGTCGGCCTTGAGGGCGGCGATGACGGACTCGAAGAGCGTGTCCACGATGATTTCTCCGTCCTTGCGGGTGAGATCGCCGAGGGATGTCACCTTCTCCACCAAATCTGCCTTGGTCATAACGCCTCCGTTGAAACTGCGAATGAATGATGCGACAGCGGGGGAAGGGTCGAGCTCACAGGCGCGTGCCGGGGAACAGCGCCTTCCGATGGAGACAATAGTACACACAAGTGCCTTTGTTGGCTAGGGGTTGCGGGAAGGGGGCGGGTGCGGGGACACCCAAAACAAATGCAGGTCCCTCCGCTGCGCTCGCCTGCGGCTCGCTCCGGTCGGGATGACGGCGTAAAAACAACAGCCATTAGGGCAAGGTCTTGAGATGGGCGGCGGCGCTTTGGCTGAACTTGTTGTTGAATACCGCGTCCCAGTTGGTGGACCAGAACATGACGGCGCGGAGATTGGGGTACTTGGCGACGGGGGTATAGGAGCCGCAGTGGGTGCCGGCGGTGAGGCAGTCGAGGACGTCGTTGATGGCGGCCGGCTCCATGAAGCCGCGGTCGGAGGGTGCGGCGGGGAATCCGATGCCGAGCTTGGAGGCGTCGATCTTTTGCAGCATGGCGTCGGTGAGCGCGGTGATGAAGTCCACGGTGCCGTCGGTGTAGACCTTGCCGTCGAGGCCGCGCTTGGTGCCGGAGTTGTAGTACTGGGTGTTGATGAGGGAGATGGCGTCGGGGATGTCGAGGGCGATTTGGAGGTAGTTGTCGAGGAGCGGATTGGCGGGGAGCATGTCGTTGGTTTCGGGGGCCAGGGTGATGAGGAAGGCGGGGCCGAGCTTGGCGTGGAGCTGGCGGAGTGCGGCTTCGAGGAAGAGGTAGTTGTCGTGGGTGATGGCGTGCTCGAGGTCAATGTCCACGCCGTCGAAGCCGAAGCGGGTGATGATGGCGGAGAGGCTGTTGACGAAGTTGGCGACCATGGCGTCGGAGGTGAGGGGGAAGCTGCGGTGGGCGCCGCCGACGGAGATGAGGACGTAGCGATGCTGGCTGTGGAGCTTTTTGATGTCGTTGATGAATTGCGCGGTGTTGTATCCGCCGACGGCTGCGGCGAGCTTGGGGTCCACGTCGAAGGAGACGTTGCCGTCGAGCGAGGGGCTGGGATTGGTGAAGGCGACGTCCACCATGGTGTAGGCCGTGGGGACCTGGGCGAGCGTCTGCACGGCGGTGCCGGAGTTGACGGAGTTCTGCCAGTATCCGACGAGGAGGTGCTTGGGGAGGGATTGGGCGGAGAGCGTGGCGGCACAGGCGAGGAGGGCGAGGAGCGAGAGACGGCGGAGGGTCATGGGAGCGTTATAGACCAGAGAGGGGAGGTTGTGCAACCGGTTGCACAAGGGGCAGAATGTGGCGGTTTAGGTGCCGATGGATGTGCGAATGCGTTGTTGGCTAACGAATACGGTACTGCCCGTCGGAGACTTGCTCCTGCCAGTCCACGACCTTGCCGTCGAGGCGCTCCTGGATGGCGATGTGGGTGAGGGCGGTGGTGGGGGTGGCGCCGTGCCAGTGGCGCTCGGCGGGCGGAAACCAGACGACGTCGCCGGGGCGAATCTCCTCGATGGGGGAGCCATCGCGCTGGACCCATCCGCAGCCGGCGGTGACGATGAGCGTCTGGCCGAGTGGGTGGGTGTGCCATGCGGTGCGCGCGCCGGGCTCGAAGGTGACGCTGGCGGCGCTGAGGAGCGCGGGGTCCTCGGTCTGGATGAGCGGGTCGATGCGGACGGTGCCGGTGAACCAATCGGCGGGGCCGCGGACGGAGGGGACGGAACCGGCGCGCTGGATGTGCATGGGGTGCTCCTTATGCCATATTGTGTGCTAAGTAAACGCGCAGCGTAAAGAGAGTTTGTGGCGCACGTTCATGGATGCAAATAGATTTCCACGCAAAAAAAATCTGTATGGTCCATCAGCCTACATCTTGCTTATAACTTCCAGACCTTCAAAGTGCCACCATCGTGAGACAGCGTAACTAGCTTATCCCCACTCGGGCTCATGACTAATTCGGATAGACCTTGCTTTGGTACATTAATGGATCCTATACGCCTGCCTGTTTTCGCATCATATATCCATACAGCTTTAGAAACCGTCCTAGCGGAAATATCAAATCTTTCACTTCCGCCACGTAGCTCAGTAACTTCTACGGCAAATCGACTTCCATCTCTCGAAAACGATACAGGAGTTGGAAACGTATTAATGTGAAAGTGTATTGGTAATATTTCATTCCAGACAAGCTCACCATTAATATTACGTACCTCTAAAGCCGATGTCCTGAAGTCATTAATCAGAGTTGCGGTTTCTAGCACCGTGCGATTATCCATTAAATATGCCCTGTCAATGCTTCCATCT
>Ga0316221_1001674_pt1 | contig 22366 bp, 25 predicted proteins | sample TBH18007metaG_FD_206003 | JGI IMG/M metagenome (GOLD analysis project Ga0316221, IMG submission 206003) | Freshwater microbial communities from Trout Bog Lake, Wisconsin, USA - TBH18007 | ecosystem: Environmental > Aquatic > Freshwater > Lake > Hypolimnion/Profundal zone | place: USA: Wisconsin... | reverse complement strand
ACCTGGAATATTTTCCCGAAGATAGCCAATTAGGGTGGTTTTACCAGTTCCCGCTTTGCCACTCACAAAGATATAGGGGTCGCCCCGCTCAATTGCATCAATCACCGCCTGATAGTCGGGGGTGATTTCTATTTCCGGGACTTCGGGGTTGGTGGCCATCGTAATGAAGAGTGATTAAAAGGCCAGGCCTATGGTGATGGAGAAATACGAGTATGTAAACTACATACAGTTTAACGAAGTTTTGCCTATCCATAGACCTAAAAAACCATTAATAATCCGCTTCATTTGGAGATCGGCAATTTATTGCTGCGTGCACAAATCTTGTGATCTAATAATCCAATTAATAGCGGTTTGAGAAGAGAGATATGAAAATTTTATCGATTCTAGGAGCTCTTATTGGACTAGGAGTTATTGGACTAGTCTTTACTGGTGGGCTAGATTTTCTTTTTCATTCTGCCGCCCAAAAAACAGTTCGTAGCATCCAAAATGCCGGCAACGAAAATAACGCTCCAGCAATAGTAGAGCCAACTGCGCAGTCTCGAACCGCAGCAGAAAGCGCGCCTACAAGGAGCGCTCCCTCTACCATTCCTGTGATTACAGGGAAACGTATAGCCTTGGTTATTGGTAATGCAAAATATAAAAGCAATCCTTTGACCAATCCAAAAAATGATGCGGACGATATTTCCAAGTCATTAAGTGAGAGCGGGTTTACCGTTATTAATCTCAGAGATGCTTCACTTGCAGAAATGCGAGCAGCGGTTCGGCAATTTGGAGATAAGCTTGCCCAAAGTGATGTTGGCTTAGTCTATTACTCAGGACACGGCATGGAAGTGAAAGGGAAAAATTACTTTATTCCCGTGAGTGCCGATATTCAAAATGAAGATGAGGTGCCAGATCAAAGTCTGGATGTTTCTCTTATTTTGGAAAAAATGGCTACCGCCAAAAAGAGTGTGAACATTCTGATGGTGGATGCCTGTCGTGATAACCCCTATGCAAAAAGCTTCCGATCGGCTGGCAAAGGCCTAGCGAGCATGGATGCCCCTAGCGGAACCCTAATTTCTTACTCTACCTCCCCAGGCAAGGTGGCCTCTGACGGCAAAGGCAGAAATAGTCCTTACACGAAGCATTTCTTAGAGGCCGTTAAGATTCCCAACAGAACTATTGAGCAAGTCTTTAAAGAGGTAAGAAAGAATGTGCAAGCAGACACCAATAATGCTCAAACGCCGTGGGAAAATACCAGTCTAAGTGGTGATTTCTACTTTAAGGTTCAAAACAATTAAGTTTAGCGGTCACGCCAAATATCACAATAAGTGCTTTAGGCCCGTATAAATTGATAAAGCGGTAGTGCATAAGGCAACGACGGTGCCACCATATTCATTGATGGTCTTCATAATGCCGTGCATCGCCTTAGGTGACAACTTATCCTTACTCAGACCAGAAATGGCCGCCTTAAAGAAGGGGTTGATTGGCTCCATTTTATGCCGGTGTTTGCTAGCATAAGTAACGCCACCCAAGAGCATTCCCGTTAGGAAACTAAAGGCAATACTGGATGCATACTCCAGTAGTTCGCGCCATTCAGCCATTGAGTCAGGTAGGGCTGGGGAGTGATCTACCAAACTGGTTACCCAACTCATGCCAATAACGGAGCCAATCGCCAGGAGAACTACCCCCAGAAACCAAGGAAAAATACTGCGGCGCTGTTTGCTAAATAAGAAGTAGCCAAATGGCAAGGGCAAGATCATCGAGATGATGCGCAGATAGACCATCTTTGTATCGTAAATCACTGCAATCGCTACGTGAGCTAATATCAATAGCAACAGCGGTGTTACAAGATAGATGGCGATATCTAAAAGATAATGCCAAAACTTTTTATGTTGGGCTTGATGGTTAGTATGCTCAACAATAATCGCCTCAAGCTCAGAGATGCGAGCCTCATAGGCTTCTTGATTCGGTATGGCTTGAAGTTGTACCTCTAGATCGGCAAGCTTTGCCATCATGGGCTTAAATAGATAGATATCTCGCGTACAAGTCTTACAGACAGAAGCCGCTTCATCTACCTCGGATAAACAATAAGGGCAATGCATTACTTGCTGACCACCACCAAGAAAACAGTATTGGTTTCACGACCCTCGCTATCTTTAACAGTCACTCTAATAGGATGTGTTCCCGGAGGAACTACAGCCTTACTAAAATCAATGCCGCTGGAACTGATGGCGGCTCGGAGGCGTGGTGTCAAATCTACAAAGGGAGATTTCATATAAACCACTTTGACTGAGTTTGCGTCAATCTTCGCATCGGCCCTACCCTCAAAATTAATCTTGAAATCAAATGGAGCGGAGATTGGCTTATCGGGCTCGGGTGAGACCATTTTGATTGCGGGACCCCGAGATATACCTCGGGTTGCAGTTGCAGAGGCCGCTGGTAAAGCAGCCTCCTTGGCGCTAATGAGGGGCGCAGCATTTACATTTTGGAGCAGTAAAAACTGCAAAGAAAGGACTGCCAAAAGCGTGAGTTTGTTCATAAATTGCCCTTTCCTACTAAAAGTTACCCGAATTAGCCAAATACTACCTGAATTCAAAGCCAATTTCCTATTTCTAGAACCGGATCATGCAAATCGTTATTGCTTGCAGGTACAATGACTTACGAGTAAATAACGCAAACGGTTTATGTTTTTACGCCCCCTTTCTATCCTTCTGTTCGCTTCCTTTTTAGTCCCAACAGCTACTTTTGCTGAATGGGCTTCATTAGATGAAGATAAGGGTTATTACTATGACCCAGCCACCATAGATACTCAAGGTCAAAGAGTAAAGGTCTGGGGTGTCGTTAACTACTCCACCCCCCTTGAATTAGGCAACGCAACAACCCAATCGAAGAAAATTTTGATTGAAAATGATTGTCTGCAAAACCGCCTCAGAACGGTAGCTTTTACTTTTACTACTAAGGCTATGGGACAAGGCGATAGCATCCCAGGCTTTCCAATGTTGATGGGTAGCCCTTACGCAAAGTGGCGCCCAGTACAGCCGGAGACTTTTGAGCAAGCATTATTCAATAAAGTCTGCCGCCCCGCTCCAGAACCATCTGCTTTATCTGATGGTGAAGAAATAGTAAATGATGCTGCTCCAGCTGCAGCCGACGATAAAAATAAAATCTGAAGATCGTTAATTGTTTTATTGGCTTTAAGCAGCTCTACTAGCCATAGCCCTTTGCACCCGAGTTTCAGGTAACTCTGGTAAGGGCCCTATCTCAGGCAGATCTTTTCCAGAGCTCATATCCTCTCTCATCTCATAAGCCCAAGCCAATACCTTAGCAACAGATTCAAATAATTGCGCTGGAATAGCCTCGCCAATCTCTAGGTGGGCATACATCAAACGTGCTAAAGGAGGGATACGCGCAATTGGCACCTGATGATCTCTAGCAACATCTTGAATACGCAAAGCAACGTCATCCATACCTTTAGCCACCACAACTGGCGCAGCCATTTTGTCCTGATCATAGCGAATAGCCACTGAGTAATGGTCTGGGTTGGCTAGCACTACATCCGCCTTTTCTATCGCCGCCATCATTCTTGAGGTCGAGAGTTGACGTTGTTTTTGGCGAATACGTGCTCGGATTTCAGGAGAGCCTTCAGACTCCTTGATCTCCTGTTTCATTTCTTCTTGCGTCATACGCATACGCTTACGGAAATTAAGCCACTGAAAGAAAGCATCACCAAAGGCAATGAGTACCATGGGAATTAATAAAAATAAGAAACCGTACAATATCAAGTTGTACGATTGAGTTAGCACCGTTGATAAATCTTGATTAACAATCAAGCTAAAGCTACCCCATAAACCAACCAAATAAGTCAAACCAACACTGAGCAATAAGGTAGCCTTAAAAATATTCTTCACCAACTCAACCAGAGTATTGACAGAGAACATACGCGCCATTCCACTAATTGGATCTAAGCGCGAGGCATTGAACCGAAAAACAAAATAAGGCTTAAAGGCCACTAAGGATAGTGGCGAGAGCATGGAAATAATCCAGAGCGGCAAGATAATTAACATGAAGACGCCTAAGAATGCCAATAAGGCACCAGCACCCCATTGCATAATTCGGTCAGTAATTTGATCGGGGGAACCAAATGTCAAGCCCTGCTTAACTAACCGAACCATTTGGCTCATCAGCAAAGGACCAAACGCTAATAACGCCACTGGCAAAACTGCCAGCATCGCAAAAGTAGTTAAGTCTTTAGATTGAGGATATTGCCCCTCCTCTCGGGCTTTTTGTATTCGCCGCTCTGAGGGGTCTAACGATCGCTCTTCTTGGCTATCGTTTTCTTCAGCCACTGTAATATCCCAATGAAATCAATGGGGAAATCATACTACTTTCAATAGTTAATTGGGGTGTTTAGCCCGATAGTCATCCACTTGCTGACTAGTGACATTGATGGTGTAGCAGATGGGGGGATTATCTTTTACTTTGCGATAGGCGCTTCTTCGACCGCATTGCCTACCGTCAGGATGGGTGCTATAGGGGCAAGGGCAAGGTTTTTTTGCACTGGCATTGGACTCATCAACAATCGCTTGACGAATCTGCTCATCACTTAATCCAGCAGAAAAACAGTTAGTCGACAATAACAGTAGTGAACACAAAAACCACTTCATAGTCATGTTCTAGAGAATGATTGAACTTATGGGGTCTTTGCCTTAGGAGCTGGAGCGAGACTTGTTGGCACAGGTGAAGAATCAGACTTACCAACCGCCTTGCTATCTTTACCAGCATTCATTTTTACAGGATTTTCAATGACCTCTTCCACAGAAATACTCTTATCAGAGGCATTAGGCTTTAACGGCTTGGGCGTAAATGCAGTAATCGTAATACGGCGATTTAAACCACTTCTTGGATCATCCTTAACATACAAATCTCGATCGGCATAACCCACCACCTCAGAAATCTTATCCTCAGCCAAGCCACCAGCAAGCAATTCACGACGGGCGGCATTAGCACGATCTGCGGAGAGCTCCCAATTGCTGTAGGTGGCACCAGGTCGATAGCCAGAGCTATCTGTATGACCCTCTACTTTGACCTTGAAATTAGATTGTGACAAAGGTTTACCTAATTTTTGCAAAACCTGAGCAGTAGTAGCCTCTAAAGTAGAGCCACCCAATAAAAACATCGGTTTTTTATTTTCCGCCAAAGTAATCGTCAGTCCATCAGGACCCTCTTCAATAATGAGCTCATTGCTATTGTTCATCAAGGCAGAATTTTCCTTGATGAAGGACTCAATTTCATTACGCAATTCTTTCATACGCTCAACATATTGTTTTGCCTGCTCAATTTCGTCTAGTACGACATCTTCTTTTTTATCGCTTGCAGCACCAGAAGCTATCTTATTAGTTGATGCTTGATCAATATTCGATTGCGATGTGCCCTTAAAATAATCAGCAATATTATCTTTTTGTGATTGTGGAATCATACTTACAATCCACATAATCAAAAAGAACACCATCATGGCCGTTACAAAGTCAGCATATGCAATTTTCCATGAGCCGCCATGACGTGTTCGATCGCGCCGCCTAGGCTGACGGATGAACTGAACTTGATCAGGCTTATTCATACACTAGCTTATGAATGTTAATGCTTTATATTACGCAGAATTTCGCGAGTATCAGCTTCCAAGTCATCAAAACTTGGGCGCTGGTCCGAGTAAAGGACTTTGCGACCAAACTCTACTGCTGCAAATGGCGGGAAGTTATTAAGGTATGCCAAAAGAATGGCTTTGACTGCAGAGTATGGACGAAGCTCTGTATCCGCATCATGCTCAAGAACTTTTGCAATCGGAGTCACGATGGAATAAGACAATAAAACACCTAAGAAGGTGCCTACCATAGCGGAAGCAATTTTTTCACCGATCGATGGTTGATTAATCGACTGCAAGGCAATAACCACACCCATAATCGCTGCAACAATACCAAACGCTGGTAGACCATCAGCTACGGTATGAACTGCATCGGCAGAAACTAAAAGTTCTTCTTCCAAAACTTCAATCTCTTGTTGCATCAAGCTCTCAAATTGAGCTAGGTTCATAGAACCACCAAGCATCATGCGCATGTATTCAGAGATGAAAGCTGTCAGACGCTCATCCCTCAAAACGAGTGGATACTTCTGAAATAAAGAGCTTGTTAATGGCGCTTCAATATCTTCTTCAACAGACTTCATACCGTTACGATTAATATTTTGAATCAGCTCAAACATCAAACAGAGCAATTCACGATTCGAGGTCAAACCGGCAGTTTGAGGAACAAAAATCCCCATAAAGGATTTCCAGATCTTTTTAAGGACACGGCCTTTATTGGATGCAACCATTGCGCCGAAAGAGGCGCCGATAATAATAATGAACTCAAAAGGCTGCCATAAATGGCCCAGAGCTGTGAGGACAGTATTTAGACTATGCTCTTCCCCGCCAAGGCTAACGCCTATATAGCCGCCGAAGATACATAGTAAAGCGAGAGTTAAACCAATCGTTAAATTCATTACCTATCCAATCAATACTTATAACTTATCAAACAAGTTTGTCGTTTGCATCTTAGCAAAGATCGACTGAGCGGCTTGAAGTAAGGTTTGAGAACGTGACAAATCAGCTGAGGCCTGTGCAATATCAGTTCCAGTCGCAGTAGATTGGGCATTCTGAATATTGGTTAACTTAGCAGTTACGGCTGTCGTAGAATTTTGAATCTGAGTGACCACTAGGCCGGCATGCGTATTTGCAGCTAATACCTGACTTGCAGCTGCATCAATATTGGCGCTATCTTGACTTGTTGGGGCGGCATTAGAACTTAATTCGCTCACTATTTGATTGGCAACAGCCAATACATCCACTGTATTACCAATAGTGTAATTTCCTGAATCCGATGTAATGGCAGCCACTCCTGCAGCAGCTGCATTAGCAGTTAAGGTTATGTGAGTATCATCGGAAATTGATGCCACAGTACCAATTAACTGACCGCCTGAGAAAACGGTATATCCAACCTTAAACTGCGATGTAAATTGGGTGCCACTTCCCACAATGGCGGGGCTACTGGTATTTGCGGCAATAGTTCCGGCACCTGAATGAACAATCGTAAATGGGGATCCACTAATACTTGAACCAGAATAATTACCAACTAAGCTTATGTGTGAATCATCCACCACAGATCCTACAATGCCAATAAATTTACCACCTACATATAAATTGTCACCGGCTTTAAACTGCGCTGTAAATTGGCTTCCAGCTGGACCAGTAATTGCGTTTGTCCCGGAGGCAATACTCACAGTACCGTTTCCAACAATTCCGTTTGATGGATCCTGATTGACTGGGGCGCCAGAAGAATTGGTATATCTACCGAGCACCTCTGAAAGGCTGATCCCTGCTGGTACAAAAACTCCGGGCTCAATTTCAACACTACCGATTTGTTGAGATGATCCGGTTAACGGTGTAATGATTGGTCTATTACTAGCATCCTGAGCATCCGATAACTGCTTGATTGTATCTCGCAATGATGCTGCTTTTTGCGCAAGTGTTGATAAAGTATTGGGATCAGTTACACCAACAGCCTGTGTCACAACTTGCTTAAGCTGAGCAACTGCCTGGTAAATGCTTCCCAGCTGATTATTTAAATTATTGTAATTATTGGTAAGAAGCTTTTGATTGGACTGCAACATAGTGTACTGAGCGGCATCAAAAGATAACTGCATACCCAAACCGGTAGCAGCAACGTTATCAGAAATATTCTGATATTTTTGTCCAGAATCAATTTGTGTCTGATACTTCATCACATCGGCTGCATTAGTCTGTAAAGACTGAACGCTAGCGTCAAAAATTTGTTGGCTGCTAATTCTCATCATTTATCTCACTAGGCCGTAGTTAGCATCGTAATTAAGTTAGTAAATAGCTGATTTGCTGTCTGAATAACTTTACTTGCAGCGCCGTATAACTGTTGAAACTTCACCAAATTTGCAGCCTCTTCATCCAAATTTACGCCAGACACTGACTGCTGTTGACTAGTCAAATTAGCCTGAACAGCAGTATTCGCGGTATCTTGCGCCTTCCAACTAGCAATAGAAGATGCAATGCTTGTTGTCATATTAGTTACTGGAGTGCTGTAAGTGCCTAAGAGATTTGAAATAGTAGTAGCAGCGGTACTGTCTAAATTACTGGTCACTTGAGCGCTAGGCGAGATGTTCGAAGCAAAAGTTGATGCGTCGTATGTATTAACGATACCAGCAATGGTGCTGTTATATGACGATGAATTTGGATCCGCCATATTCATAATTTCTGCCGCAGATAGCACATGTCCTTGGGTGCTATCTTGCACATCGGTATATTGTTGTGTTGTGGGATCTTGCACCCATCTATCCGTAAGATAGGAGCGCGTACTTCCATTGCTCACATACGTAGCAATAGAGGTGTTGACTCCGCCTGCCCCACTAGTGCTTTGATACCCAAAGATTGGTGTAATAGATCCGCCAGAGGATGTGGTCGCACCATTCGTATCTCTAGCCAAAGTCAAGGCAATGGCATTTAACTGACGCTTAATTTGAGGAATAAAGCTAGTTAGGATCGTAAATGCTGCACCGGCTTGGCCGCCAGTAAATGCAGTTTTTCCAGGTGTCTGCGTTGAACCACTGGCTTGTGAAAAGTAATGATACGCGCTTGAGGATGTATACAGAGTAGCCGCTGAACTCAATGTTAATTGCGTAGCGCTTTGAATCGATGCAATGATCCCCAGCGCATGTCCGTTGGCATCATATAAAGTTTGCCCAGCTTGCAGCTGGGTATTAAAAGAAGTACCTGAGCCAGTAACTACATTAGAATTAGTTGCAGTGCTAATCGTACCTGGGCCGGTAATGTTGTTATATTGCGATACAGGTCCGCCCTCTGAAGATAGATAGTTCAGAGTCTTGTTAGTGCCATCACCTGATTGAATGGCAACTCCATAAACCGAGTTGCTGACATCAGTGTTAACCAATTGATTAGCTACCTCTCCACTTACCAGAGTTGCACCTCCGATTTGGAATGTAGCCGTACCGTCCGGATTAATGATAGAGGTTCCACCAATGGTATCTTGCAATTGCATCAATAGTCGATCACGCTGATCCAATATATCAGCCGACGGAGCCGTATTACCAGCTGAAGAACTAGACAAAATTGACAAATTAATCTGAGCAACCGCTTGCGCCGTTGAGTTAGCCTGAGACAGAACACTGGATAAGGTAGTTCTAGTGCTTGTGTCTAATTGACTAACAACAGATGCGAGGCCATTTACCCGAGAAGCTAAATCTGTAGCTGCCCCAGCAAATCCTTGGATATTGGTAATGTTTTGAGCATCCGTTGATAGCGTGCCCGCAGCATTGAAAAATGCTGACATGGCAGTAGCAATAGAATTAGATGGGTCATTCATCAATGAATCTATACTGGCCGTTGTTTGAACTAAAGCGCCTGTATAGCTTGATTTACTCTTTTGTGTAAATAATTGCTGCGTCAATAATTGATTAGTAATCCGACTAATACTCTCAACTGTAAAGCCGGTATTCTCAAGTACAGTGGAGTTAGGTGACATCACACTAATCCCTGTATTAATGGTACGGCGTGTATATCCATCCACCGATGATCCCGCAACGTTTTGCGAGGTAACATCAATACCAGCCTGGGCAATCTGCAAGGCAGAGTAAGCTGTTTCGATAATGGAAGCGCTACTTATGTCCACGTACTTTCCCGAGTTTCAATATTTGCACCCAAAATGGGTACAAGAACATACTTAATACGGCTATTTTCTTAAAAACTTTAGTTCTGAGAGCTAATTTGCTTGGCTATTGAACTTTGTTGCATTAATTGCTGGGTCATCTTAGTTGCAAAACCAAGACCCTTCCCGCTCGTGATCGTTGCAGCCATCTGGTCATCAACCATTTCCATATAACCATTATTCGCGCCCGTTTGATCTGGATTTAGGGGGGAGTTTCGCATTTCACTTAACATCTGGCGAACCAACACCGTTTCAAAACCCCGAGCAGCATCTGCAACCTGCTGCTGAACCGTCTTCGTCGCACTTGCATTTGCATTATTTGCTTTTGAGCTACTCAATTCCCAAGGTGATGCAGAATTGGAAACAATCGCGGTGCCGATCGATGACATTAGATAACCTCTAGATCCGCTTTGAGGGCGCCAGAGGCCTTCATTGCCTGCAAAATAGAAATCAAATCCTGTGGAGTCGCGCCAAGAATATTTAGCGCCCTAACTACAGCCTCCAAAGATGCGCTTGGCCCCGAGAATTTCAAGGCATTTTCACTACCCCTCGAAACATTGACATTATCAACTGCACTAGCGGTAGTTGGATCACCAGTAAATGGCGGCGGTTGACGAAGCAGACGAGATTGATCTACCTTGACTTCGACACGCAATGAAAGATTTCCGTGCGCGGCAGCAAAAGACCCTAAACGTACAGCTTGATTCATAACTACAGAACCGGTTCTAGAATTCAATACAACCTTTGCTGAATCAGGCGCTAAAGGTACCTCTACCTCCTGTAAAGCGGCCATAAAGTTCATGCGCGCCACAGGTTCAACTGGTGCTCGTACATTCATTGAACGACCATCAATTGGAAATACAAAACCAGGCCCAAAGCGACGAGTAATACTTTCCGCAGTTCGCTGCATGGTTGTAAAGTCGCTAGATTTCAGATCAAGCTCAACAAATTCTGTGGCAGGCTCAGCAGGTATTGCTCGCTCAACCAATGCACCACCAGGTACACGTCCTGCAGATAAATGGGTATTTTGTCTGTTAGCAAAAGTAGAGATGGCGCCATTACTATTAATAATTAATGAGCCCTGAGCTTGTGCATAGACCTGACCATCGGCACCTCGCATTGGAGTCATTAAGAGTGTGCCACCCTTCAAGCTACGAGAATTACCCAAGGCAGAAACGGTAATATCGATTCTTTGACCTGTTTTAGGGTAAGCAGGCAATTCAGCAGTCACCATAACTGCCGCTACATTTTTTAACCAGACTTGATTGTTGTAATTGGGATCATCTGGGATTGTGACGCCTAACGCAGATAACATAGCGCGCAAGGTTTGAATGGTGAATGGGGCTTGCGATGTTAAATCGCCCGTACCATCTAAACCTACAACCAATCCATACCCTACAAGCTGATTTGGCCTCTGACCTGCTACGTCAGCAATTTCACGAATCCGCTCTGCATGAGCAACAGAAAATACACCAGATATAGCCATAGCCAAAAACCAGCTCGCTATAAACTTCAGAATGGATAAGTTACGTTTCATGGCAGTTACTAGAATGGTCCAATTTTCATCATGAGGCGAGTAAACCAACCAACTTCACGCACATCATCAGTAACACCTTTACCGCGATACTCAATTCGAGCATCTGCTACTTGTGATGAATTTACAGTGTTATTGACAAGGTTATTTGGATTAACTGTCCCGCCAAAACGAATATATTCCTCTTCAAATCCAACAGCTAACTGCTTTTCACCTGCAACCACCATATTGCCGTTGGGCAAAACTTCCAATACGGTCACTGAAATATTGCCATTAAAGGTATTTGCAGCAGTACTTGCGCCCGATCCATTAAGTTGAGTAGAGCTATTGCCAGAAGCATTAGCAGAGCCTACAAAGTTAGGATTGGCTCCAGTCGATGTGCTGCCTGTTAAGCTACCACCAATGCCAGTAGAGCTAGTTTTACTTGCTGTTGTACCGCCGTTTTTGCTGGCGCTAGTGGTTTCATTAAGCACTACGATTAAGGTATCACCCACTGCACGAGCGCGACGATCTTCAAATAAAGGTCTATAAGCGCCCGTCATCCCAAGTTGTGATACTGGAAATATACTGCCAGGACTGGCTGCAGCATCTGATGGTGGGTTAGGTCTAGCAGAAGTTTGGCTTTTTACCAAAGGAGTACGATCAGCAGACGCGCAGCCTACCAGCTGCATCACAACTGCAGTCAATATGATAAGAAGGATGCGCTTAGACATTACAGCTGACCTATTCTTTGGAGCATTTGATCAGAGGCTGTAATCGCACGAGCTTGGATTTCATATAAACGCTGCGCTGAAATCATATTCACCAGCTGTCCTGCAACATCAACGTTCGACTGTTCTAGTGTATTTTGCATAACTGAACCGGTACCAGATGTTCCGGGCTGATTAATAACGGGAGCACCTGAAGCGCTAGTTTCCAGGAATAAATTACCCCCAGTAGCAACCAATCCATTCGGATTAATAAAGTTAGCAACAATCAAGTTGCCAGCGGTATAAACTTTGGTAGGATCTTGTAGGGTGTACTGAACTGAGCCGTCAGGGTTAATCGTTGTTGATGTAACACCTGAAGGTAATGTAATGCCATTTCCAACCTGGTAACCAGCACTGGTCACAATCATGCCATTTTGATTTAGCGAAAAGCTACCATCGCGCGTATAGGCCTGTGTACCATCAGGCATCTGAATTCTAAAATAGCCATTTCCCTTGATTGCAACATCCAATGGATTCCCAGTAGTCAAAAGAGCGCCTGCAGTATTTTGTCGGGACGTAGCAACCATCGCAGCACCGGACCCGACCTGTAAGCCATCTGGGTTCAAGGTTTGGTTCATCGAGTATGAACCTGGTTCACGGAGTGTTTGGTACATCAAATCCGCAAACATTGGTGTCATCGACTTATAGGCGGTAGTAGAAGCGTTTGCCAAGTTATTGGAGATGGTGTCGAGGTTTGCTTGCTGGGCATCCATGCCCGTTTTAGCAATCCAAAGAGAATTCATCATAATTAGGAAACCTTCACTAAATAAATATTCATTAACCGCGCGACAAAGACATTAACTCGTTAGCAGACTTCGCATTTTGATCTGCCGTAGTAATAAAACGCATATTCAAATCAAACATTCTGTTTTGTTTAATCATTTGAACCATTGCGGTAGTTGGGCTTACGTTACTCAATTCAATGGCGCCCTGCTGCACGCGCAAATTGGGATCTGCAGCAGGCTGCTCAATACCTTGATACTCAAATAAGCCATCGGCACTACGCGTCAATGTTTTGGGATCTACATTTACTAAACGCAGTTGATCAATTTGATCAAAGGGTACATTACCAGCTTCATCAAAAACGGTATTGCCGATTTGCTGGGCAGAAATAATGCCATCCTTTGAGATATCAATTTGAGTAATATCCTGAGGGATGGTGATTGGACCAGATTGACCTAGAACAATATTTTGGCCTTGGCGCAAAGTACCGTCTTGATCAACACTAAATTTCCCAGAACGCGTATAGCCAATAGTTCCGTCTGGGCGCTGAACAGCGAAGAAGCCATCCTTGCCTTGAATAGCAACATCGTATGGATTGCCTGTGGTTTGAATGGCACCCATTGTAAAGTCAGATCCAGGCGTACTATCCACTACAAATGCACGGGTATCCGCACTGGCGCCATTTAAGGGTACAGCACGAAAGCTTGCAAGCATCTCCCTAAACCCAGGAGTCTGGGCATTCGCGAGATTATTGGTGGTGGTTGCCAATTGCTCCATTGAGCTCTTGGCACCCGTCATCGCAATATATGCAAACCGATCTAACATAACTAACCTTGTTTATCCCTTAGCCAAACCTTATTGAGTCATTTGGATGGTAGTAGTCATTGTTTGATCAAATGCACGTACCGATTGAGAATCGGCAGAGTACATCCGTTGCAAGATCATTAGTTGAACTAACTGGCCAGAGAGGTCAACGTTGGATTGCTCCAAAGCTTGCGACTGAATCGCGCCAAAAGAACCTTGGCCAGCCTTGCCGATAATAACGCCATTATCTCCCTCTGTACCAGATAAGTAACTAGGTGCAAAAGCATTACCAGTTGTTGGAATAAGGTTCTGCGATGCATCAAAGTGGGCCAAAGCAATTTGACCTGCATAGAGTTTGCGACCATCGCCATAAACACCCACGATGGTGCCAGAGCTATCAATTGAAACGCTAGATAATTGTGAACGTGCTTCACCGTTTTGTACGCTATTAGTAACTTGGAATGAAGAAGCTTGCAGCTGAGTACCAGATAAATCCAAGTTATAAATCAATGGAATAGTGTCTGTCTGTGATGTACCGTTTGCGACCTGTGAGCTCAAGGTGATCTTGGTACTAAACATCGGCTTACCAGATGCAGCATCAGTAATCAGTGAATCGATATTGCGCCCTGCTACTTCACCAATCAATGCAATTGGCTGATAACCACCTGCACCAGCTGTTTCAGCGGAGATATTAGTGAAGTTGGAATGTGGCAAACCATTGTTGGTATTAGTTGGGTTATAGAACACGCCATCAACTGCGGCGTATACCTCAACTTTAGACTCAGCAGCATTCAGAATAGTTCCTGAATTTTGCTTGTTTGTCGTGCCAGTCACAGCAATAGCTGTACCATCTGGGGCAGTCAATGTCATACTTAGGTTTTGCTTGAATGACAAAGAAGCGCCTGATGCATATGTACCCGCAGGTAATGGACCACTAAGGTTGACAGTGTCATTGGGGATTGCAGTTGATACAGAGGAAACTGTTACCCCAGTATCCACACCGCCAATGAATACTCGAGTACCAATAATGGCATTTGTTTGACCACTATTGGTGGCCATAGTCAAGCTAGTAGCTCCGGCTGTAGGAGCACCAACTGCGGCCAATGCCACTGAGCCAGTAGTTGTGGTGATATCCGCAGGATAAAGAGTAATTGCGGCATTTGCTGGAATTGATTTATTAGGGCCAGTTACAGAAATTGAACTAATGTTTGTCCCCGATGCTGCTGCAGTCGCAACCGTCAATCCAGAATCAATACCGTTAATATAAATATGATCACCCACATTCATTGCTGAGGTTAGGGGTTGTGCTGCAGATAAGTTCAGCGTTCCACCAGTTCCTAATGAAGGCGTTCCAGTTGTAGCACCTTGCAATGTATTACTTGCTGGAGTAGTCACTGTCAGCGCTGATGTCATTGGGATCACAACATTGGTTGTTTGTGATGTATTTGGTGAGGCTGTTGGGCCTGGTGAGTAAGTGTAGCCACCAGTTGAATTAGAAGTGATTTGCAATGAGCTATCAGTGATGCGACGATAGTAGACATCTAAAGTGTGAGATGTACCATTTGAATCATAGATAGTTTGGGTTGTCTTGTCGTTATAAGTACCGGTTTGAGTAGGATCAAACGCAACGCCACTGGCTTTGACGAAAGCATTTTCACGAGAATCGAGCACTGCACTAATAGTTGATGTGCTGGTCTGAGTACCGTTTGCAAATGCAGGAGGCATCTTGAGCTTACCATTGGTATTGCCTGGACCACGAGTGTCATCAGTGACAGCGGTGCCATCAGCAGTAGGCTGATAGCCAGTGAGGTACATGCCACCTTGAGTCACTATGTAGCCATTTTTATCAACAGCAAACTGACCATCACGGGTGTAATTTAAGGAAGTTGGATCACTTGGATTAGTTAATACGCGGAACCAACCATCACCAGTAATCGCCATATCCAAAGGATTGCTTGAGTTCGTAATGGTGCCGGTTGTCAGAGGACGGGATACCGCCTCTTCCTTCGTTCCCATGCCAACAGCATCAGGGCTGCTGGGGCTAATTGCCTGAATATACTGGTCTGCAAAAACAAAGGTGCTGGATTTATATCCAACAGTGTTTGCATTGGCAATATTGTTACTTGTTGTATCAATAGCCAATGAAGTGTTTTCTAGTCCAGAAAGTCCAATTGTCCAGTTACTCATGCTCTAAGCTCCTTGTGTAAATCTGCGATGTATTTCTTGTTTGTTATAAATGAATTAACCAATTAACCATTGGGTAATTGTTGAAGGATCAACCGAACGACCATCCGCTAAGTTCGCTTGCAATGCTGTGCCATTCTTACCAATCGACAACACTTGTGAATCCACATATGAAGCTGGCGTCTCTGTAGTACCAGTTGTCGTAGTCGAAGAAATCGAAATGTTGTACTGGCCAGCAGGTGCCTTGGCACCACTAGCATTTGTACCATCCCATGAAAAGTCAACCATTCCAGCGGGATTGGCGCCCAGGTTATATTGCTGCACTACTGCGCCTGTAGAGTCTGTAATCGTAGCTACCCCTGCACTGGAATCACTGGCAAAGTTTGCTGCCAGATTAACTGAATTCGTACCATCAAAGTTCATAGTTGAACTAGGAGCCATAGCATATTTACCAACATTATTAGCCATGTTCATGAAATTGTTTGACTGAATCTGGGTTAACAATGAAGTCATGCTGGTATTCATTTGATTCATGGCATCAACCTGGTTTAGCTGGGCCAAGGTAGTCGTCATGGTGCTGGTATCGGTTGGCGCCATAGGATCTTGATTCTGCAATTGAGCAGTCAACATCTTCAAAAAGTTTTGAGTTAAGTCTGTAGTGGTGGTTGCAGGAGCATTGTTAGTTGCTGTTGTCGCAGTCGGGTTGTACTGGGCAATTGCACTTAAGTTTGAAGTTGTTGTCATATCAATTTCCTTTGGAAAAATTATTTACCAAGATCTAAGGTCTTGAGCATGAGTTGACGAGTGGTATTCATCATCTCAATATTGGTTTGGTAGGAACGGGATGCAGAAACCATATTGACCATCTCTTCTACTGGATTTACGTTAGGCATTTGTACATAGCCATTCGCATCGGCATATGGGTGATACGGTTTGTATTCTTGGCGCAGTGGCTCAGTGCTTTCTACAATATTGGAGACAGTGACGCCCGCGCCTTGTGTATCTGGCACTGCAACTGGACTAAACATCACTTGACGTGCACGATAAGTACGGCCATCTGGTCCAGCCACGCTCTCCGCATTAGCTACGTTTGAGGCAATAATATTTAAACGCATGGACTGAGCTGTTAAGCCAGTTGCTCCGATATCAAAGGCGCCTAATAAACTCATGAAGGTTGTCCTGTGATTGCTGATACTTGAGTGTGAATAGAGCTACCCAAGAAGTTCAAAGTTGCCTCTGTGAAGAAAGAGTTCTTCATAAATTGACTACGCTCGACATCTGGGTCGACCGTATTGCCATCAAGCGCAGGCTGCACTCCTTGGCGATACATTAATTGAGCTGCTGGATTGGCCAAATTACCCGAACCAGTAATGTGGCCCGGATTAGTAACCGCCAATGGCAGGATGGCAGAAGATGCGCTAGATCCACCGCCTAATTGTTGTTTGAGAACTTCACCAAAAGGAATATCCATGGCTTTAAAGCCAGGAGTGTCAGAGTTGAACATATTCGATGAGATCAACTCTTGGCGAAAGCTGCGCAACTTGAGTGCGGCTTCTCCAAACTGGATCGGATCGTATTGTGGAACACCTAACATTGCTATTGCCTCTTAAGTGGTCGGTACACATGTACCAACTTCACTTTTATTAAAGCAATTGCTGTGCCAACTCAGTATTTTCTATTTTTTTATATACAAATCAATAACTTATATATAAATATTGGTCGCCCATGAATTTATAAGAGACTATTAAAGGGATTGAGCGGCAACTTTTGCCGGGTTTGCCCAGTCTGCAGCCGGTAATTACTGCCCTACGCCCGGGGTTAGACCAGACCTAATGAGTGCTATTGGGCCCTCTAGAATGCGCGTGACAATCCCCGGCATATCTGGCAAAAGCACAATCACCAGCAAGAGGGCAATTGGCACACTCACCGCAAAGCCAACCGAGAATAAATTGAGCTGAGGGCTCGTTCTCCCCAAAATAGCCTGGGTCATATTAAACACCAGATACACAATGATGCTGGGCATACTTAGAACCATGCCAAAAGCAAAAGCCTTCAGCACGAGCAACGCCACCCCATCAATATTCCAACCGGCTGGCCATGTACCAAAAGGAATGAACTTAAAGCTATCAAGCACGATATCCATTGCAACCAAGTGAATATTTAGCACAAAAATCAATACAACCGCCGTCATCTGCAAGAATGCGCCAATTAAGCCGGGGGAAAGTGTCGGATCACGACCAAATGTGGCAGCAAAACTAAACCCGGAGAGCATGGAGAGAGTTTCTGATAAAACATCGAACGCCATCAGACCCAATCGAATGACATAGCCCGCCATCAGGCCAATAAATAACTCAATAATTGCCGCCACAAAGGTCGGTGACGAGCCCTGTAACAAAGACGGATCAGGCTTGATTGCCGGAGAAATAGCAAAACCGATTACTAAGGCAAAAAAAACCCGCATTCGCATAGGTAGTGCACCAAAGGCGAACATAGGCGCAGAAAGAAAAAAACCAAAAATGCGTAATGAAACCAGCATGACCACAACAACAAACTCTTGGATCAAAGCATCGCTAACTGGGATCATCGGATGCCGTAATTAATTCAGAACGCTTGGAATACGTATGATGACCTCGCGCAAGTAGTCAACAAATATGGTTAAGCTTACCGGGAAAGCCACCAATAGCACGATTGCGATAACCGCTAACTTAGGCACAAAGGAGACGGAGCTTTCATTCACTGAAGTGGCAGCCTGCAAAATACCGATGACTAGACCCACAATTAAGAGCGAAATTAGTATAGGGCCGGCCAAGACAAAGGCCATCCGCATGGCCTGAAAGGCTAACTCAATGACGAGACCGGTATCCATTAGAAAACCTTATAGCTTTCAATGAGTGAGGCTGCCAGCAAGGTCCAGCCGTCTGCCAATGCAAAAATAATGAGCTTGAGCGGTAGTGAGAACATCATCGGTGAAATCATCACCATACCCAGGGAAGTCAGAATACTAGCCACTGCAAAGTCAATTGCGATAAATGGCAAATAAATCATGAAGCCAATCAGAAAGCCTGATTTAATTTCCGACATTGCAAAGGCAGGAATTAACACCGTCATTGGAATATCTTCTTTAGCTTCGATTGGTTTACTGTAGAGCTTTGCAAATACGCCAATATCCTCAGGTCGCGTCTGCTTCACCATAAATTCTTTTAGGGGTTTTGAGCCAACCTCCACCGCCTTCTCAAATGACATCTTCTGTTGGGTATAAGGAAGATATGCATCCTTATACATAGTTTCAAAGACCGGGTTCATGATGAAGATCGTCAAGAAAAAGGAGAGTCCCAACAAAACCATATTAGGCGGCATATTCTGCAAACCCAGGGCTTGACGCAATAATGAAAAGACAATCAAGATGCGTGTAAAACTCGTCATCAACATCAAAGCGGCGGGCAAGAAAGTGAGTGCCGTTAAGGCGATTACGGTTTGGACTGGGATGCCATAAGTCGTTCCGCCCTTACCGCCCATGCTGGTAACCAAAGGTAATGACTGAGCAAAAACTGCGCCTGAGGCCAATGCCAGCAAGGCTAGGCCGCCCAGTATGAGAGTCTTACGCTTCATACCTTAATCCCCCCGCGGACCATTTCGGATAATTTTTTAGTGAATTCAGAGCTTGGATTTGGTGCGCTTTTTGGCAAAGTTGCCAATTCCAAATCATCTAATTCAGAAATCAAGCTAATCTGACTAGGAGTATGCCCAATGGCGTACGCGCGATCTGCAATTTGGACAATCAAAATGCGTTCGCGCGGACCTACGCTTTGTGAAGCCAAAATCTGAATAGCAGAATTTGGCATATCTATATTTAAGCTACGTTTCACATACCAGGCAACTAGCGCAATAAGAATAGCCGCTAAGAATAGTGTGACTAGCGTGAGCCACACAAAACTTCCACCACCGGCATTCGAATGGCTTTGAGTAGCAACGTATCCTGTCTTTGCAGCATCTTGTGCAAAGGCGGAAAAAGAAAGGATGGAAAGAGAGAGGTAGCTGAGGTGTTTAAATTGCTTCCCGATAAGTCGGTCCATCCGTCTGCCTTTAGCGATTAACTTTTCGAATACGCTCAGCTGGGGTAACAATATCGGTTAAACGAATACCATAACGGTCGTTCACAATCACCACCTCGCCTTGCGCGACTAAGCAACCATTAACAACCACTTCCAAAGGTTCACCGGCAACAATATCCAGCTCAACGACTGAACCCTGAGTAAGCGCTAATAAATTGCGTATTTGCATTTTAGCCCTACCCAGCTCAACTGTGACCTGAACCGGAACATCCATCACCAAATCAATATCGTTTGGTGTGCTAGCAGCGCTGCTAGCACCCTCTAAAGCATCAAAACTAGCCCTTCTCACTGAACTTTGGGCATTTCCGGCAAAAGCACGGGCCAAATCATCAGCAGTTTGGGGGTTATTGTTCTCAATCATGGTTTAGCTCACTTTTAATCATCAATACCAAGCTCATCGGTTGGCTTTGGCTCTACATTTGTATTTTTAAACTGTTCGTACAACTCGCCACGCTCCTCGCCACGCATCATACTGGGGCCAATGCGAGCGCTATCCATCGGGCGCTTAATAAATTCTGCTGGGTGCTGAATGGAGTCAACTTTAACTGCATAGCGACCATTTTTGACGCCGTATTTACCTCGAATCATTGGCAAACCATCAACAAACATGGTTACTGGATCATCAATTTCAATTGGAATAATGTCACCTACCGACATACCGAGAATTTCGGAGATCGTCATTTCCTTGCGCGCCAAGACAGCTACGGCATTGACACTGGCATGCTGCACTTGATTTTGAAGAAGATTAGACCAGCGGCTATCTGCCTCACGTCTCACCTTCACATCATTACTCCAGATCTTTTCCTTAAAGGGTTCCATCACCCAAAATGGCACGCAAAGATCGAGATAGCCAGAAGAATCATGCAAAGAGACTTGGAAACGGCAATGCAATACTGTTTCCTCGTTTGCACTAAAACGCACTTGATTGAAGTTCAACTCATGCTTTACAAAATTAAATTGCAGCTGCGCAAGTGGCTCCCAAGCTTTTTCATACTCACGCACAATCAATTCTAGAATACGGCGGCTAATACGCAACTCGGTTACCGAGAGCTTCTTGGGATCATGCTTGAGCGGGAGATTACCGCTACCACCAAAAATCCGATCAATCGAGGTATATAAAATCTCTGGATCAATTGCCCAGCAACCATAACCTTTGACGTGCTCAAAACCAACTACCTCAATATTTGAGCGAGCAGGCATGTGAACTAAAAATTCTTGATAACTCTTTAAAGCAGAACCCAAGGCCTTGATCTCTACCAATGAACCAAGCATATTGGTAAATTCAGAGCGCAGATTACGTACAAAAACCTCGTGGACCATGTCCAAGGCAGGCATACGCCGACCTGGAATAGACTTTAATTGTTCAAAAATGGAAGCGGGCTTATGAGCACTCATAGACTAATAATTTCTGACTTATGCGTACAGATTAATTCTACCCTCAACAGTAGTTTTTCTCGTAAGTAATGGGTTAACAGCTGCAGCCTCTTCAGCAGAGCCTGTTTTTGCATTGGAATTAGTAGCTGCATCCTTGAGCATCGCAAAATGCCCTGGATTCTCAGACTGCTGACGCATATCCAAGGTCAATGAGAGCCCCATTGATGCAAGCTGGTCTTTTAATTGCGAACTACCCTGCTCTAAACGAGCGCGAGTAGAGTCGCTAGCACCCTCAACCGTCAGGTAGGCTTTGCCTTGATTATCTAAGCGCAGGTCTAGCTGAATAGTGCCCTGATCAGGGTGACTTAATTCCATCACCACACGTCCGCCACCCTCTTTTAAGGCTTGCATTACACCTGCATTCAAAGGGCCGGTGCTTAAAGAGGCTTCGTGAGGTTCTAACTTGATAATATTGCCTTGACTTAACTTCAGCTCTTGATTCAAGTTGGCAGCAAAACTGGTTTGACCAGCATCCGTTTTAATCAAGCCCACATTAGAAGCATCAATCTTATCTAATTCCTTTTTTGCTATAGCCATTCCTCTTTCAGAGTTAGCTGAGCTGACCACAGCAGTTAGTTTGCTAGCCTCACTTGCAGTTGAAGCTTGAATGGCCGCTGACTTTTCAGACTGATTGACACCATTCATTGCAGCATTACTCAAAGCAGGATTAACCAAGCCTGAAGTCACAGAAGGTACTTGAAGTGGCGTTGAAGCACTATTGGAATCGGTAGATTCAGTGTCTTTGCTTAAGGAAATATTTGCCTGACTTGCAGCAACCTCAGGGGCCGTACTCACATCTGCAAGAACAACTTGTGCTGGTTGCGCGGCTACAACTGGCGCCTGTTCAACAGCAGCCTGATCATTCACTGACGGAGTATTTGTTGCTACCGCTGCACTCGTAAATGTTGCAAGGCCTGATATCTGAGTTTGGGGTGTGATAACAATTGGCTGACTCACTGCAGCTTGAGTCGCATTAGTTTCTAATGCCGCTTGCTGTAACACTGGATTTACTGGAGCTGCAGTGAGGGGTACATTAGCCTGCGCGGGTGAAGACTCCACAGC
>Ga0316221_1001666_pt1 | contig 22430 bp, 21 predicted proteins | sample TBH18007metaG_FD_206003 | JGI IMG/M metagenome (GOLD analysis project Ga0316221, IMG submission 206003) | Freshwater microbial communities from Trout Bog Lake, Wisconsin, USA - TBH18007 | ecosystem: Environmental > Aquatic > Freshwater > Lake > Hypolimnion/Profundal zone | place: USA: Wisconsin... | reverse complement strand
TTATAAAAATAAAGAAAATTATGAAAAAGAAATGGATTTTATGGTTAATATATGGAATAATAATAGGTTTGTTATTATTATTTACAAGTTGTAAAAAGAATGTAGGTGGTTATATTAAATATAATTATATTGATACAGGTTATATATTTAGATTAATTACAGAATTACCGTCAAATAACGGTACTGACGTTCCGGGTCAATTTAAACCTGGATATCCAATAATATTTTGTTATTATGTTCATTATGATTCGTTAGATACTAATCTTCCAAAACAATATCAACCTATAAATTATATATCTACTGATACTTTTTATATTTATAATCCTGTTGAACCAGATAGAAAAGAACCCACTCCATTACCAATTGGAACACCAATTTATAGAAATATAATAAGATTTAAACGAGTTAATTAGTAAATTTAAAATCATTGACTAAATTAGCCATTTTTCTTATTAATTAATTTAAAAACAATATGTCTAACTACTACACCAAGTGCTGCACAAATTACAGCTACTATAGAACTTTCTATTAATCTTTGAAAGAAATCATCTTTAGTCATTTCAATAAAGTAATGAGTTAAACCAGTTATTGCAGCAATTGCAGCTGAAAATTTAGTATCATTAGAATTTAATTCCATATTTTAATTATTATTTTTAAATTTATCTATAACAGATAGTCCCCATACACCAGCACTAAATAATAAAAAACTATTTAGAATAGATTCATTAGGAGTTTTCATATATCCTATTATTATTGAATTGAATAAACAAATGAATCCAGCAGTTCTTTTTGAACTTACTTCACCACCATCACTTAATAAAAGTTTAATAAAGTTTATTATTCTATTCATATTATTATTTTTAATTATTGAACCAATTTAATGGATATCCAGCTCCACTTCCTCTTTGATCTTGTATATTTCCTCTAACAGCTAGTTTAGTTTTAAGATATATTCCGATAGAATAAGCTGACATTTTAGGATAAATTCTATTAACACCATTAGTTGTATAATATTCTTGAAAATCACCTGGATAGTTTGTAATATATTCTATTATTCTAGTTGCAAAAAACATTGCATTATTTTTTATTTCACCTCTTAATAATGAGAAAGTTTGTAGATTAACACTTTCACTATCATCACCTTTTTTAGTTACAATAGATTTATTAGTAGCCTTAGCCCATAAATTTGGATAAGCACTATATATAGAATATAATGAAACACAAGGTTGTATATAATTTTCTATTAAATATAAATATTGAGTAGAAAATATACTACCAGTTGGATCAGTTATTAATCCATTAATAATAAAGTTATACATAGTATAACCTAATAATTCTTGAAGGTAAACATTTTGGGATAGTATGATAGCATTATTTAATAAATTATCATCTATATTAGAATCAATATACATTGAATAATTTGATTTTAAATATGTAGCATCAATTATAAAAGCATTAATCATTTTTAGTTATTATTTTTATTTGAATTATAATCATCAGCAGCTTCTTGACAATCATCGCAACAGTCATCCTCTGTTATGAAAACACCATCCTCTATTCTACATCTACAATTAAGATGTATTTCTTCAAAATCAGAATCATCAAATTTATTATTTTTAACAGATTTTGTATTTGGTTGTTTATCATCTTTTTTAACAGTTTTTAAATTATTTCCATCATAATAACCACTTAAATTAGAAGCTAAATCGTGAGTATAATTCAAAGAAGTTAATAAATAATATTTTTGTTTAGGTGTTATATCTTTATTACTTATAATTGCTAAAATCTCAGTCGCAGAATCTGATCCAACTTTTTTATATTGATCTGAATATTTATTTATATAAAGTTTATCTGTTATACCATTTATTCTAGCTAATTTATTAAAAACTTTTTCTAAAATTTGTTGTTTGGGAATTACATAATCAATTTCAAATTCTTGCATTGATTCTAATCTTTCACCTTTTGTTGTTCCGAATTTACCTTCTTGAGATAATCCAAATAATTCAGCATTATTTACTCTATGACTTTGTAATATATTTCTTTCAGTCATATCTTGTATATTAACAAATCTATCATCAGATGTATTTGCTTCTATAGCTGTTATTGTAGGAGCAGAATCATTATCTTGTATTGTTATAAATGATTCACCAGCATTAATAGAACCTTGAAATTGTTGTCTTAATCTATTTTGTAAGGTTTCTAATTCTTCCTCTGAAAAGTTTTGAGGTATAGGCCAGTTAATATGAAATGAAGGAAAAAATCCATTGTTAACATTAGCTAAATGAAATTGTGATACTTGAATTTGCATCTCCATCCAAAATATTCCTGATAAGTATTCAGGTTGACCATACCATTCTGTACCAGCTCTATGATCTCTTACATAACATATTTGAGAAGCACTTGATCTATCAACAGTTGAGAAACCATCATATTTAATAGGAGGATATTTTTTAATATTTTCCCATCCATCAGATATCCAATAAGATTCTATTTCATCATTTTCACCTTCTTCGGGTATAGCTATTCTTAATTTAGATACATCTATATAATTTATTTCAGAAATTGATTCTCTATCCTTTGACCATACAATATTTAAAGCAAAAGCTCCAAATACTTCAAAATCATAAGCTACTTTATGTAAAATTTCATCTAAATCCATTGAATTTCTACTATTTTTCAAAAAAAATATAGTATCAGTACCAATATTTGTAGTTATAAAACCTCGACCACCTATAAGCATTGATTTTTTCTTTACTATTGCTGCGTGAATAGGTGATTTTGCTAATAAACTTGTCAAATAATAAGGAAATTTATTATCAACACCACAAGAAATCCAACCTCTTTGTTTATTTTCTTTTTCTTCAAATTGTGGTAATGGTACTTTAGTAAATTCCTGAACAGCTTTAAAGTTTTGATTATCAATTTTAATTATATTACTCATATTTTAATTATTTATTTTAATTATTTATTTTAATTTGGTTTAAAAACTGGAATTACTTGGTTATTATTTAAAGTAAAATCAGGTGTAACTGATGGTATTCCATCATATATTAATATACCTGTTTCAACAATTCCAACCCCAGTTGTTAAATTTAAATCATATTGATCAGTTGTTTCCCATATATTATAAACATATTCACCTGGTATTAAAGGTATAATTCCTTGAGTTAAACCATAATTAGAATTAGTTGCAGGTGTAATTTGAAATTCATTCCAGTAATATGGTGCATAACTTAAATCATCATTAGTAAAATAAACAGTATCATTACTACCTTTCCTATTTATAACCCAAGTAAAATAAGGATTATATATATTTTGACAATTTTCATATAATGTAACATATACATTCGTTGAACCAGTAGCTGATATTATTAACATCTATTTTTTTATTTTTAATTTAACAAACCACTTAATACAACAGTTTGATCTAAACTTAAAGCCATTAATGGTTCTTTACCTTGAAGTGTTAAAGTAGTTTTAACACCATCGGTTAATATTTTACCTAACCCACCTTCAGCTGTTGTAGTTGTTATATAATTTTGATATCCTACTAAATAATAATTACCATATGGATCTAAAATTATTGATCTGAATATATTTTTATTTAAAATTGAAATTATATTTTTAGTCTTTTGATCATAACCTTCTAAAGTTATTTCTAAAGATTGTTGATATCCAACTGAACCATTTTCACCATATATTTCTGTTTCTACATAACCACTTTGCTCTAACCTTTGATTAAAATGATAGAAATTTCTACTAAATGTTCCTACTTGATATGTATCACCTTGATTTAATGATATATATAAAAATATTGAATCACTATTATCAGTATAAGGTATAGTATATGGAGATCCAATATCTGATAATGCAATATAAAAATTAGTATTTAAACCATAATTATTGACAATATTACTAATTGATACAGTTATAGGTTGATATCCACTAACAGGTATTGATCCAAAATGTATTGTTATTGTAGCATTGACCCAAGAATTAGGTAAATAATATTGATCAAATTGATCTGTATCATAAAATAAATCACTATCAGTATTTAAAAATTGTAAAGGTATAGAATATGTTCCTGGTGTATAAGTATCACTACCACCTTCAATTGTATCTTGATAACCTATACTAATTGTTGATATATACATACTTGGTTCTATTTTAAAAGTAGAATCTTGACCAGCTAAATAAACTGATTGTATTCCAGATACTTGACGGCAAGGATATGTATAACCATTTGTTAAAGGACAATTCATATTTAATATTTTTTTATCTTCATAACTATATATATTATTTCTAATTTTTTATATAATTATATATTATATTTTAAAAACGAAAAAACCTCACCAGTCTATTAGTGAGGTTTTCAATTTTCAATTTTTGTTTTTATATATCTTAGTTTAGTGCTAAATAAGAAGCTACAGCTGGATTAACTGTTGGAGCTTGAGATATTGATTTAGATTCAAAAGTTAAAGTAGTTTTAACACCATCATTATATGTTTTACCTAAACCACCATCTGCTGTTGTTACTAATACTGGATTTTGATATCCCATTAAAACATAATTATTATTTTGATCTAATACTATAACTGACCAAGATCCTTTATTAAGAATTTGTATTTGGTTTTTAGTAGCTGTATCATAACCTTCTAATGTTATTTCTAATTTTTGACTAAAACCAGCTGATCCATTTTCACCATAAATACCTGATTCTAAATATGAACCTTGTTCTAATCTTTGATTAAATTTATAAAAAGTAATTGGAGGTGTTCCAGATCCAGTTACTCCTACTACTGAACCATATCCAACACTTGTAAATGTTGCACCATTTGGTAAAGTAAAAGTTTGAAAACTAGTAGATGTTGATATAGCATCTAATGTAAATGGATATCCATTTGATGGATATGGAACATTAGTTGAACCAGATGAAAAAGTTCCACCAAATGATGTTATATATACGGCTTGAATACCAGATGGTACTCTACAAGGATATTGATATCCATATGATAAAGGGCAAGTTGCACTCATATAATTTTAATTTTTTTATTATTATCCTGGATAAACAACTACATATTGAGGATAAGCAATAGCTGTTCCTATTCTAAACATAGCTCTGAATCTGATTGCGTTAAGATCTAAAGAATCCCAAACATCAAATTTTTCATAATCGTGTTCTCCGTCGAATCCTACATATAGATTATCAGCATAAGTTAGGACTAAATCATTTCTTCCTACTAATCCTGAAGTAGCTACAATTTTTAAAGTTGGTAAGAAAGGATAATCAATTTCCCAACCTGTATAAATTTGTCTATCAACAGCTGTATAGTGATAGTTATTACTTGTTATTAAAGCATTTGTAATAGTTCTAAAGTTTGTAAGTGAGCAGAATAAGTATAATTGTTTATCAGCTATAGTTTGAGGAATATAACTAATCAAATTATTTAATACTGCAATAGCATTAGATACTGTTAAAGCTCCTGAATATGTACCACCTGAATAGGTATTACCATATATTATTGATTGAGAAGCTGAAGTCTGATACATATTATATAAGAATCCGTTAGATAATGTCAAATTGTATTGACCACTATAATATTGAGTTCCTGAAGTTGAACCTTGCCATATAGCTGCTTCAACATAGTCTCCTATTTTTAACATCTTATCAGTCATATAAGCTTTAGCAAATATTTGAGGAGTTATATCATCAACTTTAATTCCTTTATTCATTGACATACCAGTAAAGTATTTTGTCAAAGTTCCTGATCCAACATAACATAAGTCTTCTTGAATCATTAAGTCATTAACAGTAATGTTTTGTTGTCCAAATGTAACTGAACCAGTTCCTGATAACAATCCACACTGAGCATTTTGGAATACAGGTTGAGAAGTAATTAGATTTATAGTTTGAGTTCCCTTAACACCATATTCTATCTTAACAATTCCTAAAGTTCTAGCACTAAATACAGATTCTGTTAGAATCTCTTTGGCTGATAATTCGTCCCTATAAACTGTAAGAGCTGAAAGGACTGTAGCATTATTAATATAATTTGCCATATTTTATTTTTGTTTTTTGTTTTTTATTTATTTAATGATTTAAATTCTACTTGTGATAAGTTTAAAGAAACTGGTTCCTTAGATTTAGTTTTGAAAAATTCAAATAATTCTGAAGCTTCTTCTTTTTTAATTTTAGATTTATCATAATTATAAGATTCCTTTTTCTTAAATTTAATAGATTTATCACCAGGTTCTGAACTAAATTTCTTAATACTTGACATCATTTGTTCATTAACATCATTTTGTATAGAACTCATTTTATCTAATACTTCTTTAATATCTTCAATAGCTTTTTCTAAATCATCTAATCTTGACATAACTTTATCAGGACTTTTTTCATTCTTTTCATCAGCTACAGCTGAATCGTGTCCTTCAGGTAAATTAGAATCCATCTTTTTATTTTCAATATCTTCAGGTGTTTCAGAAGAATCTTCATCATCATTTCCATCATCACCACTTATAGAATCAATTAAATTACTTTTAACAACAAATGTTCTACCATCTGTTAAAGTATATTCACCATCATCTAATGGAGTTTGATTACCTTGATCATCTAATTGATAAATTTCACCACCAACTTCTAAATCTTCTGATTTTATTGTTACTTTAGTACCATCTGTTAATTCTAATGAACCAAACTTAGTAATTTCTTTACTAAGTTTAACTAACTTCTTTAAAGTTTCCCTTATATTATTAACTGCATCTTTTTTATTCATATTAAAAATTATTTTGAATTGAGTTTATACTTTCTTTCAATAACTATATATAGAAAGTTGTCATTTTTATATATTTTTTTGAAAATAATATTTTAAATTATATCTTTTATATTATTCATAATGTTATCATCACTTAACCAATCTATTAATTCATTAATATTTGATATTTTTGAAAATTTATTTGTATTAGGTATTTCAACTGGTTTTTGACTCATTAAACCTTCAATAGAAAATGAATATCTACCTTCATCTTTTATTTTTTCTTTCCAAAATTTAGAATCTTCTATTTGAACTATACCACACCACCCACCAACAATGGGATCTATACCATATAATTTTGATTTATCATAAAAAATATCCTCAGTTATCCAATTTTCACATATAAATCCAGGTGCCATATCAGATGTATGATCTATATTCAAAGCTTTGTTATTATTAAACTTATTAAACTTCATCATCATTTGTTTAATTGTAACAGCTGAAAATTTAACATAGTAATCACCTTTTTTATCATCCCTTCTAAATATTAGTTTATCAGGAACCATAAAATATCCAAAAATCTTTTGTTGATCTACCTTTTTAAATAACATTAAATTATCATTGTTATTAAAAGCTACTCCAATTGATTCAGTAGCTGGTGATGATACTAATGAAATGAATCTTATTCCCTCATTTTCTTCTTCATCAATGTATATTTCATATACTGGAAGATCTATATCGTTGTATTTTTTCTTACTCATATCTATTTTTATATTTTTTTATTTTAATGACCCAATATTGCAGAATTTTCAATAGTTTTTACTCTATTTTGAGTTGATGTTATATCAGATTCAGTTACATAAACCCTTTGATTCGCAAATTGTGTAGGATTAGTTATTTGTCCTTGACCTAATCCAAACATTTGAGGAGCTGCGAATTGTGTTACTGATGGTGTAGATGTAGATGAACCACCTCCAGGAGTTTTAGCAGAAGCTATTGATTTAATACTAGCTAAACCATTAGCAATTGTTGAAGTAACTGCTGCAATTCTTAAAATCATATCAGTTGTTCCTTCTGGTGAATATTTAGCATTTAAAGCTTTTGTAGCTGCACCATAAGTATCAATAGTAGCTTGTGCAATAGCAATATCTTTACCAATTGCAGTATTTTTTCCTAATAAGTTAGTTAAAGAAGTAGCAGCATTACCAATACTATCCATAGTTTTTATTCGAAAATCAGTTAAATCACTATCTAATTTTTTTTGTTTTGATTTTGTATCAGCATCATTCGCTAATTGATCTGCATTAAATTTAGCAGTTAAAGCTGTTGTATCTTCACCCTTTGCAGTCATTATTGCTAATGTTGCATTATATTCATCAGTTAATAATTTTAATTTAGCATCGTGTTCATCTTGAGCTAATTGTTTTAATTTATTAGTTTTATCAAGTGAATTACCAACTTCTTTCTTTAATACATCTTCTTGATCTTTAATAGTTTTAATAATATCTTCATCACGTTTCTTTTGTAACTCATTTTGTTGTTTAATATCATCATCAATTAACTTCTTTTTGTTCTTTTCATAATTAGCTTGAATTAATAGTTTTTGAGCAGCTGTAAGATTCTCATTAGATAATTCTTCTTTTCTTACATCATCTAATTGTTTTACTTTAGCATCTAATCTTTCTTTATCTGTTTTAGCATTTAATATAGATAACTCATCTTGAGCTTTTATTTCTGTTAAATCATCTTTTTCTTTTTTCTTTCTAAAATCTTCTTGATCTTTCTCTTTCTTTTTATCAAGTTGTTTAATTTTTAATTCATATTCCGCTTTTGATAAACCTAATTCTTTCCAATGTTTATCATAATATAATTTTTCATCATCTAATTCTTTCTCTTTAGTTTTTAATTCTTCTTCACTACCTTCTTTTGAACTTAATACAGCTAACTCATCTTTATCTTTAATATCTTTTAACTCATTTTGTAGTTCCTTTTTATGTTCTTCTTTTCTTTTCTTATCATCAGATATTTGTTTATCTTTTAATTGTTTTTGTTCATTTTGTAGTTTCTTTCTTTGTTTATCAAGATTTAATTCAGTGTGAGCTTGTTCAGTTGTTGTGTCAATAACAACTCCATTTAATTCATTTAATTTTTTAAGTGCATTATATTGATCATCTGTAAGTTGTTGACCTTTATAAATATGAGTTTCTATTAATTTATTAATATCATCTTGTGATTTTGCTTCAACACCTAATAAGGCTAACCTTTGTTGTTGTAAATCAAAATCTTTTTGAGCAAATTTAGTTTTAGTGCCAGCAATTTGTTTTTCTAATTGTTCTGATTCTTTTAATGCTTTTGTTTTTTCGGCAATTGATGCTGTTGTATCATTTAATATCTCCCTACTCTTTGCTAATTGTGCTTGTAATGATTTTTCAGTATTAGTAAATACTTCTTTTGCTCTATCATTTTCTTGTTGAGCAGCCGTTATCTTCATCATAGCATCAAATTGACCACCTAATGCATCTGTTGTTTTATCAACTGCTTTTTTACCCTCTTCTTGTGATTGTTTTATTTTTTCTGCAGCTCCACTAAAATCAAATGTGGCAAAATCAACAGCTGCTTCTACTAAATCAACAAAAGCTCTTACTAAGGCATAAGCAGCTTCTTTTAATGTAGTCATTACTAATGATATACCACTCCATACTTGAGCTAATTTATCAGATGCTCCTACATTATCTGTAAATGCTTTAAAAATCAATTCAGCAGCAGCAACAATAGCAATAAATATAACAACTAATGAATCAGTTTCTAATGTAGTTAATTGTTGTTTTAATGAAATCACACCATCAGCAGCTGCACCAAAACCAGGAACTAAATCATTTATTACTCCCTTTAATAAGTTCATAGTTTTAGTATTTGATGCAATAGATTTATCTAATTCACCTGTACTTTTACCTAATTTATTAGTAGCATCTATATTTTTTGACATAGAATCTCCTAATCCATTAACAGATTTAATTAAATTATCTATTGAACCCTGTAATCCATCAATATTGCTTTGAGCTTGTTCAGTTTGAGCCTGAACTTGAATATTTATATTTTCTGTTTGTGCCATATTTTATATTTGATTATCTATATTATATATATTTTATTTATGTTTTATAGTGATTAGAATGTATATGAATAAAAATTATCACTATTTGGTGTTATTGAAGTTATAGAATAACCATTTGAAGATTGTCCTATTGGTATTGAAAATGTAAATAAATTTGTTTGATCTCCTATATTAAATTGAACACTTTTATAATAATCATATGATGTTCCAGTAGAATCATCATATGTAAAAATTGTAAAACTAACATCTAAATGACTAGTTACATAATAATCAAATGTAAATGAATAAGTAGCATTTGTTGTTGCACCATTTGGTGGACCAGTCAGAACTATATTATTTACAATTGATTCTCCTCCTATTTGATAATTACTTATTTCTAATACTTTAATCAATTCAACTTCAACTGTTTTTTGTGGTTGAGTCAAATCATAATTACTTATTTTATTAACGTGATAATATTGTCCTGATGAACCCAATCTTAAATAAATCAAATCACTAAATCTAAATTGTTGTATATCTTGTGGAGTTAAATATAATTTAACTGTTATTATTTTACTACTATTATCAAGAATTTCATCAAATTGATTTTGATAAAAACAATTATATATATTATTATTTAATCCTGGAACATATTGAACATTAGCACTTTGAATACCAGCTAAATTAAAATAATAATATAATGATTGATCAAAATTTAAATCAGAAGAAGGATTATATGGATTATTAACATTACCTGCGTATGGATAATAACTAAAAGTATAACTCATAGTTCCATTTACTATAACAAATTTATCATAACTACTTATTAAATTTAATGGTTGATTATCAAATATATTTAATGAATTATTTCCAGTATAATCCCAATAACGTTGCATTAATTTTGGATTACAATTAGATCTACCATTAGGTATATAACTTGAACTATCAATTTGTTTTGTTAAATTAGGAACAGGAAAATTAACTGTATTATATATATTAGCAACTACTGTTGGACCAAATAAAACATCTATTGTTTGACTACCATAATTAAAATCATTATCAACTTCTATAATTTTATTACCATAAGTTCTATTAGTAAAACCTAAATAACTATCATTATAATAATCTTTATCATCTTTATATGTTATATAAATAGTTTTATTTTGTGTTTCAGCTAATAATTGAACATTTATATCTTGATTTATATCAACTTTATCACTCCAATCTTTAATAATTAAATTATTTCTATTAAAATAAGATATACCATAATAATTCATACCTAAATAAAATGGTGATTCATTTGATACTGGATTATTAAAATAATAATAATCATCCCTTGGTTCTATTCTTAATATATTAGGGGTATTTGGATCATAATCTATGTATAAATTAAACATCTTAAATACATCATTAAGAAAATCTTTTTGTTTTACATTTTTTGGTAATGTAGTTGGTAAACTAAGTGATTGATTTAGGTTATATGATATATCACCTGGTGTATTCCCATTATTATTCATATTTAATATAATTTGAACATTAGATAAAACTATTGTTCCATCATCAGCAAAAATAGTTAACGTAAAATAATCACCAAAATTAAATATATGAATTACTCCTGAGTTAATAACAATATTTCCTGTTGTATTTATATAATAACTACATAAAGTATCTCCACCAATTAAATCAGTAGAACTATTGTAATATGATATTTGAACAACTATTGTTGTTGCACTAGAAAAACTAATAACATCTCCAGTTATTGTAAAATAAATATTTAGTGTAGCACTTGAACTATTATATACATATCCTTGTTTATATATAGGACTTCCACCTGAAGCTACTCTAACTGATTCAGAAATAAAAGATCCTAAACCAAGTGGAGGTACTGAAGTTAATGTTAAATATTGAGTTGTTGGTGTTAATGTTAATGAATTAAAAATAGTATCAGTAGATAAAAATAAAATGGATTGATATGTGAAAGTTCCATTACTAAATGGAACTATTAAATTTCTAAAAAATGGACTATTAAAAAAATAACTATCATATTGATATGTTATTGATGATGTTATTCCATTTAATGGATCATAATAATTAGATCCGGTTGCACTTATAAATATAGCATCTATTATTGATTTTAAATAAATTGCAGGATATATCTGTGTTGAATCAACATATACATAATTATATCCAGATGGTGTTCCTGATAATGCTTGAAATCCAGTAGATATTTCTGTTTTATCTGAATTAAAATTAAATCCATAATCTATCAAAGGATAATAATAATCTACTTCTGTTTGATTTTGAAACCAACTTGCCGTCATATTTGATATACTATGGGTAAAATTTTGATTTTTAAATCCTATTAAATCCTGTAAATAAGATTCTCCAACTGCTTTAAAGAAATCTAATTGGTTTGAATAAATTATACATTCTAATTTGTTTAATCCAGTTCTATAATTAGGAATTATATTTTTTAATTGTAACCATCCTTCTAAAACAACAACTGTATCAATTAAAACATAACATTTTGATCTTTTATTTGGTGAATATAATAAAGTATCTGAGTTTAAATCACTAATAAATCCAAAAACTTCTCTATTATTAGGAGTTTCAGGTAATGTTATTGTTTTAGATGAACTAGCATTCCTATTTGATATATCATTTATATCATTAATACTAAAATTTAATTCTATTGGTACATCAGTTGAATTAAAAGTATCTAAATAATATCTTATAAAACCTTCTTCTACCGATGGATTTGGAATCTCTATTATTATCTCTAATCTATTATCTAACATTTTATTTTATTTTTTATTTATGAACCTTGAATATTCATATCAAATGCATATCTATAAGTTATTTTTAAATTAAATAATCTATCTCTTAAAGCTGTCTTTTGAATATAACTTGTATCTTCTATATTAATCGGTAATTTATAATTATTAACTTCATCAATAACATATACATCAGGACTTAAAATTAATTCTTGTAAATAAGCATAATCACTTTCACTAATCCAATCCGTAGATGCTTCCCACATTTCATTAACATCCATATTTAATATTGTTCTACCTCTATCTCCTATTGAATAATTATAATCTAATTGTTTTGTATATAATGTTCTTGTATTAATATCTATTGTCCATTTAGAATCATAATTAAAATTCCAATAATCATATCCACCAATTTTATTTTGAAATTGTATTCTTATATTTGGATATCTACTACAATTATTTACTATATGATATTTAAATAAAGAATTTATATTATATGGACTTGATGATACTAAACCAACCGTATAATAACCTGTTGTAGGTAATGATATAGGAGTTCCACTTATATTCCATCCTTGTAATTGTTTTGTTCCTGTTCCTAATTCATATTTAATATATGATGGTGTTAATCCAATTGGATTTGTTGATGTGTATTGATTTAAATAATTCATATTATCATCATATGTTGTTATTTGATAATATGAATTAGCAATTGCTGATGCTGTTAAACACATTATAGATAAAGTTTCATATTGATTAGTATAAATTGATTTTGATCCAGTATAATTTGTAGCCCAATTAGAAGCAGATGCTGATAAAGCATTTGTTAATCCGAAATCTTGTGTATTTTGTATATATTGTCTTGTTCCAGGAAAAGCATATGAAAAAGATCCACTACCTGTATATCTTTGTATTAAATTAACCACTCCTGTTTCAGAACTACCACTTGGAGGAGGTGTTCCATATATAACATTAGTAACTGAAGCAGTTGCTGGTGATAAAATAGGTGCAGTTATCAATGCTTCACCATTATATGAAGGATTTTGATTCTGATTATCCATTCTTATATTAATTATATCACCCACTTGAAATAAATTAGGTGAATAATTATTAAAATCTAATCCTAAATAATATGTATAAAAAATATTATCATAAACGTTTAATGTAAATGAACTACCTATTGTTGATGAATTATTTTTAAATATATCACTTGAAAATGGTAATTCTGTTCCATAATTATTTTTTGTAGTTGTAAAAACTATATCATAAGGGGATACACTTTCATTACTAAAAACACTAAAATATGAATTATTATTTGTTCCATCTAAAATTTGCATTATACAAGGATTAGAATCACCAGCTAATTCAGAGATTGCACTACTTGAAGAAACTGTCCATCCTTGACTTAAAGTATTAGGATCTAAATTTATATTATCTGTTGATGTGTTAAATGTATATGAACCTAATAAATTACCTAATTGTATTGTTCTATAACTAAAAGTATTATCAAATCTATAATTAGGATCATATTCATAACCATAACTTGCTTTATACATAACAATACAATTATCATCTATAACACCTTGAATACCTTGTTGAGTATAAGAAAATGTATATGAACCTACTTGACTTTGTAAAACTTTATGAGCATCATAAACACCTAAATTAGTATAAGGTCTTGGTGGTATTTTATATTCACCTAAAAAAGATAAAGTAACTCCAGTAAATCTATCATAAGAATATAAATTAAATACATTCTTAAAAAAAGGAAATTGAAAATTACTTGACTCTTGAACGAACCATAATGGTGCATTAACAGGTGATAATGGTTGTGGTTGTTGTAAAAAAGTTATAGTAGGTACAATTGGTGTAGTTGGCATATCTTATTTAAATTTTATAATTTTATCTATTTGTTCTATAATATCCTTTGAAAAACCTTCAGATATTAATTGTGTTTTATTATTAATAATATTATCTATTACTTTTTGTTTTATTCCTAAAGGTTTTATTCCTTTAACTGATATACTCTTAGCAATCGCAAATGCAGTTGATTCAATTCCTTTATTACCAACTTTTAATCCCTTAGATTGAACCCAAGGTATAATAGATGATATAGGTGGTTGCTTAGCACCTGGTCTCCTTCCCTTATCTATATTTTCTAAATAATCTAATGATATAATATTCAATAAAACAGAATCAACCGTTTCTAATACTTCATAACGTAATGAATTAATTAAATTACCAGTAGCTTTCTTATCAGCATCTAATAACTGTTTAACTATATCAGCTACTACTTCCTTACCTATCTTATCTAACTGTTCTTTTAAATATTTATTATCCATTTAGAATTTTATTTTTAAAGCATTTGTAGTATCTTCTATACTTTTTTTAGATTTATTTAAAGCATCAGCATCAAATGTCAATCCAAAACAATCTATTGAATTTGCAATTTCTAATGTTTGATTTAATATAGAATCAATATCATTACCAACACATACAATAGAACCAAATTCAACCATATGACCTAAACCAGCTTGATCAAATGGAATAACATATGATATGCCATCTTGAATTAAAGAACCTTTTAAATTAATATTATCAAAGTATTTTTTATCAAATTGAACTGGCATATAATTATCAAATTGAAAACTAGATTTAATTATTAACTCGCAACCATACTTACTTATATAATTTGGTTGTATCATCTCACCTCTTCCTCCTCCTATTAAGATTTCATCCCAATTATCAATTAGACTCATATATGTATTTGATGGAGGTGATCCAGCTCTCATACAAGGATCAGTAAAATAATCTTTACCATCTTTACCAATCCTTATTTCAGATGAAAAGAATCCAATATGATTATATTTTTTCAAAACTGAACTAAATTTATCATTTACTGATTGAACTGGTTCAGGCATTTTACTTTTATTAACGTGAGTTCCTATATAAGAACAATCCTTAGTCTCAATTCCCCAAATTTGTTCATCAGGAAATAAACCATTAACAGAATATCCATCAAAACCAACTTCTGCAATTGATTCTAATGAATCTTCTACAATAAATTGAGTTGTTTTAGCTAACGGACCTAATGAAACCTTTAAATCATTAAAAAAAACAACTGATTGATTCATATTAACGTGATGAAACGTCTCAAAATCTCCTCTATAGTATGAAATCTTTAACCATTTATCAGTTTTATCCTTTAAATAACTAATTAAAGAATCTAATCCTATAATATATTTAGTAGGAGCAACATCTAAACCAACTGATAACAATTCTTGTTTAAATAATTCTCTATCTGTTTCTAAATCTTCTGATTGACAACCACCCCAAACCAATTTTCCCAACTTACGAAGATGATTTCCCCAATCTTTAAAATAAATATCAGTAAAAACTATCAAATCAAATAAATCAACACTTGACCAAAAGTTTTCAACTAATTTAATATCAGGATAACCTAATCCAACATTCAATACTGATTGTTGAGGATAAGGATTTTGTACAACTGAATGGTAATATACATCAAAGTATTTTGTTAAATGTTTAGCAATTGGTAAATAACTACCACCTATATTATCAATCACACATACTTTAAGTTTTGTTTTTGTTAATTTGTAAATTAATTTCATTATGATAATCTTATTTTTAATATTCCCGAAGTGTTATATATTCCACCAACAGGAACTCCACCCGCAGCAGCAGCAGCATCATTAGCATAATTTAATGCACCGATAGTAGATGATACTATATCTCCTGATATAGAAGCACTACCTATAACTTGTAATCTATACCCATTATCACTAGTTGTTGGACCTATAATAACATTTTTTGTTGATAAGGATGCTAACATAATAGTATTTGTAGAATCTGTAAGATTTGCACTATTTCCTACTCCCCATTGAGTTGCATTTGTATTTAAACCTGTATAAACTGAACCTGAGGTATTCGTAAATTGCATTACCACATTGCTTGAGGAACTAATTCTACTTAATTGAAGTATAGTTGCTCCAGTAGCATATAAAATACTACCATTACCAATATTAGCAACTTGAGTTGTATTAGAATAAATATTTGTATTTAAACTATTGACTTGTAATGCTGTCTGTAAACTACCAACAGCATTCTGTAGAAATATATTATATGAAACAGGAACTATTCCAGTTGAAACTGATCCATTTACAAGAAATGTAAAAGAAGCATTATTAATATAACTACTACCATCATACCCATTTATATTAAAAGCTCCTAAAACATCACCATTTTGAACTGCTGAAGGTGAGGATAAAGTGCCTCTAGCTTTACTAAATTTAATATATGCTGCTTGTGAAGCAGTAGTACTAGAGACTAAATAGGTTAATCCCAATGAATTTGATTGTCTACTTAAAACTAAGAAATCATTTATCGAATAGCTATTAGATGCTGGAATATTACCATCACTAATCCAAAGACCTTGTGTAATTGAACCAGTTCCACCTATTGTTACTGCACCTGTATTATAATAGATATTACTACCAGATGTGATCCATTGTGAAGATGATGCAGAAAGAGCATAACTATTAGTATCAAGAGAACCATCTCCCTTTAAAAATTGTGAAGAAGTTCCACCTGTTATCTTATATGCACTAGATATAATATTACCATTGAAATAATTATTTAACGTATTGTTATTTCCAATAACAACTGTATTTGGACCTTTTCCTGTTGCACCATAACCTATTACAATAGAATTATAATCAGAAATTGCATTCAATGAAGTACCATTTCCAATACCAATATTATTATAACCTGTGGTATTATTGGATAAAGCATTGTATCCAATCGCTACATTATCATTTCCAGTTGTAGTAGATCGTAGTGCATAATATCCAAAAGCATTGTTATTATTACCCTTACTACTATAAAGTGCATAATATCCAAAAGCATTGTTATTATTACCTATTAAATTATTTAATAGAGTAAAATTACCAAAAGCATTATTATAAGTACCTGTTGTATTATTTTGTAATGCATTTAAACCAAACGCATTATTATGACTAGCGGTAGAAATAGCTCCTAATGCAGCATTTCCAAAAGCATTGTTATAACTACCTGTTGTAATATTATAAAGTGTTGAATAACCAAAAGAATTATTAGAACTACCTGTTGTAATATTATAAAGTGATTCATTACCAACAAACGTATTTTGATTTTTTCCTCCAATACTTAAACCATTAACGTTTAATATATTATTAATATTATCCCAAGTTAAATTACTACTACCCGTAATACTATTTGAACTACTAGCTATAGCAATTTGACTAGATGTTAAACTACCAGATATATATCCATTTAAACTAGAAGCAGTTATATATCCTGATGGATTAGATGATAAATAATAAGAACTATTATCATAACTAACTGCAGTTCCACTTACTTTAACAAAACCATTTCCACTTAATTGTAATTGTCCCCCAGCTGATGATATATCATTTGAATTAATAACTACATTACCCATTCTTCCATTTACGGTCATAACAGCATCTGTATTAGCTACCTTACTTAAATAAGTTCCTTCACTTATCATCCAGTCTCCTACTTGAAAATACAATCCTGAATATGTAGCTGAAACTCCATTATTAATATAATACCAACCTAAATTAGAACTTGTTGCTGAAAATGTTGTTGTTAATGGATTAAATGTTCCTTTATATTTAACATTACCAACAACTGAATCAGGTAAAATAGATGTTGGTATATAACCATTACCATCTAATCCAGCATATCCATTTGGAATATCTTTATTTGATTGATATTCTACACCATTCAAAGAAGATTGAGTAATATATCCATAAGGATTTGAATTTAAATAATAATTACTAAATGTAGAATTAATTGTATCAATTTCTGATTGTATATTATTAATCTCAATATTAATAGATTGACTTAATCCATTAACATCTTCTATTAAAGCCAATGTTCCTGATTCATTTGGTAAATAATTTGTGTAATAACCATTTAAATTTAATGAAGGAAGTATTTGTTGATTATAATTTGGAGCAAAAAATCCTAATTGTGATTGAGTTCCACTCATTTCCATATACATTCCATACTGAGTTGTATATTGATCCTCGAAATATAAATATGATGGGTAAAATCCAGATGTAGCTGTTCCACTAATAAACATATCAAATCCAATCGATGATGTATTACCATTAGTTAAAACATCTTGTAATCCTTGTAAATATCCTATACCCGTTGCACCAGCTGGTCCAGTTGCACCAGTAGCCCCTGCAGGTCCAGTCGGTCCAGTTGCACCAATTAATCTATATTGACTTGTATATCCATTCAATGATACTGTATAACCCATAATAGGAGCAATAGGTGAATTACAAGGTGTATATCTTTCAGGAACTTTTAATTTAAGTTTAATTTGATATCCCATCACATCATCATCATCAAAACGAACAACTGGTTCGTATGTTAAATCTTCAACTAAACTTATTCCCATATCAATATAATACTGATGATTTTGTATTTCAGCTATTATAGTTCTTAATGAGTATAATGTATCACTCAAATTTTCTTGATATGTTGAATCACCTTTTTCTAATCGATCAAGACAATAAATATTAAATCCATAATAAAATGATGGATATGATAATGTTTGATTAGATTGTTTCATATAATTTATAGTTGGTTCTACAACTAAAATAGGATATAAAACATTTTTTAAAGCATTGTAATCAGCATTGCTACCAAAAAAGAATGAATTAATAAAAGGATTTCTTATTTGAATATCCCTTATTATTGATATTATTTTATTTAAAGACTCAGTATTTGACGCCATTATTTATTATTATTATTTTATCTTCTATATTTTAATTCAGCTCTTTTATTTATTTGTTGTTTATAAAGATCTAAATTATGTCTATATAATAAACAATATAAACATTCTTCATAAAAACTTTCATATATAATGGGATATTTTGTAAAATCACCCCCAGCTAAATTATCTACAAGTGAAATCCAATTGAATTGTTCAGGAAAACTTACTTCACCAAATCCCATTTCACTTGATTGAGTTGGTTTATTAAATAAATCTTCATATAATATACCTATCCTTTCTTCCCATTCAAAAAAAAATTAATTAAAGGTATAGCATCACTTGGAGATAACTTATCTAAAAATAATTCTTTTCTTGATTCAAATTCATCATTATCATATGGTTTTTGAATCCATTTTAAATCACCTGATTCTAATTTCTTTTCATACCCAGGTCTTAATAAAACAACTAATTTACCTAAAATATTTTCTGAATATGTTTTAGAACTCTTTTCTATATTTTTTATCCATATCATTTCATTTGTAGTTATATTACCCATATTTTTCTTAGGTATATAAGTAATACCATCTATAATTATAGATTCTTTAATATTATTTGATAATGATTCTGGATTTAAACCTTTAATTAAATCTTCTAATATAGTAAATTCTGAAATTGGTATATTCATTAATATATTTTTATCCACTTTAGATAAAACTGATATCATTTCTATAGTAAATTCCATATCATCAATATCAGATCTTCTATTTGATAAATCAATTAGTTTAAAATATTCTCTTAAAGATACTTCATTCCAATTATCACATATATTCAATTCAATTTCTATATCCAACTCTTCGTTTTTTAATATTATGTTCTTCATTTATATTATTTTCTTTTATATATTAATATATAAATATCATTTTATATCTATTTATATAGATTTTTACTTTTTTATAACCCATTAAAAGAAATTTATTAACCTCATATCAACTTTTTTCTTTTTATTTGTATAAATAGCATATCTCATAGCATCTAAAAGGTCATCATTCATTTTTATTGGTTCATCTAATATTAAACTTCCTTTTGATTTCCACATATATACTTTTGATTCATTTAATAAATTAACCGATTCGTGATAAATATATATTTGTTGTGATTTTATATAATCTATACCCTGTTTAACTTGTTTATCACTTGAATAAACATTTATACCCTCTCTTTTTAATTGTTCTATAACGTCAGGTCTTGCTGAGTCCGCATAAACTTTTGATTTATCTTTTATAATAGACTTAACTTTATCACATAAATCATTAATAGTCAATCCTGATTCATATAACATCTCCTTAACATATATTCTATCATCTACATACATTATTTTAACTATAGCTGATTGGTGGGTGTATCCAAAATCAATCCCGTAAATACAATCTTTATATTCTGGTTCATCAATATATTGTTTAAAATGAGAATAAATTCTTGTTGCAGCAATAGGTGCTTCTCCCAAAGCATATATTCTATAATAGTTTTGATCAACATTTATAAGATTTTCAATCTCTTTTACTAATGAATCTTCTAAAAAATTATTATCTTTATATGTTGATTTAATTAAAATTGATCTACTATCCTCTATTAATTTATATAAATATGAATCAGTATCACTAGGATTATAATCAACAAACAAACATCTAGTAGTTCTTAATGATAATTGTTGAAATTCTTCTAATGATAATTCATTACATTCATTTATATAACAAATATCTCTTTTACGACCCCTAACTTTTTTACTATCATCTATTGAAAAGAAATCAATCATTGAACCATTATCAAATCTATATAAAAATTCTGTTTTATTATGATTTTTAACTTTATAAATACCATATATCTCCATCAATTCCATAAAATCTCTCATAGCTGATCCTCTTAATGAAGGAAATGATTTTCTAACAATAGATATTTTAGTTTTTGATTCTGTTAAACAAATTAAAATCAAAATTTGTAAAATAGAAAAAGTTTTAGAACTTCTTGAACCTCCTTGGTTGCAAATAAATCTAAAACCTTTATTATAACTTTCTAAATTTCTACTAAAAACATTAGTGTGATTTATCTGAATCTCCATTAGGTCCATTTAATTTTATTATTGTTACTTTAGTATCTATATTACCACTATGATTTATATTCTCAGTATATAAACCTAATAACTTATTAATCTCTTTTCTTATATCTAAAGCTAATTTATAATCTTCCCTGTTATTAGCATCTTCTAAATCTTGTTCCATCTCAATTACAACCTTTTCTAATACATTCTTATTATTTTCTTTATAAAGTTCTAATATCCTTTTAGCTACTTCGTTCATTATAGCATAACTAGCCGTTTGTTTATATCCTTTTGATTTGATATACTCTAAACAAGTATTAAATGATTTCTTTTTTTTAATCTTCATATCAAATACTTCTTGTATTAATTCTTCTCTACTATATGAATGAACATCCTTTTCCATATTTATTTTATTAATTTTATTAAATCATTTGGATTAGTCGGTAATGATACAACTTTCCAATAATAAGCACCTATAGATCTACTACAACTAGAACAATTTACAATTGGTTCTAAAGCATTATTATCTATATACTTTTTGTATAAATGATATATCAAATTTATATCATTAGAAGAAGGATTATTAACAATCTTTCTTATTCTTATAATCTCATTACAATCTAATTCTATCTGAGGATCGATTGTTTTTATTTCTTTTTTCATAATTTAATTCTATTTTCATAAGGTCCTATTATCTTATCCCACCAAAATACTATAAAGAACATTAAAGCAGCATAAAATATATTTCTTGTATATCCTAATGTTATCCAAAACGATATACACTTTATACAACCAAATAAAATTACTAATAAACTTTTTATAAAGTTGTTTGGTAACAAATCTATCAACCAATTTAACGGATCAAAATGTGTTATTAAAAATGAAATTAGGAATATTCCTATAAATT
>Ga0316221_1001657_pt1 | contig 22536 bp, 17 predicted proteins | sample TBH18007metaG_FD_206003 | JGI IMG/M metagenome (GOLD analysis project Ga0316221, IMG submission 206003) | Freshwater microbial communities from Trout Bog Lake, Wisconsin, USA - TBH18007 | ecosystem: Environmental > Aquatic > Freshwater > Lake > Hypolimnion/Profundal zone | place: USA: Wisconsin... | reverse complement strand
GGATGCGTCTTTGGCTGGGATGCAATCCCTGCATTTCAACCGTTGATGCTGGGTTTGCATCCCAGCCTACGACGCATCCCAGCCTACGGGTCGCCGGTCATAACACAGTAGCGAAACTATAACGCCTGGAACCGGTGCAGGCGGGCAGAGCCACTGCCAGTTGATCAACATTACCAAATTGTTTTTACGTGCGCGTACGCCCGGATTTTTTCATCTTTGGTAATCAGTGGTGCAGCGAATTTCCGAGCCGTTGCAACAATCATTCGGTCAGCAGGATCTTTGTGAAAATCTCCAGGCAAACTGGCAGACTTCATCGCAATTTCAACATCTACCGGAACAAATCGAACGGCCTCAATTTCTGCAACCTTTGCAATCCAGCTGGCAACATCCATCGTCAGATACAACCGAGTTCGCTCAACCAGCAACGAAATTTCCCAGGCAGTGATGCTGGAAATAACGATTTCACCGCCATCCATTTCTTTTTCTATGGCTGCTTTTGCCTTTTTGCTCAATAACGGATCTCCGGAAACCCACCAAAAGAGTGTATGCGTATCCAAAACAATCATTTCAATGCTTCCCAGTCATCTTCGGCCACTGGATCCATTGGATTGACATAACGGACAACTGAACCTTTCAATATTTCAAGCGGACTACGCTCATTGGAGTGATACGGTCGCACTTCCACTGTCGGCATGCCATGATCTGTCACGATCACGCTTTGCCCCGACGATTCAACCTGACGAAAATATTCCAGGGCTTTGGCCTTAAACTCTGATTTTGAAACCTGATTGCCATTCATAATTGTTCCTATAGTCATCTGTCTATAGTCATAATACTAGCAGTGTGCGGGGTGGGATGCAATCCCATCGCCTGTTGGAATCCGGTGCAGGAAAACTGACCTGCACCGCACTGACTCTGTTACGGAACCATCCAGGTAAACACATACGCCTGCAACAGCGTAATAAACCCGACCAGCGTCACCAGCAGCAAACTGTGCTTGACGGTAAACCGGAACAGGTCACCCTCTTTGCCGACCAACCCCACAGCGGCACAGGCCACCGCGATGGATTGCGGTGAAATCATTTTGGCGGTTACCCCGCCGGTGGTATTGGCAGCCACCAGCAGCGTATCTGAAGCACCGATCTGATGCGCCGTGGTCGCCTGCAGATTGCAGAACAGGGCATTCGATGAGGTATCAGAACCAGTGAGGAACACACCCAGCCAGCCCAACAGCGGCGAGAAGAATGGGAAGGCTGCACCGGTTCCGGCCAGCAGCAACGCCAGCGTTGAGGACAGGCCTGAATAGTTCGCCACAAACGCAAAGGCCAGCACCATACCGATCGAATATACCGGTTTGGCCAAATCGACCAGGGTTTCACCAAAGGTCTTGACCGCATCGGCCGGCTTCATGCGCAGCACCAGCACCGAGATCACCGCGGCGATCAGAATCGCTGTCCCGGTCGCAGCCAGCCAGTTGAACGAATACACCGCGCCATAGGGCGTGGCGACCTTGACGATCGGTGCCATCTTGATCACCAGTTTATCCAGCATCGGTACCGGTGTATTGATGACGGTCCAGGCCATGACTGCGCCTTTGGCAAACAGTGCCTTGAACGGCTTGAGCGACCAGACGGTAACGAACACCGTCAGAATCAGAAACGGCGACCAGGCTTTGACTATCTTGCCCAGGTGATGGCTCTGCGCCTTGACCGTAATTTCCTGTCCTGGGAAACGGAAAATGCGTTTTGGTTTCCAGAATTTAAGGAAGATGCCCAGCGAAATCAGACTGACCAGCGCAGAGGTAATGTCCGGCAGTTCGGGGCCGATGAAATTCGATGTGAAGAACTGGGTCACGGCAAAGCTGATACCGGTCACCAGAATCGCCGGCCAGGTTTCACGCACGCCGCGCCAGCCATCCATCATCATCACCAGCCACAGAGGAATCAGAATCGACAGCAGTGGCAACTGACGGCCAGCCATCTGTCCAATTTTGAAGGGATCAAGACCGGTCACCTGTCCGGCGACCAGAATCGGAATGCCCATGGCGCCAAACGCCACCGGTGCGGTGTTACTGATCAGGCACAGGCCGGCAGCATACAATGGATTGAAACCCAGTCCGACCAGCAGCGCGGCAGTAATTGCCACCGGTGCACCGAAACCGGCAGCACCTTCCAGAAAGGCGCCGAAGGCAAAACCGACCAGCAACGCCTGCAGACGCTGATCTTCGGTCAGGGACACGACCGAATCGCGGATGATGTCGAACTGTCCGGTTTTAACGGACACCTTGTACAGAAAAACCGCGGTGATAATGATCCACGCAATTGGCCACAGACCATACAGAAAACCATACACGGCAGAAGCGAGCGCCATCGGGACCGGCATGCCGTAAAAAAAGATCGCGACCAGCAGCGACAGAATCACGGTAATCGTGCCGGTAATATGGCCTTTGATGCGGAACACGGCCAGCGCGATAAAGAAAAAAATAATCGGAATCGCAGCGACCAGCGCTGACAGCCAGAGGTTATCCAACGGGTTGTAATTTTGCTGCCAGGGTTGCATGGTGTGTCTCCTTATGATTCGAATAAATTATTTTATTTTTGAATTTTGTTGCCAACTGCTAACATACTTGATTATTTTCATCTCTGGTGCATTCTTCCAACAAATAAGCCACAGATCGGTACGGTCGTCCGGTTTCCGAGGTCAGACCGATTTCACAGGTTCGGTTGGTCGACACCCCGGAACAGCAGTTGGACGGCAGTGCAGCATGTATTTTTCGTAACGCATGAACATTGAGCTCCGGCACGGAAAACCCGCGGTCGCCACCGAAGCCACAACAGCCCACTGCATCAGGAACGATCACCTGCTCGGCGCAGGCATGGACCAGTTTTTGCAATTTCGCATCGGCCCCGGAGCGCCGTACGCTGCAATTGACATGCAGCGCGATCGGTTCCTGCTGTTTTTTTATCATCAGGCGCGGCAGCAGCGCATCGTGCGCAAATTCATGGAAGTCCAGCACATTCAACTTACCGGCCAACAGTTTTTGCATGCGTACTGAACAGGCGCTGGCATCCATGAACACCGGATAATAGCCCCCCTGCCCGTCATCGGCGGCTTGCATCAGTGCGTCAGTGAGAGCATCGGCCATCGCATCGGCCTGCTGCTCCATGCCTTTGCTGGCCATCATCTGGCCGCAACACAGTTTGTCGTAACCTTCCGGCAGACGCGCTTCGTAACCTGCGCGCGCGAGCAATTGCATAATCACGTCCTGCTGTGTGGGTTCGCCGGCACTGTTGGCACCAAATATGCGTGGACCGCAGGTCGGGAAGTACACGACCGGATCACCTTTGACGCTGCGCAGCGCTGATGGTCTGCCGGCCTGCGGCATACCGCGTTTCCACGCATTGCCGGACAGACGTGCAACCAGTCCTTCACCCAACACGCCGGCAGCAACATGGCCGACGCCCAGGCCAAGCCGGGCGCCACTGACAACCTGACCAAAATGGGTGCTGGCCCATTGCCCGGTTTTGCGGGTCAACGGACCAAGGCTGCGACCACGCAGGCGTCGGATCAATTCACCGGTATCGATGCCGACCGGACAGGCGGTTGAACACAGACCGCAGCCGGCGCAGGTGTCCATACCCATGTAGGCAAAATCGGATTCCAGCGCACCGGCCGGCTGGCCGACGCTGGCCAGTCGCGACAGTTCGCGCCAGCTCACAATGCGCTGACGCGGCGACAGTGTGAGTCCATGCGACGGACACAGCGGCTCACAAAATCCGCATTCGATACAGCGATCAACAATGTCTTCTGAGGCCGGCAGTGGCTTGAGGTGCTTTAAATGGGCACGCGGGTCATCGGTGAGAATGACACCGGGGTTGAGGATATGGTCGGGATCAAACAGGGTTTTAATGGTGCGCATGAGGTCAGTGGCCTGTTTGCCCCATTCCATTTCGACGAACGGCGCCATGTTGCGCCCGGTGCCATGTTCGGCCTTGAGTGAACCGTCATACTTGCCCACCACCAGTTCACACACGCCATCCATGAGTCTGGCATAGCGCTCCACCTCGGCGCTGTCGCCAAAGTCCTGAGTAAACACAAAGTGCAGATTACCCTCCAGCGCATGCCCGAAAATAATCGCTTCGCTGTAACCATGCCGCTGCAGCAGGGCCTGCAGATCGAGTGTGGCCGCAGCCAGTGATGCAACCGGAAACGCGACATCTTCGATGATGACGGTGGTGCCGGTGCGCCGCATGGCGCCCACCGACGGAAAGGTACCCTTCCTCACATTCCAGTACATCTCGCAGGTGGCCGGATCACTGGAAAACAGTGGTGCTTCAATGGTGACAATACCGGCCATGGCCTGCAGACTTTTGTCTATGCGCTGTTGCAGTATCTGCTGGCTTTCAGCGCGCACTTCAATTAACAGTGCACAGGCATTGGCTCCCAGCGTTTTAATCCGTGGCGGCAAACCCGGCTTGTCCTGCACCGAACGCAGTGAGGCACGGTCGAGCAGCTCAACCGCCGATACCGGTTCAGGTTTGAGTCGCATGACTGCCTGGCACGCGGTTTCGATATGTTCAAAAAAAACCAGCGCGCTGGCCTTGCACGGATCTTCTGCAACGGTGCGGTAGGTAATGCTTGAAATGAACCCGAGCGTGCCCTCCGAACCGATCATCAGATGCGCCAGGATATCGATCGGATCTTCAAAATCAACCAGCGCATTGAGGCTGTAGCCGGTGGTATTTTTAATTTTGAATTTGTGTCTGATGCGCTCGGCGAGCCTGGAGTCAAGGCGGGTTGCTTCACCCAGCCGGTTGAGAGCATCGAGCAGCGCGGCATGACTGCGCATGAAATCGGCTACCGAAACCCGGTCTTCCGTATCGAGCACCGTACCGTCAGCGAGAATGACGCGCAGACCGGCCAGCGTGCGGTAACTGTTTTGCGATGTCCCGCAACACATGCCCGACGCATTGTTGGCGGCAATGCCACCGATTTTGCAGGTATTGATCGAGGCCGGATCGGGACCAATTTTACGTCCCCACGGAGCAAGCGCACGGTTAACTGCCGCGCCGATCATGCCCGGACCGACCTTGACTGTCAGTGCATCGGGTCCGATTGCGCAACTGGCAAAACCTTCGCCGGTGAGCGCCAGTATGCTGTCGGAAACTGCCTGCCCGGACAGACTGGTACCGGCGGCCCGAAAGGTCAGCGGATGTCCATGCGTGCGCGCAGCCTGCAGCACGCACAGCAAATCCTTTTCCGATTCGATGACCACAATCACCTCGGGAATCAGCCGGTAAAAACTGGCATCGGTTCCATAGGCCAGACGCCGCAGTGGGTCGGTAATGATTTGCGCAGCCGGCAGACTGCCGGAAAGACTCCGGATTAACTTTTGCATAGTGCCGCCACTGTATCTGCGGCGCAGACGTCAGTTCGCATGGCTGAACCTGCGAACCGGCAGTCCCTTTGAAACTGGGTATGGTGTGGCATTGTTTGTCCCCTGATTTTGTTTTGGTAATGTGGTCTTACCAATTTTTAGAGAACTTTAGCGCCACAAATCTGTCATGTCAAGAGCTATTTTCCTGAATTTTGTGTTGACAGACAGCATTGTGGTAAATACCATTGAAAGTGGTCTTACCAAAATAGAAATGATTCTGATGATCCAGCGCCCCGCCGTGCAACGCCTGCCCGATATCGTTGTCAACGAATTGGAAAAACGCATCCTCGAAGGCACCCTCAAACCCGGCGACCGGCTGGCCTCCGAACGGGACCTTGCGCTTGAACTGGGCGTGTCGCGCCCGTCGCTGCGGGTCGCAATTGGACGTCTGGTGGCCAAAGGATTGCTGACCACGCGCCATGGCGGCGGCACCCATGTCACCGACCAGTTGGAAGCGCACTTTGTCGACCCGTGGCAGGAAATGCTCAACGGCCATCCGGTACTGCAGAGTGATTTGCTGGAATTCCGCCAGATGCTGGAAAGTAATGCAGCGCGTCTGGCCGCGGTGCGCGCAACCGATGCCGATATTGAACGACTGGATGCCGTGTTCGCCAGACTGGAAAGCGTGTATGCGACCGATGATCTGAACGCCTGCATCAACGCCGATGCCGCCTTTCATCAGGCCATTGCAGAAGCGGCCCACAATCTGTTATTTGGACACCTGTCCGCCAGTCTGATGCGGGTCATCCACGGCCATATTTCCGACAACCTCAAACACCTGCATGAACGGCCGGTCCTGTGGAATAAAATTCATGCGCAGCACCGTGCAATCTGGCGGGCGATCCGGGAACACAACCCCGAGGCCGCAGCGCACGCGGCTGAACATCATATTGAATTTGTCCGTAAAAGCATGAACGACAATGCGCGTGAGGATGCGCGGCGTGATGTGGCGTTGCGGCGACTGGGTGACTCAAAAACCTGAATGATCCTACTTCCGGGTTATTGAACTGCCTGCGCACTGCTCTGATTGACAGGGAGATAGATGGTGAATTGCGTGCCTTTACCAACGACACTTTTCGCCGTAATACTGCCATTGTGCTTGTTGATGATGCCATAAGCCAGCGACAGGCCCAGTCCGGTTCCGCTGCCGACCGGCTTGGTTGTAAAAAACGGTTCAAAAATCCGGTTCAGGTTTTCAGGCTCGATGCCGCATCCCGTATCAGTTATCTTGATACAGACAAACTTCTGACCATCCCTGTCTTGGGTGCCGGTTTTAATGGCAATAACGCCCTTATCCTGGATTGCATGCGCGGCGTTGATCAGCAGGTTCAGAAACACCTGATTCAATTCTGCAATAACGCATTGAACAGGCGGCAACGTGCCGTATTGTTTTTCTACCGTCGCTTTATATTTGATCTCATTTTTAACAATATTCAGAGTGCTTTCAATTCCCAGATGAATATCCGCTTCCTGCCATTCAGCTTCACCTACATGAGAAAAATCCTTCAGCGACTGCACAATATCCCGGACCCGCTTTAATCCGTCCAACGATTCTGTAACCAGAGCTACGGTATCGTCTTTGATGAAATCCAGGTCAGCCTTGCTTTTCATGTCGGAAATGAGTTTCGTTTTGTCGTCTTCCAGCGCTAATTTATTAATGAATTGATCGTATTGTTCAAGCAGTTCAAACATGGCAGTCACATAGGTTTGCAGGGAATGCATATTTGAATTGACGAACCCGATCGGGTTGTTAATTTCATGTGCAATACCCGCGGCGAGCTGGCCGACCGATGCCATTTTTTCTGCCTGCAGCAGCTGTTGTTGGGCGTCCTGCAGCTTTTGGATCAACACCTGCTGCTCCTTGCCGGTGCGGCGCAAATCGTCTTCCATTTTCTTTCGGTCGGTAATGTCGGTGAGCGAGCCAACAACCTCGATCGGGCTGCCATGTTCGTCACGGATGAGCCGCAGCATGTCATGCATCCACAGGTAACGGCCCGAGCTGTCAAGAAAACGGTATTCGTAGGTCCGATATCCCTCCGAAAACAACAGGGCGAGACTGGAAAAAATACTCGCAGCATCTTCGGGATGAATATGGTTAAACCAGAAATTCGGATCAGCGATCATCTGTTCCGGCTCATAGCCGAGTACATGCTGTGCATTGCTGCTGACGTAGGTCATTCTGAAATCGCCACTGGGCACACTGGCGTAGATAATGGCAGGCGTATTGTTAACCAGATACAGCAACCGGGAATAGGCGGCGTCACTTCCAGTCGCTGCGGCACTTGCGGGGCTGGGAGCGTTTAAAGCATCAAATTCGTCAAAGCTGAGTTCCATATTACAGCTCACGGAAAAGAAATTGAATTTCGAAAATGTGCCATCCCGCCGCGGATCACAGAATTCTTCCGTCATTGCGGATCCTGACCATCATTTTCCCGCCATTGGAAATGTTCAGGTAATTCAGCTTCTCGATAATATGCTGGGTCAACATGCAATTGGCCGGCACCAGCAGCGTGCCCTCGCGCGAAATCAGGTCAGAATACAGGAACATCCCTTCCAGCAAATTGCGGATGGCAACCTCGTAATAGTCGCGCTGCTCGTTGTCCTTCCGGTCAAACACAACTTTGAATGCCTCGATAACACGTTCATGGTAGCGGGTTCCGGCTGAACGGCTAACAATGTCAAAGGCCTCATCCTCGGAAACGCGGCGCTGCAACAGACTGCCGGTCTGCAGGTTGTCATAGTCGCTGGCAACGGCCAGTATGCAGGCGCCAAGCGGCACGGCGTCACCAAACAATCGATCAGGGTACCCATTACCGTCAATACGCTCCTGGTGCGAGCGCAGATATTTTGCCGTTGCGAATAAATCGATCAGCGGCAGCAAAATCTGTTCAGCCCGGATCGGATGTTTTTGAAACTGGCCGAGCTGATCACCGGTCATCTTGTTCAACGGTGTGTTGAGCAGTTCATCGGACAGGCCAATTTTGCCAATATCAACCAGCAATCCGCCAATAAACACGTCCTGCACTTCAACGGGGCTCAAATTCATGACAAGGGCAATTCTGCGGGCAACATCGGCGACCCGCCGCGCATGTCCGCACAGCTTGCCGGCACGCGATTCAATCAGCGCTGAAAACATTTTGATCGACGTCAGAAAATTCTCTTTCAATTTTGCGTTTGCGGTATTCAGTTCTGCCGTGCGTTCCAGCACTTTCGTTTCGAGACTGGCATTGAGATTTTTCAGTTCATCGTTTTGAGCAAGGGTCAATGCTTCCAGGCGCAGCTTTTCATCGATCAGATATTTGCGCTCCAGAGCCTGCCTGACGATGAGCAGCAAATCATTTTCGTCCCACGGCTTGGCAATATACCGATGGATCTCACCCCGGTTGATGGCAGACACAATCGAGTGCACCTCGGAATAACCCGTCAGCAGTATGCGCACACTGTCCGGCCATCTGGCACGCACCTGTTCCAGAAACTGTGCGCCGTCCATGTGCGGCATGCGCATATCAGAAATAATCAGGTCAACAGGTTCAGTTTCAAGGGTCTTCAATCCCTCCTGGCCGCTTTCTGCAGTCAGCACCTGATATCCCCTGGCGCGAAACAGGCGACGCAGCGCAGAGAGAATATTCGGTTCGTCATCGACGCACAGGATTCTGGCCGATGGCACTGTTTGTTGTTCAGAATCCATCTGACAGGTATCCTTCTCCGGTTTCGGCATAGTGATGTTTGATTGGCAGCGTGACGCAGAAACAGGTTCCAAGTCCAGGCTCACTTTGCACTTCGATATTGCCGTCGTGTTTTTTGATAATGCCGTACGACAGTGACAGTCCGAGCCCTGTTCCCTTGCCGATTGGTTTGGTCGTGAAAAATGGGTCGAATATTTTACTGACTGTCTCTTTGCTCATCCCGCTGCCGTTATCTTCCACATAAATACAGACGTCATCATTTTTTTGCACGGTTCTGACCGTGATTTTTCCGCGTTCGGGACCGATTGCATGCGCCGCGTTGATCACCAGATTCATGATGACCTGATTAATCTGGGTCGGCAGACATTCAACTTCTGGAATATTGCCGTAATCCCTGACCAGGTCGGCCCTGTATTTGATTTCGTTATTAACGATGTTGAAGGTCGAATCCATTCCCTGGTGCAGGTTACTCCATTGCCATTCCTGATCTGAATCGACTCTTGAAAAGTCCTTCAGATCCTGAACAATTTTTCTGACCCGCGCAATCCCTTCGCTTGATTGCGCCATTAATTCCGGGATGTCTTCCTTGAGGTATTCCAGCTCGATTTTTTCTTTCATTTTGGCGATGGCATCCAGCGCTTCCGATGAAACAATGTGCGACTCACTGTGTTCAAAGGTTTTAATCATGTCAAACAATTGGACTATGTATTTTTCCAGTGAGGTGAAATTGGAAAAAATATACCCGATCGGATTATTGATCTCATGGGCCACACCAGCTGCAAGTTGTCCGATCGAGGCCAATTTTTCAGACTGCACCACCAGTGCCTGTGCCTTGAGCAGTTGCGAATTCAGTATCGTCAACTCGCTGTTGCGGCGTATCAGTTCCGATTCGATCATTTCCCGTTCCCTGATATCCTGCTCCAGCTTGCCGTTCGCTTCGGCCAGTTGCGCCGTGCGTTGTCCAACCAGTATTTCAAGATCCGAATGGGCCAGACGCAATGCTTTTTCCGCTTCTTTCTGCTCGGTGATATCTTCCAGAGTCTGGATTGCGCCGGTCACGACATTCTGTTCATTGAGCAGTGGCGCAGCGGTGCAATGCAGCCATAATCCATTCTTGCCCAGATTTTCAAAAAAGCCATCGAATTCGCAGGCGCCTCTGGCCAGAAACGAGGGATTGATGTTGGCATCAAACAGATTGCCGATCTCGGAATTAACGGAATTGTGCAGTACCAGATCGGCCAGCACGGGACGATGGTGGTGATAAAACGGCACCCACTGGTTCTTTGAATGCAGCATGAACGCTGCGGAAAATCCAAGCAGATGCTCGCAGGCCCGGTTCCAGTGCGTGATGGTATGCGTTGTATCAAGAATAAAGGTCGGCACCGGACTGCAATCCAGAAAGCGCGCAAACTCCAGCCGGACTTTTGCGACTTCAGGATCATTTTCATCCGGTCCGGATTGCGTCTGGGCAGGCCGATGATCGGGGTCGTGGTTCATCATTGCCTCGCTTAGTGACTCAGGTTTTGTGAAAGCTCGTCAAATTTTCTCAGCGATTCGCTGAATATCCAATGACATTGCATCTCATCCAGATTCAATTTGCGCCAGACATGTTGCGATATAACCGGCACCGTCGCCAATGGCTCATTGGAAAAATCCAATCCCCAGGCGAATGCATTGGCCAGATGAATAATTCCCGACAGTAAATAGCTGGGGTCATCATCGTCCAGATGCTGCATGGATATTGCCGTCACAATTTTTTCAGGGAAATTCCAGTGACCAACGACCGCTGCGCTGATTTCGCGATGATCCATTCCCATCGTGTTGCGTTCCGCCGTGACAAGCTCGCAGTTGTTCTGTATCTGATAGGCGACGGCGCCATCGTATCGTTGCGGATAGTGCGTCACCAGAACCAGCTTGCCGATGTCATGGATCAAACCCGCAATAAACGCCACTTCCTGACTGGCACCAACACAGCGCGCAATCTCTTGCGCACAGATCGCCGTACCGGTCGAGTGCTGCCAAAACGAACCATAATTAAAGTGGCCGGCTTCTTTGGGACAAAAACTGCTGGTGATCGCTGAGCGTGCCACGAGCATGCGCACACTTTTAAAACCCAGCACGTTAATCGCTTCACCGATATTGGATATTTTATGTTGCATGCCATAAAACGATGAGTTGGCAAGACGCAGTGTCTTGACGGTGATTGCCTGATCACGGCCGATTTGCCTGGCGATCGAATCGACATCGATGTCATCCTGATCTATCGTGGCAAGCAATTCCATCACAACTGCCGACATCGCAGGCAATCTCTGCACATGGCCAAACAATTCCTTTCTGTCAATCGGATTCATTGCTTCGCTTTCCGAATGAAATTGATCAGATATTGCTTGAACTGCAGGTTGGCAGATTCATTTTCATGCAGCATAAATAGCTGATTAACACGCTGTAGTTTTTCTTCCAGCTTCAATTTCTGATCCAGACCAGGAACAGACTGATCATCTTCAAAGTCGACTGCAACGGAAATTTCCGCAATATCGTGCCGCCTGATTGAAGCGATCATGGCCGGCGTCAATATCGCATTTCCGGGCAAGAGGATATTGTCATGCCGGTCCGTGATATTGCAGGACAAAATCATCCCCTGCACGGCTTGTTCAATCGGAATCATTTTGCTGCCGCCCATATCATTGCTCTTTAAAAAAGGTGATCAGTTTCCCTCTGGATCGTGACAGTGCGCCCATGCGTCGCCAGTTGGCCTGATAACGAAATCCAGGCATATGCAGGGAAAAGTTGACGCCTTCAGAATGCGTCTCGAGCATATCGTTAAAGGCAGGAAGAATTTCATCAATGTTGGAACCCAGAATTGCCGCATCCTTAGACAACAAATTTTCCGTTGCGTTATTGGCAAAGGCGATCATGCCGTCTTCATCCAGACCCAGCATCGGTATCGGTATATGCTCTAGCGCTTCTCTGGCGATTTCAAGACTGATTTCATCTCTGTGTAACTGCCTCTCCTTTTGTCCCAGAATTTCTGCCAGCTGGCGATTGGCCGTCGCCAGTTCCTGATTGGCGGTGCGAATTTTCAGTTCCAGCCTGCGATTTTCATCGAACATTTCTTTCTGCATGAAAGCGTCGGAAATCTGATTGCGCAATTGCTGGTCGTCCCAGGGTTTGGTCAAAAATTTATAGATCGCGCCTTCATTGATCGCATCGGTGATGGACTGGAGTTCCGTATAGCCCGACAGAACGAGGCGCATGGTGTTCGGACATCTCTCCTTGGCCTGGCGCAAAAATTCAACGCCGGTCATGTTGGGCATGCGCTGATCGGAAACGATCACATCGACCTGAGATTGCCTGAGAATTTCCAGGCCCTCCTGACCACTGCCGGCCGTGCAGATAATGTAGCCATCGGGTCGAAACAATCGTTTCAGCGCTGCGAGTATATTGGGTTCATCATCAACCAGAAGCAAGGTCCGGCTGATCTTTTTGATTCTGCGCAGGTGATCAGGCAGGATAAATTTTTCAGCAATAAACCTGGCTGCGACCGGTGCCGGCAGCGGCCTGGACAGGTAGTATCCCTGAATCTGGTCGCACATGCTTTGACTTAAAAACTGGATTTGCAACTCGGATTCCACACCCTCGGCAATCACCTTGATACCCATGCTGTGCGCCATGGCGATCACGGCACAGGCAATGGCAGCATCGTTGGAGTTTTCCAGAATATTGTGCACGAAAGACTGGTCAATTTTGACGTAATCGAATGGATAGTGTTTTAAATACTGCAACGCGGAGTACCCGGTACCAAAATCATCCATGGCCAGCCTGAATTTTTTTGCCTTGAATTCGTTGAGCAAAATTTTCATGCCTTCATCGTGATGCATCAGCACGCTTTCGGTAATCTCCAGCGTAATTTCCTGCGGACTGACTTCAAATTCGCACAGGGTCGCCAACAGATATTTGAGAAACTGCGGATCAAGTAACTGTAATGGCGACACGTTGATGGCAATCCGCGGTACGGTGATACCCTGTTCACGCCAATTTTTTATGTCGATGCAGGCCAGTCTGACGATGCATTCACCCAACTTGATAATGCTGGAAAATTCCTCGGCAATCGAGATGAACTGCGCCGGTGGCATCAGGCCGCGCGTTGGATGCATCCAGCGAACCAGCGCTTCCATCCCGACGACTTCACCGGTCTGCAGGTCGGCAACCGGCTGATAGTGCAGACAGAACTGGCTGGAATCAATGGCACCGTAAATTTCATTGGCGATCGAAATGCGCTCATTGAGCTGCGCATCCATCTGCCTGTTATAAAACTGAAACTTGTTGCCTCCCATCTCCTTGGCGCGATTCATCGCACTGTCAGAATAATCGAGCAACCTGTCCAGATTGTCGCCATCCTGCGGATAGAGTGCGATGCCCATACTGCAGGTAATATGCAACTGTCTGCCGTTTTTGATGACAGCCGAATTCACGATGCCGGAAATGTCACTGCAGATCCGATCGATATGCACCGTGCGTGCTATGGCGTTGAGCGCAATAATGAAACTGTCGCCACTCCAGTAGGCCAGCAGATCATCTTTGTGCAACCTGCTCTGAATCCGCGTGCCTATCTCCCGCAGCGCCATGTCACCGGTTTCATAGCCCTCGATATCATTCAGATTCTTGAAGTGGTCCAGGCCCAGTTTAATCAACGCTATGGTGACTGACTTTTCTGCGGCGATCTGGGTCAGACGGCTTATCTGTTTTTTGAAAAACTGACGATTTCTCAATCCGGTCAGGCTGTCGTAATCCCGCTGGATCATCAACTGCTCCATATTATTGGAATACGCATCCTGGCTCATCATCTGCCCTGATCTGTCTGCCTGATGATACGCATTCAATGCGATACCGACATCAAAGCAGACGATTTTGGAGAGCGCATCCAGATAAATGGCAGCGCGCTCTATCCCATTACCCAGAATGGCAGCTCTGATCAGGGATTGGTATTTGTTGTAGGCAGAAATGAGTTGGTGAAACGGTAACTCCAGCCGACTTTGAATGATGCCGATTGCAATACGACTGCGCAGGTACTGATGGTCGTATTGGCCGCTGGTCAGAAATTGGAAATATGAAATCTGTTGGTCCAGCATTTTGCGCGCGTCTGGCGTATCGACACATAATGCGCTGGCGCAGGTACTGGTCATGTAGCGATAAAAAATGGCGTTGACGTCATTCATGAACAGTGCCGAATTGCCATTCATTTCCTGCAATGCCTGAAGGTCTTTCTGGCTGATTTCCAGCAGGGCAAACCGGTCCAGCTGCACGTCATCCGTGTCGAACATCGAACTTATCGATGTGTCAATTTGGGCTTCCAGAGAAATTGGCGCTTCACCAGACATGATCACTTTTCTTGTCAGACTTCAGGCGAGAAACGTTCTTGAAACAACGTCCCTGAGCGGTAACAGACAGCTACTTCTGGTCAGTATAGTAAAGATGCAGTAACTTGCTACCCCGGTGAATATTTCGAAAGGTAAATTTCTGTTAATCTGGCAAAGTTGCCTAGTAGTCAGTCAACCTAATTTCTGTAGTTAGAAATTGATGGATTTTTTTGTCTGGCAAGGCGTGAGGACGCCGCTTAGCTAGCTAAGCAAGGACGAGCAACGAAGCCAGGCGAAAAAAGACACGATTTATAGCTATAGAAATTAGGTTGACTGACTACTAGGTTGGATATATTGGTTTAATACCATCTCACCGCACGCAACGATCAGTAGGTCAGCCATTCTGTGAACCGATTACGTCCACCAACCGACGCGCAAAAGTATGCACGTCACCTGGCCAGCGCGCCGACACATAGCTGCCATCACAGACCACCCACGCCGCTCGCGCATCACCGATCCGGTCGCGTACCAGTCCACTGGTTTTGCGCAAGAAATCATCTGCGCCCTTGGGTACGTCCACGAAATCGCTGTCTGACGCCAGCGCGCGTTTAATCTCCTGCTCAACGCCCCAATAGCCCACCGGTTCATCACCCGACTCATGGTAGGTGCGGTAATAATTGGCATCCCAAAACCGTGCCAGATATCTGGTCAGATGCCAGGCACTGCTTTCCAGCTTCCAGGTCAGCGCAGTGGTTTTTTTCCCATACAGAATCGACCGGTGCGTGTGCCGGGAGATGGAGCGTGCCGCCAGCAGAACGCCGTGGCAGATGGCACCCACCGGCCTGGGCTGGCCTGATGGGCTCACGGATTCAAAAAAATCAGCCACGAAAGCCTGTAGCGTCGCATTCTCCAGATACGGCCGCATGCCTTTGGCATGCCCGCCCGGCAATACCATGGCGTCATAGTGTTCGACCACCAGATCCGCATAGCGTTTGGGCTGCAGAAAGCGCGCGTCCTTTTGCAGTTCACGATAGGCTTGCCGCCCATACCGGTCGGCCCTGAGCAGCAGGCCCAAGCAACGCAGTTTTCTCAATCCGGGAATCCAGCCCCACGGATCCAACCCTACACCACTGATCATGCGCTCATCGGCGTAACCCCGCTTGCCATCCGGCGTGGCGAAATCAATTTCAAAACCGGCTGCGCGCAGTATTTTCCAGGTCACTGCGACTTCGCTGGGATCGAAGTCATGGTGTGGAATCGGGATGATTATTTTGATGGTGTGCATGAAACCCACTGGAAAACCGTAAAGAAAATGAATATACCAAGCTTCATGAACAATTAGTGGAAGATTTAACGTCTACCACGTACAGTGACATAACTGTGACGTGTCGACTGACATTAATCCAGATCAACACAGCTGTGCCGACATGGTCCAATAATGAAATAAATTTAAAGCTATTCAACATCAATGCAGCATGAAAGGCATTCTCCGATGAGTGACGCAAGAGTGAACAAAGTCCACAGAGCCAATCTCGGACAGGATGGCGTCAGGCCAGGCTCGACCAGTGGGCTCAGTGCGCAGACCACGACACCCAAAGTGCCGGATTATCTGGAAAAGCATTACTGGTGGGCCTACGTGCGCCCGCGGGCGATACGCTTCTTTGAGCGCGACTGGCTGGCAGATCTGATTTTGCTGGGGAACTACCGGCGCTTACTTAATCTGACGCTCGATACTCTGGGAAAATCATTGCCGGGGCTGACCTTGCAGATCGCCTGCGTCTACGGCAATCTGACCGAAGAGCTGCGCCAGCGGGTCAGTGCCGGTCAGGGCCATCTGGATGTGGTCGATGTGCTCTCGGCGCAGCTCGACAATCTGCGCCGCAAAGTTCCCGACCCTGCCGTGCGACTGCTGCAGCGCGACTCGACCATGCTGGGACTGCCGGATGCGAACTATGACCGGGTGCTGATTTATTTTCTGCTGCATGAGCAACCGCGCGAAGTACGCCTGAACACGCTGCAGGAAGCATTGCGGGTATTGAAACCGGAAGGCCACCTGATGATCGTTGACTTCGCCCGCCCGCCACGCTGGCATCCGATGCGTTACCTGTGGCTGCCCATATTGACGGTTCTGGAACCGTTCGCACCGGCTCTGTGGACCGAGAATGTCACTGACTGGGCACCATTGTCGCAACCGGAAATGCTGTGTCAGCGACAAACCGTGTTTGGCGGCTTCTTCCAGATACTGCTGTTTAAAAAACCCGCCGCAACGCCACAGGCCAGTAGTCAGTCAATTTGAAATCTTTGGGTATGACGCAGGCTGGGATGCATCGTTCATGACACAGTATGACCAAGGCACGGCCTCACGGAGTGCCAGAAACATTTTGCACTCTGTGAGAACCCATTCATTGCCGGATCATTCAACGGTCGCATTCATCAAAGCCCACCCTTTTCGCCTTGAATTGCAGGAAATTTTACTTCATTACATTAAAGACATCGACTTTACCCACTGGCATTTACTATGATGAAAAGCGTCACTGCGGTCGGTGATGTTTTGAGCATTTTGCAAATAATAGTAAATTGAACACATTTCAGCTACAACCTGGCAAGGAAAAAAGAATGAACGCATTATCCGGATGGTGGAACACAATAGGATTGCAACGCAAATTGCAGTTCCTGATTCAAGGGCTGTTAATCATCATTCTTTTTGCTTCCCAACAGTGGATCTCCTCCCGGTTTGAGCGGGCTGTGCTGGAATCCGCCGAAGAAAGGGCGAATTCGATCACCGAAGGCACCATTAATGGATTGAACACGCTAATGATCACCAAGGCCGGTGACGAGGAAGTGATCAGCAATGCGCAAAGCCGCGCGATCTTCATTCAGAAGATGGGCACATCCGACAAAATCAGGGAATTACGGGTCATACGCGGCAAAGGTGTCAATGACGAATTCGGTCCCGGACTGCCGGAGGAAAAAGTGGTTGATGACCTCGACCGCAACGTGCTCGCCAGTGGCCAAAAACAATTCAAAATTGACGACAAAGACGGCACAACGCTCAGGGCGGTTTTGCCCTTTATTGCAAAGAAAGACCTGCGCGGCACAAACTGCCTGAAATGCCATGGCGTTGATGAGAACGCAGTGCTCGGTGCCACCAGCATCGTCATTGACATCAAAGACGATATGGACGCGATTAAAACAATCAACACCCTGCTCTGGATCGGACAGGGCATTTTGCAGATCACCCTGTTTTTTGTCATTGGCTTCATCGTCAGCCGCTTGCTGCGGCAAATTGGCGGCGAACCCAATTATGCCACCAGCATCGCCAGCAGGATTGCGTCAGGTGATCTTAACTTTGAAGTCGAAACCAGACCTGGCGATAACGACAGCCTGATCGCGGCCATGAAGTTGATGCGCATCAATCTGGCCAAGATTGTCAGTGAAGTGCGTGCCGGTACCGAAATGGTCGCGACCGCTTCCGGTCAGATTGCCAGCGGTAATCTGGATCTGTCCGAGCGCACTGAACATCAGGCCAGCACGCTGGAGCAGACCGCTTCATCAATGGAAGATTTAACCCTGACCGTAAAACAGAACGCTGAAAATGCGATGAAGGCCAATGGGCTGGTGGTATCGGCTTCGGAAGTGGCCGTCAAAGGCGGCTCGGTGTTTTCTCATGTGGTCGAAACGATGAGTGAAATCAATACTTCATCGAAGAAAATTGTCGACATCATTGCGGTCATTGACAGCATTGCCTTTCAGACCAATATTCTGGCCCTGAATGCCGCAGTGGAAGCCGCACGGGCCGGCGAGCAGGGCCGCGGCTTTGCCGTGGTAGCGTCCGAAGTGCGCAATCTGGCGCAACGCTCGGCCTCGGCGGCCAATGAAATTAAAACGTTGATTAACAATTCCGTTGAAAAGGTGGCCATCGGATCGAAACTGGTGGATGAGGCCGGCGCGACGATGAATGAAATTGTCGACAGCATCAAACATGTGACCGAGATCATGAGTGAAATCACATCAGCCAGCAGAGAACAGACTTCAGGCATTGAACAGATCAATCAGGCCATCAGCCAGATGGACGATGTAACCCAGCAAAATGCCGCGCTGGTTGAAGAAGCAGCGGCGGCAGCGCAATCACTGCAGGATCAGGCCAGCAACCTGCAAGAGGTGGTTGGCATCTTCAAACTGGATGCAGACCATGTGGCTGCTGCCAATGAAGCCATCAGCAGTTTTGAAAGAGAGCACAAAAAACTGACCAGCAAGCTGGCCGGAAAGCTGATTGCAATCAAACCTGGCAGCACGAAAAAACTGCCAAACAAACCGGCCGCCAGACCAACTGCCAGATCGGATGATTTTGAGGAGTTCTAGTTCTACTGTGTCATAAATTTAAAAACTCAATTTTTATTCCGTCATTACCATGACGGACGTAGGCTGGGATGCAATCCCAGCATTTCAACCGTTGATGCTGGGATTGCATCCCAGCCTACGACGCATCCCAGTCTACGGGGTCGCCGTTCATGACACAGTAGGACTAGGAGCGCCGTCTGCTCCATGCCAGACCGAACAGCCCTGCAGCCAGGACCCAGAGCGTCGCAGGTTCCGGCACCGCAGCGGCATACGTATAGGTCAGGATCGCATCGCCCGTAAATGTTGTCAGGTCAGAGCCGGTGCCGGGGTACGCGATTCCGGGTGGCAGCGAATAGCCTGTCAGAAAACCATACTGGATCAAGTCCTGCGGGGTGGTAGCGCCGGTCTCAAATGGCGCGATGCCGGCACTGAAAAGATCGAAGGTCTGATCAACCTTCTGGGGCATACCGTTCAGGAACAATTCGCCGCCGTCTGATTCAACTACCGGTACGGTCTGGGGAGGCGAAAGCAAGACGCTCGTATATGGAAATGTGCTGCTGCCCGGGACCTCGATGAAGAGATGTGTCGTCAGGACAGTCGTTGCCGGAGGCGGGTTCTGATCGGCCACATCGATTTGAGGCGTAAAGGTTCCAGTCAACTCGACACTGACATCCTGAAGAACCCCAAGAGACGTATTGAACGGCAGTGCATTGATATTGAATGGAACCAGGTCCCCCATGTTTTGATTGAGCCCGGTAATATTTTGAACGCTGGTTGCGGCGTGGGCACAACAGGTGGCTGCCAACAACAGCAGTGAGCCGGCAAATGCAAAAGTTCTAGAGCGCATTATTTTTCTCCAGTTGAATGAACTTAGTAGCCAGAAAGTCGGGTTATGCATTGGGCGACATTGCGCAGCCACTTCCAACCGCGATGGAAACAGCACGTTATTCAGACCAGGTCGCCGACGACCTCTGCGTCAAAAAGATAAGCAATAAGAATGCCTGTCCAGACCGCGGCAGAGATAAGCGCAATAAAATCATTGGCTTATTTTTTCGCACTGTGGCTGGCGGTCGGAACCTGGCCGTGTATTGACCATCACAATAAAAAAACTGTAAAACAATTCGACACGGCTCGCCGATGAACATCGCCGCTGTTGGTATTTTCTGACACCAGGGCTGCCAAATACACCGTGGCCGTGATACGGTTCGCTTTCAATTGGCCGCGCAGTCCTCCCCAATAAATGAAAGCAACAGAATCGGCATGAAACGACTATTCTGGCGATCAACACTGTTCCTTCTGGTCCTGCTGCTGGTCGCAGGTCTCGGTCTTGCCTGGTGGGTACACAGCAAACAACCCCGGCGCAGCGGAACGGTTGCCATTGCCGGCCTGCATGCTGCGGTGGACATCCGGTATGACGAACGCGGCGTGCCGCACATCCGTGCCAGCAACGAGCCCGACATGTATCGCGCCCTCGGATACGTACAGGCACAGGACCGTCTGTTCCAGATGGAGATGATCCGCCGTCTGGCGCGCGGCCAGCTCGCGGAAATACTTGGACCAGAGCTGATCCCGGTCGACCGCCTGTTTCGCACCATGCGCATCGATGAGTACAGTCGCTCTGCGGCGGGGGCGCTGGATCACACCAGCCCAACCGGACAGGCTCTGGACGCCTATCTGGGTGGCATCAATGCCTTTCAGGACAGCCATCCCGCACCGCTGGAATTTGATCTGATCAACATTGCGAAGCGCCCGTTTACGGTTGAAGACAGTTTCGCCGTGAATGGCTATCTGGCCTACAGTTTTGCCAGGTCACAAAAATCCACCCCGGTACTAACCTTTATCCGTGACCGGCTGGGGCCGGCGTACCTCAAGGATTTTGACCTGGCCGGGCAAGGCAGTAACGTTCAGGCGGCATTGGGGAAAAACCGACAGTACCTGGCGCAGGTGGACTGGGCCGCGCTGAATCAGGTGACACTGATCAATCAAAAAGCAGCGCAGTTCAGCGGCATCCCCGCTTTCATCGGCAGCAACGCGTGGGTGATATCGGGTGCACACACGGCCAGTGGCAAGCCGTTGCTCGCGGGCGATCCGCACATTGAATATTCCATCCCTGCGGTCTGGTATGAAGCGCATCTAAGTGAACCCGGTTTTGAAATATACGGACATTTCGAACCTATCGTTCCGTTCGCCCTGCTGGGTCACAACATGCAGGCGGGCTGGTCACTGACCATGTTTGAAAACACCGATCTGGATTTGATCGCCGAAAAAACCAACCCGGCCAATCCCGATCAGGTCTGGTACAAAGACCATTGGGAAAACCTGCAGACCACCGACGACATCATCCTGGTCAAGGATGCCGCTCCGGTTCACCTGAAACTCAGACGCAGTCATCACGGCCCCATCATTAACGATGCCCTGGCGTCCAGCACCGGCAGTACCACGATTGCAGTCTGGTGGGCCTTTCTGGAAACACCCGATACCCTGACCCAGGCGTTTTACGATCTGTCGCGGGCCGACACACTGGCCAAGGCGCGCGCTGCAGCAGAAAAAATTCATTCGCCTGGACTCAATCTGGTCTGGGCCAATGCCAGCGGCGATATCGGCTGGTGGGCTGCGGCAATGCTGCCCAGGCGTGCTGCAGGTGCGGATGCGAGTTTTATCCTGGACGGCAGCAAACCGGAAGCGGAGAAGCTGGGGTATTACCCCTTCTCGGCCAATCCCCAGGAAACGAACCCGGCGCGCGGTTACATCATCTCGGCCAATCAGCAGCCCCCGACACAGGATGACCTGTCCATTCCGGGCAATTATTTACCGGCCTACCGCAAACAACGCATCGATGAACTGCTCAAGGTGCCTGACGTGCGCTGGGATACCCACAATACCGCCTCGCTGCAACTGGACGTGCGCAATCCCAGTCCGGTGCGCATCATCAAAAATCTGTTGCCGCTGTTGCGCCGGGCCAGTGCCGGCACGCCCGAAGCATCGCTGGTTGAAAAGCTCGCACAGTGGAACGGCGACCATACCGTGGACGCTGTCGAACCCACACTCAGCTTCGCTCTGAACTACGCACTGGCGCATACGCTGTTGGCCGAAAAACTGGGACCCGAGCGCTTCGATGCCCTGCTGGACACCTATCTGGCTGATCCGTTTCTGGAACATGTCAGTGCCAATGGACAATCAGTCTGGTGGGCTGGCGATCAGGCCGGCAAGGTGCGCAGTGCCTGGCTTGTGACCCTGACCCAGTTGCGCAGTGCGCTGGGTCAGGACATGACGCAGTGGCGCTGGGGACGCGCGCACACATTGACTCACGCTCACCCGATGGGTCAGGACAATCTGCTGGAACTGTTGTTGAATGTCGGACCATTCGCGGCACCCGGCGGTCATGAAACGATCAACAATCTGAGCTCGAATTTTGGACCCGCGCCGTGGGCAGTCACCTCCGGACCATCGACACGCCGCATCATTGATTTCGCCAACCCGACACTGGCTCTGGGCATCAATCCCCTCGGGCAGAGTGGCGTTCTGGGTGATGCGCACTATGCGGATCAGGCGAAGGACTTTATGGCCGGCATTTACGAACCGATGCATCTGGCTGAGGCTGACGTTGCCAACGCCGCCCGCAGTACCTTGACTCTCGTTCCGTTAAAGTGACGGTTCGAATTGATAATGGCCATCTGCCAGCAGACGGCAGATTTTGTTGAAAAACCCTTTTTTT
>Ga0316221_1001653_pt1 | contig 22559 bp, 30 predicted proteins | sample TBH18007metaG_FD_206003 | JGI IMG/M metagenome (GOLD analysis project Ga0316221, IMG submission 206003) | Freshwater microbial communities from Trout Bog Lake, Wisconsin, USA - TBH18007 | ecosystem: Environmental > Aquatic > Freshwater > Lake > Hypolimnion/Profundal zone | place: USA: Wisconsin... | reverse complement strand
CCGGCCTCCAGGGCTTCTTTGTGGACCTTGCGGCAGTTTCCGCAAGCGCCGGGTAGGTTGCGATGACGCCAAATCATTCATCCTCCTGGCAAGGAGTCCCCACCGGGGAGCCAACCCTTTTTGCCGGATACACTCCGTCTCAAAATGCCATTTCCAACCCAATTTGCCGGATAGCCAAAAGATCGAACGGGCCGTCGACGCCCTACTCAAGGCCAAGGCCTATCTCACCCGGGCCCGGGTCCTGGCCGGCGAGCCGGGCGCCATGGAAGACGAGGTGAAATGTGGCTGAGGTCATCCCCTTCAACCGCTCACCTTGGCCCGAGGGCTCGTATGAATTCTGGTGCGTTGCCAACGGCTTCGATACATGCGAGACCAACCGTGAACGGTTCGATACCTACCGCGCATGGGCCGTTGCCAATGGCATCACGCCTTTCTGGGAGATTCCATTCTAATGGGCACCAATTTCTTCATGCGCCTCTATACCAAGGAATATCTCTCAGATTCCAAAGTCCGTGCGCTGCCCAGAGAACAGCGAAGCGACCTCATTGACCTGTGGTGCCACTGCGACCAGGACGGAACCATTCCGGCTGATCCTGTGGCCGTCGGCAGGCTCCTGGGCATCACGACGGCCCAGGCCCGGAAGACTTTGACTATTCTTGGATCCTTGTTTCAGCCAGAGGGAGACCGTCTGTTCTCCCCCAGGCTCCGGAAGGAACATCTCGACCGTGCCAAGGAATCCGATGCTCATCGCAAGGGTTCCACCTTGACCAACGCTAAGCGCTGGGGCAACCGATCGCTGAGCGAGTCGCTAAGCGACCCTCCAACCTTGGACGAAAATGGTCACTCAGCGATCGCTGAGCGTGTCGCTGAAAGGTCGCCAATCAGTATTCAACAGTCAGTACAAACTACCCCCCCTACCCCCCGCAAGCGGGGGAATGTCGGGGTCGTCCTCGGGGATTACAGCCCGGAATTCGAGGAAGCCTGCACCACCTGGGGCAAGCTTTTCACGGAAACGCGTCGGCTCAAGGATTCCATTCCCCCCGACAAGATCCACGTTGCGGGGCGCCCGGGCTCAAAAGCTGCGTCGTGGGAGGTCTGGAAGCGGCTGCTCACCTGCAAAGTGAATGGGAGCGGGCTTGTGCAGGGACCTGATCTGCTTGAGGTAGTTCGTGGGTTCGCCGCCGCCAAGCTCCAGCGCGCCCGGGATGGGATTGAGTTGAACCTGCCCATGCTCCCTACGCTGCTGAACAAGCCGGAACTGCTTGATGCCGTGGTGCATGTTGTCAAAACCCGATCCGCTAGCCCGGCAGGTGCAGCATGAGCCGCCACCTCGTTCCCGAAGACCCCGACGCCGAACGCAGCCTTCTCGCCACCCTGTGCGCTCCTGGAGCGGAACACGCCGCGTCCCTCTGTCTCCCCTCCCTGTGCCCAGAGGATTTTCTGACTCCGGCCCACCGCGCGATCTTCGAGGCGATGCAGATGGCACTGGCCGCCCATCAGGAGCTCGGACTCCTTGCCATCCGCGACGTGATGGACGCCCGGGGCACTCTCGCCCGGGCGGGGGGCCTTGCCGGGCTCTCGGAGGTGCTGGACGGCCAGGAAGTGGGCAAACCCCAGGTACTTATCGAGATCCTGACCGGGCACAGGAGGCGCCGGGAACTCCTACGCCTGGGCAACTCCCTCCAGGTGCTAGGCCAAGACACCGCCGAAGATCCTGAAAATCTCATCCACACCGCCCAAGCTGAATTGGCCAGGATCATGCGCGACGGGCGGAGCGACCCAGGCGAGGGTTGGATGGAAATCCTGCATTCCATGGCCGCCATGGAACCCTTTTGCCGCCCAGGCCAGACGCGTGGCGGCTGGTGGGGGCTACCCACCCTTGACCAGGTAGCGCCCATCCCCGCGGGGGAATTCGTCACCGTGGGGGCCCGGCCGGGTGTCGGAAAGACCGCGCTCATGACCCAAATCGCCGTGGAGACCGCCAAAAAAGGCATGAAAACACTGGTGGTTTCCCTCGAACTCACCAAAGAGTCCATGCGGGCCCGGCTGGCGTCCTACCTATCCAAGGTACCCATGTCGACCCTGAAGCGCGGGGAATACACAGTCGAGAACGTCAACCGAGTGGGCACCAAAACTCAGATCCTTCAGGCCGGGCGCCTCCAGTGCCCGACGGCCGGAACTCCTTGGCCGAAGTTGGAGGCCATGATCCGCCACGAGGTGGACCGGCACCAGATTCAGACCGTGCTTCTGGATCAGTTCGACAAAATCGGGCGAGGTCAGGTGGGGCGTGGCAGTTCCGAAGCCTATGCGTTCGGCGCCGTTTCCACCGGCATCATGGGCCTAGCCCAAGAGCTGGGCATCGGCTTCGTGTTGCTCTGCCAACTCAAGGGCGATGCAGAGGGTAGGGAGCCCACCCTGGCCGACCATGCCGACTCCGACCGCCCCGGGAAGGACGGTGCAGTAGTCCTGCATCTTTGGCGCGACAAAGAGAACCAGATCAAGGCCAAGCTCCAGAAAAACCGGGATGGGTCGCATGTGGGGCGCCGATGGAAGCTCGATTTCAGAGGTAACGAACAGCATTTTTACGAGATAGAGCAGGAAACCGACCCTAACCCGATCCCTTTACCCCAACAGGATTTGTATTCATGAACTCCAGACTTCCCGCTGCCCAAGTAGGTTTCGCCATCCACAATGACGCCCTCGTTGTCACCGAGGAAGGCCCGGGCTACACCTTTAGTCGAATCGCGGCCTTTGCCCTGGTTGATTCCCGTCCGGACCCCATCCGCCGGGCATGGTCCCACCTTGAGGCCAAATGGGGGATGGCCGACAAGCAGGAAGCCACTGCGCCCCGTACCCCGCGCCCCCTGGTGACACGAAAAGGGTATGGCTGGCCCTTCCGCTCGTGGGTAGCCGGTTGGATGGCCTCCAGGAGTGAGAATGCATCTCAAAAGGTGCGCCCGTGAGCCTCGCCAAGACCACCTTCGTCCTCCGCGAGCGCTGCCACCTCGAGTACTTCCTTGGCTGGCTCGCCGACCACTGGGAAAGGCAGGCCCAGGCCGGCGCCCCCATCGCCATCACCGCCACTGAGACGAAACGCTCCCTTGAGCAGAACGCCCTCATGTGGGTCATCCTCACCGCCTGGTCCCAGCAGATCGAGTGGCAGGTCAACGGCAAGGCCCAGCTGCTCGACCCGGAGGACTGGAAAGACATCCTCACCGCGGCCTTCATGCGCGAGACGGGCCGCATCGCCCCGGGCCTGGGCGGCGGCATGGTCCTCCTGGGCTGCCGGACCCGGGACTTTGGGTTGAGGCAGATGGCCGAGTTCCTGACCTTCCTGGACGCCGCCACGAAGGAGCGCGGGGTGGTGCTCAAGCCTTTCGAGCGGCTGGAACCGACCGGGAGGGTGGCATGACCTGGCACGAAGATCAGATCCAGCCCGCCCCGGCTCCCATCCTGCTCGCCAAGGACAAGCCGGTCCTCCTGGACGCCCAAGGCAGGGAAATCCAGATCACTAGGCTCGTGGGCTTCGGGAGTCACCCCGCCGTGCCCAAGACGAAGATCAAGGGGACTCGGTAATGGGAAGACGCCCGAAACTCACCGAAGACCAGAAGGCCGACGTTCAACGTCGCCTCGCCGGGGGAGAATCCTGCCGAGCTGTCGCCCGGGACATCGGGGTGAACGAGGCGACCTTGCGGCGAAACTTTTCGACGCAGACAAAACAGATTCAAACCGTTGCAAAGAAACTTGCTTGCGTTGAGGCAGAAGTCGAGGAGCTGCCGATTTCGACGCAATTGACGATCCGCAGCCTCGCCGCAAACATGCGCACCACTGCCGCGAACTTGGCAGCCATCACCGCCCTGAACACCCGCACCGCGCACCGGCTGGCCAAGCTGGCCGACAAGTCCATGGGCAAGCTGGAGGATCCCGAGGCCAACCAAGAAGGCAAGGCGGCCGAGATTCTCAACCTCGCTACCTACGGTTCCCTCTCGCACAACCTCTCCCGGGTGGCCGTGTCCCTGGTCACCGCCGGGCACCCACCCAAGGCCGAAGACGAGACTGGCCCGAACCTGGACGGCGCTATGGCTGACCTGCGGCGCCGGCTGGGGATGGCATGAGGTCAATGGCTGAAGCATTCCTTGAACTGCCTGTGGCCGAGCAGGAGGCCTTCCTGGAGGCGGTTGGCCCTGCCCTGCGCTATCGCTGGGACTTCTGGAGCCGCCCTGAGCAGTTGGCTCCAGTGGGTGACTGGGTCTGGTGGCTGATCAAGGCCGGTCGCGGCTGGGGCAAGACCAGAACCGGCGCTGAATGGGTTCGCGGCGAGGTTGAATCCGGCCGACGAGGTCGGTTCGCCCTGGTGGCCAGAACCGCGGCTGATGCCAGAGACGTGATGGTCGAGGGTGAATCCGGGCTGCTGGCCATCTGCCCCTCCTGGCACAGGCCAAAGTACGAGCCTAGCAAACGGCGCATCACCTGGCCGAATGGCGCCCTGGCGACCGTGTACAGCGCCGATGAGCCAGATCTACTGCGCGGCCCCCAGCATGATGGGGCCTGGGTGGACGAGTTAGCCTCTTGGCGCTTCCCTGACGCCTGGGACCAGCTGCAGTTCGGCCTGCGCCTGGGCGACCACCCGCGCGGGGTGATCACCACCACGCCCCGCCCCACGAAGCTGATCCGGGAGATTGCCGCCTCGAAGACCACCTCCATCACGAACGGCCGGAGCCTGGACAACAAGGCCAATCTGGCGCCCGAATTCTTTACTTTTATTGTCAATAAATATGCCGGGACCCGCCTGGGACGGCAAGAGCTCGAGGGTGAGATCTTGGAGGACAACCCGGGGGCTCTGTGGCACCGGGCCAACTTCGACGACAACCGGGTCGAGAAACTCCCGCAACTGCGCCGAATTGTAGTGGCCGCTGACCCGGCCGTCACTTCCAACGCCGACAGCGACGAGACCGGCATCATCGTGGCCGGCATGGACAGCCAGAGCCCGGCCCACTTCTACGTGCTGGACGATCTGAGCCTCAGCGCGAGTCCGGACACCTGGGCCCGGGTCCTGGTGCAGGCCTACCTGCGCCAGAAGGCCGACCGTATCATCGGCGAGGTGAACAACGGCGGAGACCTGGTTGAGACGATCATCCGGCACGTGGAGATCGACGGCAAGCGGGTGGGTCTGAATGCCAGCTACAAGGCCGTGCATGCCTCCCGAGGCAAGGCCATCCGCGCCGAGCCGATCAGTGCCCTCTATGAGCAGAACCGGGTCCACCACGTGGGCGCCTTCCCGATCCTGGAGGACCAGCTGTGCGACTGGGACCCCGCAGTGAGCACGGACAGCCCTGACCGCCTCGACGCATTGGTCTGGGCACTGACCGAACTGTCCGGAGACCCTGCCGGGCCCATCAAGATTAATCCCGCCCTGCTGGGGAGGATGCGCCGATGACGACCTGGATCAACCCCAAGACGGCGGCGGAACTGGCCGGCATTGGCCGGCGCCAGTTCCTGGACGAATGGATCCCCGAGGACGGGACCGCCCAGGTGCATTTCCGGAACCCGAACGGGAAGCGCGGGCGGGGCCGGCGGCCGGAGGTGGACCTGGAGGATCTGGAGGACGTTTTGGCGGCACGGGACACCCCACGGGCAGGATAAGTACGCAGGAGTGGTAGGGAGTGGTAGGGAGTGGTAGGGAGTGGTTCGCTTCGCCTTCCCGCTTGATCGACGCTGGGGTCTACGGAGTTCCCCATGGCCGATCTTCTCCGCGCGCTTCCCTTTGTCCTCAAGAACGAGGGCGGGAAGTGTGACCTCAAGGGAGACACGGGTGGGCGAACCAATTGCGGGATCTCAACCCCTGAGCTGCTGGACTTCAACCGTCGGCATCCCGAACTGCACTTCTCGAACGATCCCTGGGCGCTGTCGCCTGGGGATATCGGGACCATTTACCGGTTGGACTACTGGCGCTATGACGGGCTGAAGGATCAGGCTGTCGCCACCAAGATTTTCGACATGGACGTGAACGACGGCCTGCCCTCGGGCGTGCGCCTCGCCCAGCGTGCCGCCGTCATCTGCGGTCAGCAGATCGCCACGGATGGGTGCTACGGGCCGGCCACGGAAGCCGCCCTCAATGCCTGCGACCCGTCGCGACTGATGGATGCCCTGATCCAGGTCAGCGTGGCGCACTACCAGAGTGTCGCGGCGGAGCATCCCAACGACCAGCCGTTCCTGAAGGATTGGCTCTACCGCGCCGGGCTGGTGCCCAATGCCTGACGTCCCGTGTGCGACCCCTACCTCGGCCCCTGTGACTGGCCTTACCATCCCGTTCCTGCGGGCTGTGATCCGTACGGACTGCCCGGAGAATGCGGAGCGGACCCTGGCGCTGCTGGCCGGTGTGACGCTCTGCTTCGGCCTGGTGGTCCTGATCCTGGCGGTCTGGTGGCAGGCGCTGATGAATGACCAGGGCCACGTGGACGGCACGCTCGTCACGGCTCTGTTCGCCCTCTCCTCCAGCGTCGCGGTGCTGGCGGGCTACATCCACAAGTCGGCCGGGCCCACCGCGACCCCGTCCACTGGAGGTGCCCAGTGACCAAGTTGAAGGTCTACGTCGCCCTGGCCCTGGCAGCCATCCTCCTGGTCCTGGGCTTTTCCATGTACTCCTGCGCCACGAAGGCCAAGCCGGCGCCCGTGGTGCCCCAGGCCCAGGTTGCCATCAAGAAGGCCCAGACCCAGGAGGCGACCCTTGAACCGAAGATCGCCACCCGGGCCGCTGCCATCGTCGCCGACGTCAAGGCCGTGGCCCACGACGTGGCGGGATTCAAACATCCCGCTCTTGTCCCAGCGCCCGCCCCGGGCACGGCCCTGTCCCTGGAGGAGCCCTTGGGCGCGCCTCCTGTGGTGGCTCATGACCCGAAGGACCAGGCGCTGATTGATGACCAAGCCAAGCTCATCTCGGACCAGGCCGCCCAGATCACCAACCTGACCCAGGACCGGGACGCCTACAAGGCCGAGGCCCTGGCTTCCCGGGATGTGATCGCCGCCCAGAACGCCCGGCTCGCCGCCCAGCCCCCGGTGCGCAACTGGGGCGTCGCCGTCATCTACGGCACCAACCAGACCGCAGGCGGAGGCGTGGAATACACCTACCACGCTGTTTCCGTCGGGGTGGACGTGGTGCGCCGGCAGATCGGCGGCGGCCAAACCACCCTTGAGGCCCTGGGCCGCGCAGTCATTCGATTCTGAGGAGGCACCCATGCCCGAAATCATCACCTCCCATTTGACCCACATCGTGTGGGGCCTCGTCTGTATGATGGTGGCGTTCTTGGTCCATTTCTGGCCCAGCATCAAGGCATGGTGGGCCCAGATCAAAGCCGATCTCGGAACCGATGAGAGACGTGTCAAAGCCATCCTGGAGTTGCTCCGCGACCAGGTCGAGGTGTCCGTCCAGAAGGAAATGGCGAAGGTCGCTGACGACGTTCAAAGCGTGAAGACTCGCATTGAAACTGCTGAGAAGAACTTCACGGCGGAGATGGCCAACTTCGAGGAACGGGCCTGTGCTTCTTTCGTGGCCCTCCAGGAGCGCATCCACGCCCAGATGGAGGCCGATGTAGCGCGGTCCGCTGCCGTGGTCAAGGCTGGTCAGGCGGTGGCGGAAGCCGCTGCCCCCACACCTGTTCCGCCTACTGAACCCGCCCCCGCCGCCCTTCAGCCCGAAGCCCCCGAGGTTCACGGCTGGGTGCCTCCTGCGGTTCAGGCGTAGGCCATGACCATCGCCACCTGGATCACCATCATCCTGACCGCCCTCACGGCCGTGGGCGCACTGCTGGCCGGTCAGCACCAGCTAATTCAGCGCCTCATCGTCGCCAAGTACGAGACCGACCGCAAGGACATGAAGGAAGCCCTGGAGGATCTGAAGTCTCAGATTGGGCAACTGCTCAAGTCCTTCCAGTCCCAGGGCGCCCGTATCGGGGCCCAGGAGCGCAGGCATTCTCGCCTCGTCGGGTTCCTGGAGGGCAAGGGCATCCTGGCCGGCATGTCCGGGCTCAACGAAGAGGATGAGACCCCTTGAGGATCGATCCCGGCTTCCTCGCCAAGCTCCGGGCCCTGGAGGTTCTCCGCCCCGAGCGGGCATGGGGTCTGCCTGATCTGCCCAAGGGCGTCATGCCGGAAAAGGCTCGCCTGGCCATGGATGCCGCGAACGAGCCGATGTTCGCCTACCTCAACCAGGCCTTCGCCGGGATGGGCTTCCTGGGCTACCCGTTCCTATCCGAGCTGACCCAGCGCGCGGCCTACCGGAACGCCACCCAGCGCGTCGCCTTTGAGATGGTGCGCAAGTGGATCCGGCTCAAGTCGGAGTCCGGCCAGAAGAAGGACGCCGAGATCAAGATCCTCACCCAGCGGATGAAGGAACACAAGATCCGTGGCTGGTTCCGCATGGCCGCCATCCACGACGGTTTTTTCGGGCGGGGTCAGCTCTACGTGAAGATCAAGGGCGCCCGCCGCTCGGCCCGCGAACTGGCCTCGCCCCTGCTGGAGAGTCGCTACAAGATCCCCCTGGGATCGTTCCAGGGCCTCAAGGTTGTTGAACCGCTCTACACCTTCCCCTTCGAATACAACAGCTCCGACCCCCTGGCCGACAGCTTCTATGCCCCCCGGTCCTGGTTCGTCCTGGGCCAGCGCGTGCATGACAGCCGCATGCTTACCTTCATTAGCCAGCCGGTGCCGGACCTACTGAAGCCCTCGTACAATTTCGGCGGCATGTCCATGTCCCAGCTGATCATGGAGACCGTCGAGAACTGGCTCTCCACCCGGAAGAACGTCAACCGGATGATCCAGGGCTACAGTGTTTCTGGCGTCAAGACCAAAATGGCCGACGTGCTGAACGGCGGGAACGGCGATGCCCTCCTGGACCGGGCTGATTTCTTCGCCGCGGCCCGTGACAACTTCGGGATGATGCTCCTGGACAAGGATTCCGAGGAGTTCTTCCAGTTCAACGCGCCCATCTCGGGGCTCGACAAACTCCAGGCCCAGGCGCTGGAGCACATCAGCAGCGACAGCCAGCTTCCCCTCATTATCCTCACTGGCATCTCCCCCAGCGGCCTCAACGCGAGCTCCGAGGGCGAGATCCGGGTCTTCTATGATCTGATCGCCGACCGCCAGGAAATCCTCTTCCGCGAGAACCTTGAGAAGATCATCCGGCTTGAGCAGCTCTCAGAATTCGGTTGCATTGACCCCGACATCACCTTCGACTTCGAACCCCTCTGGCAGCCCGACGCCGAGAAGCTGGGCCGGATCCGCAAGGCCGACGCCGACAGCGCCGTGGAGATGATCGCCGCTGGCGTGATCTCTGCCCAGGAGGAGCGGGCACGCATCGCCAAGGACCCAAACAGCGGGTATGACGGCCTGGACGTGGACGACGATATTCCGGCACCCCCTGACGCGCTGGTGCAGGGCAAGGATCCGCTCCTGGCCAAGGTCGAAGGCCTCACGAAGCCCATGGGTGCCGTATGAAGCTGCGCGCCCCGGGCCCGAAGCCTATCCTCCTCGCCGCCGTCCGGCCTAACCTCGGCATTCAGTCCTGGTACCGGACGAAGCTCTTGGGCTTCATCGATGCCATGCACAGGGACATCCTGCGCGTGGTCCTGCGAGCCTACAAGGCCACGCCTCCACACGCCCTGATGGCCAAGGACATGAGCCCCGCCGCCGCCCAGCGCGCCGCCCTCAAGGCCCTGGGCCGAAAGTGGAGCAAGGTCTTCAAGGAAGCCTCCGACAAGATCGCCACGCATTTCGCCGACGAGACCCTGAAGCATTCGGACACCGCCCTGAAGCACACCCTGCGCAAGGCGGGCTTCGCGGTCAAATTCCAGATGACCCGCCCCATGAACGACGCCTACCGCGCCGTCATCGGCGAAAACGTTGGCCTCATCAAGTCTATTCCCTCTCAGCACCTCGCGGATGTGGAAGGCATGGTGATGAGGTCCGTGCAGCACGGCCACGACATGGGGGACCTCGCGAAGGACCTCCAAGACCGCTACGGCGTGACCCGTCGCCGTGCTGCACTCATCGCCCGCGACCAGAACGCCAAGGCCACGGCGGTCATGAACAAGGTGCGTAAGCTGGGCCTAGGTATCGAAAAGTCGAAGTGGGTCCACACCACCGCCAGCAAGAACCCCCGGGAATCGCATGAAGCCATGAACGGTGAGATCTTCGACACCGCCGAAGGCTGCTTCGATGACGAATACGGCGACTTCATTCAGCCCGGCGAGCTGATCAACTGCGGCTGCGTGGCCATGGGCATCATTCCCGGCATCGATGACGACGAGATCCCAGACGGAGGCGAAGATGCAGTCGCGTGAGCGCGTGATTCTCGCCTTGGACAAGTCCATGCGCACCGTGGACGAGAACGGCTACCTCCATGTGGCCGTCTCGAACATCAGCAAGGCCATGGTTTGCCCCTACCTGGGCGAAGAGATCGCCGACATCGCCAAGGAAGCCGGGGTGGTGGTCGACCCCAACCGGACCTATTTCCTGCTTCGGGATCCCGAGGAACTGGCCAAGGCCGCGCCCTACTTCAACGGGCTGCCCCTCCTGGCTGGCCACGAGCCCCTGAGTGCCGAGGACCTGGCGGTCGACATCGAGAAGAAGGCCATGGTCGTCGGCGCCACCGGCAACGACGCCATTTTCGTCAAGCCGTACCTGCAAAACAGCCTCGTCGTATGGGACGCCGCGGCCATTCAGCGAATCAACACCCGGGAGCAGGTTGAGTTGTCCTGTGCCTACCGCTGGATCCTCGACATGACCCCGGGAACCTACGAAGGAGTTGCCTATGACGGCGTGATGCGCGAGCTGCGCGGAAACCACGTGGCGCTGGTGGATGAGGGTCGGGCCGGTCCCGATGTCCTGGTCTCCGATGCCAAACCCAAAACCCCAAAGGAGCAATCCCCAATGAAGCAGAAAAAGCTCACTCCCAGGGCGATCGCGGCGCGGGGGGCCCTTCTGGGCTACCTCCGTCCCCTGCTCGCCTCCGACCAGGCCCTGAAGATCTCCGATCTCAACCCGCTGGTCGCCAACATCACCGCCAAGGCCTTCAAGACCCAGAAGGCCAAGCTGGCCCAGGACGTCAAGAAGACCTTCACCCCGCGTCTGGCGCAGGATGCGGACCTCGACGACGTGCTTGACCTCCTCGACAACCTCGAGGACGGCGAGGCCGAAGGCCCCGACATCGAAGACGGCAAGAAGCCCGCCGTTCCCCCCGTCCCGCCCACGGGCGACGAAGACGACATGGGCGAGGACAAGGGCTGCACCGCCGACGCTGACGAAGCCGGCAAAGCCCTCCTCGGCCTCCTCCAGGCCCAGAACCTGCCCGACGAGGTTATGTCCCAGGTCGCGGCCCTCCTCGACAAGCTCTCGCCCGCCCCGGCGGCCGGCGATGGCTTCCCCCCCAAGAAAGGAACTGCCGTGGATCCCAACGACACCAAGGCCCTCACCGTCGGCAAGCCGGCGATGGACGCCGCCATCAAGGCCGCGGCTGACGCGACGGTCCAGCGCATGCAGTCCGTTCGCCTGGCCGAAGACGAAGTTGAACCCCTGATCGGCGCCGTGCGCGGCCAGACCAGCCCCGAAGCCGTCTACAAGATGGCCCTCGACCACGCCAAGGTCCCCACCGAGGGCGTGCACCCCTCCGCCTTCCGCCCCCTGGTCCAGATGCTCCTCGCGAAGTTGGACGACGAGCCTGTCGTTCCGACCCTGGGCATGGATTCCAAGGCGGAAGACTCCTACGCCAAGCGTTTCAACCCTGACCGGATCCGGAGGTAAGCCATGGGTTTCCAGACTTCCGTCAACCTCACCTCTCCCGTCGGCACCGAAGGCGCCAAGGCCTCCAGCAATCCTCTGGCCATGGTGATCGGGCCCGCTGGCGGCTTCGTCGCCGATTCGGTCAATGGCCTGAACGTCGCCCGGTTCGCCTGGGTGGGCAGCGACAGCAAGACGCTGACCAACTACGCTCCCGGTGGCGTGCCCTCCGTCCCCGACGGTTGGGTGCTCAACGAGTTCCAAGCGAATTCCTCCAACCTGCTCTCCCCCAACGGTATCAACCAGCTGGGCGGCGACGCTGCGATCTTCAACCGCGGCGACTTCTGGGCCCGCTGCGGCTTCCAGAGCGCGACCCGTGGCAACAAGGTCTTCGCGAACCTGTTCTCCGGCGCCGTGATCCCGGGCGCCGCCGGCAGCTTCCCGAACTACCCCTCGGGCGTGGCCTCCACCTTCCAGGCCACCTTCGCCAACCTGGTCATGACCGTGACCAGCCTCACTACCGGCTACATCGGCATCGGCCACCTGGTCACTGGCCTGGGCATCCCGGCGAACACCCGGGTGGTCTCCCAGGCCTCCGGCACCCAGGGCGGCGCGGGCACCTACAATCTGTCCAGCCCCACCGTCACCGCCATCACCATCGGCACCGCCGAAGCCTGCGCTTCGACCCCCGCCGACAGCATCGGCGGAGCCACCGTCACCGCGACCTTCGCCACCAACGTCATGACCGTCACGGCCGTGACCGACGGCACCCTGGTCCCCGGCCAGCTTCTCACCGACTCCACCTCCGGCCTCGCCGCGGGGACCTACATCGTCAACCAGCTCACCGGCACCACGGGGGGCGTCGGCACCTACACCGTCTCCACCACCCCCGGAACCCTCGCCAGCGGCACCGTCAACGCCTCCGCCTGTATCGAGACGCCGTTCTTTTTCCAGACCCCGGCCAACGTGGGCGAGCTGGCCATCATCGGCACGAGGAACTGACCATGAGAACCCTCTTCAATCCCAACCGTGACAAGCTTTTCGACCGGCTGCAGGAGGATTTCGCGATCATCCTGCCGGGCGCCGTGGCCGAGCAGCGCCCTGAATGGGGCCGCCGCCTGGACGTGGCCATGGACAGCGCCCGCCGCGACCTGGGCATCGATCCCCGGACCTTCGGCTTCGACGCCGCCCAGCCCCTGGCCGTGACCCAGAGCAACGCGGGCATCCCCCAGTTCCTGACCACCGTCATCGACCCCAAGTTCATCGAGGTCTACACGGCCCCCCTGAACGCCACCAAGATCGCCAAGGAAGAGCTGAAGGGCGACTGGACCAAGATGACGTGGGAATTCCCCATCGTCGAGGCCACCGGCATGGTCGCCTCTTATGACGACTACAGCACCGCGGGCGAGGCCAACTTCCAAGTCAACTGGGTGCCCCGCCAGAGCTACCTCTTCCAGACCCAAACCGAATGGGGCGAGCTGGAACTGGAGCGCGCCGGCCTGGCCAAGATCGACGCCGCGAACCGGAAGAACCTGGCCTCCGCGAAGGTCATGGCCGAGTTCATGAACACCATGTATTTCTACGGGTTCTCGGGCCTGCAGAACTACGGGCTCCTGAACGACCCGAACCTCCCGGCCGCCATCTCCCCGCTGCAGGTGAGCTCGAACTATCTCTGGAGCCTGAAGGATGCCCTGGGCGTCTACGGGGACATCCAGCTCATGGTCCAGACCCTCATCAACCAGACCTCGGGCATGGTGACGATGGAGAGCGCGATGAAGCTGGCCATGAGCCCGTCGCTGTCTGTGAACCTCACCAAGGTCACGCAATACAACGTCTCCGTGGCCGACATGCTCAAGAAGAACTTCCCCCACCTGGAGGTCGTCACGGCCGTGCAGTATGCCACCGCCTCCGGGAACCTGCTGCAGCTCATCGCCGACGAACTCAATGGCGACGAAGTGGTCACCACTGCCTTCAACCTCAAGGTTCGCGCCCACGCGGTGGTGCGTGATTCCTCCTCCTTCAAACAGAAGAAGTCCGGCGGCGGCTGGGGCGCGATCTGGTATCAGCCCACTGGCGTCGTCCAGATGCTCGGAGCGTAACCCATGGCCGAAACTGTCATCGTCTACTGCAAGATCCCAAACGGGTTTCACCTCACGGTGAAGGCCGCTGACGGCGTCGACCAAACCTTCCGCATCAACGGCCCCCTGAACCGCACCCCCCAGGCCCCCGATGTCCCGGTCTTTTTCGGGCACGGGGCCACCCGGATCCCCAAGGACTTCGCCGAGGAGTGGTTCCGGTCCCATGCCGAGCTGGAGCCCGTCAAGAAGGGCCACATCTTCATGACCGAGAAGCACCAGGACGGCAAGGCCCAGGCCAAGGAACGCAAGGACGAGAAGACTGGCCTCGAAGGGCTCGACCCCAAGAAGCCCGGCCACGGCCTGGAGCCGACCGACGAGATGAAGAAGGTCCTCTCCAAACTCCCGCCTCAGACGGGCCTGGACTAGGCCATGGGCTACACCGCGTCCTTCGATCCCGCCTACTTCGCGTCCCGGTATCCCGAGTTCGCAGGGATCGCCGCGACCACCGCCCCCGGGTATTTCCTGGAGTCCGGGGTCTACCTGAACAACACGGGGACGAGCCCGGTCCAGGATCCAGGGACGCAGAAAGTCCTCATGCACATGCTCACCGCCCACCTGGCCGAACTCTACGACGCCACCAGCGCCCGGGGCTCTCAGGCCCTGGTGGGCCGCATCACCGACGCCAGCGAGGGCACCGTCAAGGTCCACGCCGACATGGGCCCGGTCCCGGGCACCGCCGCGTGGTTCCTCCAGACCAAGTACGGCGCCAGCTTCTGGCAGGCCGTGCGGCCCTATCTGGGCTTCCGCTACCGCGGCGCCCCCCGGCCCGCGTCCTTCCTGCCGGGAGGGAATTGACATGGAAGTCACCTTCCGGGGCGGGGAAGCGCTCAAGGCAAAAATCCAAGAACTGATGGAGCGGGCTGGCGAAGAAGTCAACCTGCGCATTGGTTTCCTGGAGGGCGCCACCTACCCGGACGGGACCAGCGTCGCCAATGTGGCCGCATTGAACGAGTTCGGCCACCTCGCCCCCGTGGGCAAGACCGGCATGGGCCCTGCGGCCCGTACCGAGGCCCGGCCCTTCTTCAGCCGCATGCTCACCGAGAAGTCCCCCGACTGGAACCGCCGCCTGCTCAATCTCTACCGGGCGAACGGCGGCAACCTGCAGGCCGCCTTGAAGAGCCTGGGTGAATCCATCGCTCAAGACCTCCAGATGGCCATCATTGAATTCAACGACCCGCCCGACAAGGACGTTACCATCGCCGCCAAGGGCTTCAAAGGCGGCGCCCAGGCCACCCTCCAGGACACGAAGGTCATGCTGAACAGCGTGGCCTACGAGGTCAACGGGGAGAAGTTCCCGGGTCCGGTGCAGTCATGAACGTCCACGGCCTCGCCTCCTGCTGCACTGGCGCCGTCCATCCGCCGGTTCTGGCCACCATCCGGACCAGCACGGGTGCCACGGGCCTGCCCAGCGGCAAGCGCGTGCCCACCTACACCACCACCACCGGCCCGGTCAGCATCCAGGCCCTGGCCGGGAAGGACATCCAGCACCTCAACGGGCTGGGCCTCCAGGGCGTCACCCGCAAGGCTTACTGCTACGGCGCCGTCAACGGCATCATCCGCGCCTCTGGCCAAGGCGGCGATCTCCTGACCCTGCCCGACGGCACGATCTGGAAGGTAGCCACCGTGTTCGAAACGTGGCCGGACTGGTGCGCGGTGGGCCTGTCCCAGCAGGTGGCGCCGTGACCTACACGCCCTCCATCACCACCGATCAGGTGTTCACCGGCCTCGCTGCATGGCTGTCCGATGCCCTGGGCCTAGTGGCGGGCACGACCGTCCTCCAGGAGTTGCAGAACCGAGCCGCGGCCCCCGCTGGCGGCTTCGTGAACATGCTCCACAAGGCCCAAAAGCGCCTGGCCGGGAACGAGGTGGACTACAGCCCCACCGCGGGCACCACCACCACCACCCAGGCTACCGAGTTCGCCATCCAGGTGGACGCCTATGGCGCCGCCTCTGGGGACTGGGCCTCCATCATCGCCACCATGTGGGCGAGCCCCCTGGCCATCGATTTTCTGGCGTCCTACGGCATCACCCCGCTGTGGGCCGACAACCCCCTGGAACTCTCCATCGTCGACAGCGAAGACGAGTTCGAGGAGCGCTGGATCACCGTCCTGCACCTGCAATACGCCCCCTCCATGACCGCGTCCGCACAGTTCTGCGAGGCGGCCCATATCAACGTCATCAACGCTCTGACCCTCTGAGGACCCGCCCATGGGCACCATTCCCGTCTCCCAAATCATCAGCGTGACGCCCAGCGTGCTCTCTGCGGGCGGCAATCCCCTGGCCCTCAACGGCCTCATCCTCAGCGAGAGCGCAAACCTGCCGTTCGGCCCCCCGCTGAGCTTCCCCAGCGCCCCCGCGGTGCTGGCTTACTTTGGCTCCGGAACCCTCGAAGCTTCCATGGCCGCCACCTACTTCGGCGGGTGGACCAACAGCACCCAGAAGCCCAACGCCCTGCTGTTCAGCCGCTACGCCGCAACCCCCATCGCCGCATTCCTGCGGGGTGGGACCATCAGCTTGACCCTGGCCCAGCTACAGGCCATCGTCTCCGGCACCCTGAGCGTCACCATCGACGGCACGGTGCACACGGCCTCCGCCGTCAACCTGTCCACGGCCACCTCGTTCAGCAATGCGGCCGCCCTGCTCACCACGGCCCTGACCCTGACCGGCGCCGCTGTGACCTGGTCCTCGCAGTTCAACGCCTTCGTGATCACCTCCGGCACCACCGGGGCCACCAGCACCATGACGGTTGCCTCTGGCACCACGGCGCTCGAACTGGGGCTCACCGCGGCGGCCGGCGCCGTCCTCTCCCAGGGCTCGGCCGCCCAGACCCCTGCGGCGGCCATGGCCACCCTGGTCAACTACACCAGCAATTGGGCCGGGTTCACTTCGGCCTTCGAGCCGGTGCTCGCCGATAAGGAGGCCTTCGCCACCTGGACCTCTGGGACCAATGGTGAATTCTTCTATGTGCCCTACGACACGGACATCACCGCCACCCAGACCCCGGGGTCCTTCACGGGCCTGGGCGCCTACCTGATGACGAACTCCATCTCGGGTGTGGCGCCGGTCTACTCGGATCCGCTCCTGGCCTCCTTCATCCTGGGCTGCGCCGCTTCGGTGGACTACACGCGCTCCAAGGGCCGCATCGACTACTCCTACAAGACGAGTTCCGGCCTGGCCGCGAGCGTCACCGATGCCATCTCGGCCGCCAATCTCAAGGCCAACGGCTACAACTACTACGGAGCCTATGCGACGGCGGCCACCCAGTGGAACATCCTCTACCCTGGGCAGATCAGCGGGCCCTACGAGAACATTGGTGCCTACGTGGACGCGATCTGGCTCAATGCGGCCCTGCAGCTGGCCGAGATGACCATGTTCACCAGCGTCAACGCCGTGGCCTACGACCCCTCTGGCTATGGCCTGATCGAGGAGGCCTGCAGTGGCGTGATCGCCCAGGCCGTCTACAACGGGGTCATCACCCAGGGCGCGGTGCTGTCCGCCTCGGAGATCTCCACGGTCAACCTGCAGGCCGGCGTCACCATCTCCGGCACCCTGGGGACCATCGGCTGGTATCTCCAGGTGCTCCCCGCCTCTGCCCAGTCTCGGGCCGCCCAGACCACGCCGCCCTGCTCGTTCTGGTACTGCGGCGCCTCCGGTGTCACCCAGCTCAACCTCGCGTCGATCGACGTCCAGTAAGGGAGTCCCACATGCCTCGCTCAATTACCTCCATCGACGCAATCTTCGCCATCACCATCCCCGGGGTCTACAACAATCCGGTGATCCTGCGCGGCTGGGGCACTGATGACTTCGTGGACATGGACGCCATGCCCAAGGTGCACACGGAGTTCGGCCTCGACGGTGTGCAGGCGGCCGGCTACGTCAAGCACCCCCGGAAGATGAAGATCAAGCTCAGCGCCTCTAGCGGCGACCAACAGGTGTTCGATGACTGGGCCCAGGCCATGGACCAGAAGAACGACGCCATCGCCGCCAGCGCCACCATCACCCTCAAGTCCAACGGCACGAAATACAAGTGCGTCAGCGGCCAGCTCACCAACTACAAGGACATGCCCGACGCGAAGCAGGTGCTCCAGCCCCTGACCTACGAGATCACCTGGCAGTCCGTCACGAAGGCGAAGGCCTGATATGCGAAAGACTCAGCCCGTCACCATCACCGCCGAAGGCCGGGACAAGGGCAAGCTCTTCCTCCTGACCGAAATGGCTGCTGTTCCGGCTGAAAAGTGGGCGACCCGGGTCTTTCTGGCCCTGATCGAATCCGGCGTCGACATCCCTGACCACATCGTGGCCGCCGGCATGGAAGGCCTGGTCTCCGAAGAGGGGATAGGCGCCATCCTGAAGGGAATCCTCAGCGGCGCAGGCAAGATGCGCTGGAACACCCTGGAACCCCTCCTGGACGAGATGCTGGAGTGCGTCAGGGTCGTTCCCGAGCCAGTGGCCAACCCGGACTTCTCCCGGCCCATCAACCTCAACGCGGACGACATTGAGGAGGTCAAGACGCTCCTCGCCCTGCGAAAGGAAATCCTGGCGCTCCACACCGGTTTTTCCTTCGCCGCCAAGCCCTCGACCTCCAAGGCTCCGGCGGCGTCCCTGGTAGCGCCGATTACAAAAATCTCCCACCGGTCATCGGGCCGATAGTCAGCCGCCGGCTGGCCACGCTCCGGGAACTTGAAACCTACTACAGCCTTGAGGATGCCTACGACATGCTGGAAATCATCGCCGTCGACAACCACAACGAGGCCCTGGCTTACAAGGGGAACGAATGAGCGGAACGGTGCTCGACGCCTTCTTTGTGTCCTTCGGGATCGACACGAAGGAAATGCACAAGGGCGGCAAGGACGCGGAGAAGGTCTATGAGGATCTGGTCAAGAAGTCCTCCAAGTCGGCCAAGGCCATCGTCGCGGCTGCCAAGGGCGGGACCAAGGAAGAGATTGAAGTCGCCCGGGAGAAGGCCAAGGAACTGATGGCCGCCGAGAAGAAAGCGGCCAAGGCCATCAAGGACAACCTGGTCAAGGAGGCACGGGAGGCTACCGAGAAGATCAAGGAGCAGAAGGAAAAGGGCAAGGAGTTCTTCAAGGAACTGGCCACCTCCGCCCTTGAATTCTTCGGCATCCTGGCCGCCGCCGCCGGCATGGCCGAATTCATTCACCACACGGTGGAGGCCCAGGTCGAGGCCGGGCGCCTCGCCAAGACCCTGGACGCCGACGTGGAAGAGGTCGAGGCCCTGCAGGGCGCCGCCAAGCGCTTCGGGGGCACCGCTGAAGGGATGAGCGAGTCCCTGAAGGGCCTGAATTCCAGGCTCCAGATGATCGCCATTCACGGGCCCCGGTCCAAGATGGCCCTGCAGATCTTCGCTGGCATGGGCATCTCCGCCGTTGCCCTCAAAGGCAAGGACGCCACCCAGGTCATGGGCCTGCTGGCCGAGAAGATGGAGAAGATGAGCGGAGCCAAGGCCATGGCCCTGGGCGAGCGGCTGGGGTTGGACGAGGGGACCATTCGGCTGCTTCAGACCGGCAAAAAGGCCGTTGCGGAACTCACCGGGCAGATCAAGAAGCACGTCAGTTCGGACGAAGACATAAAGAAGGCCGAGCAATTTGAGCAGTCCATGATTCAGCTTCAGGGAGCCCTGGCTGCCGCAGGACGGGAAATCATGTCGACCCTCATGCCCGCGCTCCAGGCCATTGGTGATGTCCTGGTCAAGATCGCCGCCTGGATCAGGGACCATTCGGAGGTGGTCAAAGCGGCCATCCTGGGTATCGCCGCCGCCTTCCTGGTAGTCAACGGGAATGCCATTCTCATGGGCATCAATGCGGCCATCGCATGGTTCATGGCCACCTGGCCCATCGCGCTCCTGGTGGCAGCCATTGCCCTGGTTGCCGCCGGTCTCTACCTGCTCATTACCCACATCAAGGAGGTGGGCCGTTGGTTCAACCAGGTAGCCTATGACATCGCATTTCATTTTTTGAAGGTGTGGTTCACGATCGAGCACGCCGCCTCCAAGATGTGGAAGTCGGTTCTGGAGGGCGCCAAACACGCCCTGGGCTGGATCTGGGACAAGCTCAAGGCCATCGGAAGCGTGGTGCTCAAGGTCGCCACCTTCGGCATGGCCGGTGGCGCCTCGGGTGGGCTGCAGCCGGCCTATGCCGGTGGCGCCGGGATGGCTATGCGTCCCTCGATCTCCAACGCCTCGTCCAGGTCCACCAGTCACCGCGAAACCAACATCAACGGCCCCATCAACATCCACACCCAGGCCACGGACGCCCAGGGCATCGCCAAGGAGATCCCTGGGGCGCTGAGGTCGAATTCCCTGTTGGACCACGCGGACGGGGGGTTCTGAGATGGCCAACGGCTTCGGCGTCTACTCTCTGGCTGGGGACCTGGTGTTCGACGTGGACACGGTTCTCGACCTCAAGTTCTCGGCCAAGGCCAAGATCTCCGATTTTCCCGTGGAGCAGGGCGCTTTCACTAGCTACAACAAGGTGGTTGAGCCCTTCGCCCCCAAGGTTCGCCTGGCGGTGGGCGGCATGATCCGGATGTCTGCCTTCCAAGGGGCTCTCGCGACGGAACTGGCCAGCACGAACCTCTACAACATCGTTACCCCCACCTGTAACTACTTCAACGTCGCATTGGAGGGCGTCGACTACGCCCAGACCGTCGACAACGGCGGATCGAGCATGCTGGTGGTCGACCTGGCCTTGAAACAAGTCCGGGAAGTCGCGCCGGCCTATACCGCCGTGAAGATCTCCCATCCCAAGAACCCCTCCAGCGCCTCCAAGGTTCCAGGTGGAAAGGAGCAGGCCCAGGCTCCGGCTACGCCCCCGTCGCCTCCCTGGAAAACCATCTTCCAAGATGCAGAGGCAGCCTCATGAGCAACCTCTACTGCGACCTCGCCATCGATGGCACGCTGCTTTGGGCGGGCGTACCCTGTCTGAACTGCGTCAAGATCGACAGCTACCCTTACCTGGGCTTCGTGGGGCACCTGGGCTTTGATGATGCCCAGGGCTCCCAGGATCCCGACTACACCGGCCTGGGGCCCACGGGCAGGTATCGCCTGCTCTATGCCCAACAGGGCCAGCCAGCCCTCCAGGTGCCCCTCCAGGCCGTGCCCTCCCAGCAACTCGACGTGAGTCTTGGGGGCCAGAACTGCACCATCTCGATCTACCAACGGTGATCACGTGACCCAGGGTGCCAGTTTCACCTCCAAAGTCCTCCAGGCCAAGCTCACGTTGGCCAGCGGGACCTTTGACGGCACGAACAACACCAAGATCGCCTCCGGGCTCCGCATGGAGGCCGAGATCGACAAGGGCGGGCATCCCAGCAAGAACGGCCTGAAACTGAAAATCTACGGGATGCTCGAAGCGGATATAAACCTGCTGACGACCCTCCCCGGGAAGTCCGCCAAGCCCCTGGCCGTCCACAAGAACCTCATCCAGCTACTGGCCGGGGACCAATACGGCCTAGCCACGGCTTTCGAGGGCGAGATCTCGGGCGCCTGGGTGGATTACCAGAGCAGCCCGGGCCTCTACTTCCACCTGGAGGCACTGGCGGGCTACTACCCGGCCATCGCCCCGGTTCCACCCAAGAGCTACCAGGGCGTCGTCCCGATCAAGACCCTCATGAGCACGCTGGCCTCCCAGATGGGCTACCAGTTCGAGGATGGGGGCGTGACGGGCCACCTCTCCAATCCCTACCTCCCGGGCAGCGCCATGCAGCAGGCCGGGGCCGTGGCGGACGCCGCGGGGATCGAATTCGGGGTGGATGACGGGGTCTTGTTCGTCGCTCCCAAGGGGCAGGCCCGGGCCGGAACGGCGCCGCTGATCTCCGCCGGCACAGGCATGCGTGGCTACCCGGTGTTCGACAAAGAGGGGCTCAAAGTCACCTGCCTCTACAACCCTGGCGTCAAGCTGGGCGGCCTGATCAATGTGCAGAGCGTCATCCCGGTGTGCTGCGGCACCTGGCGCGTACATGGGCTCAAGCACCATCTCTCCTGCGAGATGCCGGGCGGGCCCTGGGAATCCAAGATCTCCGCGAGTTGGGTGGGGAACTGACATGGCCGATACCCCCGTCTATCCCCAGAAGGACCTCGCCACCGGCAACACGCCGTTCAACCAGCTCATGTTCGTCATCAAGCAGGCCCTGGCCCGGGTGAACGTGGCCACCCTGGTCCAGGTCGTGGCCGTACACACCCCGGGCGGCGTGGCCCCCCAGGGCACCGTGGATGTGCTGCCCCTGGTCAACCAGATGGACGGCGGGGGCCAGGCCGTGCCCCATGCCACCATCTACGGCGTGCCCTACCTCCGGATCCAGGGCGGCACCAACGCCGTGATCTGCGACCCGGTGGCGGGCGACGTCGGGTTCCTCGTCGTGGCCGACCGGGACATCACCAACGCCCAGGCCTCGGGCGCCCAGGCCAACCCCGCCAGCGCGCGCCGGTTCGACCTAGCCGATGGCCTTTACCTGGGCATGGGCGTCTCCGACCAGGCCCCGGAAAACTACGTGCTGGTGAGCCCGACCCAGACGGTCGTGGCCTTCGGTGCCAAGGTTCTGACCCTCAACGCCAGCGGGGCGACCCTCGCGGGCGACCTCCAGGTCAATGGCAAGATCACCGCGACCGGAGACATCGCCACCCCGGGAAAC
>Ga0316221_1001651_pt1 | contig 22570 bp, 21 predicted proteins | sample TBH18007metaG_FD_206003 | JGI IMG/M metagenome (GOLD analysis project Ga0316221, IMG submission 206003) | Freshwater microbial communities from Trout Bog Lake, Wisconsin, USA - TBH18007 | ecosystem: Environmental > Aquatic > Freshwater > Lake > Hypolimnion/Profundal zone | place: USA: Wisconsin... | reverse complement strand
GTTGCATCCCTCGGTGCAGTGGACGGTGCGGATTCATTCGGAGGTGCCGTTCTTGGCCGCAGAGGGAAATGCTATCTCGTGGATTGCCTCCTACTTGCAGCAGGGGATTGAAGTGGCGTTCAACTCGACAGAGACGGCCAGAGACTTCCAGATCATGGGCAAGACCTCCTACCTGCCCAACTACTATCCTTTGCGGAAGCCGAGAACCATTAAGCCTTCCAGCGTGCAGTTGGATGTGGGCTGCTTTGGAGCGATACGGCCTTTGAAGAACCAGTTGATTCAGGCATTCGCGGCCATCCAGTACGCCAAGGACAAGGGCAAGGTTTTGTTCTTTCACATGAACGGAACCCGCATAGAGCAGGACGGCAATAACAACTTGAAGAACATTGTGGCCCTGTTCGACTCTCTGGGAGAGCAGTTCAATCTGGTTCTGCATCCATGGGCCGAGCATGAGGACTTTTTGGAACTGATTGCCAGCATGGATATGTGCTTGCAGGTTTCGTATTCGGAATCGTTCAACATAACCAGTGCTGATGCTGCCAGCATGGGTGTTCCACTGGTCGGCTCCGAGGCGATTGCTTGGCTGCCGGAACGGTCACAGGCCGATGTGAACAGCGTGGCAAGCATGGTAGAGGCCATGGGCAAGGCCGACACGACCAATGTGCAGATGAATCAGTGGGCCTTGACGACCTACTTGAGGAACACGGTTGTGGTCTGGAATCAGTGGATCAAATCTTAATGAGGGGACGCGATGCTGAGGTGCTGGCTTTGCAGCGAATGCGGTCAGCACCGGCCTATTTTCTGGACGCAGAAAAATCCCTCGCCGCGCCGTGATCCCGAACACGATACTTGCCCTCGCTGCTACCGATCTTTTAACGACGCAAGAAAAGTAAGAAATCTCTACGCCAAACAATATGCGAACATGGTAGTATTCCCTCATGCCTTTGCCGAACCAGTTACCGAAGGTCCAGTTCTCCAGCCTGAAGCCGGATGAGCAGCGGTACATGGATCAGATGACGGACGCCGTGAACTCGATGTTGGGGTTCAATGGGACGGTGAAAATTGCAGACCACTTGGATATGGGCGGAAAAAGAATTCTGAATCTGGGAGCCCCGCAAGCCGAAACGGATGCTCTGGCCTCTGGGGTTGCCGAAGGGAAGTATTCTGCCCCTGTACTGGCACAGCAGTTGAAGCCTGGTAGCCAGAATTCAATGGTAGGGTATCGCCAGTTGAACAGTTCTTCGCAGCGAGAGAATTCCAGCACTTGGTTAAACAATCTTCTCTCCACCCCTCCGAACTCCAACAATGTCAATCCCATCATTTCGTCTTCAGGAGGGGTCTCGACCGTCACTATTCCGGCCAGCATCCTGCAAATGGGGGACGGAACCAAGCGTTATCTCCCGGCCCGGACAGACACGCTGACAAATCCTACGGAAACCGGAATTTCGACATTCACGGTTTCGGGCGGAGTAGCAACCGTGGTAATGTCGTCGGCTCCGACTCCGGCATTTACCGATACCACCGTGGTCTACATTGCCGGAACCGGAGAGATTGACGGGACGTACCCAATCGCAACCATCATCAACCCTACGACGTTCACTATCATCGTGACTAGCGGAGTCTCTGGATCGGGCGGGACGGTAAGTTCTGGAGGAACTTTTTACTATTACGTCAACAATTCTTTTCAAAGAGTGATGTTGTCGGTTCTTCCTTCGGCCTCAGATTCTCCATTCAACCGATTGGGAATCTCAGGCGACAACTTTCAACTGATTGCGGTCATCCGCATCAATTCCAGCGGAAACGTGCAAGACGGAACGGCTGGCGGGGGAACGCCGACCAGCACGGCAAATGCCGGATCGAGGTTCTAATGAAAATCATAATCAAAGACGCCAGAGTTCATCCCGTTACGGGGTACATGGAAGTAGACGTTGTGGCCGTGAACGAGCAAGGGGTAGAAGGCCCGAAGAAAACCTACGGCACCGATACCCACCAGATGCAGGCGAAGTACAACGGAGACATTGAGCTTTGGCTGGCCTCGATCAAGGGCACGCATGAGTTACACACAGGGCACCACGACGCTCTGACGGCGGAGTTCATGGCACTCAAGGGGAAGGAATTGTGACGCACTTTGACAGAGATCAGTTGATTTCGGAGTGCCGGAAGTTTTATGCGGAACTGTATCCAGAGGTGGACAGAAACGGTTTCTCAAACGACAGTACCAAGCGAGATATTGAAATGTATCGCTTGATGCAGGACTCTGGATTTTCTGACCACGAGATTTTTGCCATCGTAAACGAAGAAAGAAACAAGTGGATCGCTTCGGCAATGGAGGACGAGGAATTTAAGCCGAACCACATGGCGGTCTATTTCAGGTGAGTCCAAATTTTGGACTGGAGGGAAACATGAGCAAAAAAATTTTGTGTCTCGACTTTGATGGAGTCTGCCATCAATACACCAGCAAATGGGCGGGAGCCGACGTGATTCCCGATCCCCACGTCCCCGGTCTATTTGAGTTTCTGGAAGCGGCCAAGAAGGAGTTCGATATTCAAATCTTCTCCACCCGTAGCCATCAGGAGGGTGGGGTTGAAGCGATGTCGGCATGGTTCATCCGCGAACGTAAGGCGTGGAGAGAGCAAGGCGGTATGCCTCCAGAAGATACTCCGCTGAAGTTGAGTTTTCCGAAGACGAAACCGCCCGCCTATGTCGGCATTGACGACCGAGTTATAACGTTCGAAGGGACGTGGCCGAGCGTGGATTTATTGGTCAATTTTAAGCCGTGGAATAAACGGTAGGAGAATGTATGGACGGCGGAGATGAGTGACTACTGCATCTGGGCCAAGGATCACGTCGGAGACTCGGCTTGTGCTCACGACTGGTTTCTGGTGGCAATCATTCCCCAGACACAGCCGCAGAGGAAGCATTGGATGTGCCAGAAGTGTAAGCGGAGGGAGTGCAGGGAAGCAGTCCAAATTTTGGACTAGGAGAACAATATGGGAGAAATTGAAAATAAATACACATTGTTGGAGAGTTTCTGTATTTTCTTACTAGCCGGTCCAACGCTGTTGTTGGTCGTCGCTCTCTCTTTTCCGCTTACCTTAGTAACGGCATGGATCAGGTGGAAGTTGTGGGCATGGTTTGCCGTCCCCTTTTTACATCTCCCGATGGTTCCTTATTGGGCGATGGTCGGATTGGGAATCTTGATCGGAACATTCCATGGAGTGGATCGGCTTAACGGGTACAAGCCGACATTCAAAGAGCAAGTCAGTCAGATATTGGGGAGCGGAGCGATTCAGTTCATTACTTTGGGAATTGGATACCTAATCCACACCCATATCTAGGTGGGAGAAAGCCGTGAAGGTCAATAAACAAGGCTGGTGTACTTACTGCCGGGATTCCAAGCATCGGCAGTGTACCGGAAAGAGGCGGCTGGGTCACGGGCTGGTTTACCGATGTGAGTGCCCAAAGTGTGAGGGGAGAGAACAAGATGGAGAACGAGATGCACGGATGGCAGTGGTACGGAACCAAGCACCTTCAAGTGTGCCCGTACATGAACGGTGTACCCGTCTATCGTGACGGGATGTTACCCTATCTCTACACCCAACTCCGGCAGGAAAACCACGTCGCCATCACCTTTTGCGGTCAGAATAAAACCCAAGACGAGTTCGTATCCTACTTCGACCGCATCAAGACGCTCCAAGTACTTTGTCGGGTAGAGAACGACAAGAACCTGAAGCCGATAGGATTCTCATGGTTGGACTCGCCTATCGGAATTGACGGAGCTAGAATGGTGCGGGCCGGAATGGCGTTTTTCGGGGGATCGGCCAAGACCAAGGATGCCAGAGACGTTTCCCGGTTGGCGCTAGCGTATGCGTTCATTGACTTGAAGATCGACGTGCTGCACGGCTACGAGTTGATCCACAACATCCCGGCACGGAACTTCTCGGCAAGGCTGGGAGCGAAGCAGATTGCCATTGTGCCGAACTGCTTTTATTGGGAAGGGAAGTTGGTGGCCGGAAGGGTGATGGAGTTGAAGAAGGAAGATTATCTCCCCAAGTTCAACGAGTGGTTCGAGAAGCAGGAGAAGCCGTAGTCCAAATTTTGGACTCTCCGAAGTGAAAAGCCGTAGAACATGAGAAGTCTATTTAGGAGAAAACTCTTTGTGGTAGAGCCGCTCCCCAGCCTCACGCATAGCACAGGCGACTTCGTAGATTTCTGACGATCCAAGATCAATCATAATTCGGTTGGCGCAGATGCGAACTATCCATCTGCGTTTTGTTTTTGACCAACACACACCTTTTCTTCCAGAAGTGTTTGTACGCATTGTCTTGTTCATCTGGTTTTGTGAATTATTGGCAGGGCGTAGATTCTTGCGGCGATTATCGAGGGTATTCCTGTTGATATGGTCTCCCATGAGCGGGTCGTCTTGAGCAAGCCCAAGTATCAGGCGGTGCATCGGGACTGCTGTTCTCTTTCCGTTTGTTTTGAAGTCGGTTCGGTAGGCGTAGAATCCCTCACCTGTGCGACATTTCAAGGCGTGCCACTTCCACTGCATCAACCATTTGTAGTCAGCAGCGTCAACGATGGTGAACTGGCCGCGAGTAAGGTGGATGATGCGACAGTACACGCCGTCGATCTTGAAAGGGACAGCATCTTCTAGTTTGGGTATATGGCGAGCATGTCCCTGGATATACATACGTGGCTGACCAAAGATCATCTTTTGCTTCCGGTCGCTCTGAGGTGCGAGTGATGTATTTCCACCGCATCCACAGTGGCATTTTCCGTATGGGGTGGCACATTCATTGTCTCCACAAATGCAACTGTTCAAAAGAGTCATGCGCCTGTAGTGGCCCAAGGCAAACATGCGAGGATAGCCCTTGCGAGAGTGCCACGATTCATTGTCGTGGTCGGAAATCTTGGTTTCAGCGCCGCAGCCGCAATGACAGGTTCCGAAGGGAATTTTACAGTTTGGATTACCGCACAGGCAGGATATACTCAATTCAGGGGATGTCATGATCTCTCCTCATAGAGATTAGGCTTGTCCGGCGTTTCCCGCGCCTGACATTCCCTATTATATCCTTCCGAATCAGAATCCTATAGAAGAAAAAATCGGGGTGCGGTACGCTTTCAACTGAGGAGCTTCGCGCTTAAATGGGAAAGCCATCGGGAGAAAACGCACAGCTTCAGCAAAGTCAGAGTTTATTGGCCCAGCAAATGGCGGCCACTGGAGCGACTTCCACGGCGGAAGGCTCGCAGTTGTTTAATATGGCCCTTCCCGGTCTGGAGCAGTCCGAGTCCTACTACAACAAATTAGCCTCTGGCGACCCCCTAGCCCTGCAACGGGCCAACGCTCCCGCGATTCAGGGAATCAACGCTAACACTCAGTCAGCAGAGAAGAAGATCATCTCCGACAATCCGAAAGGGGGAGAGCGGAATCTGGCGTTAGAGACAGCGGATTTGGGGCAAGGGCAGCAGATCAGCCAACTCACAACCGGATCGTATTTGGGCGCGTTTCCGAGCCTATCTCAACTCGGTGGGCAGAACGTATCGCAGGGCAATCAGGCGACGGCCACAGGGCTTCAGGGAGAGAATTCAGCCGCTAATCAGTACGGCCAGATGCAGCAGCTCAACAACGAGGCCAAGGCGACAAGTTTAGGCGCATTTTCAAGTCTCGGCGGCGCAGGTTTGGGCGCACTGGCGGAGATCTGATGCCTCAATCCCAAGACCCCAAGACGATTGCCATCGACCCGTACCAAACCACGGTTCCGCTCGTACCTCTTCAGGTTCCGCAGGCGGCGGACTCGGCTCCCCGGAACTCTGCCTCTCCTCCGGCCTACTTCGGGAAATCGACGGGTATTGCCACCATAGGAGACTCCCTGCTTCGCGGGTTTCTGCAAGGCCACGCGCAAAAAGAGGCTCGCAAATACGCACAGGCTTCGGCGGCAATCAATGCAGGACAGGCGGCAGAGCAATCGGCTTACCAGACCTATCAGGACTCCATCGTTGCAGGGAAGTCTCCTGATGAGCAGAAAGCTCTCTACGACAACTACGCTGGGATTTACCAGAAGAACACCGAGGCGATGCAGCAGTTCGCCGTGCCGGAAAAGAAGTCTAAATCGAAGGACGGTGCCAAGCCGAAAGGGGAAGGCAAGGACAAGACCCAAGGACAGGGTTTCGGCGGCAAGATCAAAGACTTCATGGAAGCCAACCCGCACTTGGTTCCCCAGATTGCCATCCTGACCCGTTCGGCAGGAATGAAGCAGCCGGGGTTGAGTCCCGAAGGGCAAGCCAAGCAGTTAGAGTTGAAGGCGGCACAGCAGCAGTCGGCTACGGCAGATGAGGCGTTGGCAACGGCACAGCAGAAGCGTAAGGACATGACTTACGTTTCGCAGTTTTCCTCACTGACTCCCGAGCAGGTTCAGGCGCTTCCTCCCGAGCAGCAGAAGGAATTGGCGGCGGCGAAGTCACGGCTTGAAATGGCCGGAGTGGACAAGGGAGCCAAGTACCAACTCTTCGAAGATGGAGCAGGAAATCAGGTTTCTATCCGCGAAGGAGAACCCATTCCTACTGGATACAAACTGGTCAACACTTCGAAGTCGGGACAGAAACTTTTTGTCGATTCCAATGGAGGTTTTCACTACGCCATCCCCGGCAACGAAGAAAAGGGTTGGAGTCCCTTTGTTCCTTCGGCTATGCCCAAGCCGGGAAGCCAGCAGTATGCTTTGCAGAAGTTCTTGGAAGGACGCAGCAAGACCTTTCAGACCGCCACCAATGAGGACATTGAGGCGTTCAACCAGCAGACGGCCAAAGACAAGCAACCTACTGGAAAGACGGTCAGCACCTCTACCACGGACGAACACGGAAACCGGACGACGGTTACGACCAAAGAGCGTGGCGGAATATCTGCTCCACCAAAGGGATCAACCGCTCCGCAAAAGAGAGCAGCGGGGCCGATCACTCCGCCTCCAGGTAGAAAAACACTGACGGACGCAAATCGGGAAGAAAAGAGAACGGCGGATCAACAAAAAGGAACGGCGGCGGCATACAAGGAATACACCGACAAGATTGCCTCCAATGGAGCGAAGTACGGCGGTGATACTGCCTCTCTGCAAGCCGCAAACAAAGCGGCACAAGACGCTTATCACGCCAAAATTTGGCAGAATGAAAAGAACTTCCATCGTGGCGATAAAATGACGCAGGCCAAAGACGCCAAAGGCATTATCTACGGTTCATTTGATGGCAAGAACTTCTTCAACGTAGCAACTGGACAACCGTATCAGGGACAATAAATGGATCATCTACAACTACCCGAAGGGCTGACGTTGGTGGACGAACCCAAAGCCCCTCCGGTGGGGGCGCAGCCGTCTGCACTAAAAACTTCTGATCCACAACTTCCCAAGGGGTTGACACTGGTAGGTGAACAGGCTCCAGTAGCCGAGACGCACCCCAACATGCCTACTGGTTTGACCCCGCACGAGCCAAAGCCGTCATTCTGGCAGAGAGCGGTCAGCGATGAAGGTGCAGGCAAACTCATTGGTCACATCGGCAAGGCTTGGGAGAAGATCAACACCCCCATTGCTGATTTGATGGGCGGGGCGGGAGTCACACAGTCGTTCATGACCCGCGCCATTACGGGGTACACCCCAGAGCAGATTGAAGACGCTCTCGACCACCCAGAACAATACAATCTCTCCCGGTCGCAAGCCTTCTGGCTTGGTTTCTTCGGCGGCAAGCAATCCTCTATCGCTGAAACTGGAGCCAGTTTCACCTCACCTGTAGCTGTCGGAATGGAAGCGGCAGGCGGGATGGTTGGGGAACTGAATACGCAGTCCATGCGGGCAGAAAAGGCCGCGCAGGAGTCTTTGGACGCACTCAATGAGGCCAAGCGCATCGGCAACCCAGAGATGATCGAATTTGCCGAAAAGGACGTGAAGGCGACCCGCGCCGCCGTACAGCAAGTAGAGAAGTGGAAGCGCAGCGCCGCAGCCATTACCGCAGGCACAGGCGCAATGTTTACCGGACAAGCTCTGAATCAGGTAAATGAAGGAGCACAGCAACTCCAGCAGGCCCAGACCCCGCAGGAGAGGATGGCGGCATGGTCGAACATCCTGCAAGGTTCGGCGTTCTCGGTGATGGGCGGAGCCGGAATCGCTACCGGAGCAGAAGAACACAAGGCAGGAGAGTCTCCGGTTCACGACTATTACCGCAAGACGGTCGAAGGTCAGCCGTGGGAAGAAAACGCGGCCAAGCGTGCAGTCCAAAATTTGGACAAGAAGTTCAAAGAAAAAGAGCCGGAAGCCTACGAGGAGGCCCGCCAGAAAACCGTGCAGACGGCTTTGCGGCAGAACCTTCGGGCTCTTACGGAAAAGGAAAAGGCCCGCGCAGCCGAGAAGGAAGCCTACCGTCAAGAGCGGATTGAGGCGCGTCCTGAAAAGCGGCAAGCATCCGCAGGCGAAAGAACCAGACGCGGCAAGCAAGCCACAGAAATTCAGGAGACAAGAGCCGAACTTAACCGCAGGCGGCATGAGGCGCAGGAGCAAGGCCCAGAGGTCGCACAGCGGCACGTAGAGGCCGTTCCTGATGGCAATGGTGGGTATGTGTTTCCCGCAACGTATTGGGGCGAAGAGAACACCTTTGGCGTAGCGCACGATGTTGAAGGTCATGGGGTTTATCGTCAAACCCCAAGGGGCATCGAGTGGCTGGATTCCAACGGCAGTTTCTCGGAGACTCCAGAACAGGGATTTGTCACCAAAGACCCCGATACCGCAGTCACACTGGCACGGATTTCCTCTCTCAAAGCCACGGCAGAGTCTCTGGCTGAGGGGGAAGGCGGAACCCCGGAACAGAAGAGAGACGCGGACGCTCTGGCCGACATTCATCGCCAGTTGGTGACGGGAGAAATTGACGCCAAAACCGCACAGAAGCAGGTAGGAATTGCGGAAAAGATTCAGTTGCCGGATGAAATCGCGGCAGCCAGAGATGGACGGCTGAATGGGCCGTTCCATGAATCCAGTGTTTCGAAGTATCTGGCTCAGTTGGAAGAAGAATCCAAGGACTTGCCGGAAGAAGATCGCCGTGAGTTGCTGGACAATGCGGGACTGATTGCCCGTCAGCAGACCGAACAGAATTTGCATCACGTCTATCAGCCGGGAGACTACATTACTTCGAAGTCTGGGGTACGGTGGACTCTGGACTCCAAGGGAATGTTGCATCCTGACGACGGCGGGCAACCTGTGCCGTTGATGAAGCGGGGTTTCTACTCCAATCAGGCGATGCAGTTGGCCGAATCAGGGCAAGTGGGCTACGGATCGAGGAGCCGAGCCGAGCGTAGGGCCGATGCGGTAAGACGCAGAGAGATTGCCGAAGCTATTGCGGATAAACAGGAAGAAGTTGACCGCGAGATGCGGCTGGCCGCGCAGCAGCAGGGCTTGCAGACGGTTGAGGAAACCGCGCCAAGAGCCGATACAGCGGAGAAGCAGGCTAGAGAAGCACGCTTGATGTCGCGGCCTCCGCGTAAGCCGGAATCGCAAGTTGGAAAAATCGTTCGCATGGTCATGCAGGCCATTCCCGAAAAGAAAGGCATCATCAGCAGCATTGCCGAGCAGAAAGGCGTGTCTCAGGAAGAAGTCAAGCGCATCGCTCTGGCAACCTATCCTGCCCTTTCAGGAACGACGGAGCAGAAGATTGCCGGGTTGGAAGTTGGGGATAGGTTGGGTGAACCTGTACGGAAGTCGCCGTGGATTGTGGAGCAGGGCAAAGACGGAAGTTTGTATCTGCGTTCCGGCAACGCGCAGCCGTTGAAGCTGGACAGACTCAACCCTTCGGAGTTTGTGAAGAACCTGATGGAGCGGGCCAAGTTGGAAAAGGATTTGTCGGCAGAGTCAGACCAGATTGCCTCTGACAAGCCCGCCTACACCCGCTATGAGCAGGAACAAGTCCAAGCCGTGGAGGAATCGGCCAAAGAGAAGCCACCGGAGCCAAAGACCGAAACGCAGGCCAAGGTTCGCGCCAAGGTAGCCGAGCGGCGGGCCAGAGTAGTCGAGTCGGTAGCGACCAAAGCGGCGGCAGAGGCGCTCGATCCTCAGACGACCAACGAAGAAGAAGCCGTGGGCAAGGCCGAAGAAGCCGAAAAGAACATCAAGACGGCGGAGGAGGCTTACAAGCAGGAGGCGGAAGCCAAGTCCAAGACCGAACCCGAAGGCGAGGGATTCCAGCAGAAAGCACCCGTAACCATCGGACTTCGCGGCAATCAGGGAACCATTGTCCAGAACCAGAAGAACGTTCCCTTCCACTTCGAACTTGTGCCTATCGAAGCACTGATGACTTCGCATGAGTGGCATGGCTCCACCCTGATTCCCAACCCGACCTACCCGGAAGCCTTGCAGCCTCGGACGATCTCCGAAGGAGAGTCGAAGCAGAACGCTTTGCGGGCTGAGATTCCTACTCCCGAAGGTGGGGGTTACGACTGGAGACAGTACGCCGACAAGACCATCAACGGGGCCATGGGGCCAGCGATTGTCGATAACGGTGGGCAGGTAGTCGGCGGGAATACTAGAATTGCGATTCTTCGGAAGCACCTCCAGAATTTGGATGCGGTTTCCGACCCAGAACAGCGAGACATCCACAAAGCCGGAATGAAGATGGCGATGGAGCGACTGGCAAAAGAGTCAGGAATCACCCGCTATCCCGACGATGGAAAGTTTTATGTCGTGGTTCGGATGCTGGAAGAACCCATCAAGGACACCCGGCAAGCCGCTGAGTTGGGACGGTTGTTCAACAAGCACATTGGAGTAGAGATTACCAAGTCGGCCAGAGGGGTATCGTTCGCCAAGTCGTTTGATGAACCCTTGCTTGCGGAGTTGGGCCGCAGGGTAGAAGTGAAAGACGGCATCCTTCCGGCCATGAAGGACGATCCTGAATTCTTCCGCGACCTTGTGATAAACCGTTTCGGCATCACCCCGGAGGAATACGCCAATTGGTTTGAAGAGATGCCGGGACGCGGGCTGGTTTTGCATGAAGAAGGACGCAATCAGTTTGTCAAAGCATTGCTCGGGACGGTCATCAAAGATACTTCGATCTTGAATCGGCTGGAAGGCAAGACCCCGTACCGGGCATTGGAACGGGCGTTGGGCTACATCGTCAAGATGAGAGCACTGCCTGACCGGGATATATCTTCCAAGATTGTCGAGGCGATGACGGCGGCGGCAGAGACGCAGGCTACCGACCCCGGCTTGTCGCGGACCAACGATAAGTGGAGCGCTACGTACAACCCCGACCAGCAAGAGTTAATGGGGATGGAGTCGGACAACCCGCCCGAACCGGACAGGGTGGTGGAGGCTATTTGGCGTGCTCTGCACACTTCCGATGCCGCTACGCCGCGAGTGTTTAATGATCGGTTGAAGAGTTTCATTGGAGAGGAAACCTCCAAGGGAGGATGGCTGATTGAATCTCAAGTGGAAACCCCTGCGGAAGCGTTTAACCGGGCATTCAAAACGGAACTGCGTCAAGTACAGCACATGCGCGGAGATTCAACAGAAGGAGTTACCCAAGAAGAATTTGATGCTGCCCTCAAAGGAAGAGAATTAAGCGACCAAGAGAGGGAAGAAGCCGAAGATCGAGCGGACGGCAGGGAGCCAATAATTCCTGCTGCTGCGGTTGAGCCGACTGAAGCGGTTCCCGCTGAGGCGAGTCAGACGGTTGAGAAACAGGCTGAACCCGCCAAAATTACCGAAGCCGAAAAGGAGTACGTCAACGAGGCTCTCGAAGGCGTAGATAAACACCCTGCAGCTTTCCGTGATGAAGCTATCCGCCTCGGTGTACCGAAAGACACGGTGGAAAGGCTAACAGCCTTTACAGAGGATAGGAGAATACGCAAGAGCAACGGCCAAGAACTTCGGAAGTTGATGGAGCCGTTAGTTGCGAAGGAATATACGGCAGAGAAAAGTCCAAAATTTGGACTGGAACCGCCACGGACAGACACGGCCAAAGCCGCAGATGAAAGACTCGCTTCTCAGAAGCAAGAGCAAGGCTACGTCACGGCTTCGCAGCTTCGTGAGTTCCTGAAATCCCATCCCGGAACCAAGGCGGAAGCCGATGATCTGATGCGGACGGCTACCCTCATGGCTGAGTACGTATATGACGCTGATCCCCCGGTAGGAGTCGAGAAGTCCGATGCTCTGGATTGGGTACTGCGGGAACGGCTGGCAAAAATCGAACGCGGAGAGAGCAAAGGCAAGCGCGGCGAATACAGCGACCCGGAGATTGAAAAGAACTTTGGCACGAAGATTCTAAAACTGCACGATGCCGCAGACCCGACGACGTTCATCCACGAGTTCGCCCATGTGATCTTCCCGCTGTTGAGCGATGAAGATTTGAAGGCCATTGACACCATCGGTGGGCATCGGATGTGGGAAGGAAGGCCGACCGGAAACCGCTATGCGGAGATTTCCGAGAAACTGGCTCACGGCTTAGAGCAGTTCTTGCGGGACGAGAACCCCACGGGATTTACCGCAGAGGTGAAGCAGGTACTTGCCAAGGTCAAGGCCATCATGCGGAAGGTGTATCTCTCCTTCGCGGGTGATCCGCTCTCGAAGTTCAAGAACACGGAAGAGTCCCGCGCTGTGTTTGCCAAGATGTTTGGCATTACTGGATTCGACAAGGCTGACGACTTCCTGAAAGATGTTCGCAAGGCCAAGGCCGAAGAGAAGCGCATCAAGAAGCCTTCGGAAGAACCTCACCCTCTCGTAGCTTTAGGCAAGGAGATGGGAGCCAGCGGCCTAGCCGAGTCTCTGGCTGGCAAGATTGAGGACTCAGTAGGCGAGAGGGTTGATCCCCGCAAGGGAACGGCGGTACTGAAGTTCAATGAGCCGATAGATGCGGTAGCGGCCTTCCAAAAAGTCGGCACCAAGGGCAACAAGATTCAGGATGCCGAACTGATTCGTGGAGAAGATGGCACTTGGGGCATCCGGTTTAACACGGACAAAAAGTTGCCACCGGACATTCTGCATCAGGACTTGCCGGAACGGAACAAGGGAGAACTCGGACTTGCCTTGGAGGACATGGAAAAGCAGTTACGCGAAACACCGTCCTACAAGATGACCCAGCGGCAATTACTGGAGTTGAAAATCCGAAATCTGAAGAACCGGATTCGGGCCGAGTACGGCGCAGAAGAGTTGAAGCCGGAAACGAATCCTGAGTTGGCAGACAAGGCTTTAGAGGAGGCCAAAAGTGGAAGAGAGACAGCCAACGGAGTACGAAAAGAGTCTCATGGAGTATCTGGGATTCAAAAGCCTCAAGGAGTTGGAAGAATTTCTAAACCTTCCTTCTTGGGGATGCCCGGACATGCAGGTTCCGCAGAACGAGGAGGAGCAAAGGGAAGCGCAGTGGCAAGAGTCCCTGCCTCGTTAGCCGAAGTCAAGCCTGTGGGTTTGGAACCTATCGCTAAACCGCGTGGCAATCCCGTAGGAACGGTCACAGGCGAGGCGTTTGACCCGAAGGCATGGGTAGAGTCCTTGAAGCGTTCAGGACTGCCAGAGAACGCTCCTGCGCCGACTTACGCACTTGATCCCAAGACCGCAGCGGTACTGAAGTTCCCCGGCCAAAAACAAGTGGTGCAGTTAGCTATGAGTGCATTGGAGCAGGGTGACGGGGTAGTGATTGCAACGGCAACGGGCACAGGCAAAACTTTTTCCGCGATGGGTACGGTGAAAGAGTTCCTGCGGCAGAATCCCGACGCTCTGGTTTTGCATATCACCAAAAACCGTGGATTGGTTAAGTCCGCTGTGGAGGTAGGAGAGAACTACTTTGGATTGACGGTGGAAGGCAAGGCTCCCAAGGGGGGAGAGCAGTCGGGAATCTTCGCTACCAGTTACGTGGGCTTACTAAACGACCAGACCTACCAGAACATGAAGTGGGACTTGGTGGTAGCCGATGAATCAGGAGAGGCGCGTAACTGGTACGCCCCGGAAAACCAGCAAGGCAAGATGCTGAAGAAGGTCATTGAGCAGTCCCGCAAGGCCATCTATCTATCGGCTACTCCGTTCCATTCCCCGATGGAATATGGATACTTGGACAAGTTGGGACTCTGGCCGAAGGGCGGATTCGACAAGTGGATTGAACAGAACTTTGCCCACGAAAAGATCGGTGATCGGGTAGTAGCGCGACTGGACCCGGCCAAACAAGCCAAACTCCGCCAGCAGTTGATTGAGCGTGGTCAATTGGTGTCGCAAGCCATCTCGTATGACGGTTACACCGCTCACTTTGGAGTTGTCCCGGTCACCGACCAGATGAAGCGAGGGCTGGACAGAATCCACGAAGGCTTTGCACGGGCCAAGAGCCAGTTCATCCGCATGGGCAAGAAGGGAATGTCGGAGAAGGCCGCAGCGTTTGAGGCAACCTACACCAAGGCGTTTCTGGAGAGGGAACGGATTCCCCAGGCCATCGAGTTAGCAAAGCAGGCCAGAGACAAGGGCTGGCAGGTGATGCTGTTCTCCGAAACATCTTCGGAAGATTTGTTCCGGCGTGAGAGAACCCCCGGCGTGGAGCCTTCGACCTATCAGGAATTGGATGACGCGATGGGTGGACAGCTCTCCAAGATCATTCCCCCGTTTGAGAACGTCTATGACCGCTTGAAAGAGAAGTTTGGGGATCAGATCGGAGACTACTCTGGTAGGGGAAACACGGCAGTCAGCCGCGAAGAAGCCAAGCAAGGTTTCATGACTGGCAAGCAGCCGATGTTGTATTCGACCTATGCGGCTGGCGGAATCGGAGTCAGTTTGCACGATGCTGACTTCCCTGAGATGAACGTCAAGGGCGGCGACAAGCCACGGGTTGCCATCTTCTTGGGACCGCCGTATTCGGGCGTACTGCTGGAACAGGCGATGGGGCGCTCATGGAGGTTTGGAGTTAAGTCGGACGTTCATGCTGTGTTCCTTGCCACGGATTCAGAGCCGGATGTAAGGCTGATGTCGCAGAAGGTTGGACCTCGGATGCGGGCTTTACGCGCAGCGGTGCATGGGGAAAAAGATTCTCTAGCATCGGCCATGGGAAGCTACACGGACGAGGAAAAGGTGCGGGCAAGACAAGATGCTCTGGCGTATGCCGAAGGCGACGAAGTACGGGTGAACGCCGGAAGCTATCAGGTACGCAGCAAGAGCCGGGACGTGGGGATCAACAACTGGAGCGAGATCAATTTCCCGAATGCCGACACCGCGAAGAACAAAGGTATGAAGTATGGGGAACAGGTGACTGGAGGGGATTGGTCAACGCTCTATCAGTCGAAGTTTGGCGGCATGGAACCCCCGCCGTCACCGCAGGACGAAGCCGGGAAGAAGATCATCAACGAAATCGGCAACGCGGCGGTTTCGGGGAAGGTTGAGTCAGTCCAAAATTTGGACTCAGCCGACAGAGAGGCCGTGACCGGAGCGGCAGCATCGGTTTCGGCTGACGCTGTGGATGCGAATGTCAAGCGGGACAAGTCGGCGGCGGCAAGACAAGCGATGGAAAAATACCTGCACATGCCGATTGATCCGCACGCATGGAGAAAAACCTATCAGGGCAAGAAGGTGATCTGGGAGTACACCGGATCACCGGAAGATTTGCAAGGAGTATTCAAGGACAAGCCGACCCGCTGGCAGAGGTTGAAGGAAAAGATAAACCTAAGTCAGTGGTATGGAGGTAGCTATTGGAGTCAGGAAATCGGTATCCGTTCCATCACTCGTCGCGCTGGAATGCGGGAGGTGGGCGAGGAAATCAACCGTATCAACCGTTCCTTTGAGCGGGATCGGGAGATGATTTCATCGGGATATATCCGTCTGTTGGTAGACATTATGCACACCAACAAGGTGAACCCGCATGACCCGAAGGTAATGGATGAAATCTGGAGCGTGGTGCGCGGAGAGACGGTTTCGGAAAATCCGGCAATCAACCGCGTGGCGGCAGACATTGCCGACCTAAATGCGATTGTGCATGACGATGCAGCCAAGGCCGAAGTCAAACTGAAAACCCCAAGTGGCGCAGTGATGCCGTGGAGCGATATTTCCAAAGACCCGCACTACATGCCCAACCGAGTAGATTGGGATGCCAAGCTGCAAGACCCTGTAACCAAGGAAACGGCCACCTTGAAGGAGGTCATGGGTAAGACCTTTGCAGAGGATAAACGGCGTCGGATCATTGAATCGGTCATTCGCGGCAGGAAGTCCTATGTCACGGGAGAACAGATTTCCTACGATGAAGCCGTGGACTATTTGAAGCAGTTCTCCACCGGACTTCCAGTGGTGGGCGAGTTCAACCGCGCCAGAACCATTGACTTCCCAATCATCAAGAAGGACTACAACACGCTGATTCGCTATTACCTCCACGCGGGAGATGCTATCTCGCTGGAGAAGAACTTCGGGCAGGATCGGCATAAGCTCAACGCCGAAATAGACAAACTTCCGAACGAGGCTTCCCGTAAAACCATTAAGACAATTTTCGACGGGATTCTTGAACCGCAAAAATGGGACGACGCCACCGCCCATATTTACAACCTAGCCGTAGCCTATGAGGTGGGAAGCAAAATGACTCTCTCGGTGGGCAAGGTCTTGTATCACGGCGTAACCGTACCGATTGGACTCAAGGGAAGGGTCCGGCCTTCGATAGAGGCTTTAGCGCACATTGCGGCTCATCCTATCGAGTCGTTTGAGAATGCAACCTACGTTGGAACTTTGGCGCGTCAGGTCAATGCCGCCGACATCATCAGCGAGGAAAGCGATCAAGGCATCACCCACTGGCTACTAGGAACCACAGGATTCAATGCTGGATATAAGTTGGTGCGAGTGTTTGCGGGCGAGTCGGCGCGGATTTGGATGGAGCAGTACGCCATGCACGAACTCCAAAAGCCGAGCAGTGCTCCAGAGGCTCGGAGACTCCTCAAAGATGTCATGTTGATTGGTGACCACGCGATTAACGAAGCCGTTGAGAACGGAAGATTCTCGCCAGAGGATTTAGCGAAGGGACAAACTGCCTTTGCCAACCTCACCACTTGGTCGAATAATCCAGCACAAATGCCGGGATGGGCAAGATTGCATATGGATCGCAATGAGTCCACCGCAACGATCAGCCTGAAACGGGCAGTACGACTGACTTACGGCCTGCAGTCGTTTTCTTTGAGGATGTCGTCGTTCCTTCGGGAAAACCTATGGGACGAGGCGATGATCCACCACAACCTAAAACCTCTGGCCTATTTTGCCGTGATGTCCTACCCAGTCGGCAAGGCTTTGCAGGCGACCGGACTAGGGTTGTCGCACGGCCTCCATGCCGGAATGGAGAAGGCTACGCATCGGGGGCACAAGAAAGACAGATGGGACGCATGGTGGGAGCAGCAAAAAGATTTGTTTGAGAACCCTACCGAATGGAAGGCCGCGAAGGACTTCTTCGATACCAGTTGCCTTGCCTACGGACTAGAGATGGCGAAGGTAGTCGCTGACCCGTTCATGGATTTAGCGCAGGGTAATAGGAAGAAGTCAGCAGCGGAGTTCCGCTATCTGCCGCGTGACGTAGCCGAACACGTTGTCGGCCCTGCGTATATGGATTTGTTTAAGACTGTGTTTGAGTTTCCGTCCGAGATTGGTAAGATTAAGTCAGCGCAGCATCATCGGGAGCAGATTCCCGAAAAAGAGCATCGTGCTCTTTGGAAGTACGCGACAGATCAGGTGCCAGCGTTGAAACTATATCCACCGATTGAAGAGAAGACCGAAAAGAAAAAGACCACTGGTTTTATTTACGCCCCACCGGGAAAGTAAAGGAGAAGAAAATGAAAGTTGCTTTTGTATCGCAAGACGACTACAACGAAATCTGGCACGCGCTCCACCCTCAAGATCGGTTCTTATTGGGCAGCGGAATTAGCGGAGCAGTAATTCACATCAATGACACACTGATGTTGACGGATGCTACTGTCATACCAGCAGAACAGTTAATATCTGAGATACGGACTGCCTATGCCGAAATCAGGAGACGGAAAAACTTGTTTAAAGAAAGCGAGGAGGCAGATCATGCAGATGCAAAAAGTTAGAATGAGGTTCGAGTCTGGATCGGAGGAGACGTGTTTCATAGCAACTTTGGTAGAGGAAAGCCGAGAAGAGTTTCGCAAGCGATTGTTATCTTGGCCGAAGGAAGGAAGAACATTCAATGATTTTGGTGTGATCCAATCGCTAGCTATCTTGGAGACTACTGAAGATGGCGTAGTTCTGATTGAAGAAGCGTTTGCTTAGACGCCCCACCGGGAAAGGAGTAGTCCGATGCCAATGCTACGCGGTAAGTCGAAAGCCACCACGCGCAAGAACTTTGAGGAATTCGGCAAGGGAAAGACTTACGCCCACACCAAAAGGAAGTTCGGCAAGAAGCGAGCCGACAAGCAGCGGATTGCGGCAGTGCTGCACAATAAGCGGAAGTCGGGCAGAAAATAAATTTGCCAACATCTCCGAGGTGTGCCATGATGACCTTCGGAGGGAATCATGAAAGCATTGACCTTGACGCAGCCTTGGGCTTCTCTCATGGCACTGCAATCCAAGACCATCGAGACAAGAAGTTGGTACACGGCTTATCGGGGAGAACTGGTTATCCACGCGGCCAAGGGGTTTCCGAAGTGGGCCAAGGAAACCTGTGAGGAACGGTACTGTCCTACGACTGCGTTGCTGGGATTTAGGGGGGCGATATGAAAAACTCTCCTGAAATTCCCGCCCAAACACTTGACAGTTCCTTAAGGTATCTATACGATTCCATCAGGTATTTCGAGTGTGAGCTTATGGCGATTGAATTCAAGTACAACGGCGTTGTCTGGAGAGCTGATACTCCCGAAGAAGCGATTGCCTTGCGTGCTCAACTCCAGAAGTCCACGCATTTCCCTGTTGATGAGCACGAAGTGATGGACGAGAGGGATCGCTTTTGGACTCCTGATAAGTTCATGGATGTGATCGACGGCATTGGAGACTTACAGCGCCGATTGCTGCGTATTGTTCATGACCATCCTAGAATCACCGGAAAAGAGCTTGTAGTTGAACTCGGGATCAATTCCGAAGTGTCTCTGGCTGGAGTTATCAGTGGTTTGTCGAAGCAACTCAAACCGCTGGACGTAGCACTGAATCAGGTGCTCGCCATCGAGGTGAAGTGGATAGGGAGAGTTAAGACCCGCCGCTTCATTTTGGATGATTTCTTTGCGTCGGCTGGAGCGAAACAAAACTGGCCTGATTGCGCCCCAGATGGTAGATAACAAGTACCGGGAAGCTATGAACTTACTGGCTGGCTACCGGAAATACACAAACGAATCGAATCGCACTGGTCACGATTGACGTTGTATGTAACTGCCTGTGACGCTCGTAACCACCCGATTGTGCGCTCCAATAGATAGATTTTATCTTCTGTCGGCAGCGCATAATCGGTTTCCAGTTTCTTTAACATTTTCTCCACGTCTGGATCGTTGATCTTTACGCTCAAACGAATTGCCACTTTGCACCTCTCATGGCAATTATCATTCAACATCCAACTAATCCGCCACAAGAAAATAGTTTCATCAAACCTGTGCTAGATTTTGTGCCTGAGGTGAAATCATGAAGATCAAAGCCGCAGTAATCGTCTGTCTGCTCGTCGTGATCGGCGCGTGGGTCTATGTCCACGCACAAACTACCGCCAAGCCCACATTACCGACTGGAGAGAATGGCCGCTATCAGATTATCCAGGCCGACATTGATTACACGGGCATGGGAGGAGTACTGAAGCACAAGACCGTGATCCGAATTGATACGCAAACGGGCCGGACGTGGGAACTGGCTGAAATTGGCGATGGAAAGGGCGGAGGAACTTTTATCTGGCTCGGCGGTATTCTGCAAGAAGAACGATAACCGCTCATGCCAGCAACGCACAAATAGGACAGCACCCTCGACTCGAAATTCTACATCAAGCCGTAGTCCAAATTTGGACTGTCACTTCAGCAAAGCCGCCACGTCTTTAGCGACTTGAACCTTCGACCAGAACGCTCGGATGGCGGCTTCTTTTTCTTTGGCGGGTAGTTTCAAAAGCCGTGAGAGTTTCTTCTGTAACCGCTCATCTTCTAAAATCTGAGAGTCCGTAGGGGAATCGTCCTCTGCGGGCTTTTTTCTGAATAGCTCAACCAACTCAGGAATGAGGAAAGGTGCGCGTTGAGCCGTCAGGGAACGGCCCTGCTTCTTCCAGAGCATCTGTCTGATAGTTTTCGCAGAGTAGAGGCAGAGTCCCCCGGTTCTGGCCGTACCGATCTTGACGTGCGGAATCTTGTTCTGCATGAGGTACTTTTCCGCATACGGCTGCGTCCACCCCATGAGCAAGGCGACTTCCGAGCGGGTAAAGATGCACTTAGAGTCGATGTCCATATCTGAGGGTAGGGGAAAGCGTCGGCGGTAGATCATCTCGGTGGTGCGGAGTTTGTCGGCGTAAGCCGGAGATGGGTCTAAGAAGCGGGCATCGGTTCTCTGTTTGGGAGCCTTGCCGGGAATGGATTCTAAGTAGCCGTTTTTGACCAGCCACCAGATGTGGTCAGGCGTGGTACTCAGGAGAGAGCAGATACCCGACATCGAGAGCCAGCGAACTTCACTCATGCTTCGGCTTGCACCTTCTTCGGGCGACCACCTTTGTAGCTGCTTTTGGGCCGGGTAAGGTGTGATTTCTTCGCCATGGCACTAAATTCTTCCGAGGTCATCGCCCGCTTGGCAGCACTGATCTGTCCGATCTTGGAGAAGTAATCGGGATCGCTCTTTTTCAATCCGGTCGATTTCGGTTTGGAGGGGGCTTCCAGCACCCCGGCTTTGACGGTGAGTTTCTTGAGTTTCTTGATAACCGATTTACGCATGTGAGTCATTCTAAAGTAAAAGAAAAATTCTGCCAACAAGTATTGACAAGGCTTCTGGACTGTGGTGAGATGGGAATCGCTATGACTGAAACGATTGCACAGAGTAAAAAACAGAAATACAAGAAGATTCAACGTGATAGCACCGTGAACCGGGATAAGCTGATGGTCAACGGGGTGAAACTTACCGAGGCGCGGATTGCCGCAGGCTTAGGCACGATTGAAGTGGCGAAGCTCTTAGGGTGCGGCAAAAGTTCAGTCTCTAAGTGGGAGATGGAGTATTTGATCCCCTCGGAGGAGCGGATTTTGAAGTTGGTGGAGTTGTACGGCACGGCAGAGTTTCTGGATTGGAACCGGGTAGCAGTAAGCAGGTTAGGGGAGTTAGGAGCAAAGGTTCGAGAGTTGACGGAGGGAAAGCAATGAGCAACTTGATCGTGGGGCTGGATTTTGAAACTACGGGGACTTCGCCACAGGATGACCGCATTGTGGAGGTTGGAGCCGTTTTGTATGAGTGGGAGACAGGAACCCCGCTGCGGATACTGTCCAGTTTGGTGACCTCAGATAAGCCTATGCCGGAAGAAGCAACTCTGGTAAACGGCATCACCGACCAGATGATTGCCGATCACGGAAGGCCGAAGGAAGAAGTATTCGCGGAGTTGAGCGACCTGCTGGATACCGGAGACTATGCGATGGCGCACTTCGGGTCAACCTTTGATCGCTTGTTCTACGATGCGGCGGTGGCTCGCGGAGAGGTTTCCTGCTACACCGGACTTTGGCTGGACACGGCGACGGACATCAAGTGGCCGAAGCAGATCACCACGCGGAACCTGCGGCATCTGGCTTCAGAGTTTGAATTTTGCAATCCTTTCGCGCACAGAGCCGTCTTTGATGTGCTCACGATGTTGAAGATTGCAAACCGCTTCAAACTTGAGGACATCGTGGCCCGCTCCAAAGAGCCTACGGTATTCGTGCAGGCTCACGTCACCTTCGATGAGAAGGAGTTGGCAAAGGATAAGGGTTACGGCTGGTGCGGGCCGAAGAAAATCTGGTGGAAGAAATTCAAGCAATCGGACTACGAAGCCGAAAAGCAGGAGTACGGCTTCCGCACGTCCATCATGGCAGGATCACCGGAGTAGTCCAAATTTTGGACTGGAGGGGTTATGGGAACCGCAATTGTGCAGCAAAACTCGATGCCGATGAGCGTCGAGATCGAACGGGTACTGATGATGGGGGACTTGAGCAAGTTGACCCCGGATCAGAGACTCTCGTACTACAACGCAACCTGCAAGAGCCTTGGTTTGAATCCGTTGACGCGGCCCTTCGACTACATTGCCCTCAACGGAAAGTTGACCCTCTACGCCAAGCGGGATTGCACTGACCAGCTTCGTAAGATTCACAAGGTCAGTATCCGTGAGGTGCGGGCGCAGAAGGTGGACGATCTGTACGTGGTGGTCTGTTCGGCAGAGGACGCCGATGGAAGAACCGATCAATCCACAGGTGCGGTGAACATCACCAACATCAAAGGCGAGGCGCTGGCAAACGCCATGATGAAGGCCGAGACGAAGGCCAAGCGGCGCGTGACGCTCTCTATCTGCGGTTTGGGGATGCTGGACGAAACCGAAGTGGACACCTTGCGGCAGACGGGCGAAGCAGAGGACTATAACCAAGACACTCCTACGCAACGCACTCCGGTTTCGCAGCCCAAGCGGGCCAGCGAGA
>Ga0316221_1001646_pt1 | contig 22633 bp, 22 predicted proteins | sample TBH18007metaG_FD_206003 | JGI IMG/M metagenome (GOLD analysis project Ga0316221, IMG submission 206003) | Freshwater microbial communities from Trout Bog Lake, Wisconsin, USA - TBH18007 | ecosystem: Environmental > Aquatic > Freshwater > Lake > Hypolimnion/Profundal zone | place: USA: Wisconsin... | reverse complement strand
GCCGAGACCGCCATTGCCACCGTTTAAAGAGGTTCCGTTTCCACCGGCCCCTAGATAACCACCGCCACCGCCACCCCAAGTAGAAGATGATGCGGTTCCGCCAGCCCCACCAAAACCAGAACCACCTGCGGCTCCGTAAAGGTTGTTTCCACACCCACCGCCACCGCCTGTTAAACCTGAGCCCCCCACGGAAGAAGAGTTTGATACTCCGTTTCCGCCTCCGCCAGAGATTCCACTTCCACCTGCCGCAACGGTTGAGGTTCCATAGCCAGCGCCACCAGCGCCAACACCAACCCCGCCAACTCCGCCGGATGAGCCGGTTGTCCCACCAGTTCCTGCTGGTCCATTCCAGAAAGAAACAGCGCCATTTTGTCCGGCGCCTTCGCCACCTCCGCCACCGCCACCTAAAAATGGACCACCTGAGCCACCGTTACCACCAAATCCGGCAACAAGACCACAAAAATAGGAATATCCCCCACCAGCACCGACAATTGCCGAACTCATAAATTGACTATATGGGACCCATCCTGCCGTTACGCCGCCACCTCCACCGCCAGCATTGTAACCATAGCCACCGCCATTACCACCGCCACCAACAACGATGGCGTAAATCCAGTTAACCCCTGAAGGGATAATGACGGTTTGAGTTCCTGTAATAGTCTGTTGAAGTTTTAGACCATAAGAAGATGGTACTTGGTTTGACGGATATAAGTTTTCAGCCATAAATTAACCTTTAATAAAATAGGAGCACTGCACCAGCGCCACCGTTTCCACCTGGACCATAGCCACCGCCGCCGCCACCTCCACCTGAGCCACCGTTACCACCGTATGAAGCAGCAGATGGGCTTGAACCTGCGCCAACGACGCCACCTCCGCCACCACCGCCAGCAAGTGAAGTGCTCGATGTACCGCCAGCCCCACCAAAACCAGAACCACCATTGCCAGGGGGTGAAGAACTTTCACTACCGCCACCGCCACCGCCTGTAAATCCAGAACCTCCGTTACCGGCTGTTGTTGTATTGGCCCCAGCACCGCCACCGCCAGAAAAACCGTTTCCACCGGGATTTCCTACCGTTGTGAAATATCCACCAGCGCCACTGTAGCCATGTGGAAGAGTAGAATTAGAAGTTCCGCCAGGTTGCCCGAAAAAACCAACTGAACCATTGCCACCAGTAATATTGCTCTGGGTTCCTCCGCTTGCACCGCCTCCGGCTCCGCCTATGGTTCCAACGCTTCCGGGATAAGTAGCAGCGCTGACTGAACCAGCACCACCACCGCCACCACCGCCAGCAACAAGAGACGAGTAGGTAGAAACACCCCCGTTTGAACCCTGGTAGGTAGATGAAGTGCCTCCGGCACCACCTGCGCCGATAGTGCAAGTTGAGGACACCGGAACCCAACCCATAGTGACACCGCCACCACCGCCACCGCCGTTTGCGTGTGGTCCATAGCCACCGCCACCACCGCCACCGCCAACTACGATTGCGTAAACCATTGTAATGTTAGGAGGTATGACGATATTAGAGGTAGTTCCTGTAATAGTCTGTTGAAGTTTTAGACCATAAGGTGTTGGTGTTACCGCAGGATAGTAAATAGACTCAGCCATTAGCTTATTGTTACTCCACTGATGTGGTAAGAAATACCACTGATAGTAGCGAATCCGCTAACTGTTGTTCCTGAGTTGACTACTTGTTTGAGATCAAAGAACGCGCTAGAGTTAGCTGGTACTGTTACTGCTCCAAGAAGTGGGATACCACTAATACTTAGTGTGAAAGCACCTGCAACAGTACCACTGTTTGCCACCACTACGTTAGTGATGATAGTAGGGCTACCTGTTCCCGAAAAAACAAGTGTGTTGGTACCACTGACTGCGTTTGCTCTTGCTAATGCTGTTGGGGTTACTGGCATAGTTTATTTTCCTTTGTTTAAATCCAGGCACCCATGATGTTCATCACGGTCTGGTCGAATGTTGCGAAGTTAGCATTACCTGATTGGGAAGTCATTGCTCCACTCATTACAGTGTACGGCAATACTGTTCCAGAAGCAATGGTTGAACCACCCACAGTACCTGGAACCCACTGGCTACCACTATAAATCAGTGCTTGACCACTAGTTGCAGCTACTCCACCAACTGTGCTAGAATACAGGTTAAAAGACGTTCCGCTGATGGCAGTCGTTCCAGATACAGTAAGGTTACCTGGTATATATGTGGTATGATTGCTTGTACCAATTGTAATTTGATCTTGAATGCTAGAGGATGCTGAAACACCGGTGTGGTCTGTACCAATAGCTACAGATCCAGGAGCAAGGGCTTTAGCAGTATAACCTAGAGCAATAGCATTAGTTCCAGAAGCAGTGGCACCAGGACCTAGCGCGGTAGCATAAGAACCAGTAGCAGTTGTACCATAACCCAGAGCAACAGTAAAGGGGCTAGGGGTATTTGCACTAGCACCTATTGCAGTAGAGTTTGTTCCAGTAGCAGTTGCAGCATAACCCAATGCAACGCTAAGGAAACCATTGGCTTTTGCAGTATTACCCAATGCAACAGAACTAGAACCAGTAGCAGTTGCTGATGTGCCCAATGCAATATTGCTTGTATTTAGCGTAATACCACTATTAACTGTAAGGGTCCCAGAGATTGTTTGGTTATTCTGGATTGTCAAACCACTTATCGTTACGTTACCAGAAACAGTCAGACCACTGGCAACAGTAAGGTTACCTGAAATTGTTCCACCACTAGCAGCAATGTTGTAGCTAGAAACTGTTCCAGGGACCCATTGTGTTCCACTGTAAACGAGTGCTTGGCCAGTGGATGCGGCAACCCCACCAACTGTACTGGAATAGAGATTAAAAGACGTTCCGCTAAAAACAGTGTTACCAAGGTTAGTAAAAGAACCGGAGTTTGTCAGTCCACTAGAAACAACAACGCTACCATTGGCATTGATGGTCATAGCATCATTAGCAGAACCATTGGTTACAAAGTGGATAGCGTTGTTGCCATATGTACCAATAGCAAGATCAGTTGAAGCTGATGCAAGATAAACGTTGCCTGCAGCACTAAAAGCACCAACACCAACAAAGTTGCTGGAATTCATACCAAACTCACCGTAGTTGGTACCACTGGTTCCCAGGTTATTACTTACGTTAAAGTTTGTGCTTGCAGAGGTACCAGAGCTGGTGTTCTGTAGAACGATCTGGTTGTAGTTGTTTACACTATTGTTGAAACCAGCAATAATATTAACGTCAGAATAGCTTAGTCCACCACCAAAGTTAATCGGTGGGTTGCTAGTTGGTGTAGATTGGTTGATCGTGTAATTTACGTTCAGAGCACCAGAAACAGTTACAGTGCCAGTAGCAGTAATGTTGCTATTAGTTGTAAGCGGTCCAGTTAGTGCTCCACCAGCTAGTGGTAAGTAGTTAGCAAGGCTACCAGATACAGTAGCAAGGCTTCCTGACAAACTAGCAATGTTTGCTTCGTCAGTGACTTGTTTTCCTGAGATCGTTGCGATGTAGGATGTTTGGTTAGTAACAATTCCGCTTGTAGTATTGTATTGACCAGAAAGCGTTACAAATTGGCCAGAAAGAGTTGCAAGTGATCCGCTGGTAGCAGCAATATTGCTATTAGCTGTAACCATTTGACCAGACAATGTAGCAATATTGGTTTCGTCGGTGACTTGTTTACCGGAAATCGTTGCAATGTAACCAGTTTGATTAGTTACAATCCCTGAAGTCGTTAGGTATTGTCCTGATAGGGTTGTGAGGCTACCGCTTGTTGCAGCATATTGCCCACTCAAACTAGCAAATTGTCCACTCAAGTTTGCTACGTTAGTATTTGTAGTGTTAAGGTTGCCACTTGTGGTTGCATAAGCACCGCTGAGTGAAACGAATTGACCACTCAGGGTTGCTAATGATCCACTTGTCGATGCAATGTTAGCATTCGCAGTGACCATTTGCCCTGATAAAGTGGCAATATTTGTTTCATCAGTGGCTTGCTTTCCGCTGATTGTAGCGACATAACCACTGAGTGTAGATAGATTGCCGCTAGTAGTGGAAAGGCTACCGCTGATTGTTGAAAGATCAGTAGTAAGACCAGTGACTCTACTTTCAGATATTTGAATACCAGTTACAGTTACTGCAGACACACGACCGTATGTATCGGTAGTTATGACTGGGATGCCGCTTGTTGTTCCATAAGTTCCTGGAACACCATAGGTCTGCAACTCAATGTCAGTTTGGCCAGGATTAACCAGATAATCAACAGCAAGGCTGTTGCTTGTCAGTGGTTGGATCTTAGTATCCCAAGAAGTTGTAGTAGTTGCTACACCTTCCCAATAACTAGTTGGTGGTAACCAAATAGGAGCATTAGTGCTACCGTTGTCAATGTATGCACCAGATTGTGGGTAAACAAGAAGCCAGTGAGAAGTGTCTTCGTTATGGACCTGCATCCACTGACCGTTGTATGTTGGAGCAGCAAGGATTACACCTGTACCAGAAGCGGTATTGCTTGTAGCTGTAGCACCAGTTACTGGAGCATAGGTGCTGTTAGTAAGTAAAGTTGCAGTCCCTTGGTTAGTACCACTAGCGAGGACAGCATTAACAGTGTACGTACCCGTTTGGTTGTACATAACTTGCTGAACAGTAACAAAAACTGTTGGTGCTTCAGGAGCAACACTACCAGATGCAACTGGTTGCAAACTAACATCAGTATTGTTGGTAGACCACATAAGCTGGATGTGATCTCCACCAGATGCACTAAGTAGGTGAGTACTGGTGGCGTTTACTGAAGTTCCACCACCAGTTGATGCAGGGAACGTAAATACTGAGTTGGTATTGGCTATATTTGTTCCGTTTTTACGGAACCAAACATTGAAGTTATTCCCAGATGCACCAGCGTTATAACCCTGTATAGAATAAGAAATAACGTATGTTCCAGTGTAACCAAATGAAATAACACCGCTCGCAGCATTGGTAATTCCATTAACTTGAAATGAACTACCTACGTTAACTGGGTAAGCAGTATTAGTAGCAGATGCTGTTTGACTAGTTGTGTCGTAGAAAGAACCATAATAACCAAGTGCTCCACCAGGTCCAGGCGTACCAGCTCCACTAAGTGTGGTGGGAGTCCATACACCACCAATGCTCACAAGTGCTTGGCCTGTAGATGGTGGGGTAGCACTTACAGGGATACCCTGGATATATTCTACAGTTGGGTTAGGATAGGTTCCCTGGATGTCACCATCGGCAACATTACCAAAGTTGTTGCTGTCGATAAGCCATGTGTTAATACCTGATGCGTAAACAAACGTTACAGAGTTAAATACAGTATTACCATATAACGTAAAACTGCCTCCAGGAATTACATCACTGCCACTAGGAACAATTGTTACATTGTAGGTACTTGTAGCCAAACTAGCTACAGCAATGGTGGAGTCGTTGCCAGGCGCATTCGGCAAGGTGATAGTCATTGCGCCAGCAGTGGCATTGCATACTACATAATCGTTAGGGCTAGCTGTGTAGTTACCACTCTTAGTTGTGGTTGGGATCAGAAGCGTAGAGGTCTGTGGTTCGTAACGACCAGTAATCGAGTTGTAACGAAGTAGTTGATTGTTGGTAGGAGCGGTTGGGCTTACAGGGATACCCTGAATTCCAGTAACGGTTGGGCTTGGGTATGTTCCGTGAAGATCTCCACCGGCTGTAGTTCCTGAGACAACTGCTTTGCCACTAAGTGTAACGAATTGACCAGACAGCGTAGCTAGGCTACCGCTTGTGCTGGCAATGTTAGCGTTGGCCGTAACCATCTGACCACTGAGCGTGGCAATGTTAGCCTCATCCGTAACCTGCTTACCACTAATGATAGCAACGTAACCTTGAAGAGCAGCTTCGTTGCCACTAGTTACAACATATTGGCCACTAAGCGTTGCGAGAGAACCTGAAAGGGAAGCGATGTTTGCTTCGTCTGTCACTTGCTTACCGCTTATAGTAGCGATGTAGCTCGTCTGGTTGGTGACAATACCAGAAGTCGTATTGTAAGATCCTGAAAGGGCGACAAATTGACCACTAAGAGTAGCAAGTGAACCACTCGTTGAAGCGATATTGGCTTCATCAGTGACCTGTTTCCCACTTATGGTGGCTACATACCCCTGGAGACTTGTCAGGCTACCACTGGTAGAAACATATTGGCCTGAAAGTGTCGCGAGGCTTCCACTAAGCGACGCAATGTTAGCTTCATCGGTTACTTGATTGCCTGAGATCGTTGCGATATACCCGGCTTGGTTTGTAACAAGCCCTGAAGTAGTAACGTATTGGCCAGATAGCGTAGCAAGGCTGCCAGACAAAGATGCAATATTTGAAGCATCGGTTACTTGCTTACCAGAGACACTAGCAACATTACCTGAGATACTTGTTAGGTCAGTAATGAGGTTGTTAACCTGACTCTCGTTAATCTGGATTGTGTACTCTTGTACGTTGGTAACTCTACCCTTAGCATCGACTGTAATAAGAGGGGTTTGAGTTGCAGAACCATAAGTACCGGATACGCCGCTTATGGTCTTTAGAGTTGGGTTCGGGTAAGTACCGCTGAGATCTCCACCAGCAACTGTACCGCTAACGATTGCTTGACCGCTAAGAGTAACGAATTGTCCAGAAAGCGTTACAAATTGACCGGATAATGTAGTTAAACTTCCGGATGTTGAAACATACTGACCGGAAAGAGTTGCTAGTGATCCGCTTAGGCTGGCAATGTTGCTTGTGTTCGTAGTAAGAGTACCGCTAATGTTAGAAATATCAGTGGTAAGTCCAGTTACTTGGCTTTCAGCGATTTGTACACCGGTTACGGTTACTGCGCTTACACGCCCATTAGCATCAGTTGTTAGAATTGGTACAACATTTGCGGATCCATACGTCCCAGAAGTACCTACTGTGATTAATGTAGGGTTAGGGTACGTTCCTGTAAGATCACCGCCTGCAGCTCCTGTAGGTGTACCTGATAACGCAGGGTAAAAAGTGTAACTACCACTAATAGTTGTTGTACCAAATAAATTATTTGTCCCACTTAATGTATTCGTAGGGCCAATAGCGTTTAGAGTGCCTGTAACTGTAACGTTGGAAAAATTACCAGATAAATATTGAGCCTGGTTGCTGGAGTATACAAACCAAACACCTTTTCCACTGCCCTGTCCAAAAGCATCATAGGTAAGCTGGTACCAAGCACCAGGACCAATGTACAAACCTGGGCTACTAGTACCAGAATAAACAATGTTATTTATATTAATTGTATCCGTACCAGATGGCAAAATATATGTATAGTAACCATTGCTAGTATTAATAAAAGTATTAATGCTACCATTCGAAGGGTTAAAAGGTAATGTCCAGGTAACTCCATTACCCTGTGTATTACCAATTTGCAAAATAGTTTGCTCATTGGGTGCTAAAAAGAGTCCCGATCCTGTCGTTGGAATACTTACACCATTAGCATTATTTGCTGCGCCTACACCACCTCTATAGGTTCTATAGATAGGAAGACTGTAAAGTGTCGTAGTCCAAAGACCAGGAGTGCCGCCACTATAGCAGACCCAGATTTTACCTGCTTGGTCAGTTACAAAATCGCCTGTGGTATAAGTACCAGAATTAGGACCGTGAGGTATGCCACTAATACCAGTTGTAATAGCACCCACGAATCTAGCACCAGACGTAGCACCTGGGAGGCCACTTGCTGATACGTACTGTGCTGTTACGCTACCACTAAAAACAGCAGTAGTGCCACTTATAGTTCCAGTTAACGTTCCACCAGAAAGTGGCAATGCATTAGCAGTGGCAGTATTAAATTGCAAGTCATCTACGGCAGTTCTGACTGGAAATACATTTAGTGCAGATCCACTACCTATTGCGTGCGCAAAGTTGGGTGTGCCATCATATCCACGACCATTGTATGCGCCATCAAACCATACGCTGATTGCTGTATTGGCGCCAATCCCAATGGCTCCACTTGCACAAAGGATCTTCTCTTCTGTAGCTGATCCGTAATCAACCACAAGCGTGAAAGGTCCACTAGTACCCATTGGGTTAGTAGTAGCTGTTCCGCTGGGAGAGACTTCATACCAACCGCTAGTGCTTGCAAGCGTGATGGTTTGACTAGTGGAGTAGCCACTAGGAATATCCTGAGTCAGGTAAGTTGGTGTGGCAGCACCGGCTATTGACCTTGGTACTGTAATGTCAGGATAAGACATCTAAGCTAGGTCCCTAATTTATATTAGAATGGGTAGGAAGCTGATTGCCAGGTCGGGGTAACAGTAAGTGTGTCACCAGATGCCAAGGTTACAGTTGAGAGGTCTGAGAAAGGTGCGTACCAGAGAACAGTAGATCCACCGGCACTTGTGCTTCCTACGGTACCTGTAACAGTAATGAAGATACCGTTGATGGTGCTGTATGTGTTACCAGTGTTGGTGAATGTAAGAGGAGTGGCACCGCTATATGTGGTGTACTGAACTGGGATGTTTGTGCTAGTACCAATCGTAATTGTGTTGGAAGCAGGAGCCTGCCATCCACCACCAGAGAGTGTCAAACGGCTGTATCCTGGGAGACCACTTGCTTCGAGAACTGGGTAGGTACCACCGTTGAGGGTAATTGGCACGTCACCTGCTACAGCGTAACCACTGATTGTTGACCATGTAGTTGCTGTAAGACCCAAGTAAAGAGTTGAAGGAACAGCTTGAGTTCCACGAGGAATGGCATTTAGAAGGTAGTTAAGTCCCTCTTGTGGGAAGTAGAAAGTAGAGTTAAAACTAGCCATATTTGCTCCTAAATAAATTGAACGCTAATGTTGAATTGGATGCTGTCTCCAGATTGCAAGCCAATTCCTGGGAAGCTGCTCTTTAAGAACATATACCCAGCTTGTCCTACTACAGGAGTAAGAGAAGGAATTATTGTTGTCACTATACTAGAGCCATTCGCACCCCTAATTACATTGTAGGTATTGGTACCATTTCCAGAAGTTACGGTCATAACCTCTGATGTAACCTGGATATTAAAGGGGAATGAGCTTGGGAATAGGTTATATCCGCTGACTTGAATCGTCGTATCAGTCGGGTTGATCTGTCTAGTAAGAGTGCCTACTGCTGGAACGTATCCAGTATCGAATAAGCCTACATTTGTAATTGAATAAGCGCCACTGGCGGTAAGTGTTGCACTGCATAGATAAGTGTCGCCAGAAGTTACAGTGGTTTTAGTGCTAACTGTGCCACTAACAGGGATTTGGATAGGGTTAAATAGCGCTATGTCTGTAGCGTTTACTGTTCCCGATCCAGTACCCCAAGCAATATACTGTGGCTTGTTTAGGGGGTATCCCGATCCGACTATTGTATTAACTAAGCTACTTCTGGTCTTGCTCGTTAGTAGAGTGATCATTGTCGTTTTCTGTTGTATTAGAACTAATGGTGCCCAGGTTTTCCCGGACACCATTAGCTCTGATAATAACCGCGTCTACCTTTATTCTAAAAGGTAAGTGTTCCATTAGCCTTGCTGACGGTACGTTCTCTTTTGACCGGTCTGGTAAAGGTTACCGCTGTAAGAAGCGAAGTAACCGTTGTACAGTTCAGTCTGTGAACCAGCGTCTGGGCCACCACCGGTACGGATCTGACGAACCTGAGTTTGAACAACGTTTGCACCCGAGAGAGTACCGTTGTTGTTAACTACAAGCTGACCGTTGAATCCAACCTGGTAAGCGTGGACAGTAGCGTCGTCAACCCAGTTAGGTGTAGCGTTAGGAGTACCAACGTAGTTAGGGTAGGTAGTTCCAAGTGAACCACTGAGCGTGAACGCAGTGAGCGTTGGGACTGCACCAGTACCACTAACAACAGTCAGGTATGCACCAGAAGGGATAATGATACTTGTCGTTGTGTTGTACAGGTAGTTAGCTCCACCGGCGTTAACGTAGAACGTTTGACCAGAGAGTGGACCAGCTGCAAGAGCTGCGATAAGACCACTAACCTGAGTACCAGTTGAAGTACCAGTGAGTGTAGTTGTTGCAGTACCATTGCTACCACTGATGGTGAAGGTTGTTACACCAGTACCAACTGAAAGCTCGAGGATACCACTGGTTGTAGCAGCTGCATTGACCATAATAGCTTCGTCAATTGGAGCTTGACCAACGTTAGGGAAAGTACCCCCACGTGTTACTCCACGAAGCGCAGTCTTGTTGTACTGTTCTACGGATGGGTTAGGTGTGATTGCCATTATTAGAATCCTCTCGAAGTTGTGTTGTACTGGTCAGTCTGGAATACGAAACCAGTGTTGTTCTGGCCTTGCCATCCATTACCGCTCAGAGTGGGTTGTGCGTAACCGCTAACAACGGTTCCAGCAAACGTTTGCAGTGACCAAACGTTGAACCAAGCCTGAGATTCCCAGGTAGTACCACTCAACGTAGTACCGCTAGGCAAAATAATGCCGACAGGTTCTGATACAGTCTCGTCTGCAGCAGCCTTAGGGCTAACTGTGTTCTTGATGTCGTCGCTCATTTAAGCTCCTTCTGTAAAGGTGGAGCTTTGCAGTCCACCGTGTTTTATGCGTTTTTTGACTTAGGAGTACTTGTGCTAGTTGCCCAGATTTCTTCAAAGCTTTGAGACTTGCCCTTTGGCTCTGCTTCATCTGGCAATGGAATCTTGTACATACCATTGTTTTCACTAGCTCCAGCTCCGAGACTTTCACGAAGGCGGTCAATGTGACTTTCGCTCGTGTCGTTCTCGTCCCTAAGTTCAGCGATCTTTTCCATGGCTTCATCTTCCGTGAGGAACTTGATGCGGCCACGTTGTACAGCTCTTAGTACGAATGCATCCTGGCGGATTTCTTCCTGAATCGGTTGAATACTGCCGTGGATTCCAGCAGCAGCTAGTTTAAAGCTGCCCTTGGGGCTTGAGAATACCGTACTGCTTGTCATGAGGTTTTCGATCCAGTCAGCTGTCTTGATGTCCTTCATACCTTGGAATGAGCTTGGAGTTACTGGAACTCTAGCTGCTGCACGGTCTGCTGGATCAGCTTGGTGTTCTTCAAAGTGACCGCCTAGGTCAATGATCGGAACTGGAGTTGATTCGCCATTATCTGCACTACGTGATACTGTTCTTGCCATTTTAATGCTCCTATTTCAAGGGGACTTGTGTCCCTAATAGGTACGAAATTTTCATACCTAGTTGTTACGTCGAGGGTATTTCTTTAAAACAAAGGTTGTACGTTGCCGGGGCGATTTGCTTTCGCAGGGATCGTCCCCCGGCTTTCGTACGAGTGTTAAGACTAGGCTTTCACAATCTTTCCGAGGCCACGGGGGTTAAGAACGATTTCTGAAACGAGCTCGTCCATGACCCAACCCTTGTGGAACTTCTCAGGAGTGTGGTTCTCTTCAACGTCGAGTGAGTACATAACTGGGAATACACCGAGGAACTCAGGCGAAGGAGTCATGTAAACAGTACCCTGAGGTACTTCGATCGAACGCTGAACCTGGAAGCCACCGAATTGAACGATGCGCTCACCAGCAACAACACGGTCCTTGAAAGCCCAACCGGTCTGGTTGATGTCCCACTTGTAGAGGTCGCGGTAGTCAATTGGGTTGAACAAGAGACGTGAAGCTTCCAACTGGTGGACTTCAATCAGTGCTACGAGGTCGTAGAGCGAGTCAGGGGTAATGTAACCCGAGAGTTCGTTAACGATGTGGTTAGGTGAAACGTTGTGGTTAGGGTCAACAGCGTAGTTGTTGATCGCAGCCTCAAGTACAGTGATAAGACGTGCGTCTTCCTGCATCATGATAGCCTGCTTGGACATGTCTTGAGCGTACTCAACAATGTTTACACGCAGGTACCAGAGGTCTTCCTTCTTAATCTGAGGGAAGGTAGCGATACGGAACAAACGGACTGGAACCTTCTTACCTTCGAAGGGTGTCACACGGACTTCACCTTCGTTACCGGAAAGGATGTATGCCTGACCGTACTCGTCGAGCACGTCGTACATAACAGGTACACCAGGAGTAAGTGGGTCTTCCAGAAGAACGTTACGGGTCATACCTTGGTAACGAAGCTTGAGCTGGATAGGACCAATCATACCCTGTCCGAGACGGACCATGTAGTTGTCCTTGTCTGCCAGGATACCGGCAAGACGACGTTGCTTCTCTTCACGAGTAGCGGTCTTGCGACCAGTAGCAGCAGCGAGACGCTCTTGAGCCTCTACAATGCCAGCGACGTAATCGTCAGACTTCTTCGCAGTACGAGGAGCCAAGTGATCGGCAATCGCACCATTAGGAGTAATTGAACTCATGTTAATATTTCCTTTCAGGACTAGTTCAGAGCGAACGGTGTCAGGCGGACGGTAATCTGCGTTGGGCTGATAACATCAATCAACTCAGCTACAGGGACAGCACCCAAAGTACCAGCGGTACCGGAAACTGAAGTTACTTGACCATTAGCGTTGGTGTACAGAACAGTACGGGCACCAGTGGTAAGTACGTTGTAAGCTTGGGTCGTGTCAAACGCTGGAGCAGTGAGTGTAAAGAAGGCGTTTGAACCACCGAGCCATACAGCCCATGAGTTCACACCAACCTGAGTCACGTCATCAATGTTTGGGTTACGGTCAAGCGCAGACAAGCCGAATGGCTTTGCACCAGTTACAGTCACAGCCGTACCAGCGTTTGCAACGGTGTCAGCACCGGTACGGTACATGACCATACCCGAGTAGATGTTCGTTGTATCCGATGGATCCAGGAATGTGTTGTATGGCGTAGCTTCGTACTTCTCGTACAATGGAGTGCACGTACGGTGTACCCCAACGTTAGCTATGCTATTTAGTTGCAGCATTTTTCTTTCTCCTTAGTTAGGGATTGTTAAAGTGTCATCAGCCAGTCGTCAGATTGAACATCCTGACGCTTAACTGTTGAGGCCGTTGTCAACCGACCCATTTCGGGCAGACGATTACTTCCGCTTGCCACCTTTTGGCTCCGGGGTTGACGAGCCCCAGATTCTTCGAACGTGTCCAGGGCAGCTACGAAACCAGCTAGCTTAGCACTGTCCATCTGTTCAAACTTTGCAAGATGCTTTGCACGGTCGTCAACACTTACCATGCCCATCTTCTCAAGACGGTCTACAAGGTTGAGACTGTCATAGATCTTTTCACGTGAAGCCTGTACAGCAGCGACTACACCCTGCTGGTAAGGAACGAATGCAGGGTTAGTTGCATCGTTAGGCCACACTACTTGCTTGTTAGGCTCTTGTCCAGGAACAATTCCTGTCTCAGCACCATCGTTGTAGAATGGTACGTAACCAGCGTCTTCGCCGTTAACTTCTTCAGGAACCTGAACGTCAGTGGTGAAACTAGGGGCCATAACAACTTGACGGTCCCAAACACCAGCTTGGTCATCGAGGTCACGAACGTCAACAACCTTGAGTGTCTCTTGGTTACCGTTAGTGGCTTGCTTTTGCAAGTCTGGACCAGGTCCCATGCCATGCTCTTCCTTAGCGCAATTTGCACACTGGAAGTTAAGACCACCACCTCTTTGAGGACGTTTTAGTGACAAGTTAGAAGTCATTACACCACAACCGCCAGCACCATGAGTACCTTCACAGTTACCAGCACTTTCAAAGCTGGCTTCCTTTGTGTTAGCCTTCTTAGCAGCAACCTTGTTGATGTTCTCAAGGAGACCCTCGAGAGAAGTAAGGTCAGCAGCAGCCTGGTGGTAGTTAGAAGTGGTAGCAAGGTCGTTCTCGATGTCGAGTACGATTGAAGCTACAGTACCAATAACCTGCTTAACGTCATCGTTAGTGGTAGCAAAACGGAGAACTGTGCTAGCATCGTTAGCAGCAGTCAAGAGTCGTGAGAAGTCAAAATCAACTTGATTGTCAATAGCATCACGAATCTCACGTGAAGCCTTGTAAACGTTGTACAGGCTTTCATCGATTTGGTTGACAGTAGCGGTCATTTGGCGTCCTTCCGCATAAACGGCTGACGAACCAGGTCCACCCATGATTTCTCCTGGTGCACCGTTAGATGGATCAGCAGCTTCAAGGTCAGTTACCTGAACCATCATACCGATAGGTTGGTCAGCAACAGTCATACGCATTTCCTGAACAGGCTTAGGTGCAACAGTTACACCGGGAGCTTGGTCAGTTCCAACAGTGTTCTGCTGGTCGTAAGGCATCTGACGTGGGGTAGTTGTTTGGCCAGAAAGACCGTGCATTTGGTATGCGTTGTCTGCGGTCTTGACCAGTTCGTTGTCGAATCGGCTCATTGTTGCTCCTCGCTGTTTGTAGCGTTAGTTAATCTATTCTGGTAATTCTGTTGAGCATCGATGCCTGCACTTTGTTGCAACATATCCTTCATGCGGGTTGTTGCATCATTGTGAGCATTCATTGCATCATCTTGAAGAGCACCGAGATCCATCTGCTGTTGCTGTTGCTCAGCGCTACTCTTCTTTAATGTTTTTTTGTTTTTTTCGATCTTTACGTTCGCAGGACTAAGAAAGTTCCGCTGGACCTTTTTTAGCATCCTAGGATCTATACCCAGAAACTTAGGTCTTTTAAATCCTAAAGCTCCAGCAATTTCGTGGCCACATTTCGGATTTTCGCAAGAACCCGATAATTCTCCCTTTTTCAAGGAATCATTGTTAAATGTAAGATCTCCACATTGTGGGCATTTCACCTTGCCACTGGAAGGACCACTCAAGTCATACCCGCTGAAGTTGTTATTTGAGATAACATCAACAAAGGAAAGACTACGGAAAGCAGCCTTTGGCAGCTTCTCTGAGTATTGCTGAATACCCATTGCAGCTTGCCATTCCTGGATTGCTTCCTGCACTTGCGGTGCAATAAAGTTGCAATCCGAGCAAATACCATCCCTGTAACCATTGCTTTGGCACTGAGGGCAGTCACCAAGAATGGAGATAGGGACTCTTATCGATTCCAAAGCATATTTGTAAATGCTTTCAGATACTTTAAGATTTGGCATTAGTAACGCTTCTTCTGCAGCAACCATGCTGACTCGTCTGCTGGCTCAAATACAAAGCTCAGTTCAAAGAAATTTGGGTTAATGCAGCTTTCGTAAACAAGGCTTTCAACACGCTTACCGGCCTTGTAAACCGTCACGTTCCTACCTTTTAGGCGAGGAATGTGCGAACAAAATTCTGATGGCTTGCTAGCATACTTACCGCAAGCTGAGCACTGAGTACCATCGACGTCAGCACCCATGCTAACTGCGTTCAGCTGGCCATTTTCGATAGAAGAAGCAAGCTTGGGAAAAGTATTGGCGTCTACTTCCATAAGGCAGTAAACACTGGCATCAATAATGCCGGATGCCAATTTAGTCTCACGGTAAATTGCATCCAAGATAACACCGCGAGCACGGTCTGGATCAGAGTTGTTGTGCTCAACGTAAATTGGTCGGCCAACAAAAGTCTTGTAACTCTTCTTAATCTGGTCTACAGGCCAACCATCATAGTTTGCATTTACTCTAGAGGAAATAGCTCTTGAAGCTACGTAGAGAAAACCCTTCTCAGGAGTAAATGGCTTAAAGTCTTCGAACGTGACATTGTGAAGGTCAATAGGCTGATCATTGCCAGCTGTCATGCTTCTGCCCATAAGGCTAATAGTGGGTGCACCAAATTTAATCATGTTCGTAACCTAGTTTATCTTAACAATGCCGTTACATCGTCGTAATGTTTAATGTTATGTTAATTTTGTTTATTTTTAAAATCGGAGTACATTTCTTTTACCATTCGGTAAAGATCTCCTTCAAGAACATCTTCTGTTTCGTGGTGCTCACGATCTTCAAGTTCTATCTTTCTGATGTCTCGAAGAATGCGAGCGTCTCTCTTAGTTTGTCCTGCCATAGCACGACCAACAACGCTTTCAACAAAAATCGCTAACCAGCTAGCGAGAACATTCCACCAAGCCATTATAACGATGCTTCCTGTAGAAATACAGGCAAGCGTAATTACTGTAAAAGAAATAAGGAACCACCAACGGCGGATTACCGTATTCTGTAGTCTCCAAGACCAATATTCTGAGAAGTTAAGAACATCCCCAGTATTGTCGTCACGGTAGACTTTACGACCATTAAGTTTTTCTTTATTAATCATGATTAACCTTATGGACTTAAAAATCTTCTTCGTGCGCTGCTCTAAGTCCTTCGTGATAGCCTAGGTGACGGTCCAATGATTGTGCGAGATGGTCAACGTGTGATTCAATACCCATCAAGTGATCAACCTTGGTTTCTAGGCGGTTCCACTGATCTTTAGGGCTTGATCCGCCATTGGTCTTGAACTGGCTAAAAAGCAGTTCAAACTTCTGGTCTTGATCTTCTTTACTAGCAAAGATAGTCTTTTCTAACTCTTCAAGCTTCTTATCGCTATGACGGGTAATTAGCTTATAAATAATGCGTGCTACCGTTCCGAATCCAGCAGCAGCAAAGAAGAAGTTCGAGATGTAACTAAACCAAGTATTTGAAGAGTTGAAAAAAGTAGCGAACATGATTAGTCCTCAATTTTTTCATAGATACTGTTTGCAAGGTTCAACTTGTGAGCGTTGCGGCAGATCCTACCTTTTCCTTCGTTAATGATTTCGATCTTAACCAAAGGACTTACAACATCAAGGAAACTAACCTTATTGTAAGCTGTTTTAGGTAGAATACGTGGCTCTTGATTAAATAGCGTGCTCATAAGGTTCTTCCTTGCATAAAAAATCGCACTTCTTATTTAATAAGGCGATTATAGGCTAGTTATAAATCTTCTTTTGTCGGATCTATTTGCTTTCTTGCAGGTTGATCCATGCCGCCCTCACCACTGCTATGTTCATCGAGATCTGTAGGTTCTTGAATCATTGGTTCATCCATGATAGATGCCAAGTGTCTCTTAAACTCATCTTCGTCGAACTTTTCATAGCTATCGTCTGCGACGATCTTCATACCACGTGCAAGCTTCATGCGCTTACGCTTTTTGCTCTCGAATGGTACGGCGAACTTCATTCGGTCACCATATGTAATGGTTTCAAACGGAGTATCGTCAAACTCGTCATCATCCCAACCGGCAACGCTTGCAGTCTTCTTCTTAGGTCCATTCTTTGGACCCTTCTTAGAAGGCTTTGGAGCATTCTTACGTTGTTCGTATGACTCTTGTGGACGCTGACGTTCTGTTCCACGTTGCGTTTGCTGCATTTGTTGCGCCATGTTGTTAACGCTTGGGTATACCTGAGCACCAGCAGCAGCATCACTGTTGCCGATGGCTTCTCCTGTGAGGTTAGGAGCTGCAGGTGGTACGATCAAGCTTTGCATAGCACCAGGGGCAAGTTGTGCTCCGAGTGCTGGGTTTTCCAACATAGCCAAGTAAGCCTGGTATTCCTGAACATATTCAGGTGGAATAGGAAGCTGCAGAACCATGAGACGGTTAAACAGTTCCTTCTTGTACTGCTGTTCTGCGACAACAGTCTTAATCTTTTCATCCTTGCGAGCTTCGATTTCATCATCAAAGTCAATTGGGATGTTAACAGCGAGTGTGCTGAGAGAGATTGGAAATCCAGAAGCCATGAGCTGCTGCAAGAATCCACGTTCAATGGTTTCATCACGCAAGTTCATCGATCGGAATCGTACTTCTGGGATTGCTAGCTTAGGACGTTCTTCAACGTACTCTGCACCAGTCTCTTCATCAACCATAAGAACGGTTTCCATGACAGGAACCATCTGGCCACCAACATTACGCATTTCATAGTGACCCTGTCGTTCAGCTACAGGTTCCATACGTGAACGGATGAACTTCTCAATCTTGTGCTGGTATGTGGAGAGCATCTGAGTAATAAGCTCACGGTTAAGAGCACCAGCTGCGTAAGTACCACCGTTACCACCCTGAAGGAGGTCGGCACCAATACCGAATACCTGCATAACCTTTGACTCAACACGCATAAAGTCAGCGTCAAGTCGTGGCATAGACTCACGTCCAAATGCATTCTGAATTGTAAGGCCGTGGTGGTATGTCATCAGACGGAAGTCTGAGTTAATGGCCATGGCCAAGTCATCTCTTAGTGATTGCAGTTCTTGTGCGTCTGGAATCCATGGTCCATCTTGGTCGACGTCAGGTAGACCAAGAGTTGCCAGAATAAGAGGAGAGTAGAGACGGTCAGCAATAGCGTCTTGAGCCGCATTGAGTGATTCCTCCAACATAAGCATTCTAAATGCACGGAGGAGAATTGGAGTTCCGTGCTCACTCCAAGAATTAGTCTTAAACTTGATCTGCTTCATGATTACATCTGAAACAGGGATCTCCTTGTCCTGACGAGCCCATGCGACAACATCTGGGTAGAGTTGCATAAGCATTGCATACTCTTGAGGAGGGTCACGACGTTCAATAAGACGCTTAATCTCTTCTGGAACCTTAATGTGATATTGATAGGTTCTTAGAGCCCGATTCTTTGCAACGATAACATCATTCGGGTTAATAATTTCATCTTCTTCCCAAGCACCGATACCATCGTGCCAAGAACCCATGGCGAATGCTTCACCAACAGTCCAGTGCTCACGACCAAGATCGAAGAGGAATTCGTTATAGTTTAGACCATCAAAGAAAAGGTCATTGTAGAAATCGCTAATACGCTTGTCTGGGTGGATAAGCTCAACATCCAGCAAAGGGTAGCGAGTATAGATGTCAATAAGAGAAGGAACAAGGTAGTGAGTGGAGTAAAGAAGACGAGCCCAGTCACGGATCTTACGTGTCTGTTCATCTGGGTCCTCCATGTTGAACCACCACGTGCGCTCACGCCAGTATTCAAATGGGTCGTGCAACTTTGGCCATGCCCATTGAGCATCTGAACCAGTAGCAGCGGCAGTTCTGCGATTAGCAGTGTTGGCGATGCCTTCTAGGTTAAACCCTTGCTTGAGGTTATTGAGGCGCTCACGGCCCTCTGTGGGGCTTAGGAGAGGACTGTTACCCATAGCACCCATAGCGCCAGGGGTACGTGCCATATTCAGCAGTTCCTTGTTGGCAAGGCGTCGTGTTACAGGGTTCTTGGGGCCTGTGATGCCAGCGTTCTTTAAACGGCTGAGCTCAGCTGAGGCGCTCCAGTCTTCTCTTGACATTAAAGTTTATCCTAATAGGTTGCGCAACTACAGGCGTCGATTCCTGGAATTGATTGGTGGCCACATGCATAGGTGCTAATAGGACCACTCATACGGACAATACCACCAGATGAATTCTGCATAATGGGGTTGCCGTTGAAGTCGAAGTTTGCTCCTACGTGTCTTGTACGAGCCAATCTTATGTTCTGTTCACGTTCCATGTCAATCCTTTATTAGCCGAAGTAGTTGTGGTTGTTGTCTACGCTTGAATTCGGTGAAGTAATCGTGCTGTCTCCAGTAACGACACCACCAGAAATCGTGAGGTTCTTACCATTAGCAATGTTCTGCTGACCAATATTGCCATTAGCCCATGTAGCTTCCTGGCCAATTCCTGCAGTGAACAGGTCAATGAACAGACCTGGGAGAACCCAGTCGATTACACCACTGGCGGTAGCGCCTGAGGCTGTGAGTCGGTATGAAGGGTAGAAGTAACCACTAGCAACAGGTATTGTGATAACTACAGGAGAAGTGGCAGCTGAAATTGTTGCTGTTCCAATAGTGACCCAGTTAGCAGAAGTTGCCAAACCAGAAGCACTGGTGAAGTAAGCATTTGGTGAGAAGCGATTAGCAGTACCTTGGAGAGATACAGTAGCAGTTCCCGACCATCCACCTTCAGCGTTGAGTACAGCAACGATTGCCTGCAGGTCTGTTAGAGCTGTGGATGGGTCAATAGCGCAAGGGATACTAACGTCAAACGTGCCATTGCCGTTTACATTCAAGTTGAGACCTGGGTTTACTGATCCAGGCTGTGCATAAGCTACGTTACCGCTAGTGGTCATGTAACCAACACCGCTACTGGTAAAAGACTGCCCATATGCTACGGCAGGAGGATACAAGGCACCTGGAGTCCCATCATTACCGTAGTTGGTAACGAACTGACCAAGCGGCCATGTCTTCTTTGTTTGCTTGGGGCCTTTGCCTTCTGCGATGTTCATAATATCTCCTAGAGACTCATATAATCTATACCGAGATCCGGCGTGTTGGATTCTTCTAAGAATCTCATTGCATTAATGCTAATGTCATTGTCTGCAACATTTATTGCTGGTGTATCACTAGGAGCTGATTGAATAGCTTGTGGCCTAGGAGCCGGAGCAGCCTGTACAGGAGCAGGTGCTGGTCTTGCGGTTAGAGCCTTATCAACCTTACCTTCAAGATTCTTGAAAGCTGTGGCTACTGGTGAAAGTGCCTTGTTTATTGCTTGTTCGATCTTTGGACCAATTGGTTCTTCAACCTTAGGTGGCTCTGGCTTGATATAGTACTTGCGCAATGCTTCTTCGCATAGATCCCAAGTTAGCTTATTTACTTCAAGTCCGGCCAGACGCATGATTCGATTCGTTTTGGTATCCCATTGGAATGGGAATTCATTACCTTCGTAATCGATCAGAGTCCCTAGGTGGATTTCACCATCGTTAGATTCAAATTTTATAAATTCTATATTCGCAACGATTGTCAACGTTGGTTCTTCGTTAACAACTTCTGCTTCAACAACCTCAAGGACCTCCTCTACCGGAGTAGAGACGATCTTAGTCTTTTTTGATCTAAACATGGGTTATTGAGTAACTACCAACTCGTAGTCGCCCTTGCGCTCAACAGAGGCAGTCTTGTCGTCCCAGATAACTGCGAATTCACGGTCACCTACGGCAATAACGGTACCAGCAATCTTTGTGCTAGGTGTTTCAGCAACAACTCGAGCACTTACAAGGCTTTCAGACTTTGCACTAGCTACAACACCAAAGGTGCAGTTAGGGTTAACCTGTGAGTTGTTGAATCCGAAAGAGTGAGCAGCGAGCTTGCTAGCAGCCTTACCAGCAGGTACGTTAGAAAGGTCAGGAGTCTTAACAAGTCCTGGGTTCTGCACCATCAGTACTGGGTCTTGAGCAGGATTGGTCGCAGAAGTAGCGGCATCAGTTGCTGCAGCTTCATCTACATACTTTTGGATTTGTCCACCCAATCCTTGACGCTGTTCGTCATAAGCCTGGTAGTTTTGTTGGAAGTGGTTGCTGCTCTCATCCATGAAGTCACCTGGGAGTTGTACTCCCTGTGGCACGAAGTTAGGGTCAGCTTGTTGTTGGGCAGCTCTCTTATCGAAAAGATCGGCAACCCTAATATTTAAACGTGGTTCCATGATTTCTCCTGTATTGGATACATACACTAGGGTGAATACCCCGTGTAATTACATTATTAATTCTTGGGTGGTACGGGTGCACCGTCTACATAATTAGCATCTACTTGCTTATTAGTGATGTTCCCTACTTCTTGAGCATCGGTCAACATTGGGAAAGTTGCCTCAACTGTAGAATTATCTGGCATGTTTTTCGCAACAGCACGGAACTTGGTGAGTGGAGCGAAAACTCCGTTTTGTTCTCTTGATTCCAGTTCTTGTTGCTCTTTTAGCCTATCTTGGTAGGATGAGCAGTTTTCGTGACCGACCAAATCGCGACTTCCATCCGGCGTTCTACCTAATGGCATCAGTGAATTACCCTTTTCAGCAGGGTATTCACAGTCAATACAGCGAGCCGTTGAATCATTGATATCTCTATCAGCTTGCTTAAGTGCTTGTGAAATTTTAAATATTGGCATTATTCATCTCCAAAAATACTTCTGATGTCATCATCTTCAATAAGTTCCTTCATAGGTGATTTTATCTCAGCAATTGGCTTGATTGCCTCATTGACGTGAGGTGGTGTAACTGCCCCGATATTCTCAATCGGCAATTCAAAGTCAGAAGTATCGATATCTTCGTCTTCGATTTGGTCATTTACTTCACCAGTACTATTGAACGTTGTAGTTGGCGTTTTAAGCTCGCTTGGACGCTCGGTTTTGATAGCCTTCCCATATTCTGCAACATCTGGTACTTTCTCGCTTACAGATGGCTTTGTTGTTGTGGGAGCTGCGCCTAGCTGAGGGGCAAAGTCATACTTTTTAAGAGCAGCTTGGTACTTCTCAGGGCTATCGAACTGCTCTGGGACGATACCAGCTTGTTTAAGCAGGTGGCTACGCAAATAGCTTAGTTCTCCAAGTGTTTGCTCATCTTTAATGTAGTTATGAGCTTGCCCGAGTTCTTCCATGCTAAATCCATGGCCTCCTCTGTGGACGACGTTGGCAGTATCAACCTTAGGTGGCGTTGTTCTATCACCACGCACACCGCGGCCACGTGGGATATCAGAAGTCCATCCTTCAATGGGCGTTTTGATGTTAGCCTGTTGTCTAGCGTTAAGTGACATTGTGGATTCACCCGAATAGCAAGCATTTGCTGCTGTTATGTCATTAACTGGTGCCAGACGGTCTTCAGTAATACCCTTGATTACTTGGTAGTATCTACTTTCGTCACGTCCCTTGGTGTGGCCAAACAATTGTGATCTTGTGCCAAACATTGGGGTAATCTTGTCAAATAGGTTAAGAAGGTGGGTGTGAGCCCTTGCATGCATAGGATCAGCTTTGGTGCCGTTTAATGCATCGCCAGCACCTTCAAATCTTGTGGTACGTCTACCTGGGCGTTGTCTTCTCT
>Ga0316221_1001637_pt1 | contig 22741 bp, 27 predicted proteins | sample TBH18007metaG_FD_206003 | JGI IMG/M metagenome (GOLD analysis project Ga0316221, IMG submission 206003) | Freshwater microbial communities from Trout Bog Lake, Wisconsin, USA - TBH18007 | ecosystem: Environmental > Aquatic > Freshwater > Lake > Hypolimnion/Profundal zone | place: USA: Wisconsin... | reverse complement strand
TTCTAATTGCTGACGCTCAAATTCTTTTTGAGCCAGTATGTCTTTTTGCGCCGACTCAGGCACTAATGCGGAGGGTTTATTCTCCACCGCGCCAGAAACCGCCCCCGGCTTCATAGGCTCGTAGTGAACGGGATCTTTCTCCGGATTAGGACGGTACCAGCCCAGCGAGTTCATGAATTTCTCGGGTACAGCGCGAGGGACATCTAAGGCGTTAGCGTGGAACACCTTTTGGTCTGGGTAATCCGCAGGATTAACGGGCGTGAAGACGCTCTTATCGCCCGCTTTCCAACGGTCATAAAGAGCCTGCTGTTCTTCACGAGAGCGGCTGGAGGAAAGCTGGTCTGACTTCAGGTCATACATATTAGTAAGCGCGTTGACCACTGCTTCCCGTGGTACTATGGTGTTGGGCGCAGCGACCTGCGTGGTGTTTGTAGCGGGTTGCCCAACCGCGGGGGCTTGCGCAGCCGTAGCGGGTTGCGGCTGACGACCGCCCACGTTGGGTAAAATAGGAGTAATACCCGTTTGAAACTGCGTCTTTAGCCCTTCGTTGTAGGTTTTTATTTGGTCGTTAGTGAGGGTGTTAGACTTGATACCGAAGTCTAGCATTTTCATCTGCGTGTCAATCAACCCTTTCAACTGCTCAGCCGCCCTAGTACCCGGCGGGGTGAGCTGCTGCGCACGAGCTAATCTCATAACTAACGAAGGGTCTGCGATAGCGCCTTCGGGAGTCGCGAATTGCTGGGCTACTTCGCCTAGGTTCTGACCGCCTAAAGCGTTGAGTAATATGTTCTGAGCGCCGACTTCTTGGGCGGTTTGAAATTTCTGACCAGCCAATGCAGCACGCATCTGAGCAATGGCAGGAGCACGTGCTTCTTGCTCTTCTTGCTGTTTGCCTAGAGTCTCAGCAACATTACCAAGGGATTCCCCAAAAGACCCTGATCGAGTAGGCTTAGCAAAACCAGCAGCTACGTTCCACCAGTTCGTTTCTTGTCGTCCTTCAAGAGCTTTTAAAGCCTGGTTTAAGGCATCAAAGTATTCTTTCTGAGCATCCGGATCGGTGCCGATCATTGTAGGTGCTGTAGGAAGTGCGCCAGTTGCCATAATTTATTCCTTAGTCGCCAACACCAATATAAGAAGGTGAAGCCGGTATGTTATTTAAATTTAACCCAGAACCAAAGCCGTTATTTGTTAAATAGCTTGCATTTGAAGGAGACAATCCAGATGTATTGGTAAACAACGTGGACGGATTATTTAGCATCGAATCTGCAGTAGTTTGACCAGCTGTCGTCGTATTGTAAGGATCTAGACTGTTAAATGTTGGGGTTGTATTTGATCCAAAATAACTACCTACAGCATTCCCAATCGCCTGACCGAACGGCGTGTTGCTTATTGCACCGATCGTACTGCCGAGCGTAGCAATTTGAGACAACGGCGAATTCTGGTAAGCACCCGGTATTGGGCCTGTATAGGTAGACGATACAGAAGTAGGAATCTGAGCGCCTTGGAGCAATCCAGCTTCAGCTTGAGCCATCTGCAGCGGAAATAGCTGCTGGGCTTGCAAAATCTGCTGCTGTTGCGTGCCAAGCGTATCTAGGGCATTGACATCACCTAAGCCTAAATTCTGAGTTGTAGTGGCTAACTGACCGCCTATTTGCGCAGCATTGGCTAAGTTCTGTTGACCTTGTGACGCCAACGAGCCTGCTGTTTGACCTAACTGACCCTGCAACACAGCTTGGGCTTGCGCTTCGGTCATGGCATTTTGATACCCAGTGTTCAGCGCATTGGCTTGTAGGGCAGTAGTCTGTTGGCCATATTGACCTAAGTTTGATGCCAATGCCTGAGCGCCGCGCTGTGAACCGAATTGACCCGTACCCACTAGCCCCGCGGTCGTTTGCGGAGCGACGTTGTTCATTACATTCTGTTCAGCCAGATTACCAATCTGCGAAACCACGTCATTGACGTAAGGATTCATATATTGGTTGACGGTGTTGTAGGTCGGATTAGCGGCAGAACTGAGGTAAGGCTGCGCAGCGCTTAACGGCGAGGTAGCGTTAATTGATGAGCCTAAAGCGCCGGTAGCTGTATTCAGCGTAGGTTGGTAATTACCGACGTTAGACTGAGCGAGGTTATACGCCTGCTGCTGCATCGGCTGAATACCCACAAACTGAGCATTCTGCGCGGCCTGTGCACCCTGCTGAGCAATATTTTGGAGATAATCCGTGTACCAACTAGGCGCTGCAGTTGCCTGCTGTTGCGTCGTAGTAATATTGGGCAGTGCTGCACCCTGTGTTAGGGATCCGCTACTGGTTGACCCTGCAGTACCGATATCAGCGGGTGTTGTGTAAGTTGAGCTAAGTCCGACGCCAGCCATAATTATTTCCTTTTGCCTTTCATTTTCATACCTTCTTTCAGGTACTCAAGTGGAGATTTTGCCTTAGGTGGAATAGAATTTACGGGGGCGCTACGCTTATGCTCTCTTATCGCCTCCCTCATTTTATCAAGCACTTTGGCTCCTGCATCACTTGATCCATTTCCAAGTTGGGCAACCGTGTCAGCATCAAACACATATTCACCTTCTGCCAACATTGCAGGGATATCATCTGACTGGCCGTCTCCACGCCCTTTGACATAATGACCAGTTGCGCCAGTAATAAACTCGGGTACATGATCCTGACCCCCATCTCTGAAAGAGGCTAAGACACCACCCCCACCTGCATAACCTGCCATACCGCTTTGGATTGAATTCTTATCAATTGATAAGGGCGTTTGAGCGGTCGTGAATTGCGTGGTTTGAGCTGGTGAGCCATAGGTGTAATAGCTAGGCTGTTGAGTATTGCCTACTGAAGATTGACCGCCCACACCAGAGGGGATCATGCCGTTCATGGCAAACTGACGCATCAAGCTGGGGTCTAAGTTAGGAAGTAACATTTGTAAATTTGCATCCCCTGCTGTAATGGGTTTTTCTGCAGTTGGTGACCAAGTCAATTCGGTAGCTTGCAACGGATTGCCGTTGTTGTTCCACGGGCCATTTGAACTAGTAGATTGAGAACTTTGACCAGAGGTGCTTTGGCTAGTGGGTAATCCTTGACTAGATGACCCCTGACCCGATGATGTAGTTCCCGAACTCGTTAAAACTTTTAAAAGAGGCGGCAAGGCTTTCGTTGCTAGCTGTGCAATCTGAGATGCGCTTAATCCTGACGTAGCAGGTACTGCACCGTTAACAAGTGCGTCTGCGCCTTGGCCTGCACCGGGCAATGCTGATTCATATGCGGCTTCTGTAGCTGCTGCACCATTAGATAATGAGGCCGGAGCGCCACCTCCAAACCCCGTACTTGCCAATGCATCTGCTCCGCCGAGAGCATCAAGCGCACCAGCGCCTCCGATAGTGGCTACCACCATTCCAACACCTTTAAGCGCATCCAAAAGACCAGTGTTGTAATCGGTCTGTGGAATAGCTAAAGCTGTGGTGTATCCTTGTGGAACTGAGCTTGATGGGTTCCACTGAAATTGACTAGATGCATAAGACGTTGGCGTACCGCCTTGATCCTGTTGTGTTACACCATATTGAGCAACTACTTTACCTGTTTTCGGGTCAACAAATGAAGTAGGCACGCCTTCATATGTAGTGCCACCGGGTATGTACCCTTGGTTTTGATAATATTGAGCGCCAGCAGCAAAACTATTTGGATCACCCGCAGTATTGGTAAACGGCGTGCCGCTTGCAGATGCTGCCGTAGCGGTGTCACGAATGACATTACCCACAGTAGCGTTTGGATCGTTATATGCCGAAACGGTTTGGTTAATCCAATCCTGCGTTGGCGCTGTACCCATTACCTGTTGGTATGCCTGTGCAACATTTTGCGCAGTAACAGGCTGTGAAGCCAAGCTCTGATTACTCATCACGGACGGGTCATTGGACGTCTCCCCCGTATCACTTACGTAATAAGTGCTCCCATCGCCAGATTGAACTTGTGACCATGCCATAATCAGCCTTTACCTGTAATAGGCAACACTGTCATTGCCTCTACCATACGTTCTGCCCATTCTTGCCAAGTACTAAATAACCTAGGGTCTGCAACGGCAGAACTATTAAAATACCCAATTCCTAACATACCTTCCGCCCAGCTGCGCCATTGATCCTCTGGCACCGTGCCGAGCTGGTTCGCCGCAAACAACTCATTCATGCGAGCGCACCAATGATTCCAGTCATGCCCACGGGGATCATAGACTATCATGGGTTACCTGTACCACGAACATCACTGATTTCAGCGGATATTAAAACATTACCCATCTGATAATCGCCACCTACGACGTTACTATTAAACTTTAATCTAGGCTCACGGCGCTGCTCACGCATATCAACTTTTAACGTCGTGGGGTCAAACGGATACGGACCACTCACCTGATCATTATCATCCGCATAACTACGTCCAGTAACGTAGATGTCCATTTCACCGGACTGGATGAAATCAGGTTCAACACGCTCTATTCTCATCCAGTTGTTTTGACCTTGCACGGTCTGGCGGGAAAGCCCCGGCCCACCCGTGTTATACCCAATGCTATTGGTTTCAAAGTAACTTTGAATTGCTGTTTGCGTGTTCTGGTAGATTTGATCTACACCTGTCTCATGTTGCCACAAGATAGTGTTCCCGTTAGTATCCTCATCATTGCCTGCCCAAACGGGGAATCTGAACACTTCTGTAAACACACCTGCGGAGCGTCTTGCGCCTAGCGCCTGACCAGCATCGTACCAAGTCTTTTCACGCACATTGTAAATAATGGCGTCATTGCATTCTGTAGCATCGCCTCGAGGGTAAAACCACCAAATCTCACCCCAACGTGGCACTTTTGATACCCATACTTTCTGACGCTGAGCATAGTTCAGATTGTCAAAAAAGTAGTTCATGTTCATCGTGTTTTGCATTTCCTGCACGATACCGTTGTAGCAAAGGAATCTGTCTGTACCGCACCAGTAGAAAATACCGTCGTATTCAATAATGGAGGATGAAGAAAGTAGTGATGATTGGCAGCTAATCAGGTCGTAACCCCAGTACGTCGTACTGGTGGTTGAGCCTGAGCCTACCGAGACTGGGTTGTAATAAACCCGAATGATACTGTCCAAAGACCAGAACAAGCCACTAGGGGAAGTAGTACCGCCACGCAGAGGCATACCCTTAACAATCTTGCCAGTAGCGACGTTGTTCGCATTCGCATCTGCTGCCACCCAGTTCTGAAAATTACCCGCCGACGAGTTCTGAATCAATCCATTATTGCCGTATACAAACAAATAAGGATAAATAATGCAGCACCCACCTGACACACTAATCTGATTATCGAATGTCAATGTTTCAGTGCCAGTCGTGCCTGTATAGTTATTTGAAAATGTCAGGTCAGTATTGCCACTATTTACGATGGCTTGGGTTACCGTTGTGCCAGCGACGAACCCTGCGCCTATTACTAACTGTCCGGGGTATACCAAACCATTCACACCAGTAATCACGCCAGTATTTGTGCCGTTTGTGAGCGCTACGGAGGCGGTAAATTGACCTACCTCAGATAACGATCCGCCGGGAAATGTGCCGTACAACACCGGGGTATCGACAGTGCTACTAATGTCATTGAGGTTCTGACCGGGGTGAGCAACGATTGTTGTAGCTCCGCCGCCGTTGGAGTCATATCCAATGTCAAACTGCCATAAGTTATTTGGGCTAGATGTAAACCCAGACATCGTGATGGGGTATGGGCCAGACCCCACGCCACCGTTATTGCTTGTTGACCAATACTGAAGTCCACCGTTATAGCCCGAGTAGACGTAGTTGACCTCGTTATATGAACTCATCACCATGCCACGGGAAACCCCTGTAGCATTCTGGAAAATGGCGTTATAACCCCACATTTTGCGAGGACGACCACGCTGAAAACGAACCCATGAGCCATCGACATAAGACGGCGCATCGAGGATCGTACCATCCCGTTGAATACCGGGAGGTATCTTCAGCGACAGGACTTGCTTAGTCAAAACATACCTCCGCTAATACCATTCACAACTGTCAACCCCGAGCTATTAAGCGTCATGGCATTTGCACCAGATAGGGCAAAACCGAGCTGACCTGAACCCGGGTGATAAAAACCGGTGTTTGTATCGCCAGAAAAGTTTAGCGACGGGTTGGTCGCCGAGCCTGAGTTAATTGTCAGCGTGGTTAATGAACTTGCCGCAGCGCTTGAGGCGTTATATACGTTCGTGCCATCACAAATAATAGTAAGCGTCTGACCTTGGGGTACAGATACTGTTGAGCCTGTCATCGATGAGGTCTTAAAGGTCAACGAGTATGACCCGCTAGTTGAATTCTCAACGTAGTAAATCTGCACCGTAGAAGGCAGAATGACGATCTGGTTGGATGTAAGCGTACCTGTGTAGGTCTGCACGACGTTGGCATATTGCGTAGCCGACAAAGTTAATGTGCCACCAGTCACGCCAATTGCCAACTGCGTGTAAATGAAGTTGTTATTGCGACCATAAGCAAAGGTTGACCATCCGTTCGTGCCGTTGGAAACGATCACCAACGACTCGGTCGGGTTGATTTGCTTATTAGAATTGCCGTCAATCGTATCGGTGCCGGATGGCGTCAAAGTGAGCGTACCCGTGCCGCCGTTTCTTAGGGCAACAAACCAGCCATTACCTATGCCTGCCGATGCACTTGATGGGAATGTAATCGTTCCTACACCGCCCGTCCAAACCAAAAACTGGGACTGATAAGTTGAAGTAAGGCTTGTGCTTGAAGCGATTGTGCCTTCATAGAAAACCGTATTAAGCGTGTTGCCAATAGCCTCAAGACCGTAACCTGCAAGCGCAGCAGCGCTAGACGATGAGCCGCTTGCATTAAATCCGATGCTTGACCAAATTCCATTTATCGTGGAGTTATCGGTCAGGAATACATACTGCGCTAGCGTGGAGTTCACGACAATAATAGTATTGCCTGAGTTGTCCGTTACTGTGAAAGGAATCGTACCGACGTTCTCAATTAAGACCGCTTGACCAGTAGACACCTGATTAGCCGGTGGCATGAGCAGATCAAGCCCTACGGCAGTTGCCGTCACCTGCATAATTGCCGCAACGGTAGGCGTGTCAGTGGTGTATGAGCTGTTGATAGGCCAGTTAAGCACTGTGCTCGTCGATATTGTCAGCGCCTCATAGCCCACCTGTGAAGGGCTAATGGTCTGACCGGTCAATGGATTAACGTATGACGTCATAATTACCTCTAGGAATCCACAGCGATAGCCGATCTATCGCCCACACGAGCCACGTCTTCTGCTTTCAAGGCTTGCATCGCCACGTCGTATTTTTGTTGGAATAACTGCAATCGAGCATCGTTTGTGACGTAAATAGATGCTTGTAAAAGCGTGCCAAATAACATCGCATTTGGCGCATTATTGGTCAGCCAATTCGTCTGATTCGTTGAAGACAGTGGTTGCAGACGCTGATAAACCAAGACTTCAAATTGGTAAGCTTGGTCAGGGATTGGTGAAACATACCAGTTATCATAATCATAATCCCCGTAATATAAGGGTAAACCCGATGGGCTTTCTGCATTGTAATTGGTAAGGTATTCGTACTTTCTAAGGTACACCGGAACACGTTCACCCGTGGAGTCAACCACGCTCATGGACACAGTTTTGCGCCAACGCGCGGGCTTGGGGATAACCGGATTATTCGGTTCCATATAACCCTGCGCGACTTCAATTTGACCGAGCGTCTTAATCTGCTGAGCGATTTCAAACTCAGCTAGGGTAATAAATGTGGGGATTTGCTGAACGACAGAGGCGTCACTACGTTCTAAGTACTGCTCCACGGCAGTCACTAGATTGTCGTAAGTTAAAGCAAAAGATGCGGTCATGTCAGTTGTCCCAAGTAAGGTTCGGCTCAGTTTTTAACAAACCGACACGCCTTAATTTTACCCCTGTGCATTAAAATAGTCCATGATCTTGGCATAACGCATTTGGCGATCATCCAAGCCGTTTGTACCGCCGTTTACTCGTTTTGTCATGCCAACCACGTCTTTTACATCAGCATAATTATTAAGGTGGCGAGTACTCCAAAACCAGCCAGCAGATAGAGCCGCCGCTTCAGGATGTTCAACAAGAGCAGGATTATTAACAGCGTCCACCCCAGTAGCGTTACCAAATGCAACATAATTATCCTTGCCCGTGAGTTGAATAAGCCCTCGACCACGGTACTTAAAACCTTCCCCAGAAGCTTCGTCACCATTGCCCATCCTGTTTGCATATATTCTATTTGCTATCTTTTCTGGATTACGGGCGTAGGCATTTGCTACTGAATCGTCAGGAAAATACTTACCAAAGATGGAGCGCAGGGCAGGTGCGGAATAATTTAGGTTTTCCGCCACAAACTTGAATCCACCAGACTCGTGGGCAGCTTGGGACAAAAAACCAGCTACCCGCTCTGGGGTGTTGATTTCGTACTTTTCGCAAGTTGCATTCAATGCATCCAGCCACATATCCGCCATTGCGTCTGAGCAAGTGCCGCTGTCAACCAAAAGGTTTTTAGTTATCACTTAGCCATCTCCGTACTTGCAAGGTTAATCCGAGCTTTGACTTGCGCTACATCTTTGGGTTGGACTGCGAAGCCAACAGCGATATAGCCTACAAACCGTCCCATTTCTGGCGGAACAGAACCTCTGCACATATATGTCACACCGTGCTTGATGGCAAAATCCCCAAGTTTTGATGCTGGAATAAATGGTTCACAGGAAACTTCACCCTGAAACATTGTAATGACGGATTTGTTATGCTCGGGAACGCTAGTAAATAATGCGTTGATTGACCCCTCCAAGGCTTTATCTCTACCCTGATTGCTCAGCACCAACAATGTGCTTCGGCTATTTGCCTGCAGGTTTACAGCATTAACCACGACCACATCTGCGCTTAGGTCATACAATAAATTTTTGGATATTGCCTCAATTGCCGGTACTTCTTTCATTTCGGTTTTCTTGGCTGCAATCGCACCCAAAATGACCTGTCGGGAATCCCAAGCGAAATAACCAGCAAAAGCAATAAACGAAATCAGCACCACCGTGATTAACTTAAACGGACTGTCAATCCATTTAATTAAATCAACGACCTTGTCAGTAAAGTCTTCTTTAGGTGGTGGTCGTCTTGTAGTTCGCCTCACCGTCTTTTTAACTGCGGATTTTTTAGCAGTAACCATTATTTTGACGCAACGCCTTTGGCTTTATCTAGAGAACGTAATCCGCCCATACCAAGCATACCTAGGAGGACTTGCATCGTCAGGGTAGTATCAATCTGGGGGAATGATCCTGAGTAGCCCACAAGGGTCGCTACGAGCCTTGCAATAGGCTCTAGGATGGCAACATAGCCCAAGCCAAATCCACAGATCCATCCACAGAATGGACGCCAGCCAGACACAAATATTGAAGTGGAAGCGGCTTCCACCTTGTTGATGTCCATCTGACCGCTGATTGCAGCCAAATCACCATCCTGCTGCATCTTTAGCAAAGCTAATTGAGCCTGAGCCGCTTGCGCAGGATCAGGAAATATACGCTGTATAAGCGTGTTTCCAATATTCAATAGAGCGCTAATTGGATCCATTATCTGTCCGCCTTTTGATCGAGCTTGTCGTACAACTTGTCAAGAAGCATTTCAATACGATCAAACCGAGCCGTAATGTCTACTTTTTTGACGTAGTTTTCAGCAACATGAAGCTCAAGTCCAGAGACATCCTCTTTGAGCTTTTGGACGGCTTCCCAAAGTTGGCGAGCAAACCATCCTATGACGCCAAGCGCCGCACCAGCGCCAAGATTGATGACTTGCTGCCAATCCATTTAGAACCCCTTCAATGTCTTTGCTAATCTTGCACGTTGACCTAACTTGCCGGGCTTTTTAGCGGTGGCATCCAACTTCTTTGCGGGTATCTTCTTGCCCTCTGGGACATGAAGCGCTTCACGCAAAGCGCCGGGTTTTTTAATTGCTCCGGCGATCCAATGTGTCTTATGCGTTGCCATCTTTGGCCTCTACCACGGTTTCATCTGCAGCAGGAGCAGGATCAGCAGCAGGCTCATCAGCGGGTGCTTCCACAGGTGCAGGATCAACTGGTGCAGCAGCGCTATCAACAGCAGGAACGGCAGAAGGAGCACTAGCAGCAGGAGCATTATCGGCTGCAGGAGTGAATGTAGGAGCTTGTTCGACATAGCTAGTCACCGGAGGAGCGACGACGGGTGCGCCGGGTTCTACATACTTGGTATGCAGCCAATCAATAAACTTATGAATCTCAGCCGCAGCCTCGGTTTCATAATTAGCTAGATGCTCACGAATCTCTTTTAGGAATTGCATGGTTTACTCCTTTGGTTGCTCGTCTACGGGTGCTTGCGCTTTCATTACTTCAACCTGAATCTGGCTCACTAATTGAGCCACTTCAGCATAAGGCTTTGAACAAAGATAGCCCATGATTGCGTTGATAAGTTCGATAGAAATGTTCATGCGTTATACGTTCCAGATGAAGTGAATGTGTGAATGGTGTATCCGCCGCTTGAAGTAACCGTACCGCCTGTGCCACGCTGACTGCCGAGGTAGCTTATGATTACGATGCCTGAGCCACCTGCACCGCCACCTCCAGTGTAACCAGCACCGCCACCACCACCGGTATTAGCAGTTCCAGAATTACCAGTGGTATTTGTAGCCGAACCACCACCACCTGATCCTCCTGTGCCGTTTGTTCCGCTCGTACCACCGTTAAAGTTAGCACCGCCACCACCGCCACCATAATATGTAGACGTTCCAGAAATAGATGATGAAACACCATTTCCGCCATTCCCACCATTATTGCTAGCCGCATTTTGACCTACGGCACTAGCTCCACCACCGCCACCACCTGATCCACCGCCACTTTGGTAATAGCCAGAACCTCCCGAATAACCTTGACCTGAAGTTCCAGAGCCTCCGGTTCCTGCAGGACTGTAATCTCCGCCTGCTCCACCGCCGCCGCTGCCACCACTTAATCCGTTTTCATACGTTGCGCTACCGTTGTATGTTCCACCGCCACCACCGCCAGTTGCTGTTGCGATAGTTGAAATTGATGAGTTTGCTCCACTTGTTCCTGCGCTTGAATTTGATGATGCGCCAGCACCTCCAGAACCAACAGTAATTGTGTAAGCAGTACCAGAGGTTAAAGTGACAGTTGTTGCTAATACGCCGCCCGCCCCGCCGCCACCGGATTTGTTATATCCACCCCCACCGCCACCAGCAACAACAAGGTAGTTAACCGAATATCCAGCAGGTTGTGAGAATTGAAGCCATGAGGACGTAGTTGTGTCGTACCACTCAGGATTATTGGTAGTAGAGTTCATGCGAACCATACCTGACGCAGGCGTAGAAGGACGCTGCGCCGTAGTCCCGACTGGGAGCTTTAAGTAGTCTGTGCCTTGAATATCGAGAGCCACGTCAAATACTCCTAAAAGTGCCGTGATTGGCATATTCGCCGTGAGTTAGATCACGAGCTAATTCTAAAAAATCAACAGCTAGTTCTTTTGATGAGAACGAGCCAAGGTGTTTGTATTTACCGCCATACCAAATTTGCGCAATCCAGCTACTTGCTTTTTTGCCTTTGTACTCTACGATGCCTTTATGCCCGCTAGTGTTGGTCTTGCTTGTTGCCCTGTTGTAAGCGTTTTGTGCATCAGTCGCAGGACGTAAATTATCAATACGATTGTCAAGCCCGTTGCCGTTAATATGATCGATTTGATCTGGAACCCAACCGTGGTGCATATAAAACGCAATACGATGAACGGCATACTTTTGCCGTTTGATGTCAACAAATTGATACCCAGCAATTTCATAACCAACAGGCTGACCAGCCTTTGCCGGATACGATCTGTCAGGCTTGTTGTAAAGCACGCCATCCTTGAACTCAAATAATGAATTCAAGGTTTCCATGCTCGGCAAAGGTTTAGGTTTAGCTGGCATAATTAAGCTGCAACTACTTCTTTCCAAGCCTTGGTAGCCTCGTCCCAAGCGTATGGCTTACCATCCGTAGGCATCGCTACTGGTGCTTCCCACAAATAGTTTGCACTTAGCGTCCACGATGGGAATGGCTGGGGTGCGACGAAGACGTCTTTAACTGCATCGTAGGTGTAACCGATGCCAGCATAGTTACCACGCAGGGCTACGCCACCGTCAGGCTTACCGTCAGCACCGTAGTGAACATTGCCACGAGTATTGTATGAGGTCTGCAGCCACTGACCGGGACTGTTGTCCACGAACGTGTCGAAGAATTCTTTTTCAGCTACGATCACTTGAGTGACTTTGCCGTCTACTACTTTTGCGAAATGCGACATTTAAAAATCTCCTGAAAATTAGGCGTTATATGTGCCTGAACTTGTAAACGTGTGAATTGTATAACCGCCTGATGAAGTGACTGTGCCACCCGTGCCACGCTGTGTGCCAGCGTAAGAAATGATGACAATACCTGAACCGCCTGTACCCCCGGTATAGTTTGACCCATTATACCCAGCACCACCACCGCCACCGCCTAGGTTTGCTGTTGCTGCTGTAGGTGTTGCTGTGCTATTCCCATTCCCACCGCCGCCTAACCCGCCAGAACCATTAGCCCAGCCGATAGTTGTATCGCCACCAGCACCACCTCCACCAGCGTAATAAACGGAACTTCCGCTAATTGTAGATATAAGTCCAACGCCGCCGTTTGCTCCCGTAATTACTGTATTACCACCAACAGCTCCTGCTCCACCGCCGCCGCCTGAAGTGCCAGTACCTCCTGTGCCACCAGTGCCGCCAGCATTACCTTGTCCAGAAGTCCCTGAGCCGCCAGCAGCGCCACCGCCGGAACTCACAGAACCGCCGCCACCAGAACCACCCGATGATCCTACAGCATAGGTGTTAAATGACCCCCCGCCACCGCCCCCTAAAGATGTGGCAATAGTACTAAAAGAAGAATTACCTCCGTTTGTACCTCTGCTTACGTTTGTTTGACCCCCAGTACCACCTGCACCAATGGTAATCGCATATGCAATTCCTGCAGAAATAGCAGTTGTTCCAGTTAAAAATCCTCCTGCTCCACCGCCAGCACCAGAACCACCACCTCCACCACCCGCTACAACCAAATAGCTAATGCTGTACAACAACGAAGTAATCTGTTGCCATTGTGAGCCTGTCCAGCATTCTAATTGACCAAGCGTCGTATTCCATCCCATCTGCCCGTTCACGGGTGAAGATGGTCTACCTGCCGTTGTCCATGATGGAGGGCCGAACCCTGTACTTCCTCCGACGAAAGCGGTCATATATTTCTCCTATGCTCGTGCAAATTCGCCGTGGTACTTCAGCCGAGCCAACTCAGCAATCGTACAGGCAATGTCAAAATGTTTAAACAGCTTATCCATAGTCGTACCATCATTTCTTGTAATCGTGACACGCCATCTGTTTCGTGCAGACTTAAATCCAACATTCTTTGCGCCGCTAGCGTTTTTTGTATGTCGCTTACGGTTTTGGGCATTAGTTCGCATATCAGCCGACCGTAAATTTTCAATCCGATTGTCACGCCCATCCCCGTTGATGTGGTCAACAACTTCAGGGTAATAGCCGTGATTCATGGCAAAAATAATGCGGTGAAGCGTATGGTATTTCCCGTCATAACAAACACGCAAACGTGGCGCATTACTATTTTTGGCAACACGATCACCAGCCTTCACATTGCGAGCAACGTCAGATTTCCAGTACAAAGCACCGTCACGATACTCAAACAGGCTATGAGCTAACTCAATATCCATGTCAAAAGTTTCGTTTTTGGCAGTCATGTTTTTTCCTTATGCTGTAAATGTGCCAGAACTCGTGAAAGTGTGTACCCAGACAGTTGCGCCAACAGCATTAGTATATGAAGTAACCGTACCGCCTGTACCAATTTGTGCAGTGCTTGCGTAAGCAATAATAACAACCCCTGATCCGCCTGCGCCGCCATTTCCACCACCACCGCCGCCTGTATTTGCAGTTCCAGCAGTTCCGTTACCCGCACCGCCTCCGCCTAAACCTCCCGCAGCAGGGCCACTACCGTAACCACCGCCACCGCCTCCATAATATGTTGATGATCCTGCAATTGTGTTAATAACCCCGTTGCCGCCAGCACCACCGCTTCCACTAGAACTGTTTGCGCCTACTGCACCCGCACCGCCACCACCACCACCCGGATAAGGTGAAGTAGTACCAGATGCGTTAGAGCCGCCTGCAAACCCTTGACCACTAGTTCCAGCTCCTCCAGAACCAGTTGTAACCCCATCTGTTCCAGATCCGCCCCCAGAACCTCCTGATCCACCATTGTAAGTTGATGGTTGACCTCCATATCCACCACCAATTGCTGTTGCTATTCCAGAAACTAATGAATTATTACCATTAGTATGCGTTGCGCCACCTGCACCAACTGTAATTGCATACGAAGTTCCGGGTGTAACTATATTTAGACCAGTTAAAACGCCCCCTGCACCGCCACCACCGCCATTACTAGTACCCGCTCCACCACCACCAGCAACAATCAAAAGATTAACGTTGTATTTACCAAGACCAGTCCAAACTGTGCCATTGTAAAACTCAGCACCCGTGTTAGTGCTGTTAAATCTTAATTGACCAGTAACAGGACTAGCAGGGCGTTGTGCAGTCGTTCCTACAGGAAGTTGTGCCGCACCCGTAGCAGAGTCAGCGTTAATCAGAATACCCGCCGCCGCAGGGACACTCATTACAAAGTTGTTTGCAGTATCGACAGCGTTTAGCGTGACACTTCCGCCTGATGGTGCTGCGAGTTTGATGTTTCCAGACATTTGTTAACCCCAAGAAGAGCCGTTGTAAGTTTCGACTGAACCCGTCGTGGTATTGAATCTCATCTGCCCTGTGCTAGGACTTGCAGGACGTTGCGCCGTAGTTCCTACTGGTAAAAACAATCCACCCGTTGAAGAATCAGCGTAAGACAACACGCCACTCGCAGCCTGCACGTTTACAGACAAATTAGATGCCGTGTCAACAGGGTTGACTTCAACCGTACCTAGCGAGGGAGCTTTGAGTCGGAGTCCCATTATATGATTGCCCAAACTGAACCTGAGCTGATCGTCACAGTCACGCCCGAGTTGATTGAAATTGGCCCAGTGCTCATCGAATTCTGACCACTAGGTATCGTGTAATTGTAATTAACAGTCTGCCCGTTGTTAACAAATACCTGATCCGTACCGCCGCCGGTTGCACCGCCCGTAATACCGTAAACCGTTGTTCCGTCAGTGATGTACAGCTTCTTATCAGCGACGTTGACAGCAATCTCACCCACAGCGAGATTAGACACCGACGGGACGTTTCCAGACGTTGTGCTGTGATAACTAATGAGAGGTGTAAATCCAGTTTGTGCCATGTCTTTTCCTTTACACCACGACCCATACGCTGCTTGCCGGGATCGTAACCGTTACGCCAGAAGCGATGGTCATTGGCCCAGCACTCACGGCGTTATAACCCGTTGGGATTGTGTAGCTAGTATTCACTGTTGCATTGTTCAGCGTCAAGCCGTTAATTGCCATGAGTGCTTGAGATTGAAACTCACCAGTACTTGGCTTATACAATAAGTTAGCATTGCCAGTATATACAGTAGACACTGACCCTGACGTCGCTGAGGCAAACGTAGGGTATAGGTTTGAAGCGGTAGACGTGTCGTTTGACAGAGTCACACCACCTGCGGGTGTTACCCAAGTAGGCGCAGCCGAAGCACCGTTTGATTGCAGAACTTGACCTGATGTACCATATGAAACGCTGGCGATTGGCCCAATCCCAAACTGACCCGCAGTTCCAAACACAAACCGACCTAAACCACCATTAAAAATAGACAACGGCAAGTATGTGCCTGTGCCGTTAATTCCTGATACCAACTGAACATCTGTCGAGCCGTTAGTAGCAATCAGAATCTTTGAGGCGTTGGTAGGATCAGCAGCGTTAGTTGCCTGCCATGATGCAGCCGTGCTCGTACCGTTTGGCAGCGCATAAATGCCGGTTGATCCGTTGGTCGTGCCTGTTATAAACGCAGTTCTGCTGGCTACCGTTGCATTGCTAAAATCACCTTGGAAGCGAGCTGTTACACCTGCGTTACCAAGGGTTAAAGTAGTGCCGTCAAACGTATGATTGGCGCTAGATTGTAAGGCGCTTGTGCCGTTGCCGTAAGGAATGTAGTTCGCTGTTAGCGAAGTCAATCCCGTACCACCGTTGGAGACGTTAAGCGTTCCTGCAAGCGTCACTGCGCCTGTCGCTCCTGTGCTTGGCGTAAAACCTGTTGTGCCTGCTGAGAATGATGTCACGCCACCTGTAGAAGCCGCCCAAGTTGGTACGCCACCAGCCAGCGTCAACACATAACCGTTTGTACCCGCCGCTAAGAACGTCGTCGCACCTGAACCTGTTTGGTATGGCAACGAACCGTTTGCACCACCTGCGAGGTTAGTAGAGGTTGTTGCGTTTGTCGCATTCGTAACTGCGGTTGATCCAATTGCGCTGACGATCTGAGCTGCAGTCGCTGCGGTAAATGCCGATGTGCCGTTACCGTAGGCAAGCCCAGTCAGCGTGGCAACGCCTGTACCGCCTTGGGATACAGTAAACGTGCCGCTTGTCACTTGTGAAGCAGCAATCGCAATTGATGTGTTGCCAGCCAGCGTTATCTGACCCTGTGCATTAACTGTGAACGTACCAACCGATGAAGCAGAGCCGTATGATCCTGCGGTGACAGCAGTATTAGTAATGCTGAACTGGCTACCAGTAAGTGTCAGTCCTGTGCCTGCGGTGTAAGTACCAGCACCAGAGAACTGAACCCAAGTAACCGCAGTAACGCCAAGCGTACCACCCGGATCAACCGTACAGACCCAACCCGTGTCAGCTTGTGTCGTTCCTTTCTCAACAAACACAAATGCAGATACCAATTGATTCCAAGTATTGGCATCAGATGATCGTGACCAAGCGCCCGACGATGAAACGTAAATACCGTTTTGCGACGAGGTGGCTTGGTTCTTAACCAACACACGACTTGCAGAGGTCGTAATTCCGTCAATGGTTTGTTCGCCAGACAGCGTGATGCTAGTGGTCGTTGCGCATAAAACTGGTGCTTTGACAGACAAACCCTGCGCTATAGAATCAACATAGGACTTGTTGACGATATCATTTGAGTTAACGGGCGTCGTGGTGATCGAGCCAGTTGTCAGCGTAACGGCATCAATCGTAGTGTTTGAGGCTAAAGTCAGTTGACCTTGAGCATTGACGGTAAAGGTAGGAACTTGATATGAAGATCCATATGACGCAGCCGTCACCGAAGTATTAGCGATTGAAATCGTACCGGTCGAGGTGATCGGACCACCCGTCAATCCCGTTCCTGTGCCTACCGAGGTCACGCCAGAACCAGAAACAATCGCACCCCATGCGCCGTTTGCATAACCCTCAAACGTCTGCGTGGTGGTGTTGTAACGCAAGTCACCGTTTACAGGTGATGCTGGACGTGATGCAGTCGTTCCTGAAGGTATCTGAATCGCACCAGCGCCGGGGATTATTGGATTCGACGCCAAACTAACCGTCGAAATTCCACCCACAGTAGATACGTTGATCTGGCTAGTCGTGCCGCTAACAGAAGTCAGCGTACCATCACCGATACCGAACGTCTGCCATGATCCTGCGTAGTAGCCCTCAAATCGACCCAAATCGCTGTTATAGCGAATCTCTCCAGTCGTTGATCCACGCTGAGCGGTTGTACCAACAGGAAGTGTCACGCCAGCCGTGCCGGGGATCACTGGGTTACTTGCAAGACTAATTGTAGGTGTGGATGATCCATCACCGCCTGTCACGCCGATTTGATTTGATGTACCAGTAATAATTACTGGGCTAATTGTGGATGACGATCCAAGCGCCAATAATCCTGTGCCGGTAGCGTTAGCTAATGCCAGCGCTAAACCAGTCAACTGGAATGTTGGATTACCTGATACGCCACTACCGTTGGTAACCGAAATGCCATTACCGCTTGTGGCGAGCGATCTAGCTGTGATCGTATTGGCTGCAGACTTGACGATAACGCCTGTGCCTGCTGATTCTAGCGATCCAGAGGTGCCATTAAGCGCAATCGTGTAAGCACCCTGAGCACCACCGTCAGTAATGCCGATACCGTTAATAGCCGAAAAATACCGACTGTTAGGCAATAAAGGTTGCTGACCGACAGTTAAAAACGTCTCAGTGAGTGATGGACTTTGAGTGATTGCCGAAACAGTCGTCTGAACCGTCACTCCGTTCTGAACGACAGGGACAAGTTCGCTACCAGTGATGGGGCTTTGTGCGGTCGGTAATTGGCTGATCCGTACGTTTGACATACCTTACCTATGGCGAAAGATTATTGAGGTTGCCATCATTTGGAGTATCGCCCTGCTCTGGCGCAATTCCAAACTCGCCTTCTGTCGTATGCTGCGGTGTCTGATTAGGATCAAGCGCAACATTCGGATCGGTCGTGAGTGCATCATCGTACACAGCAATATCCAAATCTGGTCTCGGAAACCGAATTGTGATTTTTTCAGGGGATCTTGCAGGCAGTCTGTATGGATCCCATTCATCAGAGCAGGAAACAGAGCATACCTTTATCGCAGGTATATTCCCGTCTGGACGCATATCACTATACGGACGCTTCATTTTGCAGCGGTCACACACGAACACGCTTAGAGTACTATTACCTATTGTATCTAAGAATCTAGGCATTTTCAGCCTCTTTTTTCTTTTTAGACCAATATTCAATCAACGCACGCCGCACTTTCTCAACGTGTTCTTTTGATTTGGGTTTGCCAGTAACAGCTTTTTTCATTTTTTCAATATGCTCAGCCGTTAACTTTTTACCCGTAAGCTTTTTAGATGTGTTTTCACCTATTTTTTTACGAGTTTCTAAAGATATAATTTTATTTTTATTGGCAATACTAATTGCTAATTTATGTTCTTCAGAACGAATTGACCCTAATGCGTATTTATTGCCAGAATGGCGCATACTCATTAGTTGTTTTGTTTTTTCAGATACTTTACGATTAACATTAGCTTGACTTATTTTTTTTCTTGCTTCTTCTGAATGCGGCACACCTAAACGAGGCGGAACATCATTGATGATCATTTTGCCAGCGGCACGGTTATAGCAAGTATTTTTGTCTTTGAGCAATTGTTTAATAATCGCAACTTCTAATGTAGCGCAATCATTTAATGTGCCTTTGGCAATGATCTGACGAGTAAAATCCTCTGGTCTTTTATTGTGTTCAACCATCATAGACTTAGAAGAACAGACATACCCATCTTCGACGTTTCCTTTGTGAACGCCGACATAAATCTTAGCAGTTTTGTGGTCTGACCACGAATAAACAAAGGCTTCCATGATGGTCTTATTTTACCCCATCACCTAGTGTAATAGCTAATATTTGGCGCAATTAGTATCGGCGATTTGTCACGGTTTTCATTTTGCGCCATGACTAAATGTTTTTCGTACTGTTGTTCGCAATAAGTTATGCGTGATGGATCGACAGCAGGTAGCTCACACGCCATCTGGTGTGACAATCCCCACTGGATCGCAAGGTACATATACTGAGGAATCTCAATCGAGCCACTCAAGTCACCCACGTCCTGAATATAGCGGCTTAACCACAGCTCAAGCTGCGGCCCGATGCTGTTTGGTACAGGCCACACTTCCATATTTGGCTGTGGAATCGTGCGATTGAACCAATATTGCAGCGGACGCAGCGCAGTAAACGATCTATTTGGCAGATTTGAGTAATCATCACGGTTCATGCGTGCCATTGGTATGGCGACAGGCAATGTTCCGAACACAACCTGATAAAAACCCATGTCTACACCAGAAATCTGCTGAATTCTCCAGAATCCAGCGGTCGCAGATGGGTCTAAGTCGTAATAAATCCACGTTCCGGCAGTCCAATTGACCGCTCCGGGCGCTTCAACAGTCACCCAAGTGATATTGTCATAGGAATATTGCAATTCTACGGTTACAGATCCAGTTACAGCAGGCAAAATACCGATTGTGCTGATGTAAACAGGGCTACCTGAACCCGGTGCAATACCAATTGAGCCAGTATTGTTGGTCAATTGGCAGATTAAATTGCCCACGCCATTAAAAGCGTTGAGCGTAACACCAGAAGTGCTGTATGCGTTCGTATTGACGTTGGTCAAAGTACGATAGTTGGCGTTCAAAACGTCAACCGTACCTACTGGTAAGTAGTATTCAAACTGATCTGGGATCAAGCCTAGGACAACCTTGTTGATCGCCCAGTAGTTGACACCCCAGTTAGCTAGACTTGAGAGCAAATAGTACAGGCTATCTTTAGCTGCAGAGACTTGCTCAACCGTCAACTCTTCCGCAAGCTTACCCGCACGCCTAGCTCCATGATCTATGAGTTGTTGGACGGTAATTACAGTCGTACTAACGGTTCCTGATGTACTCATGCTTTATCCTATTACCAATTTGGGCATTTCCAACGCTTCATTGATGCTCTTGCACGACTACCCTTTTCACTTTTTTCTGCAATAGGACTCATTCTGGCACAAAATGAATTCTTACGACTGCCGCCTTGTGGTTGCGGCGCTTTCAGGTGGCTTCCTGTCTCACGATTATACTTGGCACGACCCTTTTCTGTAAGTCCTGCGCCTTGCTTTGTGGGCAACTTTTCGCCACGACCAACAGCCAGAGATACGCCACCCTTTTTCATCTTCGCTGTCTTTGCAGATTCCTTAAAAGCTTCCGCAGTCGGAGCGCCTTTGCTACCTACTTTGCGCATATGCTCACCAGATCCATGAGCAATACGCTCTTGCTTGGCGTGGATGTTGGCGTATAACCCACCAGATTTGAATTTCTTGCCAACGTCAGCCGCAGCAAACTCTTTGCCGACCTTCTGAGGGATGCCCACTTTCTTGGCAAACGCCTTGGAGTGCGCAACCCCCATCATCAGACGATGCTGAGAAGGGGATTTGCTAGGCATGATTAAGTACCTACGCCGGTGACGTTGTTGTTGTTTTGAATCAACTTACCAGTAATGATAATACCAGCGGCAATAGTCCCAGTGCTTGTCACTAACTGCCATTGAATATCAGTTTTTTCTGAGTAAGCAAACGGGTCAGAAGCTCGTGAGGCGGTATATATTGACACGAACGGCTGTTGCAATACGGTTAACTTAACCCCAGTTACGTTATTGATAGCTTGCACTTTATAAGTAATAATCGTGCTACCTGTGTAACTGTTTGAGCTATTAACCTCAGCCAGATCAAGATAAAAAGTATATCCAGCAGGAACAGTATAAATAGTGCTTTGTGATTTGCCGATACCGATGTTGATTTGAGCTACCACATTAGACGATTGCTTCAGGGTAATCGTTCCGACGTTAGTGTTTTGTCCCGTTCCGGGCGATACCATCAACAAGCTATTAACACGAAAATATGAATTAACGGTAGTGACACCAGTAATGCCATTTAATGCCAAGGTTTCAGAAATTGGATTAAAGTTTGAATCCAATCCGCTAATTAAAATTTTTGCAGAAGTATCATCAGATGCTGAAGTACTTACCATCGTCAAAGTTGACGCTGACGTAATATAAGTGTAAGTCGTTGCATTTTCCCAAATAGGGATTGGAGTCGTTGTAACAGAAGATTGATAGCCGAACAGACTTACAACGCTATGACCCATGATCTGACCACGAGCCACTTGAAGGTCAAAAGGCTCATACGCTCCGCCACGGGTTACCGACGCAACAATGTTATTGCTCATAATCTATCCTTAAAGGTGGAGGCGACCTAAGCCGCCCCCGTTCCTATTAGTAGTTGCACTTACCACCACGTTTCATTGGCTCAGTATGCGTGTGACCATGCGAATGTTTTGCTGAATGATCTTTCATGCTTACGTGACCGCCGTGCTTGTAGCCAGCAGGTGATTGTTTAATCTCACCAGTGCCGAGCTTCTTGGTAGGCATTTTTGGACCACCATGCATTTCGGTGTTTTCGTAAGGCTTAACCGAGCCACCTTTAGCATAGTGAGCCTTACCACCTTTCTTGTAGCCAACGCCTTCAAGCGCACCAGTCTTTGAGGAGATTGACTTGCGCATTTTGGCACCAACTACCTTGGTATTGGCTTCAGATGCAACGGTGTCTTTCTGAATCTTACCGCCCATAGCTTTGTGCATTGCTTTGCCGCCTTTCTTGTAGCCCGGACCTTCTATGCCGCCAGTCTTGCCTTTGCTATGAGCGCCGTAAGCCTCAACGCCACCCAACAAACCGCCGGGTACGTCAACCTTACCGCCCATCTTAAGACCATGATGAGCCTTACCAGCTTTCATGCTCTCATGACGGTTGAGGCGCTCGTCTACACGATGCAACTCTTCACGCTCATTGCGGATTTCTTTCTCAAGCTTACCGCCGCTTTTACGCATGACGGGCATACCTGAGGCAGGACGACCCATTGCACGAGGTGCCATCATAGTTGCGCCACGAGGACGAACAGCAGCCATTTGAGCGGCTTGTTCAGGAGCGGCTGCACCAGTAATACGACCCATAGGCAATCCACCGCCCAAAGCCATTTTCTTGCGTGCATGACCACCACGCTTCATGCCACTGCCGACTTCATCAACTGAAGGCTCAGTGGTGTCCATTTTGGACATTCTGCTAAATGAAGTTGCCATTTCTT
>Ga0316221_1001628_pt1 | contig 22863 bp, 26 predicted proteins | sample TBH18007metaG_FD_206003 | JGI IMG/M metagenome (GOLD analysis project Ga0316221, IMG submission 206003) | Freshwater microbial communities from Trout Bog Lake, Wisconsin, USA - TBH18007 | ecosystem: Environmental > Aquatic > Freshwater > Lake > Hypolimnion/Profundal zone | place: USA: Wisconsin... | reverse complement strand
AAAATCCAAGGCTACAACAGATCCTGAAAAGGCTCGCTTTATCAACTTTGATTACGCAGTCAACGGACAAAAAGTTGGAAGCATCACATTGAGTTTGATTGATGAAAATAGTCTTAAGATTTATTATGGTAAAGATATTGTCGATAATCTTAAAGAATTAGACGCATCGACAGGAGAAGACTCCGAGCATGGATCGGCTGAAGAACAGTGGTATAATTTTTTACGTGGTGTGCGCAAATTTGCTAAACGCAATCTATTGAGTTTTGATGCTCGCGATATTGCTAAAAAGAATTTGCAAGTCAAAGATGTTAAACAACAGGCAAAAGCAGATGCAACATTAAGCACCGATGATATTTCAGTTACAGAAAGTCGTATGCATGGCACTAGTCGTAGCAGTTATCAAGAATGTGGCCCGGTTAGAATTATTGTAAGACATAGCGACAATGTTGATGAAGAAAAACGCGGAGCCAGAACACGTAATGTTGAATCAGTATTTGTTGAAACGCATCTAGGCGAACGCAGATTATTACCATTTAAAAATTTACACGGTGCTAGAGCAATGGCACAACATATGAGCCAAGGTGGTGATGTTCATGACGATCTTGGTGAAGGTATCACACACATGGTAACCGAAATGGAAGCTATGAAACATTTTGTTCGCGGAGCAAAGCGTAGACAATTTGAAGATGCAGATACAATAGAAATGGCACAGTCTGCAATCAATCGCTATAATCAACTAAAACACAAACTACGCCACATCGGCGGGCGTCGTGGTTACGGTGACTATAAATTAGAATGCTATAGCCCACAGGCACATGATGACGAAGAAATAAATTTACAAGAGTTGCGTGACCGTTTTGCCAAGAAGATTTATAATGATAAATTTGATGAAGCATTGCCCTACGTATATAGAGCTTATATGAACGATAAAAAACAACAAGAAACACCGATGGCCGAAGAATTTGAATCTTGGGCAAATGAAGTAACCGAAGGCACTTGGCAACTTCCCGATCAAGATGAAGATATACAAGAATTAGATAAAATCATGCAACACCCATTACCAGTTGGTGATGATGCTGAAAATGCCACCGGAGTATTGTATAATATTATTGGGGACGATGAATTGTTCGACAAACTGGGTATGTTGGCTGATGCCGAAAATGGTGATGCAGATGCCCGTGGTGTAGTTATTGATTGGTTAAGAGATCATAGTTACACTGAACTAGCAGACAGATATGACCAATTGTATACTCAAAGTAATGCACCATTACAAGCACAGGCACAACAAAACCAACAAGATGCTGCAGAAATAGCCGCACAGGCCACAGGCCAAGGGCAATATGGTGGTCCTGGAACTGCTAACCCTAGTCCTCAAGTAAATCCAGCAAACGAGAGCACAGACCCGTTAGCGTTTATGCGTAAATTGGCTGGATTACATAAATAAATATATTAAAGGAATTAAAAATGGACCCAAGATTTTTTAGAAAGTATGCAGATCTAGTAGAATCTGCAGAAAAAGATTTACCTGTTCAACAATTAAACGAAGGCATGCTTGATAGTTTAGTTAACTGGGCAAAAAACAAAATACAAGGATTAGCCGACAAAGCGTCCCCCGAAGAAAAACAAGCCATTGTTCAAATGGTAACTCAGGCCAGCGGTGGACAAAAACCAACATTGAATTTATCTACAATTAAAAATGTAGCGGCACAACTAAAACCAGTTGCAGCCGGAATTAAACAAAAAGCTGACCAAGTTAAACAACAAGGACAAGGACAAGCTCAACCGGGACAGGCTCCAGCCACCAATGAAGGTTGGAAAGATACATTTGCTAAATGGGGCGGACAAGCAGCACTAGCAGGTGGTGCAGCTGCTGGATATGCTGCAGATAAAGTAAGCGACATAGCAACGGCAACAGGCAATGCCGCTGCCGCTGATGTATCTGCTAGATTTGCAGATGGCCAATTGATGAACATTATGCAATGGGAAGTAGCCAAAATGACAGCATCAAATCAAGCCAGTTTTAATTTGGATTTGGCTACATACGCATTGGCTGCTCTGTGTGTATGTCTTGTAATCTATTCATGGTTGCATGGACAAGGTGACTTTCCTGGAGTTAGTTGGAAAGGCAAATAAACTGATCCAAATCATTTTATCCAAAGGCACAAAAATTTGTGCCTTTTCTCTTGTTTAATCATAAATAATATTGTATACTGCGGGAGTGCTGTATACATTTAGGCACATTATTAAGGCATTTATTAAGGAGAATTATTATGGCCATGACACTAGCAGAAATTAGAGCAAAACTACAAGCCAACGAGAACCGCGGATCAAGTGGTAAATCACAAGGCGACAACGCAATCTACGCACACTGGAACATTCCAGAAAACACAACAGCTCGCGTAAGATTCCTTCCCGACGCAAACACAAAAAATTCCTTCTTTTGGGTAGAACGTGCAATGATTCGTTTACCATTTGCAGGTATTAAAGGTCAAGCAGACAGCAAACCAGTTACAGTACAAGTTCCCTGTATGGAAATGTACGGTGGCGCATGTCCAATCCTAGCTGAGGTACGTCCTTGGTTTAAGGATGCTAACTTGGAAGAAATGGGTCGTAAGTATTGGAAGAAACGTAGTTATTTGTTCCAAGGCTTTGTTCGTGAGAATCCAGTTAGTGATGACAAGAGCCCCGAGAACCCAATTCGTAGATTTATCATTAGCCCACAGATCTTTAACTTGATCAAGAACGCATTGATGGATCCAGACATGGAAAATTTACCCACAGACTATGCCGCTGGACTTGACTTTAATATTAAAAAGACAAGCAAAGGTGGATATGCTGACTACAACACATCCACATGGGCACGTAAAGAAACTGCTCTTAATGCTGATGAAGCAGAAGCGATTGAGAAGTTTGGTTTGTATGACCTAAATGACTTCTTACCAAAACAACCCACAGACGTTGAATTGAAAGTGATCAAAGAAATGTTTGAGGCAAGTGTAGACGGGCAACCTTACGATCCAGATCGTTGGGCAAACTACTACAAGCCCAGTGGTTTTAAAGGTGGTGAAGGTGTTGATGCAGATGCATTACCCGAAGCTAAACCAGTTGCACAGGCTAAACCTACACTGGCAGTAGTAGCACCTGCCCCAGTAGCAGATGTTGAAGATGATGTTCCAGAAGTAAGTGAGCCAGTAGTGGCACCAGTTGCACCAAAAGCTTCAAGCCAAAAAGCTGAAGACATTTTGGCAATGATTAGAAACCGTAAATCTACAACTTAAATTGTAGATGCTTGTGTCAGCAGGGGTAACGGTCCCCTGCTTTTATACCATCATGCTATCATATTTAGATCCAACATTATTTCCAGATCAATATAAGATATATGAATTGACTCCAAGTCAGTTTGTATATCCTATATATAAAAATGCCAGCAGTACGATTGCACAAATTGCGTTGGCGGAGGTGCCCTATTATAAGCACAATCAAATAAAAACAATCCAAATATATCTACGAGATCCTTTTGATAGGTATGTAAGCGGGGTGCAAACTTATTTGAATCATAACCCAGAATTTGATCGTGAGACTGCGTTAAAGTTTATAGAACGATTTTTATTTTTAAATAGTCATTTTAGTCTACAGTTTCATTGGGTGGTAAATTTAGCAAGGCACAGTGATGCTTGGTTGCAATTTAAGCACATTGATGAATTAAAAGACACAACAACCCAGATGTGGAATACATTGACTAGAGATCAATCACTAATAGATCGTTTCCAATACAATCATAAATTAAACTACTATTTAATGTTAGACAAAGTTTTATATGAAGATTTTATGGGGCAAACCGCAAGTTTTCATCAGATATGTGCGCACGTGCAACACAAATATCCAGCACTATATAAAGAAGTAATTCAAAGAAGTAAAGACTTATGTGGTGTCCTAGACTAGAACATTTTGTTAGATTCAATCCTGACGGCACGGTTAGTCGTTGTGGTCATATGGTTAGTGCGCCCAAATTCCAAAGCCTTCACGAAATGGACCATAGCCTTTGGAGACAAAATGTAGAAGCAGAGATGATGAATGGCATTTGGCCCCGAGAATGTGTAAGATGTCAAGAGACTGAAACAGAATCTGGTACAAGTATCCGAACACATGCCTGGGAGTTTCACAAAGAACAAACTCGTAAAGATTATTTGATTGTGGGCGGAGTCTTAGACAATACTTGCAATAGTGCTTGTATGACTTGTAGTGAGCAACTCAGTACAAAGATAGGTAGTTTAAAAAGCCGCCAATTTCCTATAGTAGATAACTCTGATAAGTTTTGGAGTTTACCTTTAGATAGGATAGAGCATTTAGATATAAATGGTGGTGAACCTAGCTACAGTAAAAAATATAAACACATACTATCTAACTTACCACCAAATGTAAAAAGTGTAAGACTTAATACAAACTGTAGTACAGTATTACAAGAACTTTTACCTATTATATATCGAGGAATAAAAGTCACAGTGACAGTGAGTTTTGATGGTATAGGTGAAGTACATGACTTTGTGCGTTGGCCCATCAAATGGGCGGAGTTTTACGAAAATTTAATGATATATAAAAGTATGCCCATAAGACTAAATTTATGGACCACAGTTAGTGTACTAAACCAACATCAATTACCTGAGATAATTGCATTCGCTAAACAACACAACATTGATCATGAATACGCATATCTAAAGCGTCCCGAAGTTTTGAGCGTGGATAATAAAGATCAAGCATCAATTGACCGATATATACAAGAACAAAAACAATTGAGAAATATATGAAATATTTTGTAGAGTTAGAGTGTAATGAGATTGATAAAATATCTAGCAATATATATGATTTTATAAAACAAGATTTAGATTCAAACAATTTTAAATACGGGTGGAATTTTGTTGACTGTAAAAAACTATTGGCCACAAATACAGAATTAAAATATTTTTTTAAACAACATAAATTAATACCTAGGCATGCTGCTATTACCTTAGTAGAAAATAACTCGCACTTGACTAGACATATAGATGAATTACCTGTAGTCGCAAAAATTAATTTTCCAGTAATCAATACAAGTGGATGGGCCAATCGATGGTATGTTGATGGTGTATTAGTTGCAGAATTACTGGACATGAAGTTGCCAATAGCGTTCAATAGTCAAATTGAGCATAGTGTAGAAATAATAGACGCACATCATCTACCGCGCATAATAGCAAGTTTTACATTCCATAACGAACCGATAGAATTATTAAAATGAAAATAGCAATTACAGGACACAGTGCCGGAATAGGTCAAGCATTGGCAACAATATATCAATCTCAGGGTCATGAGATTGTGGGTCTAAGTAGACGCAATGGCTACAACATTCGAATAATTCCCAAATTGGCAGGTGTGATAGAGCCCTGTGACCTGTTTATCAACAATGCACAAGTGGGGTTTGCACAAACAGAATTGCTTTTTGACGTAGCTAAACGGTGGCAAAATACCGGCAAACATATTATTAACATCAGTACAATGATGACACAACAACCTGTGCCCACAATACCGGGGTTGGGTATGGTAGAATATCGTACACAAAAGATTGCGTTGGAAGAAGCAGTAAAACAACTGAGACATCAGAGATTGGGGATTAAACTCACAATAGTTCGTCCTGGGAAAATCAATACCCAGGGTGATGGTGGTACCGATCCTGCAATATGGGCGCAGGAACTAGTTGATATATTAAATAAAAATTTACCTATACCGGATATATCATTATTATGACCCCAAAAGATATGCTGACTAACTCCAATTTTTGCCCTGTGCCCTGGACTGGATTAATGTATAATTTTGATGGCATTGTTAAAAATTGTATAAGAAGTGCTGACACTATGCCAATTGGTGATATAAAAATTGACAACATTGGGGATATATTGCTAGGCGATGAAAATCAATCAAGACAATCTAAGATTATTAACAAGTTGCCAGTGCCTAGTTGCCACACCTGCAAAGATTTAGAAAACAATAAAAAGGGTTTTGACATCATCAGCGATCGTGTTTTTTACATAAGAGAATTAAAGGATATCCCGGTAAAAACATACGAAGATGGAAATTTTGATTTATACACGACGGATATTCGTTGGACTAATTTATGCAATCAAGCATGTGTTTATTGTAGCCCAAAATTTAGCAGCCGATGGGCAAGTGAATTGAATACTACACAGGTATTACCAACTGACCAACAACGAGCTGATTTTAAAGAATACATATTTAACCATGCAAAGAAGTTAAAACACGTTTACTTAGCTGGGGGTGAACCATTGCTGATGAAAGAAAATTTAGAGCTATTGGATTTACTTGACCCCAACGTCAATTTGAGAATAAACACCAATCTAAGTAAAATAGATACTAAAATTTTTGATCTAGTATGCAAGTTTAAAAACGTACACTGGACAGTCAGTGTAGAGACAATTGAAGAAGAATACGAATATGTTCGTTATGGCGGCTCTTGGCAGGACTTTTTGAACAATTTGCATACTATAAAGGGACTTGATCACAAAATATCCTTCAATATGCTATATTTTTTATTAAACTATCAAAGTATGTTTACCTGCGTGGAATATCTTAAAGGGCTAGGGTTTCATAATAATAGCTTTATAATTGGGGCATTGCTGACTCCGGATTACCTAAATATTAGACATTTGCCAAAAAATCAGTTACAATCAATTAAAGAAAAACTGATTAATCTTATAAAACAAAAACCTGGATTTCTATTAGAAGATAGTTATAAAAATCTTTTGAGTTATGTAACAATGCCCTATGAAGCAAACTTACCAAACTCATTTAGACAGTTAGCTCTATTAGATCAAAGGCGTGGATTAGACAGCAGTAAAATTTTTACACAATTATATAAACTTAAGGAAAGCAATTATGGGCAAACCATTTGACGTAAGCAAATTTAGAAAATCAATTACAAAAAGCATTGACGGTATCAGTGTAGGCTTTAATGATCCTACTGATTGGATCAGCACAAACAACTATGCACTAAATTATTTGATTAGTGGGGACTTTTATAAAGGAGTACCATTAGGCAAAGTTACTGTGTTTGCCGGAGAATCTGGTGCTGGTAAAAGTTTTATCTGCTCAGGTAATTTAGTATCCAATGCTCAAAAAGCAGGGGTATATGTTATCCTTATTGATACAGAGAATGCCTTAGATGAAAAATGGTTGCATGATTTAAATGTAGACACCAGTGAAGACAAACTATTAAAACTAAACATGGCAATGATCGACGACGTTGCTAAAATGATCAGTGAATTTGTTAAAGAATATAAATTGATACCTGAAGGAGAGCGCCCAAAAGTTTTATTTGTGGTTGATAGTTTAGGTATGCTATTAACACCCACAGACGTTAATCAGTTTGAAGCTGGTGACATGAAGGGTGACATGGGTCGTAAGCCAAAAGCACTAGCGTCATTGGTACGTAATTGTGTTAATATGTTTGGTAACTTAAACATTGGATTAGTAACAACTGCACACACATACGCAAGCCAAGATATGTTTGATCCAGATGACAAGATCTCTGGTGGACAAGGCTTTATCTATGCAAGTAGTATTGTAGTTGCTATGCGTAAACTAAAACTCAAAGAAGATGAAGATGGCAATAAGGTTTCAGAAGTAAATGGTATTAGGGCTGCTTGTAAGATTATGAAAACACGTTATGCCAAACCCTTTGAATCAGTGCAAGTCAAGATCCCTTATGAAACAGGTATGAATCCTTATAGTGGTTTAGTTGACATGATTGAGGGTAAAGGTTTATTATCTAAAGAAGGTAATAGCCTTAAATATACACTAGCAGACGGCACTATTATTAAAAAGTTCCGTAAAGCATGGGAACGTAACGAAGACGAATGTCTTGACAAAGTTATGAAAGACTATACAGAAAATCCACACCATGTAACCGCAGTAACACAACCAGCAGAGGTGACCGAAGAATGAGCATAGATATAGAAGTACTTGGTGAAGCGTACACAATTTTAAAACAATACATTCCAGTTAAGGATCGTCAAGAAGCCGCAGATAATTTAATGAGCGTTATGGTAGACATGTTAAACGATGTTGATCTTGCTCATTTTAGTGGAACAGACGGTATACTCACAAAAGCCTTTAAAGAATATGTCAATGATGACGACAATGAATCAATCGAGGACGAAAACGAGTACTAGATGGCAAACAAATATTTCCCAATCGAGACTAACACAGCTTGTAGATTAAAATGGGCATGGAGTACAGTATATCTAACTACCGGCAAAACTGCTAGTTGTCATCGGTCAAGCATTGGTACTCTCAATAAGGAAAATTTTTTTAATTTTCATAATTTACCTGAAAAAATAAAAGCAAGGCAAGAGATGTTAGAAGGTAACTGGCCTGGTGCTGGGTGTGAGTATTGTAAAAATATCGAAGACTCGGGTGGGTACAGTGATCGAAACTTTCAAAATACTATCCCTTTTGTTTACCCTCAGGAATTAAATACTAATCCTAAATTAACTAATATCAATCCAGTTATACTTGAAGTATTTTTTAATAATACTTGTAATTTGAGTTGTTTGTACTGCAACGAATCTTTTAGTTCAAGCATACAAAAAGAAAATAAAAAGTTTGGATCCGTATTGTTGGATAATAGTAATAGTACATTAACAAAAAATAATTACAATGAGTTGGCACCATTGATGTGGGAATGGCTAGACAAAAATTTTGAGAAATTACATAGATTGCATATTTTGGGCGGAGAGCCATTTATCCAGGCTGATTTTGAACGATTAATTGAATTTATAAACACTCATCCTAATCCAAAATTAGAATTAAGCGTTATTACAAATCTAATTGTTAAACCGGCCAATTTGCGTAAGAGTATAAACTCACTAGAACAATTATATAAAGATCATAAAATAAAAAGATTAGATATACTTTGTAGCGTTGATAGTTGGGGTCCTGAACAAGAGTACGTTAGATATGGATTTGATTGTGATATATTTGATAGTAACTTTAATTATCTGCTACAATTTGATTTTCTAAGATTAAGTATACTGTCAACTGTAAATAGTCTAAGTATAACAAGTATGCCATTGTTGGCAGAAAAGTTTGTTGAATGGAATAAAACAAAACCAATATCTTGGTATATGCATTTAACACTACCAATTGATCAGCACCTACTAAGTGCAAGTGCATTTGAATATTCGTTATGGGAGCCTTACTTAGAAAAAGTAAAAGAATACTTAATCGGTGATTCGTTTGATATTGAGAATACACGCCAGACTCTCAATGGTATCTGTAAAACTTTGTCTAATAATACCACTATCAACAAACACGAGTTGCAAGTAAAATTGGTTGCATATTTAGATGCTATTGATTCAAGAAGAAATTTAAATTGGCAAAAGACTTTTCCATGGTTAAGCGAGGTATTAAAGAATGTTTTACAATAAAATTGTAGCTGACCTTGGGCAAATTCCTTCTTTTATAAGTTACTATGAAGCCGAATTAATCTCAGCTAAAGGCGAAATAAAGATACAGGGAAATATAGAACGTGCTTTGAGCAATCTTCCGGGATTGACTGAGCACAGATTCAATCAACTACAAGAGATTGAGGCAGTATTAAATTATTTAAATATACAATTACGCAAAATAAGACAAACATATTATAAAAAATATTTGGAAGCCTATGCAAGGGCGCTGACTAGCAGAGATGCTGAGAAGTACGCAGAGGCCGAAGATGAAGTTATTGACATGGAAACAATTATCAATGAGGTGGCATTGTTGCGTAACAAATGGTTGGGAGTTATGAAGGGTATAGAGAGCAAAAACTTTATGTTGGGACATGTGGTTCGGTTAAGAACTGCAGGAATGGAGGATGTGGTAGTATAATGGACTGGCATCAACGTGCAGATGAGTTATTATCAGAGTACAATGCCTGTTGCCGTGCACGCCCGTACCATAATGCATTAGACGTTGAGATAGCAAAAGAAAGTTGTGCCATATGGGCAAGCCATTTAGCAACACAACGTGCCTGGGGTGAACCAAACGATATAGCCAAAGCCTGCCACCAACTTGAACCCCGCCTTAAAAAATTTAAACAAACAGTGGTATTGGATATATTAACAGATGGATCAATTTAAAAATGTAATAGATAGTCATAATCATAGTAAACAGATATTAACATTGTTGTATGAATATGACAGTTTCATGGATAGTATTCGTACTGTTGCTGATATGGGGTGCGGTAGTGGAATGGATATAAAATGGTGGGCCGAATTAACAACTAGAGATGATCCACCAGAACCGCACGAATATAAATGTTTTGCTGTAGATACCAATATCAAACAAATTGAGCCAGAAATATTAGAAACGCCCAATATTACCCCGATACAGGCAAATTTTGAAGATGGTCGAGTAATACCGGTAAACATTGATTTGATGTGGAGTCATAACAGTTTCCAGTATGCACTTAATCCTCTCAACACCCTTAAAAACTGGAATCAGATGATGAATACAAACGGTATGCTGGTTTTAAGCCTGCCCCAACACCAAACATATCAATACAACAGAATACATACTCGCAGTATTAGTGGATGCTATTATCACTACAATGTCTGTAATTTGATGTATATGTTAGCAGTTAATGGATTTGATTGCAGGGATTGTTACGTGTGGATGGATACCAACAACGCCTGGATGCATTTCGCAGTTTACAAAAGTGCAGATCCCTTAGAGCCCGCAAGTACAAGTTGGTTTGATCTAGCAGATCTAAATCTAATAAACGATAGTGCAATAACTAGTTTAAACAATTATGGTTATGTGCGTCAAGAAGATTTGATGTTTACTTGGTTAGACAAGGATTGGCGTTTCGCTAAAAACTAATAAATACTAAACTATGACTACTATTCGCGAACTATTAACCAAACTAGAACAAATTAACGAAGCTTCTGTTTCGGACCTAAACAAATACCCTTACGGAACGGCATACCTATTCAGTGACGGAGTAAAGGGGCAACAACTTATTGCTGCTCTTAGTGTTCAAGGTATTAATACAGATGATCCGGTTACTATTGTTGATCCTTCAGAAGTTGATCCTAATGAGATAGAAGTTCAATTTGGTAGCGGAAAAACACAATGGGTATTTAAAGATATAAACGATCAATACTTTGTAGTCAATGGAACTCCGGACTCTTATTTTGTTCATTCAGGTAACTTAGCAAATCGAGGAGAACTTGCTGAAGGTATTCTGGGTGCCGCTATGTTTGCCAAGTTTACTAAACGTGAGAGTGCTGAAGGTATTGGCATGGTGTCAGCTGATGACATTGCTAAAGTATTAAACCAATTAAAGAATGTTGGTACAGATATGTATCAAGTTGATGTACAGGATAGTAACCATAAACACGCAGATCGTGTCACATATAAACTTGTATTAAAAACTAAACCCTATCAAGATTTAATGGATCTAGCTAAACGTGATTTATTAAAAAATGAATTTTCCAGTGCTGTCGCATATGTTAATAGCGAACGTGCAGAACGTTATAGCAAGTATTTTTATTTGAATGGTCGTGCAGACGATATTGCAATTATTTGCGATGGTGCAGCTAGTGAAAGCTCCAGTAAGATTGATGTGTGGGTTGCAATCAGAGATCCTAAAACTGGTAATATGAGACGTTTAAAACTTAATGCAAGTTTAAAAGCTGGTCCGGTAAAACAGTTTGGTCAAGTTGGTGGGAGCGAAAGTGCAAGTATGCTTAAGTTATGGAGTTACTTTGGTATTGATGTAACACCATGGTTAAAGGAATATGAGAAAGCTCAGGGCCAAGATCAATTTGACGCACTGAAAATGATGTATGAAAAAGTTGCTAAAAAATTGTCTGCTGGTCTTAAAAAATCAGGCCCTAAGGGGGAAGCAGAATTTGTTAGTCATGTAGCAAAGGCAGTTACATTCTTTGCAACACTAGATGATCCGGCAGTTGAACTAGTTCAATTTGACAAAGGTGGCTTTAAAATTTTACGCTTTAACAATCTAGTTGAAAAATTTAAATCAGTCGATATGACTGCTACTTATGTTGATACAAAGGCAAGACCTGAAATCAATATTCATGATGTAAATGATCCCAAAAATATATTAATTACAATACGTGCCAAAGTTGAAACTAAGAAAAATGGCGAGTTATATGTAAGAAATATTATTGAAAAAGGTAAACTCTTGGAAGAGTTAACCAAAGTTCAAACTACCGCTTGGGGCGACAAGCAAACTGCGGCAAAAATTACCAAGGCAGGAACTGCACACAGTATTGGCGCAGATGTTTTGGGTAAATCTAATAAATCCAAGTCAGTAGATTTGGGCAGAGCACGCAGATAATACTTGACATGTATCTACGGTATAGTATATAATACAGTACGCAACATATTTCAAGGAAAAGAAAATGGACATGGATCAAGCAAGCGTATTCCTAGCAGGGTCGATATTGACCGGGTTGGGATTTATCGTAATTGCCATAGCAGTATTGGTGATAAACAATTTGGCAGCAAAATATTGGAAACCTATTAAATGGATTCGATTTGAGGATATACCGCCTCCAAGATATTATGAAATGCCTGCAGAATCTGTAACGGCTAATACCACACCGGCTACAACAACTACACAACAATAAATTTTCTCTATTGGCCCCATAAAAATATATTTGGGGAAAACCTATTAAATCACTTGATTTAATTGTTAAATACTATTACAATAAGAACATTAGTGAAAACACTAATACAGTTTTCAAACAACATTTATAGGAGAAAATTATGAAAACAATCGGCGATAAATTAACTCACTTTGTAGTAACAGGTGTTAAGCCAGGACAACCAGAAGATGCTTTCTTTGATATTGATGAAACTAGCTTCGAAGGCAAGTGGAAAGTAATCGTGTTTTATCCAAAATCATTTACTTTTGTTTGCCCCACAGAAATTGTAGGATATGACAAATTGAATCAAGATTTTATTGATAGAGATGCTGTTCTTTTAACAGGATCCACAGATAATGAATTTTGTGCTGTAGCTTGGCAAAAAGCCCACGCAGATCTACAAAAAATCACACATACACAATTCGCCGATACACAACGAGGAGAATTAAGTTTAGTCGAACAACTAGGCGTATTTTACGCACCTGCTGGTGCTCCTTTAAGAGCTACATTTATTATCGATCCTGATAATGTTATCCAACATGTCACAGTTAATAATCTAAATGTTGGACGCAGTCCAGAAGAAACCTTGCGTATTTTAGATGCCTTACAAACGGGAGAACTTTGTGCCTGTTCAAGAACTGTAGGCGGAGAGACTTTATAATGACTGCCTGGGTAGATCAACTTAAAGAAGGTCTGCCTGAGTACGCCAAGGACACTAAGTTGAACTTGGACGCTGTTATTAAGCGTAGTACTCTAGCAGTTGAGGAAGCAGAAGGTTGTGCGCTGGCCGCCGCAATGAGCACAGGTAACGGGAAATTAGTTACCTTTATTCAAAGTTCTATGGAAAACTCACAAGAGCGAGATGCCGCACTCACTGCCGCATCTTTGATGTCGATGAACAACACTTGGTATCCATATGTAGAGATGGCAGAAGATGCTAACCTTAAAGGTCTTCCGGCTCAACTCAGAATGAACGCAATCACAACCCACGGTGGTACGACTAAAGAACGATTTGAGGCATATAGCCTTGCCGCAAGCATTGTTGGAAAATGCGAGTTCTGTGTCTCGGCCCATTATAATGGATTAAAAAAGATGGGGTATACTGTTGAGCAGTTACGAGATATAGGTAGAATAGCGGCTGTGGTTAATAGTTTAGCAAAGGTGCTGAATAGTTGATAAATATTTCTATGAGAGACCGATCTTATAGAAAAATATACAAACAGTACTACGGTGAAATCCCTGTTGATGCTGATGGACGATCTTTTGAAATCCATCACATTGATGGGGATCACTCTAATAACAATCCATTAAATCTCAAAGCAGTATCTATTCAAGAACATTACGACATACACTACAGTCAAGGAGACTGGTATGCTTGTTTATTGATTTCTGGAGCATTAAATATTTCCCCAAAAGAAAAATCAGAGTTATCAAGATTAGCGGCACTTGAAGCGGTAAAAAACGGAACTCATAATTTTTTAGGCGGTGAGATACAAAAGAAAACACAACAGCGTTTGGTAGAAGCAGGTGAGCATCATTGGCAAGACAGTGAAAAAGCATCACAACGAAATCTAAAACGAATAGCAGAAGGCACCCATACTTTTTTAGATAAAGATTGGGCTCGCGAAAAAGAGTTAGTAAAAGTTAAAAATGGTACACATCCGTTTTTGGGCGGGGAAGTATCCCGTAAGGCTAACCAAAAACGAGTAGCAGAAGGCAGTCATAACTTTTTGGGCGGAAAGTCTGTAAAGAATCAACTGGCGAACGGAACACACCCAAGTCAAATCAAAAAAATCTGCCCACATTGTGGCAAGACAGTTAGTTCTGGAATGTTCAATCGTTGGCACGGCGATAATTGTAAATCTAAAGAATAACTTCTGTGTTAAAGCTCATTATGAAACACTAAAGAAAGAGGGTTATACTGTAGAGCAACTACGTGACATCGGACGTATTGCATCAGTTATTAATTCAGCCGCTAAGGTGTTAAATACTTAATGGATTTTGAATACGATTTATCTGTTATGGGGCTAGGTAGTGTGATAGGGTTATACAGTCTAGTCCAATCAACAGATAAATCGTTTCAATTTAACGTAAGTCCAAATTGGCGAACACCAAATGATCTTAAAAGACTTTTTTCAATTCCTGATAACAAAATATTTGTTAATGTAGTCAATAGACCTATTAGTACTGATTTTTCCAATAGCTTATGCGATAATGCAAAAGTTTTTAGCCCTTATATTAAGGCAGGGACACCAAAGAAAAATAAACCCTGTATTGGTATAGCATTAGCCGGTGATACTGATTTTGCTCGGTTAGTTTACTTGAACAAATCTCAAAATATTGATTTAAACTTAATCCCGTCAAAATATTCTTATGGTAGACAAGATATCGATAAAATAATAGAATTATCAATTGATGCCGGGTATGATATTATAACTTTAAACAGTAGCAATACTAATTTAGATGAAAAATTTTATCTGATAAACAATCTTTGCGATTGTGTTATTGGTTTAGAGAGCGGGGTGGCTCATTTGGCTCATTGTTTGACCGTTCCTGTTATAATGTTTCCTTGGAAAGGAAATAATATTTTACCAATGATAATGCATCTAGACTCCAAGACTTATTTTTTAAAAGAAAATGAAATTAATGAATGGACTGTTGATACGTTAATTGACACCATCAGACAATTATACAACGGTAATGGAAACAACCACTTTCTAAAAAACCCCACAATTGATTTTGATTCCCTATTAGTTCCGCATGGCTTACGCGAATTTATACAGGCTAACATAAAAGAATTAAAATTAGGCGGTATAGTTAAACCCTAACCGCAACTACAGTAGTATTACTAGCAACGGCTACAAACCTATCCTGTCCAAATGTAATGGCAGTCCAGGGTTGTGTAGCCGGCATCGTTTCTGAATGCCAAGTTATGCCATCACTACTGACTGCAGCATTGGCACCATTATAAGCGACACTTATAAATGTACCATTACCATAAGCCACACTAGTCCATTGACTTGCCGAGGGTAAAGAAGTTGCAGTCCAATTAACACCATCGGTGCTATAGGCTGCAACATTGGAATTGGCAGCAACTGCTACGTATTTGTTACTACCATAGGTTAATCCGGTCCAGTTTTGATTTGCTGGCATATTGTACGTAGTAATCCAACTTGCCCCATGAGTACTTGTAGAACTTGCGTTACTGTTGCTGGTAACAGCAACAAACCCATGATTACCGCAAACTACTTCGGTCCAAGGTAATCCCACATCCATTACGCTATTTGCCCAATCGTGTGGATCTGGGGTAAAAGCCATGACACGATTACCGTAAGGATAGCCCATTTTTGTATTGAACCCTGAACCTACAACCACAAAATAATTATTACCGTACGTGATGCTCTGCCAATTTTTGGGATTGGGTAACGAACTAAAACTCCAGTTTTTTCCATCTATACTAAATGCAGAATATGCATTTGTGGCAATTGCAGAAAATTTACCGTTACCATATGCAATACTTTGCCAATAGGCTTTCACCGGAAGGATACTAGTTAAGAATCTACTGGGACTTGCATACTCAGTTACACCCTGGTACCAGGTTATGCCATCCGAGCTATAACTACTATTTGAACTAATATTAGCGACTGTAACAAATACCCCGTTGCCATATGCTATACTATTCCAGCTATCTGGGGTGTTTATCGTGCCCGTAGTCCAAGTCATTCTGAATCCTTTTGAGTATTTATCCAACAAAGAAATAAATATTTGTGTTTTGATGCTAAATAATAGTAACAATCTTATCTATTCTATAAGGAAACCCCAAATGACAAAAAAAATACGATGGGTATTAGCCCACGAACCAATTGAATTATTCCTCCGTGCTGCAAAGGTATTTGCCGCAGAAGTAAACACAAAAGCGCCCCAGGCGTTAGATATCGAAGTTATGACTTTAAGCGAATATTCGCAAAAGTATAACAACGGTGTTTTAGTTAGCAAACACGAACTAGTAGATTTACTGGATTCGGGTAAGATTGAAATGAGCCAAACGTATACAATTACATTGGGTAAGATTAATCAAGACTTCTTTGCGCTAGATTTACCATTCTTGTTTAAAGATCATGATCATGCTGGTCGCGTATTCGAGGGCTCAGTGGGAACAGGATTACTAGATAGTTTACAGAACAGTAAAAAGATCAAGGGATTGGCATTCACATATTCGGGTGGCTTCAGAATGATGGCTGGTAACGGTGTTGTTAACAAAATTGAAGACTTAACGGGAATGAAGATTCGCACAAGTTTTAGTCCTGTTGCTATTGATACATTCAAAGCAGTTGGTGCTGACGTAGTTCCTATGGAATTAGAAGAGTTATCAGAAGGTTTAGCACAATCTAACGTAACTGTTGGTGAGAGTACCTATCCACGTGTTTATGCCTTGGGTCATGATAAAGTATCTTCAGTTATTAATCATACTGAGCATAGTTTATTCTTAACCAGTATCTTAATTGGAAGTGAACTATGGGATTCATTAACTCCTGAGTTACAGACAATCGTTAGTGATGCTGCAAAAGCCGCTGCCAAACACGAACGTGAGTTGAGCATTGAAGATGTTCAGTTAGTACAAGATCGTTGTTTGGCTGATGGTATCGCAGTTAACAAAATGAGCACAGAAGAGCAAAAGCGTTTTGCCGAAGCTACTGCCATCGTTTACGAAATGCACAAAGACACATTCACCGCTGGATTAGTTCAAAACATCCGCAACGCTTAATTAAGCAAAATGGGCAACTTGGTGTTGCCCATTCTTTCCCTTTTAATTATAATCATATCAAAGAGAACACATGTTAAAAACTCATATCACCGAAAAAATCCCACGATCGGTTGCTAAAATGATTAGTTGGAGATTCTTAATTGTATTACAATACTTTTTTATTGGATATTTCACAACGGGCAGTGTCGCATTTGGAGTTGGTCTTGCTGGATTTACTACTTTAGTTAACAGTACTTTATATTTCTTCCATGAACGTGTGTGGAATAAAACAGATTGGGATAGAACAATAAAAGAACCAAAATTACCAGAAAAAGAATAACTACTTGACAACTATCATAAATAACTGTACAATAGACACATGATGAACAACATTATTAAACATTCGCAACTACAACTGATAGCCGATTTAGGCGGGGCAGACTATTGGTCACTGTTTAGTGCGATGCCTACAACATCAATTAATAGTGATCGTGAACCAGGCGGGGGTTTAAGTTAACGTATAATCAAAATTGTATCTTAACTTAAGCCCCAGGACTAAACACCCTGGGGTTTGTTTTTATAGGATACGAAAAATGAGAACAGAAAAGAAAAAGTTAGTGGAGCAAGTGCCTACTGTTCTTACACAGGAACAAAGGCTAGCTCTAATAGAAGCTAAGTTGGCGAGGGCAGAGCATTATGTGCAGGCTCTTGCAGAACAGGCAAAACGATTGGCTGAAAACCGCTAATCAAAATGTTACAGGTAACGAGGACCTAAAGTCATTAAAACTTTAAACGGGCGGACAGGATACATGAATGGCATGGCGACAACGTGCCGAGTAAGACTCCTGGGTAGGGTATCAACCCTATCATATCCTCTACCAAGAGGGTATTCTAAAACATACGAGATGAAGATTCCTGGGGGCAATGAGAGCCCACTAAGGCAGGCACGGATCCCGTGACACTGGTGTGTTTTAGAATACAACACCCAGACGAAAAAAGCCGATAGATTGATAAACTATGACGGGGCAGTTCGCAAGATAAGTGTTCCAACTGTGGTGTTGTGTTACTTACAATGGAAGGCCAATCCAAATGGCGATGGAACCGGTCTTGAAAACCGTCGAGCGTTAGTAGCGCCTTTAGAGTTCGACTCTCTAGCCTTCCGCCAATTATTTTAAACGTGCTCTAAATGCAATTGTAACTCTGGGTCCAGGCGCCCATATGGCTGCCGGGCGAGTAGTATGTAGTGTACGACTGTCGTAGCAAATAATCCTTCCGGGAACCGGACTTACAATTTGTTGTGCCCAACCTAAATTAAAATTTCGTTGTTGCGCATCAATATCTTTACCTTGGAAATTTTGCACGTCTCCAGTCACATCATCATTATAATACACACATTCAGCAAACCAACTTGGATACCATTCCAAATTGGCAACATACAAAATAGTCACAGAAGAGCTATCGCTTAAATCAGGATTGTCTCGGTGTATACCGTGACTGTGTTTTATATTTTCTTGGTATTGACAATTTGTATAAACCCGCCACCCATCGGTTAGCCCAGGCACTAAAGTTTTGATATGTTTGAAATTACTGGGTACTGGCATTCCTTCTGTATACCCAGTTATCTCGTATTGGTTACCTAATGATTTATTGATAACCTCCCAAAGATTATAAATTATCCGGTGCTTGGCTTTTAAATAATGCACATCTTTTGCAAAAGGCGTTCTTGCCAGAGTAGTACCGCCAGTTGCTACGGGATTTTTGTTAGGTATATCTATACCTTCTTTATTAGGTATGTATGAGTCAATTGATGAATCCTGCTTGTACTTTATATACCAAGTTTGGTTTAAAATATATTCCCAAACACTAGTTCGCAGTTCTAGCGGAACTGTATTATCTATTACTTTAATGTTCATAGAGTATTTAACTGTTGTTTTTATGCAACTCAAAATTTGTGGAGAAATGAATACTCCGCTATAATAGAGACATGTTAAGAAATTAACTAAGTTAATTGAGATAACAAGTGTGTAGCGTAATAACAACACCAAATTTGCAAAGAAATGATGTTAGTGTTACAATAGATACAAGTTAAGAAATTAACAGTAACAAATGATTGAGTTAGTTACAGAGTTCATTAAAAAATTATTCGAGTAGTGCTAGTTTTGCTTCGCAAGAAGCACTACTTTAAAACACATTTGAGGTTACCTACACCGTTAGGTAATGTGTTGCTTGAGCATATGGTACGGCCCGACGGGGCCTATAGCACACATTACATGAAACAAGGGCACTGACATCAGTCATGCGGCTCTGGCGATAGCGACGGGTATGTAGGCAGTAATGACGAACTAAAGCCCGGAAGACGGTACCCGGGGATGTTTAAAACGTAAGCCCCTAGTAGGACACGAACAGGCGGTGGCGACAGATAGGGAGTTCCTCAAGTGTTTTTTAAAGTAGTTGAAACTCTAGATTAAACCCACTGGTAATAAAGAGAGAAGTGAGTGGTACTCTCCAACTACTAACAATTTTGGTCTCATAGTATAGTTGGCCTAATATGCCTGCCTGTCACGCAGGAGATCACGGGTTCGAATCCCGTTGAGACCGCCAAAGTTTTCTGGCATTTTAACAAGGCGAGCCGTCAATGCAGAGTCTAGTTAAATGTAAGTCCAATCTAATCGGCATCGTTCGTCTAGAGGCCTAGGACACCGCCCTTTCACGGCGGGTACACGAGTTCGAATCTCGTACGATGTACCAATATTTTAATGGCGGGAAAGTGTAGTGGTCGCACATGAGTCTCATAAGCTCATAGATGGTAGGTTCAATTCCTCCTCCCGCAACCAATTAGTCGCTATAGTATAATGGATAATATACCGTGCTACGAACGCGGTGATCGTGGTTCGATTCCATGTAGCGGCACCAAGAGCAGCGTATGGGTTACATCATTCAGTATGAGTCACCAAGGTAGTGCACTAATCCTTGGGGCAAGCAATAGTACGTACATCAATGTAACAGGTGGTAGTGATCTACTAATGGGCCGTCCTCAAAACTTGTGTCCACCATATAAAAACACATTCATTAAGGCATCCGGTACGAAAGTAAATTTAGCCGAATGTGTTTCTATATGGTCAATGGTGTCATTAGTGTAGTGGTCTGCACCTCAGTTTGTGGAACTGATTGTATGAGTTCGATCCTCATATGACACCCCAGTAAAAGTTATGGGCTGTTAGTGATAATGGGAGCACGGGGGCTTTGCAAGCCTTAGGTGGGAGTTCGATCCTCCCACGGTCCACCAAAATTTGGAGAAACGGCGCAGTGGGAGAGGCGCGGCAGACTGTAAATCTGTTTCCTTAGGATGAGTAGGTTCGAATCTTACTTTCTCCACCAAATTAAATAATGTAGTCTTTAAATATTTCCAATGCATCTGCATAAGACGCAATTTGATGTTTGGGGAAACGTATGCTTAAACACATTCTTTGTTGTTTTAATGAAAGACTTGCTACTTGATGTGGGATGTCAGTTCTAAGCAAAGCCGGAATTCCGGTTGTAGCAATATAGGATTCTAATAGTTTTAAACTACCGGCATCTTTATTAAGTTCGGCACCGTACTTCCTACCTTGAAATTGGTAAGTGTTGTAATCAGCAGCATTTGGTTCAAATGATTCAACCCCTGTTGGATCATACCAATCCATTTTAATATGTGATGGAACTAATTCCCAGTTAATGGCTGCTGGGTAGTCTTCCCATTTGCCTTCTTCGTTAAGTATGATGTCTGAATGAACATAAGTTTTACTTGATTTTTTATCAGTCCAGCCAAATGCAATGACGTGAAAAGGTGTTAGGTTAAGTGATTCAAATATTTTAATTAGTTCTTGATTGACATAACGTTGCCAATTGGTAAGTCCTGTATCATAGTTGTTGATACGGTTTAGCGTTTGTCGCGACGCAGGTAATTTTTTCTCTTCCAATAATTGATTGTAGGAATTTTGATCTTTTAATGGGTAGGGTAAATTAAGTTTTTGAAAATAATGCATATTAGTATTTAGTAATACGGAATGGTCCCATAATGGTATTGGAGCGGATTGCTAATCCGTCGAGTAGTGAAAGCTGCTTTCTGAGTTCGAGTCTCAGTCATTCCGCCAAATTTGACAGTAAATGATGTTACTGTTACAATATTAAATCAGTTGGGGATTAGTTAAATGGTATAACAGTGGATTTTGATTCCATCGTCGAAAGTTCGATTCTTTCATCCCCTGCCAAAGTTTGTTAGTTGTTAAAAAGGAAGTTTATGAAGTTATACATGTTGTATGGAATCACTTATGACCATTCTCCTGGCGAACCCGAATTGCTGGGAGTGTTTGATAGCAAAGCAAGAGCCAAGTATGCTGAAGAAAAGTATAATTGGGAACTTGAAGGTAATTGCATTTATGACAGTTACAAGATTGTTAAGACAAAACTTAACACATTTTTAGATGATGAAGATAAAGAATTAATTGGAGAAGAATATGAAAGCGTCTGCTAAACAGTAGTGTCAATCTTGATCCCGTATTGGTCAGGGTTGGCACATTAAAGAACTCTTTAATATAGTATTAAGACATTAAAGAAACTTTTAATACACCAACCCTTCGTGGCGCAATTGGTAGCGCAACGGACTCTTAATCCGCTGGTTGGCAGTTCGAGTCTGCCCGGAGGGACCAAATATGGGACGTTAGCTCAGTAGGTAGAGCAAGGGACTTTTAATCCCGAGGTCAAGAGTTCAAATCTCTTACGTCCTACCATATAAAAGACAATTGACAGTGAACACAGGCGCAAGGGCCCTTGTAGTCTAGTAACTGGAAGTTAACAATGCCAAGTGGAAAGGAAAGGGTTTTCGCGACCAACGCCGGGCCAGCAACATTGTTTTCGCAGTTGTCTTCTATATGGTGTTGTAAAATTGCAACAAGCAATTTGGCAAAGAATGAAATACTTGTTATAATATATGCATACGTTAAGAAATTAACACAGTTCTTTAAAAATTTGACGTGGCGAAAGCCATATAAAAACACATTCTTATGGGTAAGTGACTTGGCTAACGCCGATATCGACCGCCCGTTTGTAGTGTGTTTCTATATGGTATGTAATGGCAAAACAAATGAACTAATTACTCATTTTAGTAGCGACCTAGAAGCGAGTGGACAAACGTGACTGTGGGCCACTAAGGTAGTCAACATTGTATATCACATACGCAAACGTCAGCGTTAGGCGTGACATCTAGGAGAGACTGGCTCTATATAGAAATGCATTAGAGTAGCGACTATTGCTGGAGGCGGTAGCACGTAATTAGTGTGTTTCTATATGGTACTGACTGCCAGCAGATAAAAAGCCTAACAGCAAAGTAATCTGTGTTGGATGAATATACAAGCCGCAAGGTATCCCGGAGGACGACTC
>Ga0316221_1001626_pt1 | contig 22871 bp, 22 predicted proteins | sample TBH18007metaG_FD_206003 | JGI IMG/M metagenome (GOLD analysis project Ga0316221, IMG submission 206003) | Freshwater microbial communities from Trout Bog Lake, Wisconsin, USA - TBH18007 | ecosystem: Environmental > Aquatic > Freshwater > Lake > Hypolimnion/Profundal zone | place: USA: Wisconsin... | reverse complement strand
ATACTGGCGCAACGGGATCGACTGGTCCGACGGGTATTAAAGGCCCGACTGGGCCGACTGGGCCCACAGGCCCCACCGGGCCTACGGGCGCTGCTGGTGCTAATGGTACTAATGGCGCGACTGGGCCAACGGGGCCTACTGGACCCACGGGACCGCAGGGTAATCAGGGTGGCCTTGGACCGGCTGGTCCCACTGGCTCAACTGGTAATACCGGCCCCACTGGCCCCACGGGGCCAACGGGTGCCACAGGCTCGGCGTCTACGGTTCCCGGTCCTACCGGCCCCACGGGCGCTACTGGCCCGGCTGGCGGGCCTACGGGTCCAACGGGGCCAACAGGCGCGGCATCTACGGTGGCTGGCCCGACTGGGCCTACAGGCCCCACTGGTCCCACCGGCGGCGCTGGCCCGACTGGGCCTACAGGCCCAACTGGCAATACCGGCAATACAGGGGCGGTTGGCCCGACTGGGCCCACTGGTGTGGCTGGACCGACTGGCCCCACGGGTAATAATGGTGCCACTGGATTGAGCGGCCCCACTGGTCCTACGGGACCGACTGGCCCGAATGGTAATGCTGGCCCGACCGGCCCCACTGGCCCGACTGGTGCGGCGTCTAATGTTGCTGGCCCGACTGGCCCCACGGGTCCGACTGGGCCTACGGGTTCCACTGGATTGACTGGACCGACTGGGCCTACGGGTTCGACTGGCAGTACCGGCGCAGTTGGCCCGACTGGCCCGACCGGACCCACAGGCTCAACTGGCAGTACCGGGGCAACGGGACCGACTGGCCCGACCGGACCTACAGGCTCAACTGGTAATACTGGCCCCACAGGTCCAACAGGCCCGACTGGCAGCACAGGAAGCACCGGCCCAACTGGACCGACTGGACCGACTGGTGCTGCATCGTCTGTTGCTGGCCCCACCGGCCCGACTGGGCCTACAGGCCCCACAGGCCCCAGCACAGGAGCCGCCTATACCAAAACAGATTTTACGGCCACGGCGGGTCAGACTTCTTTTTCTGCCACATACACCGTTGGCTATGTGGACGTTTTCTATAACGGTTCAAAGCTATCGACTTCGGAATACACGGCATCTACCGGAACCACGGTTGTTCTGGGTACGGCATGCGCCGTTAATGATATTGTAGAGATCATTGCGTGGACGGTTTTGGGCGTCACCAATACCAACATCGGCATCGGAACTGGTACGTCTCTGGCGCTTGGTGGCGCGACCATCGGGTCTAATGCTCTGGCTGTGACTGGAACGACGGCCCTGAGCGGTCTTCTCACGGCTGCTGGTGGTGTTAGCTCTACGCTGGTCACGGATGCTACGTCAGCCACGACGGGCTCGATCATCACGGCGGGCGGTATAAGCTGCCAGAAGCAAGCGGTTGTTGGGACCCTGCTGGGCGTCGGCGGCGTTCCTCCTGCTGGTGTTCCGATATATGTTACAGCTACGGGCGCTTATTTACAGCTTAACTCGACCACAGGCGGCTACTCTAACATCACCGGGTTTGATAACGGCACCCAGCGTTGGTCTATCGGACAAAATGCTTTCGGTGGCGCGAATGGTATGCAGTTCTTTTACGGCACCACCGAAGGTATGCGGCTCAACTCCAGCGGCAATCTGTGTGTAGGAACGACTACTGCAACAGGTAGGTTAAATATCAGTGGCGGTAGCATTTATAATTCTACTTCTGGAGTGAGTAATACTGCGGGGCCTGTCAGCATCACGATCCCAAGCGACACTGATGGCTTTATACTCCTCAATGCCGTTCAAAGCGGCGTCGGCAAGGTATCTTACATTGTTCATTACATGAACGTCTCTGGGACGGTGACAAGTAATACGGTTAGCACCTTAGTCACCGGAACCAGCCCCATCACAGCAATCACGCCGGGGACCAATGTTATTACGTTGACGCTTTTTGCAGCAAATACAAACGTGAATTGGGGAATGTACAACGGACCCCGTGGCTAAAGGAAAATTAACATGACCACCACATGCACATGGATCGTCGAATATATGTCCTGCTACCCACAGGCTGAAGGCGAAACGGATGTCGTCTTCACCGTGGGCTGGCGCTGTAACGCCACGGACGGCACCTTTAATGCCACCCAGTACGGCACCGTGAGCGTGACCTACGTTGCCGGTGACCCCTACACCCCCTATGCCGATCTGACCGAAGTTCAGGTACAGGGCTGGGTCTGGGCCAACGGCGTCGATCAGGCTGCTGTTGAGGCGGCTCTTGACACCAACATTGCCAATCAGGTCAATCCCCCTGTCGTAAACCCACCCCTTCCTTGGAGCGTTTAATGAACCTCGAACTCACTATCGACCAGATCAACGTCATCATGTCCGCGCTGGGCAATGCTCCGTATATTCAGGTCGCCCCAGTGATTGCCGAAATCCAGAAGCAGGCCGCTCCGCAGGTCCAAGCCACCGTAGTCCCCGAAAGCTAAATAAATGGTAGCGAACCTAACCACCCGCCTTGGTCAGCTTACGTCCAGTCCCGCTGGTGGCCCGTACGTTGGTAAGAACCGGATCATCAATGGCAACACGGCGATAGATCAGTACTTATCGGGTGGAACAATTGTGCCTTCTGCAACGAGTGCTAACGTCTATATAATTGACCGCTGGGCCGCATTTATTTCCCAAGCGTCCAAAGTCACTTTCGGCCAAAATTATGGCGCTGTTACGCCACCGGTAGGTTTTTCAAATTATCTTGGAGCGAAAGTAACTACGACTATTTCTTTGGGGGCGAATGATTTCTCATTAATTGACCAAAGAATTGAAGGCTACAATATCGCTGATTTGAATTGGGGCAGCGCCAATGCCAAGTCTGTCACCCTGTCATTTTGGGCGTATTCTAGCGCAACAGGCTCTTTCGGCGGTGCAATACGGAACAGCGCGCAAAACCGTAGTTATGCGTTTACATATTCCATCCCTGTAGCAAATACTTGGACGTATGCCACCATCACAATCCCCGGCGATACATCCGGTACATGGCTAACTACTAATGGGGTTGGGATGGATCTTATGTTTTCTCTTGGTATGGGGACAACATACAGCACAACAGCAAGCGTGTGGACAGCAGGGAATTTTGCTTCTGCAACCGGCGCGGTTAACCTTCTTGGTACCCTTAACGCTACCTTCTACATCACAGGCGTCCAACTCGAAGCTGGCACCATCGCCACGCCGTATGAGTTCAACCAGTATCAGGCGCAGTTGGCGCAGTGTCAGCGGTACTTCCAAACCTATATAGACCCGCCGTTTACCGGCGTCTTTAGTTCAGCTACACTAGCCAATCGTTGCAGTATGCCATTGATTGTAACAATGAGGGCGACCCCCACCTATGTAATAGGTAGCGGAACAACGCGCTTATATGATGGCAGTGCTACTGGTGCAGTAACTGGTGTTGCCGCATCTTATCTTTCTAACCAACGCGCGCAGTTTGATTTTAATGCATCAGGCGGCGGATTTACCACAGGACGCCCTGCAATTTGTTGGGCTGACGTAACTAATAATGCCGTGTGGCAGTTTACGGCGGAGCTGTAAATAGTGACTACAGCCTTCCAATCTAACGCCTTCCAGAGCACTACAACTATTAGGAACACCACATGACCATCACCCGTACGGCCTCGATCCTCGCTATATTCATTGCAACACCGGCTGCGGCGTCGCCCTCCTTGGCGATATGCCATACGCCCTACGCCTTGTGCGCCTCCAGCGCGACGGTAGCGGTTCCGGGTAAGACCGTGACTGTAAATGGCAACGTGTTCCCTATGGGTGTCTCAGTATGCCCAGTTCTCAAGGGCGAGAGCATTGCCGATCTAAGTCTGATGGGTGGCTCCTGTGAGGCCCCCAAGGGCAAGGTCTGGTCCCTGTTTAGCAACGAAAAGACCTACCCCGTCGCTCCGTCTTGGAAATCCGTCACCGTCACAAATCGCGTCTTTACCAGCACGGCAAAGCCGGGTGGCGGCTTCTCCAACATGTGGTCCATGCCCTGCACAGTACGCCCCAAGCCAGTAAACGGCGCGACCTTAGCCGACTGCGTAGGCCCCATGAACGAGAGCCCGTGGACATCGACCACCGTTCCTCCGGGTGCTAAGATTGGCACTGCGGCTCCTGTAGGCTTCCCGAACCCGGTTGGGGGTAATTTCCCCTGATGTCCACGCCGCCCGTTGTCCCGTTGATCTACATGATCGTAGTCTGCACGTTGGCCATAGTCCTGCTGGCGGTCATCATAGTCATGCTGGCCGGGTTGTTTAACCCTATCGTGGACAATGAGGCTATTTTCAAGATTTTAGGCCCCGCCTTCCAGACCGTAGTTGGCGTGTTCTGCGGTGTGCTAGGCAGCCGGGTAATGAACGAAAAATGAACCGCGAACCCCCGAAATAACCATGCAGCTAACCCAGCACTTCGACCTTGAGGAACTTGATATTTAGCCATACAAGTCTCAGAGAAATCTATTCTTGAAGACATTACTGACGGACGTAAAGGTACTCTCAAATAATGATACCCAACATCATTCACATGATGTGGTTCACAGGCCCGAAGTCACGCGACTTCGGGTTTTTGAATTATTTGGCGGTAAAGATTGCGGCTGAAGTCCAGAAGCCGGACCAATACTATTTCTATTATAACATTGAACCGGCCAATAATCCGCACTGGGAAGCCATCAAGCCTTATGTCACGCTAGTTCAGATTAACCCGCCAACGGAGATTGGCGGGATCAGTTTGGATTATCCCCAGTATCAGTCAGATGTTGTGCGGCTTGAGAAGCTGCTTGAGCATGGCGGTATATATCTGGACACCGATATCCTGCTGCTGAAGCCCTTGACGCCATTGATGGACAATTCCTGCGTCATGGGGGCTGACCGCTATACCGATGATAGGGTCGGACTTCATACTACGGACCCCGATCAGATTGCCTCTGTGGCAAATGGTGTAATTCTGGCCGAGCGCAGCAATGAATTTATTCGGCAATGGCTGGAAGCGATTCCCGCCGCCATCAAGCCGGATGTCTGGGCCAACCATGCGGTTGTGCTGCCCTTTGAGATGTATCGAAAAGACCCAAGCGTGTTTGCCTTGCAGGAAGTAGAGGCGTTCATACCATTTGGGTTCATGGACAAGCTGATCTTTGGGAATGGAGATAAGTCCCGGTTAGACGGGTCTTACTGCTTGCATATGTGGGAGACAATCTGGGCCGACGACGTTCAGAAAATAAACGACCACTATCTGAGAACAGAGCATAACCTATTTACTGAGCTATTTGGGAAATATGCAGGGGAGCAAGCCATGCAAGACAAGCGTTTGAAAATATGTGTTTATGCCATTAGTAAGAATGAAGAAGCGTTTGTGGAACGCTTTGCTGCATCCGCCAAGGAGGCTGACCATGTACTCATTGCTGATACCGGCAGTACGGACGGCACTATTGCCGCCGCTAAGGCTGCTGGCGTGGATGTCCATAGTATTTGTATCAATCCTTGGCGCTTTGATATGGCTCGCAATGTTGCCTTGGCGCTTGTGCCGCCTGATATGGACGTTTGCATTTCGCTCGACTTAGACGAAATTCTTGAACCCGGCTGGCGTGAGGAAATTGAGCGCGTCTGGACGCCGGAAACAACCCGGCTGCGCTATTATTTTGATTGGGGCAGCGGGATTAAGTTCAAGTATGAGAAAATCCATCACCGCAAGGGATATATGTGGCACCACCCCTGCCATGAGTATCCGATTCCAGACCCCAGAACAAAAGAGGTATGGGCCGACACAGATATGCTTCTGGTCAGCCATCACCCTGATCCCCTCAAGAGCCGGGGCCAATATCTGGACTTGCTGGCGGTGTCGGTCAAAGAAGACCCCCGATGCCCGCGTAACGCTTTCTATTACGCCCGTGAGCTGACCTTTTATGGGAAACTCAACGAAGCTATAGACGCCTTGAACCATTATCTGACCATGCCAGAAGCAACGTGGATGAATGAGCGTTGCTATGCGTACCGTCTTCTGGGTCAGACATATGAGAACAAGGGCGACCAGTGGTCGGCAGAGGCTGCCTACCACAAGGCGTGTGCCGAAGCCCCCAATACCCGTGAGCCGTGGTGCGATCTGGCCTTGCTGAAGTTCCGGCAAAACCAGTGGCCTGACTGCTATGCCGCCGCTATGCGAGCCATTGGAGTGGTAAACCGCGATCTGGTTTACACCTGTGATCCCACGGTATGGGGAGCCAAGCCCCACGATCTGGCCGCCATTGCGGCGTGGCACATGGGCATGCAGGACGAAGCCATAAAACACGCCACGATTGCGGCCAATCTTGAACCGGAGAACGAAAGGCTTCAGGCTAATCTCAGGCTCATTCTTGAAACCCCCAAGGAGAAGGCTGAATAAGCCTATTGTGTCATGGCAGATCTTGAAGTGTATAACAGGCTCAGGGTTGTCGAGTCACAGATAACGACTCATGAAGCCGTCTGCGCGGAGCGATACGCGGGTATTCTCAAGGCAAATTCCGACATCAAAAGTAACATGATGACACTTACCATCACCCTAATTGGTATGGGGGTCGCCCTCATGGGGGGTATGGCAACAATTCTAGCTAAGATTGTCTTTCACTAATGGACCTGTCTCTTGCCGCCGAGCTTGTGAAGACCTTCGAGGGATTTAGAGACAAACCGTATCTCTGCCCCGCTGGCATCCCCACTATTGGTTACGGTTCGACACACTACAAAGACGGCACTGCCGTCACTTTGTCTGATGGTCCTATTACGCAGGATCAGGCGTTTGACCTGATGATGCATATGTTGGAGACACAGTTTCTCCCCGGCGTACTGAAAATCTGTCCAAAGCTCGCGGAAAACACTAAAGCACTAAACGCAATTGTAGATTTCTGTTATAACCTTGGCATTGGCAAGTTGCGCGACAGTACTTTACTGCTTGCTTTGGATGCCTGTGATTGGGATTTGGCTAGGGCGCAACTTAAACTGTGGGTCCATGGTGGGGGCAAAGTATTGCCCGGCCTTGTGGCTAGGCGGGAAGCCGAAGCGGCGCTTTTGCCGGATTAGGTTGGAGTACTGAAATGACTGCCCCGAATACGACGCCTATGACCTATAATGGGTATATTCAGCAGATTGCCACGATGGCAGTCGTTGGCAGCCAAGTTGTAAATGGCGTGTATCAGGGCGTCGATCCCTACTTCAACACAATTATCCCGCAAATGCTCAATTACGCCGAGTTGCGTATTCAGCGTGATGTGGACCTTTTGCCGTCACTGACGAGCAATACCTATTCCCTGAGCAGCGGGTCTAATACCTTGCAGCTATCTGTAAATGATTTTGTGACGGTTCAGACCGTTCAATTGAACAATTCTGGAACGATTGTTCCCCTAATCCCGACGAGTAAGGAGTATATCCAAAATGTTTGGGCAAATTCATCCTCGACGGGTATTCCGCAGTATTTCGCCATGGTTGGCGGTGACCTCTCTACTGGTGGCGATGTTTACAATAACATTCTGTTTGGGCCGTATGCGAACGCGACATACCCGCTGACAGTATTTGGCACGATCAGAACCCCGACTTTGTACAGCAATTCTGCCACCACGCCGCTCTTTACCACCGCGACACTCAGCACTTCAGGCAACGGCGCAACGGCAACGGTCACCTTTGCAGCCCAGTCTGCCGCTCCGGTTGCGGGTACGCTCATTACGATTAGTGGCGTTACCCCAACGGCCTATAACGGAACATGGACAATACTATCGTCCACAACTACGTCGGTTACATTTGCGAGTTCCGCTACAGGCACTCAGACTGCTGCTGGCGTCATTTCCTATGCATCTACGACTGCCAATACTGGAACGACGTTTATTAGCACCTATCTGCCTGACCTTTTGGTTCAGGCGAGCATGATTTACATCAGCCAATACCAGCGCAATTTCATGCCGACTTCCAATGATCCGCAGATGCCGGGCTCCTATGAGGCCCAGTATCAAACCCTGCTCAAGGGCGCGATGGTCGAGGAATCGCGCAAGAAGTTCCAAGCTAATGCTTGGTCTGCCATGTCACCCGCTCCTGTTTCCACGCCTGCGCGAGGCCCGTAATGCCCCATGCAGCAGTAAAGCTGATCCCCGGCCTTAATCAGAATGAAACGCCAGCCCTTAACCAGACAGGGATTTCGGTTAGTAATCTGATTAGGTTCATTTATGACCAGCAGCTTGGCGGGCTGATCCAGAAACTGGGCGGCTGGACCAAATTTAATTCATCTAAAACTGTTGCGCCCGTCAGGGCGCTGTGGGCTTGGGAGGATACAAACGTCAATTCGCACTTGGCGCTTGGCACACAGAACATTGCGTCCACCACGACTGCACAGTTGGCCGTCATAACAAATCCGACTCTTAGCTCTTCAATTGTTGACATTACGCCGCAAGCATCGGGTGACAATATAACGCCTGTAGCATCATCTACTGCCGGAAGTCCGATTATTCTCATCACAGACACTACGATTGAAAATTTAACAAATTACGATACTGCTTATATTACAACGCATCTCAGCATTGGTGGCGTTGTTCTGTACGGTCTGTATCCGATTGATCAGAACGGTTTCATTTCTCCCACTCAGTATAATGTTGTTGCTACAAATGTTTTGGGCAATCCCCTGCCAGCGGCATATACATCTGCATCGACTATTGCATCATTTACCGGCTCTATTTCCGGCACGACGCTAACCATTCCGGGGGCTATCACCGGGACGCTATATCCCGGTCAGGTTTTGCTCGGCACTGGTATTGCTACAAACACTATTATTTTGGCGCAGATTACTGCCACGACTTGGCAGGTGAGCATCAGCCAGACTGTGGGGTCTGAATCCATGACCACGCAGTCCGTGGTTTTACTTCCGCTATTCAATGTCACGAACGCATCCAACCAAGCCACGGTTACGCTGCCGAATCACGGGTACAATGTAGGCGATACTTTTCCGGTTATCGTCACCACGACCATTGGCGGCATTACGTTTTACGGCAATTACATTGTCCAAAGCGTCCTGAATACATCCCAGTTCATCATCAACGGCTCTAATACTGCGTCTTCAACAACCAGCGGTTATCTGAACGGCGGAAACGCGCAGTATATTTACAGCTTTGGGGTTGGGGCTATTCCGGTTGGCACTGGCTATGGCGTCTTGGGCTATGGTCTGGGTGGCTACGGGTCTGGCACTGCGATTACGCCATCTACTGGCACCCCCATATCGGCGTCCACATGGTCACTTGATAACTGGGGCCAAATACTGATTTCGTGCGCTGTTTCGTCCCCGACCGCTGGCACGATCACTACGAACAGCCCGCAATTTCAGCCGATTTATCAGTGGGATCCGACTGGCGGCAATCCAACGGCTACAATTATTCCGCAGGGGCCACCTGTAAATGACGGGTTCTTTGTGGCGATGCCGCAGCGCCAGATTGTTGCTTGGGGATCAACCTTCACGGGTGTACAGGATCCCCTTTTGATACGTTGGTGCGATGTCAATAATTACAATAGTTGGATTGCCACGGTCATCAATCAGGCTGGTTCATACCGAATCCCCAAGGGTTCCAAGATTGTCGGTTGCCTCCAGTCATCGCAGCAGGCGCTTATCTGGACAGATATTGGTATTTGGTCGATGCAATATATCGGCCCGCCGTATGTTTATTCCTTCAACGAGATTGGCACGACTTGCGGATTGATAGCGCGTAAAGCTGCTGCGTCTTTCAATGGTGTTGTTTATTGGATGGGGCGGTCGCAGTTTTACAGCCTGACAGGTTCAGGTGTAACGCCGGTTGCATGTCCGGCGTGGGACGTCATCTTCCAAGACCTTGATACCACGAATCTTGATAAGATCAGGACCGCTGTAAATTCCCTGTTTGGAGAGATTACTTGGTACTACCCGACCATTAGTGATGGCGGCGAGGTAAACGCCTACATCAAATACAATGCATATCTTCAGACATGGGACTTTGGGAATCTGGGTAGATCGGCGTGGATTGACCAGTCTGTGCTTGGCTCTCCCATCGGGGCCGATCCCAATACGCTCTATATTTACCAGCACGAAAATTACAACGGTCAGGTTTTGTTCGACGCTGACGGCTCAGCCATGAACTCTTACTTCACGACTGGCTATTTCACGATGGCTGAGGCAGACTTGAAGACTTTTGTTGACCAAGTATGGCCCGACATGAAGTGGGGCCTATACGGTGGCACGCAGAATGCCAACGTCAATCTGACGTTCAACTATGTAGATTACCCCGGCGATACTCCGCAGACGTCGCAGACTTATACGCTGACGCAGGCTACGCAGTATGTTTCGCCGCGTTTCCGTGGGCGTCTGACATCCATCACCCTAGGCAGCAGCGATGTTGGCAGCTTCTGGCGAATTGGAAACATTCGCTACCGTATGCAGCCTGATGGGAAATTCTGATGACAACATCACTTTCAGACATCCTGACAGCTACGAAGAACATTGTTACTGCGCTTAACGGTGCGGCGACAACGTATCTTAATGTTCAGGGTGCCAAGAACACATCCCAGATTTCCGCGACTACGCTGGTGTCTGCCAATGCTGGCCGGGTTGCCAGTATTAGCGTCACGACTGCGGGATCGACTACCGGAAAGATATACGACACCAACCTAGCCACTTCGACGGCAAATCTCATCTACATCATACCGCAGGCTGTGGGCGTCTATATCGTAAACTTACCCGTGAGCATTGGCATCGTGGTGGTGCCCGGAACCAGTCAGGTTCTGACCATCAGTTATTCGTGAGGACGCCATGCCGCTGAAGAAGGGCAAGAGCCAGAAAACTATTAGTTCCAATATAAGCGAAATGCTCCACGCTGGGCACCCGCGCGATCAGGCTATTGCTGCCGCCCTGAGTACGGCGCGGCAAGCGCATGCCATTGGCGGGCTTCCCAAGCTGCCCAAACTGCCAACCCCCGGCAGGAGCAAGATTCACGTTGGCCCCATACACAGCCAAGTGGCCGGACGGACGGACCACCTGAACATGCATGTTAAGTCGGGGTCTTATGTCATCCCGGCAGACATCATTTCCGCTATGGGCGAGGGGAACACTGTGGCTGGGTTCAAGGTCGCCAAAGGCATTTTTGGGCAACCTTTCTATGGTCAAAAGTCCGCTGGTTCTGGAATGCCATATGGCGGCTCTGGACTTCCCTATGGTGCTACAGCTCCGCACCGCGCAGACGGCGGAGAGGTAGATTCTGTTCCTATTGTTGCGGCTGGTGGGGAATATGTGATCCCGCCTGAAGATGTGGTAAAAATCGGTCACGGATCAATGGATGACGGACATAAAATTCTTGACCAGTTTGTCGAGAAGATGCGGTCAAAGACGATCAAGACCCTGAAGAACCTACCCGGCCCGAAGAGGAACTGACATGGAACAAATAGAGATCAGGGTGGGGACGCCGGAAGATGTCGATGACATCATGGCCCTTGCGCTGTCGGCCTGCAAAGAGAACGGGTTCAATAACCCCAGTACCCGCAAGTTGCTGGAAAATATCTACGCTGGATGCACTTTGCAGCAGGGCCTAGTCGGCATTTGCGGCAAGAAGGGGGAGCCCGCAGAGGCGGTGATCCTGCTGCGGATTGGGCAGATGTGGTACTCAGACGATTATGTGATCGAAGAAAAGGCTATTTTTGTTCGTCCTGAGTTCCGTGGCGCGAAGCTGGGCCGTGCCCGGATGCTGTGCGATTTCGCAAAGAAGGTTTCGGACACTATTGGTCTTCCATTGGTGATCGGTGTCCTGAGCAATCACCGGACCAAGGGTAAAATCAAACTTTATGAGCGTCAGTTTGGGGAACAATCTGGTGCTTTTTTCCTCTATGGCGCTACGACTGGTAGCTACAAAGGTCATTAACTATGGGCGGCAAGACAGGTACTACTACGCAGCAGGTGCAGATACCGCAGCAGGTACTGCAAAACTATCAGCTTGCGAACAATATGATGCAGTCTGCTGCCACGCAGCCGTTCCAGACCTATAATGCTCCGCAGGGTAATCCAAACGCATTTGTTGCCCCGATAAATCAGCAGCAGCAGGCCGGTATTGATACGACCAATATGGCAGCGAATGCTGCCCAGCCCTATTTTCAGGCTGGTACGTCCAGCATCATGCAGGGGACGCAGGCGGGTCAGGGGTACAATCAGGCCGCTACGGGCGCATACCAAGGGGCGTATAATCAGGCGCAGCCCTATAACCAGATGGCTACGGGTCTGGCTATGGCTGGCACTGGCCCGGTTAACGCCCAGCAGATTGGTGCGGGGCAGATCAACAGCTTCATGTCGCCCTATCTCAATACCGTTTTGGGGGCGCAGGAGGCTTTGCAGAACCAGCAGAACCAGCAACAGATGTCTGGTCAGTTGGGCAACGCCATAAATCAGGGGGCATTTGGTGGGGACCGGGCTGGCCTTGCGGCGGCGAATTTGGCCCAGCAGCAGCAGATTGCGTCCCAGAACGTGTACGCCAATACCCTAAATCAGGGTTACAATCAGGCTCTGGGTGCGGCCCAGCAGCAGCAGGGCGTTAATCTTGGGGCGGCGCAGGCGAACCGCGCGGCCCTACAGCAGGGTGCCTCCAGTCTGGCTGGCATCGGGCAGCAGGCTTACGGGCAGGGCACGGGCTTGGCGCAGGGCCTCGCTGGGGTCGGGCAGCAGGCATATACGCAGGGCGTTGGCACTGGCACCACCTTGGCTGGCTTGGGCACTCAGGCCCAGCAGAACCTTCTTGGTGCCGGTCAGGCGCAGATCGGTGCTGGTACACTTGCGCAGCAGACCCAGCAGGCTGGCCTGTCGGCGCTCTACAACCAGTTCCTCCAGCAACAGGGCTACCCCTTCCAGACGGCTCAGGCGGTTGCGAACGTGGCCGAAGGCACTGGTGCGCTGTCCGGGTCTACTACGTCCACGGCGCAGCCAATGCCGTTTTTCTCGGATAAGCGGCTCAAGGAAGACATCGAGCCGATTGGTAAGACCTTTGACGGCCAGAAGATCGTCAAGTTCCGGTACAAGAACGAACCGGGAACGCGCATTGGCCTTATCGCGCAGGATGTTGAGAAGCACCACCCTGATGCGGTTGGTCTGGCCGGTGGGTACCGGACTGTTGACTACGACAAGGCCACGGACGCGGCTGCGAAACGCGGCCATTTCCGCAAGGGTGGTCTAGTCCCGCATTCTGAGGGCGGGGCGGTAACTCCGCTCCGTGCTGGTCAGGGATACGCGGATGGCGGCTCTCCGTCAGTGATTAGTGCGGCTGACCTTGCCGGTATCTTGCAGGCTCAGGCTCAGGCCCTTGGTCTGTATGGCGGCGCTGGCCGCGTCCCTGCTTCGGGTACTGGTGTCGGCAGCATGGGCTATGTCCCGCCGCCGACTGGATCGGTATCTCACCTTGTGACTGCTGGAGCAATTCCGAAGTTGCCGGAATCGACCATGGCCCAAGTTATGGGTGCGGCTGGTGATGTTACAAAAGACTATGCGGGCGCAAGAGAAATATACCAAGATGCTTTTGGTAAGTCTAAAGACGCCCCTCCTGATACATCTTCCGAAAGCCAAGCGCCTACGTCTATGACGGCAAATGAGTATCTTGATGAAAACGGAAATCCTACATCCCCGTTTTATTCAGGTGGCCTAGTCCGCCGTCACCGCGCCGCTGGTGGCACGGATGATGATCCTTATAAACCCGTTGGGCCGTCTATTCCCGGCTTGGCCGCTGCCGCACAGAGTGACAATGCCCCCGCTGGCCTTAAAACTCCGGGCGCTCCGGGTCAGGGTGCCGGTGGTTCCGGTGTTCTTGGTGCCGCAAATTCCGCTCTCGGTGCTTATAACACCGGCAAGGGACTCTTCGACATGGCTAAAGATATTGGCTCTATTGCAGCCCTAGCCCTTGCTCACGGTGGTTCTGCATATCGGCATGGTTATGATGACGGAGGTCATGTTTCTGACTCAGGCGGTGTTTCATCTGATTCAGAAGTCCCAACCTCTATTCCGGGCTTAACGGAAGCGGCTAAGGATACATCTGATAACAAACTTTCCCTTCCGTCGCCGCCTCCTTCTTCTGGCGGAGGGGGCGGAGGCATTTTAGGCGGAGCATCTTCATTGCTTGGCCTTGGAAACGCTCTTAATACCGCAACAGAAGCAGGCGGATTTTTGTCTAGTACCGGAGCGTTAGCAGACGCAGGATCGGCACTACTAGCCTTTCTTTCGCGTGGCGGCAGCGTAAATCCGCATGTGCATCGTGCCCTTGAACTTGCAAGCGGCGGAGCCGCGCGTCACGGGTATGCAACAGACGGTGGAGTTGATGATGACCCCTTGATTCAGGCTTGGGCTGATGCAGATAACTCTCCGTTTACGCAAGCATGGAGTTTAAAGGATTCTGGTAATTTAGCACCACAAAACAATGCAACCAGTGATCCTAATTGGCCTAAGAATATCAGCGGTGGTATTAATTCATTAGGTAGTTCTGACGACCCAACAAAATTCTTTCATGAGACGGGAAATGCGTTAAGCAATTTCTGGCATGCCGCACAAAGAGGAAATCCTATTGGGCCGCAAGAACAAATTGTAGATACAACGCCTCCGGGGCGTCGTAATACCTCTGGTACTGTGCCGGGAGGTGTTGTCCCTAAAAATGCAGCACCCATAACGCCACCTGCACTTACCTCTGATCAGCAAGCAACGCTTGGGTCGGCAGGCGGTGATGCATTAACCGCGAATATGCCAAATGTATTCGACCAAATGCAGCAACTGTCCCGTCCGGGCCTTGGCGGTGGTAATCCGCCACCCCCTATCAGCAGCGACCTTGCTGGTTCGCCTGCGTATCAAAAGGGTCTAGCGCCCGAAGCCGCGCAGCCCTCTGCAAGCCCTGCTCCGGCTGGCCCGTCGGATACTGGTCAGGGCGGGGATTTTATGACTCGCGCTGGTGACTGGGCGGAACGTCAGCTTGGTATCAACCAAGGTAAGCCCGGTACTTGGATGGACCGCAATGAAAGCTGGCTATTCCCTCTTTTGAAGGGCGTCGGTACAATGGCGTCGTCGCCAAGCAGATACTTTGGCGGTGCGTTGCTTCAGGGTGTAGGGGCGGCTGCTCAAGCCGTTCCTGACTTGCAGACACAGCAGTCTCAGGTTGCCCTGCGGCAGGCTCAGGCAACTGGTGAACTGGCCGCTGCTGGGCGCGGTGGGATTGTCCCTGTTCTTCATACCCTTGCTAACGGGCAAACTCAGTTAGAGTATGTCGATGTCACAAAGTTGCGTGGCCCCCTTACAAAAAATCAAAACGGCCAATACGTCATGGATGACAGGGTTAATCCTCCAATTGCCGCTCAATACGACTATTTAGGCGACGTAGGCAAGCAAAGCGCGGCTAACGACGCCGATAAGTTTTTCATGTCAGCAAGGATGGATCCGGGCTTGTTGAGCATGTCAAATGAGAAGATCAAAGAAGTAAATAATGAGGCAGCTTCTGGAGCTAATAATACCCGGCAGCTTAAGAAATTTGCCGAGACTATGGCAGGACAAACCGGACCGTTTGAACCGGGCAAGTTGAATCCATTTATGACTAATCTTGGTGCATGGTGGGATTCTATTGCCCCTAACCTTGGTTTGCAGGGCGTCAAGCTTGACCAACTTGCAAATTCTCAAGAGGCAGAAAAGTTGTCTAGGTCTATTGCTGCGTCTGGTGAGGCAAATGCTGATCAGCGCAGCTTTGGTGCTTTAAGGGCGTGGATGCAAATGGTGTCTAACGCCGGAATGTCTAGACCTGCCGCAATGAATTTGATAACCAAAATGTACGTTGATAATCAGCGGGCCGTGGACGAGGGCAATTATTTTAACGAATATGACAAGTATAATTCTGCCAACGGTGGCATTTCGGGCCTTTATAGTGGACAAAATGCCGAATCTTCCTTCCGGCGCGATTATTCGGACGACCGCTATATGTCTGAACAAGCGGCTTTGGCAAATGTTCTGTCGGATACAGGCACCATGAAGATGCTGGAAAACCCTGACCCCAAAATCAGGGCTGCGGTTATTCAGAGCATAGAAAAGAAAAACCCGTCTCTTAGGAACTTTGGGCGCTATTTCTCGACTGCATGGTCAGAGGGAAGACAGGGGTAATTGATGGGATACGAATCTGACGTTCTGGGACTAGAGACGCCGTTTGATGTTACTGATGCCCCAGATCAGGACTCTACTGATGTGCAAGCCGCGCCGCAGCCGAGTCAGCAACTTGCTGCGCCTGAGGATGTACCAAAGCACACCGATCCCGTAGATCACTCTGCTGACATAACGGACCCGGAATTTATTGCTTGGCGCAAGAATTACTTAAATTCTGGTAATCAGGAACAAGCGCCTAGTGCAGCGCCAGTTCCGAAAAATCCCAGATACCAGTCTTATGAAGACAAGGTCATTAATAGCGAGTCTGGTGGCGATCCTAACGCCAAGGCTAAGACAAGCTCTGCTCTTGGCCTTGGTCAATTTACAACTACTACATGGCTTAACACACTTAAACAGGCGCGCCCTGATTTGGTTCAGGGGAAATCTGACGACCAGATTCTAGCTATGAGGACCGTTCCCGATCTCAGTCGGCAAATGATTAGTTATCTTGGGAACAAAAATGCCGATGCGCTTCGTAGCATGGGTATTCCGGTGTCTGATGCCACTAAGTACGGAGCCCACTGGTTTGGAACTAGCGGGTTTAACAATATTTATAATGCCGACCCCATGGATAAGATCGAAGATGTTATCGGCCAGAAAGCCGCCGCTGCTAATGGGCTGGTTGGAAAGCGCGTTGAAGACGTTCGCAATCTTCTAGCCAAGAAGATGGGCGAAGATTACATGCAAGAAAAGCTGACACCTTGGCAGGCCGCCGAGGAAACGGCTTATAACGCCCCCTCGTCTGTTGGACACGCGGTTGCTGGAGTTGCTGATCTTGTTTTGAATCCGAGCGACACTTGGAACATGCTTAAGCAGGTTGGCACCGGCTTGCGGTCTAAGATTGCTGGATATGCTGGTCACGAGCAAGACTCGGAACAAAAAGCCAATGATGAGGCCCTTATTGACAATATGGTCAATTCCTATGGGAACAAATATAGTTCGTGGGAAAATTTTGAGAACTACCTAGCACATGACCCCGCGTCTGTAGCTATGGACGCTTCCGTAGTTGCTGGTGGCGCAGGCTTGACAGCCGCAAAGACTGGCAGCGTCCTTGGTAGGGTGGGGAGCGCGGCTGCGCGTGCCGGTGAGACGGTTGGTAATCTTGGTAAAATTGCTGCCCCCATCGGGGCCGGTATTGGCGCTACAGGGCGTGGCGTAGCTACGGCGGGAGACTTTTTGCGGGCGGCTGGTAAGGGCGTTAGTGCTGCCGGAGAGTTTGTAAACCCACTTAACCCCGGCGGTATTCTTACCAAGGGCATAAGCAAAATTGCTCCCGGCACATATAATGCCTTGGACAAGGCTGGAAACATTGTTCCAGAAATAGACAGCGACATTCGCCGTATTTCTGGAAACACTATGTCGGCAAACGATCTGAGCGAGGACGCTAAGACCGCTCTTGCAGAATCCTTGAAAACAAAGGGTCGCTCTGATCCTGTGATCCGCGAGGGTCTTATGAAGGGTTTTGGGCTAGGTACGCCCACTCCGGTTGTAAACCAAACTGCCCCATTGCCTGCTGCTAGGGCAGCAGTTGCAGACGTTGTTCAGGGAAATAATGAAAAACTGGCAAACGCTGCATCGTCTATTTCTGGGGCGGCAGCCCCGTCTGATACTGCTGTAGCCTCTAATTTAGAAAAAGCTATAGCAAATAAATATAACAAATCTATTGCTGAATATAATGCACTTGGCGGGATTCAGGGTTCTTTTGGGGCCACGATGGATACGAAGCCATTCTTCGACACCGTGCAAGACAATCTTTCTAAGAAAATGATTCCTTCTACCCAAGAAGAAATTATGAAAGAGACGGCACTTCCAAAGACGCAAGAGGCAATTAACCACATCAATGATGTGTTCACAAATGGCAATACGCAGTTTGGTGCCAACGATATTAACGCAAGTCAGGTTTTATGGACCCGGAAGAAATTGTCAAATCTTCTAAATGAAGCAGACGGAAATGATCGTGCCGCTATGGGCGCAGTCATGAATTCTTATGACAAATTTATACAAGATTCCGCAGAGAGTGGTAAGTTTTTGTCTTCTGAAGGCCCTGACGCCGGTAAAGCGATGGCGAGCCATGTCAAAAATGCTTCGCAGTATTACCGCGAATACAAAAATATGTTTGAAAACCCCAATGGCCTTAACAATCCGATTGTTAATGCAGCAAAGACAATAACAAAGGCTATGCCAAAGGACGAAAACACGGGGTTTCTCATCCCCACGGATAATCCAGACATACATACACAGGTACAGCAATCGCTTGTAAAGCCCTTGTTTGACCCCAAAGCCGGTCCAAACGCGCACGGGCAGCTCATAAACGCTATGGGCGGAGACGGATCGGAGGGGGCGAACGCTGTTAACTCTTGGGTTCAGCATTCTGTCCTAAAAAATGATGGGCTCTCTCTTAATCCAGACAAGAAAATATCTGCTTTGTTGTCTAATCCTAATGGAAGCCCTGTATTAAATAGGGCTTTTTCCTCTAACCCTGATTCTCTTAAAGCGGCAAAGCACATTCATACTGTTCATAATATAAATAACGCCAAGCCCACATCTTTGATGAGTCATCACTCTTTCCTTTCCGATATGTTCGGGAAAGCAAGCCGTAGAGCTGGGGCTGGTCTTATTGGATATTCTTTAGGGCATGGCCCGATGGGATTTATTGCTGGCGAGGCCCTTGAGGGGGGTGCTGAGCACATTGCGGATAAAATGGCTGCAAAAAGGGCCATGTCCGGCGCTAAAAGCAATGTCGGTGTAATTCGCCGTGGCGCTGGTAAAGTGGGCCGGGCACTTACAAATCCAACGGCTCTAATGGCTGGTCATTACCTAGCAAATGCGAAGGATTATGCCCAAGCGGACGGTGGCCGCGTAGGCCGTGCGTCCGGTGGTGCTGTAAACCATGCATCCGAAGCCGACCGCCTTGTTGCGCTGGCTGACAAGGCCAAGAAGTCTCATAACAGCCAGACCAAGCCTTTGCTGTCTGTGCCTGATGAAGCCATTACACATGCGCTGGCTATAGCCAACGAGAGCGTCTAGGAGACGTATATGACGACTAATAAAAACCTGAATACGCCTACAAACGGCAGCTATGTTGGCGACTGGGACGTTCCGGTTAACGCTAACTGGAACTACATTGACGCGGCCTTTGGCGGGGTTACAAGCCTTTCGGCTACGTCCGGCACGGTAACGCTGTCGGCGACCCAGTACACCCCCCCAAATCTTGAGATCAGCGGCAGTCTGTCTGGCAACGTAGCCTACAAGTTGCCGAGCGGTGTGGGCGGAATATGGTCGATCTACAATGGCGCTACGCTGAATGGCTATAGCGTGACCTTTAGCGTTACCAGTGGCGGGACACCCTATACGCTTCCAGTTGGTTTCCGTGTGCTGCTGATTAGCGACGGCACGAATGTTGCTGAAGCAGACAATACAGCCAGTGCTGTGGGTGCGAACACGCAGGTTATCTTCAATAGTGGCGGGTTCCTGTCGGGGTCGAGCAATCTGACCTTTGACGGAACGAATTTGTCCATCAGCGGCGCTACGGCGGCTACTCAGACATATGTGACTACCTATGCGCCAAGCAAGACTGGCTCTGGTGCAAGTGGCACATGGGGCATAAACATTTCGGGCAATGCAGCTACTGCCACTAATGCGACCAATGCGACTAATGCGACTAATGCAACCAATGCCACTTACGCCACTTACGCAACCAATGCGTCTGGTGATTTTTCTGTTGCTGGCACTCTTTATGCCGGGGGCAACGTGGTTGCGTACTATTCGGATGATCGCCTAAAAACGCGCCTTGGATATATTGATGGCGCTCTTGCCAAAGTCATGTCGTTAAAAGGGTTCTATTACGAGGCTAACGCAAAGGCGCAGGCTCTGGGCTACAAGCCGGTTCGTGAGGTTGGCCTGTCGGCGCAGGATGTCAGGGCTATCATGCCAGAGGTTGTCGCCCCGGCCCCCATTGACCCGCAGTACCTGACTCTGGACTACGCGCGGCTTGTTCCGCTGCTGGTTGAGGCCATCAAGGAGCAGCAGATACTGATTGATGCGCTGTCTAAGAAGATCGGGGGGATTTAATGGCGCTTCCCGGTCCCGGCGTTCCGCTTTCCTTGAATGACATTAAAGGTGAATTTGGCGGCCCCTCGTCGCCATCGCTTGCTAATTACTATGCTGGTGGGTCTTATGTAAACTCCGGTACTAGCGGAACTTACGGCCCTGTTCCGACAGGTGGAACAATCAGCATTGCTAACTTTTACGGTACACAGGCTGCGTTAGAAGTCATTTCACTAACCGTTGGTGATGATGGTTATGGGGACTATGGTTATAGCCAACTTTTAGGTATTGGCAGCATTTCTCCCAATACCCTGTCTTTTGCGGGCGGTGCTTTTTGTGATGCTATAGCTCAGATTGGCCCTTCGTATTTCGGTTTAAGTTGTACTACTCCATATGTTTCTCCTAGCTGTTTTACCAATCTCAACGCTAATGGGACAAACTTTACTTCGGCGTCTGCGTCCTATTCCACGGACGGATCAACCTATTCGCAATGGCTGTGGTTTGGCGGCAGCAATCCCCTTGGCACAAGCGGCACTGTTTCCTGCATTTTCACATGACCTATACATACCCAGAAAACTCTTTGGAAAAGATCAAGGGCACCTTTGTGGATGCCAATGGCCGCACTGTTACGTTTGAGACTCCGGGGTCTTTCAATCCAGACGGAACGTGCGACAAAGCTGCATGCGATGCGGCAGTTAACAAGCTCATTGAAATTCTCAACTCAATGCACCGTAGACGCAATGTCACATGAAATATCTAGGCATTGCTAAGGACTATTTGATATGACGGCACTACAGCCCGGACCAGATTGGTACTACAGTCCGACTTCAACATGGGTGAAAGTGCTTAGGTTTCTCCATTTCTTGGAGGACGATCTTGTCCAGATATCCCACACGGGGATCATGATGTGGATCACGACGGCCAACAATCTGCACTCTCTCCTGACCAGCATGGACCCGGTAACGGTTGGTGGCGGCATCATTGCTAATCTGGGTGCCTTGGTGGGCCACACGATCAAGCGGTCACAGGTGCTTAATTCCAAGAATGGCGGATAATGCCTATATTTCTGCTGTCAAATTGGAAATATCTCTTGGCTGGCGGGGCCATCATTGCGCTTGGTGCCTACCATTTCTGGGCGATGCATGATACCTATAGCAAAGGCTACTCATCAGCCATGGGAGAGGTCGCCAAGGTCAGCCTGAAATACAAGACGGACAGCGAAAACAAGATTGCCGCTATAGACAAGGCGCATACGCAGGAGATGCAGGATGCCAACAAACAGATGGAAGATTTGCGTATTGCCATTGCTAATGGCTCTAAGCGGATGTCAATCCGCGCCGTCTGTCCCGCCGCCACAAATAACGGTGCCAGCGTGGATCATGCAGAAACGCGAGCCGAACTTGACCCAAAGACTGCTGACGATCTTGTCACCATCGCCCGCGACGGGGACGATGCCATTAGACAACTCACAGCCGCCCAAGAAGTAATTACGGTTCTGATGGGAACAGCCTCTGGGCATGCTGCACCAGCCGCTCCATAAACGGTACGTCATCCTTTGAGGTGTATAGGGCCTTGGCGAGGGCGTAGGGGTTTATCCCGTGGTTGCGCCAGAATTGCTCTTCGCTCATGGAATGCTGTGCATCTGGGCCGTGGACATGATGTCTGGGGCATAGTGGAAGCACTCGCCAGTCATCGGGCTTCCTGCCCGCGCCAGTGAGGTCAGCGCCGTCTTTTGCGCTGGTATAGCGGATATGGGCGACATGGACGCCGACCATCCCGCAGATAGCGCACGGAAGCTGGGCTATGATGCCCTTATACTTTTTGTCGATCTTCCGTGGCTGGCGCTGTCTGAGCATTTTTCTTCTTAAAGGTGTTTCTGATAATTCTAGCGTCGGGCCATATTTTGAATATCTCAGAGACTATTCCCCTAACTCTTAATATATCCCGTATTCTCTCTTTGCTTGGCTCTTCGCTCGTCATTTATTTCCTGATGTCTTTTGCCGTGGCAATTACGGCAGAGCCAATTAACACTCAATGCTTTTGTGTAATCTTCATGGTGGGCATCAACTTTTTTGTTTCCACACCGCTCACATGGACATGGAATTAGATTACCATTTTTAATTGCATTACCAACAATAATGTGAGCAGCGCGTTTGATTGTATTTTTTTTTGCCCATTTTTGCCGCCGTAGCGCGTTTATGGCTTTTTCTTTTGCAGATAAATTTATGCGTATTATTTTATTTAATTGCCTTCTTTTTTCGGTACGGCCTCTGGTGCGGTCGTATTTACGCACTTCCTCAATGTTATTTTGCCTATGCAATAAAACGTCCGCCTTAGCACAATCTTTACATTTCCCCAGATGACCGTCAGCCATCTGGGGGTGTTTGTAAAAACTAGATAAGGGTTTTTTGATTAAGCATTTGAAGCATATTTTCATGCAACAATAGTATGCCCGTTCTAAGTAGCGCGCAACCCGTTTTAGAAGGGGATTTCTTCGTCCAGATCAATAGCATCAATATCGGAATGTCTTACGGGCTTGCTGCCAACCGGAGCGTTAGTCTTGGGGATGTCTTTGGGCTTATTGGCAATACTCATAAACTTGCCCTTCTTGCCTTCCTTAATCCAAGAAGACAACCAATGTTCTGATTTTTTATG
>Ga0316221_1001624_pt1 | contig 22883 bp, 19 predicted proteins | sample TBH18007metaG_FD_206003 | JGI IMG/M metagenome (GOLD analysis project Ga0316221, IMG submission 206003) | Freshwater microbial communities from Trout Bog Lake, Wisconsin, USA - TBH18007 | ecosystem: Environmental > Aquatic > Freshwater > Lake > Hypolimnion/Profundal zone | place: USA: Wisconsin... | reverse complement strand
AGAGCGGTAAATTAAATCGCCAAGCATTGCGTGATGTTGGTTTGGAGATATCCAGCGGACTTGCATCATTAACACGGGCCGCCGATGCCAAAACGCTGTTTGGAAGCCTAGGCAGCCAAGTTGGTCAGATAGGCAAACTATTCTCCGAAATGAATCCGACCGTATCAGCGTTGGTGACTGGACTTGGGGCCACCGTTGCAGAACTAGGAATTTATTACGAAAAACTGGAACTACTCACAAAAACAACGGAAAGCCTCTATGCAACAGGCCTGATATTCAGGGGTGGTATGCAAGGCATGGCTGATGCTGCCAGCGCCGCAGGACTTAGTGTTACAGAATTTGGTAAGATATTAACAAATTACGGAGCGGCAGCCGCCACACTGGGAGTTGATAGGATCAGCAAGTTGAATGCCATGTTCCTGCAACAGACCAACCTGGGTGCAGATTTAATGATGACACAGCAGGAAGCAAGCGATTCATTCATGCAAACGATTGAAATGATGCGAAGCAGTGGGCAGCTTGTTGGTCGTAGCAATGACAGCATAGTCAAAACAGGCAAGGATCTTTTAAATTCCTACAACGAACTAGCACAGGCTACAGGAAGAAACAGGGAAGAAATAATCAAAACAACCAATGCCATGGCGAAGCTGCCCAACATTGATATATTGCTTAGGGCGATGAATCCAGAGGACGCTGCACAATTTAATAAAACCCTCGCTGATGTTAGTGCTACATTTGGTGATAAAGTTGCGCCAGAACTTGGATCCATGATTGCCCAAATACGTCTTGCCCACGGCAGCTTTGGAACCCTACCAGGTGACATGGCCACCATTATAACCCGCATTGGCGGATTAGGTGATGCTTTCCGGGATGCCAGCAATAACATACCAGGTGCTGCCGAGCGGATGGCTGAACTATTAGATTCGCCAGAAACCAGACAGAAATTGGCACAACTGGCCAATACATATCCAGAGGCTGCGGCAAAACTCACGGAACTAAGCCAAGCTTCGCGCCAAGCTACTGAAACACAGCAACGTCGATCAAAAATGACCGATGCTGAGATTGATGACGAAAAACAAAGGAAGGCGGAGGCGGAACGTGCGCTAGCGGTTAATAACAGGGTTACTGCTGCATTTGCAAGATTTGGCAACGCCTTTGACAAGCTTGCGGTTTCCCTAAGCAATATAATCTTGCCCGCGGTTGATATGGTATCTTACGCATTTGAAACTTTGGCAGGCTTTGTTAATAAAATCACGGGTGTTATAAGTGGTGGTGGCGCCACAGGTACGATAGCAGAAATAGTAACCGCAGCGGTTCCTACCGTTTTAGCGGTCATGTATTCCAGCAAGGGCATAGGCGGCCTCATGCGTGTGGGTAAACGCCTGGCCTCGTCTGGATTAGGCGCACTTACAGGAGCAGGTAAGGCCCTAGGTGAGCTTCCTGGTGCGGCCACCAAAGGTATGGGCAGCATGCTAGGAGGTGCTGGAAAAGCATTAGGAGGGGTACCAAAATACGCAGGCTCTCTTCTTAAGGAAATCGCGCAAGGTGTGGAAGCTTTTGGCAGTCCTCGGGTGCTCTTAGGTGCCCTTGCAATAGCAGGGTTGGCAGGCGATCTGTATCTCTTTGCCAAGGCCATGAAGGAATTTAACGACGTATCCTGGAGCAGCCTGGCCAAAGCGGGCGTGGTGATGGTTGCCGCCGGTCTTGGTATGGAAACATTTGCAACGGCCGTTGCAGCGACTTCGGCCATACTTGCAGCCAATGTTGTCGACATTGGCATCGCCGAGCTGCTGCTAGCAGGGTTTGGTGCTGCAATGATACCTTTTGCATATGCCATGAATTTGGCCGCTCCTGCCATAACCGCATTTGGTACGGCAATAGGAACCATATTTGCATCCTTGCGCGGTGTTAGCTGGGCAACACTTTTGGCAGCAGGACCGGCCATTGGCGAGTTAACAATAGCACTCTCCGCTGCTGCTGCGGCTGCACCCTTTATATGGATAGGCTCAAAGGTCATGGCCAATGCGATTGAACGCATTGGTGAAGGTATTGCAACGGCCGTTCAAAATTCTGGACCGGCTGCAATCAACGGCATGGTTGAGAGCATTGGAAAAATCGCAGGCATTGATGGAGGAGCACTGGAAAAAACAGCCAAGGGATTGCGAATGATCGCTAGCGTCATGACATTTGATTTGCCATTCATGAACATGACAGCTGATAGTGGAGCAATTGCTGAATTTGCAAAGATATTTAAGCAACTCGGTGATGCAAAAGAGGACATAATAAAAGGTGCCGGCACGGTTGCAGCACTTGGTACCATCAATCTATCATCTGATAAAATGGCTGGTATTGCAAGATTAACTGACATGTTTAGTTCTTATGGCGGAGCAGCAGGTGGCGCATTGCACAATCTTTTCAACAGCACGATTGATTATGGCAAGATAATCAATTTTACAAATATGTTTGCATTGCTTGGTAATGGCGAGGAAGATATCATAAAAGGTTCCAATGCATTGCGGGCAATAGGCGACAATGATATAACAGAAGACAAGGTAAAAGGCTTCAAGGTTTTAAGCGAAATGTTCAGCAAAGGTGCGGGCAATCTAGGCGGCTGGCTATATCGCATGTTCCACAGCGAAATCGATCCAGGATTGGTCAGTAAGTTTACCGGAATGTTTGCAGCACTTGGCCGAGGCAGGGAGCAAATAATCTCAGGTGCTGGAAGCCTTGCTGCCATGTTTTCAATAAAAATAACATCGGATAAGGTATCGGGATTGAACATGCTTGCAGATATGTTCAGCTCCACTTGGTTTGGCAGCCTGTTCAAAGCCACGGTTGATCCTGACTATGTTGCAGGATTTGTGAAAATGTTTGCAGAGCTTGCCAAGGGCGAGGATAGGATAATTTCTGGCAGCAATGCCCTGCAGGCTTTAATGGATATTTCAGTATCAAAGGAGAAAATTGATTCCTTTGCACAATTGCTGGATATGTTTTCATCAACAGGCATTGGGAAAATGTTTAAAGCCACCGTTGATCCTAGTTATATAGATGGTTTTACAAAATTATTTGAAATATTTGGTCAGGCCAAGGAAAAAATCATAGGTGGCATAGGAACACTAGCAGCCTTATTTTCTATCAATATAAACATGGACAAGCTGACAGCCATAAGCAAGCTTAACGAAATGTTTGGTGATTTTGGTAACACCACACGTACACTTAAGAATATTGATGGATTTGTCAGTGTTTTTCAACGATTTGCCGATAGCGAAAACGTCATCATTAGAGGTGTCAACGCAATCAATGCCATAAGTGATCTCGATCTAACAGGGATTAACCAGCTACATGACCTAAATGCAGCGATATTTGGGTCAGGTTCACCTATTGTTGTACCTGCTGCTTCACCAACACCATCTGTTGCAGCAGCGATAGATTCGGCTACCACCGACTACTATGCCAAAACAATAGGCCAATTTGATAAGATGATTGAACTGCTTACGATCGCAAATGCAAACACTCAAAAGCTTATCTCCGTTGAAACGGATGGGTTTAGCAGCGTGTCATCTGCAATAAACAACGCCAGCGGAACTGTTTATTAAATACAACCTGCATAAATGCATGGTAAATAACACCATATAACAAGGGTAGTTTCATAATGGCGTCTTGGAAGAAATATTTTTCGGCAGTACCTAGCCAAACACGTTTAAATCAAAAATTAAGCCAACATTCCGGATCGGGTGGATCTGGTGGTTCAGGAGCGGGTTCAGGTGCAAAGTATGCAAGCTATCTGCCGGAAGTTTATAGCGGAGCTCCAAATCGGGTCGAACGCTATGTTCAATATGAACAAATGGACCTTGACAGTGAAATAAGCAAAGGCCTTGATGTTCTAGCGGATTATTCCGTACAGAACTATGAGGTAAAAGACGACCCTTTCCAGCTTATATACAACGATACAATGACGGAAACAGAGATAAAAATCCTCAAGGGCATGCTCAAGCAATGGTGCAAGCTGAATAGATGGCAGCAACGTTTATGGCGAGCATTCAGGAATACCCTAAAATATGGCGATCAGATTTTCGTAAGGGATCCTGAAACGTTCAAGCTCATCTGGATTGATCCTACCAAGGTGGAAAAGATTATCGTCAACGAAGACAAGGGCAAGAGCGCTGAACAATATGTTATCAAGGACCTTGATCTAAATCTCACCACATTGGTTGGCAGCAACATGTTGATACACGACAACTATAGCTTTCCTGGAGGTTATCCTCGCAGCAGCAACCCTGCGGCTGGCGCAGGAACCATCAACTATGGCATTGGCAGCAGTCCAGGCAGCAGAACAAGCCGATTTGATTTGCAACCAAACCAATTAGCCGTTGATGCAACGCATGTCGTACATCTCAGCCTAAGCGAAGGCATGGATAGCCAGTGGCCGTTTGGTACCAGCATACTGGAAAGCATCTACAAGGTATACAAGCAGAAGGATCTGCTCGAGGACTGTATCCTGATCTATCGAGTTGTCAGGGCCCCAGAACGCCGCGTGTTTTACATAGATACCGGAAGCCTAAGCGGACCCAGGGCCCAGCAGGTCATAGAGCGAATGAAAAATGAAATATATCAACGCAGAATACCTAATAGAACCGGGGGCGGACAATGTCTTGATTTGGATACAATAGTACCATTACTTGATGGTAGATCTTTAAAATTATCTCAATTGATCACCGAGTTTAATAATGGCGCAACAAATTGGGTATATTCAGTTGATGTTAAAACTGGTCAAATTGTTCCAGGATTGATTTCGTGGGCAGGTGTGACTAGAACGCATACACAAGTTATAAAACTAACACTGGACAACGGTCAAACTTTGATTGTTACACCAGACCATAAAATTCCAATTATGGGTAAAGGTAATATTCAAGCAAAAGATATTGAAATAAACAAAGATAGCTTGATCAGCTTTGGAACTAGATATGAATCAATAAATGAAAACCGCAATAGTGATGATCCGCAATATCACCAACTATTCAATCATGCTTCAAAAAAATGGGAATTTACCCATCGTATGGTTGCAAATTACTTTAAGTTAATCAATTTGCACAATGAGTTAGTATATGACCGACGTTTTGTTGATGAACGTAAATCAGTTATTCATCATATAGATTACAACAAATATAATAATTCTCCAGAAAATTTAGCATTCATGAACGGCGCAGATCATTTTAAATTGCACGCAAACAAGTATTCTGAATGGTGGAATTCGTTAACTGTTGAGCAACAGTTTGAACACAGACAAAAGAATGCCAAAGCTGTCAGAGCAGCATATGCAAATAATTTAGAACTTGGTGTGAAACTATCAAATAGTATCAAACTGGCACACAAAAACAACCCATCGATACGAGAAAAGATGTCGAAAGCAGCGGTTGTTCACTGGCAGCGTTTGAAAACATCGTCAACTTATGCAGAATTTATCAAAAAGAAATCTGAATATAGAACTCAATATTTGAAATTACATCCGGAAGGAAAGTTTCAAAATCAGGCAAATTCATTTGATGAATTTATGTTATCAAAATGTATAGAGATGGTCTCATACGTTGGATCTAATATAGAGGCAGTATGTATTGCATTGTCAGATGATAAAGAGTTTATGAAACATTATAAATTACTGAACATGCCTAGAGAAGGAATGCTCAATAAAATTAATTGTGATAAATTTTCAAAAGATACCATAACCAAATTAGTCAAATCGTTTGGTTATAAATCATGGTCAGCTTTTACAAAATCATTTGGCTATAACATTCAAAAAAAATCTCTAAAAATAGCGTTTAATCAACGACACATATCTATTTTGTCTGACATGGTTAAACAAGATAAAAATCTTACAAAATCAAAATTACCAGATGTATTGAATGCTAATAAGGAATTTTTTGATTTATTGATAGATGAAAATAAGCATAAACGTGGTAATGCAAAAATTACAAAAATAACAAGTAGTACCGTAAATACCATGCTGACTTCATTTGGATATAAAGGATGGACAGATTTCAAAAATAAAGCATCGCAGTATAATCATAAAGTTGTTGCTATAGAATGGTTAGATGAAACTATGGACACCGGAACTATCACCGTCGATGGCAATGAAATTTATCATGATTTTCATAATTTTGCCACGCAATCTGGCGTGTTCGTATGCAATAGTATACTTGATGCTGCCTACAGCCCAATAGCCATAAATGAGGATTTCTTCCTTGCCACCAACAGCGAAGGTAAGGGTACCAAGATTGAAACACTGCCCGGAGGAGAGAATCTTGGACAGATCGACGACCTGAAATATTTCAACAACAAGATGATCCGCGGTCTTGGAATACCCAGCAGCTATCTACCAACGGGCCCAGAAGACGGCACAACCGCTTACACGGATGGCAAGGTAGGCACAGCATATGTACAGGAATTTAGATTTGCCAAGGTTTGCCAGCGTTTGCAGAATCTCATGGCTCCTGTGCTTGATAAGGAATTCAAGCTCTATGTCAAGTCAAGGGGTATTGAAATTGAAAGCGATACGTTTGAATTGCAAATGTGGGAACCGCAAAGCTTTAGCCAGTATAGACAAATGGCACTTGACGCGGAGCAAATCACGGTTTTCTCAAGCTTGATACAAACAGAAGCAGCAAAATATATCAGCAAGAGATTTGCGCTGAAGAGATATCTAAACTGGACGGACGAGGACATACTTGAAAACGAAAAACTCTGGAAAGAGGAAAACGCCAAAAAGGTCAAGGATAAGATCGGTGTGCAGATAGGCAGCGAAGACCAGCCTGGCCTACAAAACGTAGGAATTCGTCCGCAGGGTAACAATGAAACCCAAGTACCTGGACAAGAGCTGCCAGCTGAAGAAGCCCCGGCGCCAACTGAAACAGGCGGTGCGGTGGCAACCCCTGGAGGGGAAGCTGCAACGGGGGCGTTGGGCCCTGCACCTGGACAATAAATACTGTACGAGGAACACCGCAATGAATGCCAATGAAATAGATCCATCATACAGAGACAACGACAACGATAGGATAATGCAGCGACAAACGGATGACTCGCGCAAGCCCACCATTACCCTAACACACCTAAATCGGTTAAAAAAAATGAGAGCGGCAAAAGATTTGGAAGAACTTATGCGCGGTGATTTTCTTGAAATCATCTATGGCGGTTCCGGAGAAGAAGGTGCAGTTACTGGAGGACCCGCGTTCTAATGCCATACAATATATTAAACTATGATGGTAGCTTTCTGGTCAGCGTACCAAACAGCACGATCAACACAACAACCACAAGCCTAGGATTAATTGGGCAAAATAGCGTAAATTTTGGGCTGGTAATGAATGAAAATTTCATCTATCTCCTCCAAAATTTCAGCAGCAGCACACCACCGGCCAGTCCGATACAAGGACAAATTTGGTACAATTCAATCACATCGGTTATGAATTTTTATGATGGAGCCGAATGGCAGGTTTTATCGCCGCCGTTTGATGGCGATGCAGGCACAGCGCAGGTACTGATAACAGCAGTAAATCCGCAAGTAGAGGTCATGGTATCGTTTAGTGCTGGCCTTATAGTAAGCGCTTTAAGTCATTTTGCACTGTCGCCGGCTGATCTGCCACTCTATGCAACGATTGGTGATACAAATTATCCATTCCAAACAAGGTTTCCTGCTGGCATCGCACCTGGCATAACCCTTGCCACGGATCCACACGGTTATCAGTTTGTAGGTACGGCAACATCTGCAAATGTATTGGCCACCGGAAGAAACATATCACTAACAGGATCTGCGCAGGGCAACGTGGTGTTTGACGGTAGCAGCAATGCGGTGATAGAAACCACGCTAATTGATGCCCTACAAGGTCAAGTTATTTCAAACGCAAATGTAACTTCCATTCCAAGCTGGTTTACCAATGTCTATGTAAATTCAAACGGCATCGTAACTGATGCTACGGCACTTGTTAATACGGACGTTACGACCGCACTAGGATATGTACCACCTTCGATCATCAACTTCATAGGCGATGTAAATGGCAACACGGTGGCTAATGGTGCAACATGGACGGCAAATGTGTTCATCAACACCCAATCCAATGTAATGCCAGGATTTTACAGCAACGTACAGGTTGGTGCCAACGGACTGGTCATAAGCGCCAATAACAACAACGCGATACCACAGCAAGGAATAATTCTGTGGAACAACCCAGGATTGATTCCAACAGGCTGGGCGTTGTGCAACGGCCAGGTGATTACATTACCTGGTGGAGGGACCTTAACAACCCCAAATCTCGCACCGTTGGGCACAACCGTTTACATCATTAATCTCGGGTTTTAACCTAAATTTAGCCAAATTTGGTATTTTTTACATTGATAAACAGTGATCTATTAATTTTGATTAAATAAATCCGAGTCTGTCCCACACTTTTGACAAAGGAGCTACAAAATGATTAACAATTCAAAGCTAACCAAAGTTCTTGAATATCTTATCAAGAACGATGATGAGAAGGCCAAGGAACTTCTTCACCAGGTATTTATTGAAAAGGCCCGTGCTATCCATGAAGAGATGATGAGCCACGACGACGATATGGAAGAAGATATCGGCGGTAGCGGCGACGAAGGCAAGGACTTCCGCAATGCGGTAAACGCACGCGGTCAGGATGCACACAGCGAAGCCGTTGATGCACAAATCCGTGCCATGGAAAACGAAATTGATTTCGAAGAGACCATGAACGAGGATAACCTTGACGAATTCAAGGCCACCACCGATGATGAGGATGAATTGTCATTGGATGTTGATGGCGACGAAATGGACATGGACGTCAGCGATGATATGCCAATGGATGACGGCGAAGATCATGAAGACCATGAAGCAATCATGGGCAAAATGAGCGATCTTGAAACAGCGCTGGCTGAGCTAAAGGCTGAATTTGAAAAGCTGGAAGCCGAAGAGCACGGCGAAGGCGAGGACGACGAGGATGAAGGCCACGATGAGGGCGATGAGGATGAAGAAGAGTCCTGGGAAATGGACGAAGACTTCGATGACATTGCTGAGAGCCTTGATCTTGAAGTTGTAACCAAGAACATGGAAAAAAGCGTTCCTGCCAAGGACGTTGGTGCAGCTTCAAGCGGCATGAGCGATGGCAATGATGCACGCAGCCCAACTCCTCCAAGCCAGACAACACGTTTTGGTGCAAAGCCAGTTGACATTGGTGCCGGTCCAGACCACAAGGGTTATGAGCTAGAAAACGCTCCAAAGCATACAATGGATGCCATGAAGATAGCCGATCCAGACATGAAGGCCGACAATCGTCGTAAGTCATATGCTAACGGCATGTCACGTGAAAACAAGGAAGGCAATAAGCCAAACGCAGCACTCAATACAACTGCCAAGCAGTTTGGTGCAGACACGGTTGGCAAGATGAGCCCACTAAGTAAAGGCGGCGACAACCTTAAGTAATATATGAGTACGAAAAAGGGCTGGTGATTAATTCACCAGCCTTTTTTGGTGATTATTGGACCTAAAAACCAACTATCTGCAATAACTTATTAAATATTACCATAACGGTGTCTACCGACAAGGCAAAACAAATATGGCGAACCATGGAATACTAATTGAGCAACTTAACTATGATACAGCGAAAGCTGAGGTCATCCTTGAGGACGCGGCCACTCCAGGTGGCGATAAAAAAGTCTACATGAAAGGCATCTTCATACAAGGTGACCTTCGCAATCACAATGGCCGTGTGTATCCAGTAAATGAAATACGCAAGGCAGTTGAAAACATAAGAGAAGCAATAAGAAGCGATTCGGGTGTTCTAGGAGAATGTGATCACCCACAAGAACTACAAATACATCTAGATCGGGTCAGCCACAAGATTACCGAGATGTGGATGGATGGTGCTAATGGGTATGGTAAGTTGCAAATACTTCCTACACCTTGCGGTAACATCGTAAAAACGTTATTGGACTGTGGAGTTAAACTAGGTGTTAGCTCTCGTGGTTCAGGTAACGTTGACGATAATGGTCGGGTATCTGATTTTGATATGTTGACCGTTGACATAGTGGCAAAGCCAAGCGCGCCAAATGCTTACCCTACACCAATGTATGAGGCAATCATGAACCGCAAGCACGGCTACAAGATTCATGAACTGGCAGAAAGCATGAAACATGACGCAGTTGCACAAAAGCACCTGAAGAAGATTCTACTTAGCTGGGTCGATGAGTTGAAACTTATTTAAGGAGTAGTGGCCTATGGAAAAGGAAATAAAAGATCTCCTGGAAAATGAAGTGCTTGGCGAAGACGTCAAGACTGCTCTACAGGAGGCCTTTAACAACAAGGTGAAAGCCGCGGAGCAGAAGCTCCAGGAAGACTACGCCGTTCGTTATACAAACGATAAGGCAAAGCTCGTTGAAGCCATAGACAAGATGCTGGACGATACCATTCGTAGTGAGCTGAATGAATTTGCGGAGGATCGTGCCGCAACAATTAGACAGCGCGCTAAGTTAAGCCAGGCAACACTAGAAGCCAAGAACATGTACAAGTCAAAAATGGTTGAGCATGCAAAGATGCTAAACTCATTCGTGGCTAAGCAGCTCAAGGAAGAAATTGCCGAGTTTGTTGAGGATCGCAAGACCCTCACCGCACAGCGTCGTGAAATGGCAAAGGAACTGCAAACAGTCAAGGAAAGCAGCAAGCGCGAGCTAGTTACTCGCGTTAACAAGCTAGAAGGATTCGTTCTCAAACAGCTAAGCGAGGAAATAGCTGAATTCCACGCTGATAAAAAAGCATTGGTTGAGCAACGTGTGAAGCTGGCACAGGAAGGCAAAAAGAAAATCACCGAAGCACAGACGAAGTTTATTAATCGCGCCGTTGTAGCCGTCGACAAGACACTCAACGAGGTGATCAAAAGCGAGCTTGTGCAGTGGAGAGATGACATCAAGGTTGCTCGTCAGAACAACTTCGGACGTCGCATCTTTGAAGCCGTGGCAGCGGAATATATGGCCAGCTACCTATCAGAGGGTAGTGAAGTCAAAAAGCTCAGTCGTCAGCTTCAGGAGCAAAAGGCCGCATTGTCCGATGCACAGGCAAAAATCAACGAGCAAAAGAAGCTTGTAGAGGCTGCCAATGCAAAGGTTCGTGCTGCTCAGGATCGCATACTGCGTGAAGAAACTCTCAAAGAGCTTCTCGTCCCGCTGTCACGCGATAAGAAGGCCGTAATGGAAGATATGTTGAGAGATGTCAAGACACAGAGCTTGAAGGAAGCTTTTACACGTTATCTGCCAGCCGTGGTAAACGGCGCACAAGGTTCGCAGACCAAGGTTAACCTTGCTGAAACCGCCCGACCAAAGTCTGTAGCCGTTACCGGTGACAGAAGCAACAACAAACTCGCCCAAGCAGTGATTGAAGAAACCCAGGACGATGTCGGCCTTGGAAAACTCCTTCACCTCGCAGGTATCAAAAATTAAGGAGCTAAATTAAAATGTCAAAGAACTTATTTGAGACACATTGGACGGCCACAAAGACCGCCCTCTGCGAAGGTCTAACCGGCAATCGCAAGAAGGTCATGGAAGTTGTCCTAGAAAACACACGCAAGGACCTACAGTCAAAGAGTGGAATACTTTTTGAAAGTGCAACTCCAGGCGCAACCAGCGCTGGTAACGTTGCCACGCTCAACAAGGTTATCCTTCCGGTGATCCGTCGTGTTATGCCAACGGTTATCGCCAACGAGATCGTCGGTGTTCAGCCAATGAGCGGTCCGGTTGGACAGATCCACACACTCCGCGTTCGTTACGCTGACACCTTCGGTACACCAACTCCAGTGGTTGCAGGTAGCGAAGCCCTCAGCCCATTCGATATCGCACGTTTCTATTCTGGTAACGGTAACAGCACCTATCCAGCTGCTGCTCCAGTAAGCGTGCTCGAAGGAACTGCTGGTAAGCGCTTGAACATCCAGATCCTCAAGGAAACAGTTGAAGCCAAGACACGTAAGCTGTCGGCTCGTTGGACCTTTGAAGCTGCACAGGATGCACAGGCACAGCAGGGTATCGACATTGAAGCAGAAATCATGGCTGCTTTGGCCCAGGAAATAACCGCTGAAATTGACCAGGAAATCCTCGTCAGCCTGCGTACACTTGCTGGTACAACACTAACATATGACCAGGGTGCCGTTTCCGGTACTGCTACATACGTTGGTGACGAGCATGCTGCTCTTGCGGTGCTCATCAACCGTGGTGCTAACCTGATCGCTGCTCGTACACGTCGTGGTGCTGGTAACTGGGTTGTGGTTTCCCCAACCGCTCTTACCATCCTGCAGAGTGCAACAACATCAGCTTTTGCACGTACAACTGAAGGCACATTCGAGGCTCCAACCAACACCAAGTTTGTTGGAACCCTAAACAACAGCATGCGCGTCTATGTTGACCAGTATGCTGCTGATGACACAAACGTTCTTGTTGGTTACAAGGGCCCAGGCGAGATCGATGCCGCAGCTTATTACTGCCCATATGTTCCGCTAACAAGCAGCGGTGTTATTATCGACCCAAGTAACTTTGAACCGGTGGTTTCTTTTATGACAAGGTACGGTTACCTTGAACTTAACAATACCGCTTCAAGCCTTGGTAATGCGGCCGACTATTTGGCTGGTATCGGAATCAATACCGCCCATCTAAAGTTCCTTTGATTTCAATGGGTTACAGCGTTTTCTTAACGCTGTATCTAAAGGAAACCCGGCAGCAATGTCGGGTTTTTCTTTTAGAAATAAAACCATTTTTGTTCAAGTAGCTGTTGATACCAGTCGTCTGGCAGTTTTCCTCCTACTTTGATCCTATACATCTTATATCCTAGCTCGCTTGCACGTTTGTCCTTTTTTGCATCCTTTGCTTGTGTTCGAGCAAGCCCTTCGAGCTTCATCGACTCTGGATCTGTTTTTGAACCATAAAGATTCTTATCATAATGATAAGGGCCGTCAATTTCAACAATGAGATCATCATTTATTAAAAAATCGTAAAGATAACCTCCAATAGGTACATTTTTTCTGTATGGCACCGATCGGTCCTGTAATTCTTTTTCAAATTCCAATTCAGGCCGAGTGTTAAAGAGCTTTGTTGGTCCAAGCTTATCAGGATTCTCAATCATGTATTTTATCCTGGCAGCAGAATATCTCTCCCTCTGCTCCGGTGTGGTCTTGCTACCGCGCCGCGCAGCCAACATCTGTGCGACCTTTGCATCGACCATCTCTTTGGGCCTAGCCTTGGCGATGGCACTCATCTTTGCCTTGAATGCGGCACCGCGATCCTTGCCTAGCATTGGCGAACCGTGTTCGTCGAGATATTCCTTATAGCTGGCACGCCATTTATCTATCTCCTGCTCTGTACGCTTCTTGCCCTTGTGCTTGGCACCGATCTTTGCTTTGGCCTCGTCGCTATGCTGCTTGCCAGTCCTAGCAATCCGCTTGCGTTCCAAAGTTTCTGGAGAATCTCTCCTGGCACGTACCGTTTCTGTACCTGGATATTTTGCCAGATATTCTGCTACCGTGTTGATACCATGTGTTTTCAGATGTTTGCCCGTGATTTGACCAAATCCTCTGCCACATTCTCTACATATAAATTTCATTATTTACCTCTATTTAAGTGTGCAATATTTATACCAATTAATCAATACCAGTACTGGTTTCTTTTATAAATATTACCATGCTAATATCTGAAATAATTGAAGCCACCATAAAATCAGTGACTCCTGCCGCTGCTGGTACGCTTTCCCCTGCAGAAATCGCGGAATCATACTCAAAATTATCCAAGGTTGAATATGGTCAACTGGGCACACCTGGATACATATCACGAGAAGATTGGCCGCGTTTTAGGAAGTTTTTGGTGGCTAGGAGCCTGGCATCAAATCCTGAATTGGATACCAATCTTACTGCATATACGCCAGGCGAAACGATACATCTCCTAAAAAATCCTATAATAAAATCATGGCATGATGAAATCGTCACATATAAGGTTCCGGATCGCTATTCAACCATTGCGTTCGTGCCCTGTGCCAAGACAAAACCCTGGGCAGGTGCCAGCAGGGGCCTGTATAAGAGCTACAACAAGATAATAAACGACAACAGATATCCGGTGTATTTTGTTACGGTAAGTGAACCATTAGGCATGGTTCCCCAGTCGCTATGGAATGATTTTCCGCAATATGACAATCCTGGACTGTTTAAGGACAATGTGCAACGAACAGGAGGTATGTTTAAAAGTGATTGGAAAAAACTATTCGGCACAGGACCGCAGCTCATACCTTTTGATCCTGCTGCTTATAATGAATCCATTAACATACTATCAAATGTTATTAAGGGATTTGTTCAAACCAATCAAGATAAGCAATTCTTATCATTCGTGGAAGATAAAGCATTTAAAGCAACAACTAAAAATGTTGGAACGCATAGTGATATGTTGACTAGATCAGGTGTTATACCTCCAGAAAACAGATATCTAAAGAGAGATGCTCCACGAAACGAACCTTTTGATTATGTTGATAAAGTATTAAAATCAAGAACCACTGGTGTATAAAATCATGGATATTAGAAAAATAATCAACCTATTAGAAAGCGTTGAAAACGATAGTCAGTTAAATGAATACCGTGCGCAAGAAATTGTACACAAAAATCCCACCATATCGGCACTGAAAGCATTGGCCAAAAATAACCGGTTTCACAGTTGTAGATTTGTAATCTACAAAGATGGCACAGTGGTTGCTGCGGATTCGGCAAACTTTACACATAATAGCATGGCACCTGCAATGGGTGAATGGGCAGTAAAAGGATATGTCCAGTATATGGGCAACGATGATTATGCCTATCGCAGCATGGAACCATATAGTGCAATAAACAAGTACCATCCTATATTCAAGCATTGGGAACGATCTGGTATAGAGGATGGAAATTCTGACCAAAGCCATTTATCACATACCCTGGATGAAAAACGATCTGATTGGGAAATTTATAACTATCACAAGCTGGATGTCATACTTGTAAAATTGTGTGAACTGGTTGTTAATGGTCAGCGGCAGGATCCTGATACACACGGCATGGTTGCTGCTGCCATATTGGATCCTGACAATAGGCTTGTTTCCAGTACAGGAAGGAAAATCCGTGGTAAATGGCATCATGCGGAAAGATGTGCCATGATGAAATATGAGCAACTCCATGGTGATATTCCCAATGGCAGCATTTGCATAACCACGTGCAGTCCATGCAGTGAACGCATGGGTGATAGATACGAAGAAAGCTGCACGGATCTGATAAATCGCAGTAACATACACAAGGTATATGCAGGATATGATGATCCTACACAGCCTGAAGAGCAGCGACATTTCAACATAATCGAAACCAGCAATCCGGCCATACGTGCCTTCTGTCATCAATTGGCAGAGTCATTCATGGACTGGGAAGCCCAACAGGCGTCTGATTCACTATCCGAAACCTGGAGCAAGAAATACAAGCGCAGCATCAATTGCAAGAATCCGCGAGGCTTTAGCCAGCGTGCCCATTGTGCTGCCAGGAAAAAACGACAGCGGCATGCGCTAACCAAGAGCAAAAGTGTAAGAGAAAATCTTGAACATGACGATGTTGAGAATCAAAACTTGCCTTCTGTTAACCAAGCAAAAGCCCTTATGCCGCAGATATTAGCCAAAGCACAAAAAATATATGATGATTGGGACGAATCAGATCGTGACACATATGCAGGCGGCGGCATCTGTCATATAATAGCAGATGGAATTTGTGATGTATTGGGTCAAACTGGAATAGACTGTACGCCCGTAAGTTGCTCCATGGAACAACATGTATATGTTGTGGCAAAATTTGACGAAGGTATCTATGAGATTGACATACCGTATCATGTATACGAACAAGGCGGAGGCTACTCTTGGACGAAGATACCCGATATAAAGTTTGAAACTGGCGATGTGAAATTCCAAAAATTATCAGGCGATCCGGACGAATGGGAAAACTACATAGACGAAAACTTCGCGGATGGTAAGGGCCCAGGTCGGCCGGGTGACAGCCGGCGTCATGGAATCCCTAAAAATGCCACCATGGCCCAGTTACAAAAAGCAGCCAAGGCCCCTGGACGTAAGGGTCAGCTAGCACGCTGGCAGATCAACATGCGACGCGGCCACAGCAAAAAGTAAATCACACCATTAAACCAACGGTAAATATCATCATGAGATACGCAGATATTGATATTGAACAGATAAGAACACAAGGGCTAGAAGCATATGCTAACGGGCAGGAGTTGGATTCCTGCATCTATCGGCCGGACAGCCTGGCCGAAAGCGCATGGATTGACGGATGGCAGGAAGGATTCTACAACACCTTGAATGAATCCACTACCGTGTTGGATGAACAATATGATGATGATGACAGGTTTTTCCTGCGCTATGGGTGGATCGAGGACGGCAGGGACACCGTGGAAGAAGCGGTATATGCCGGTAGAACGGTGCCACTGCGCAAGGTGATGAAAGGCGACTCAAAGCGCCATAAGGTATACGTCAACAGCGGTCGCAAGGACAAGGAAGGACATGTAATAGCCAAAAAGGTCGAATTTGGCAGTCCACATGGTAGCAAATTGCGCGTTAGAAAAGGCAGTGCATCAAGACGCAAAAGTTTTGCTGCCCGGCATCATTGCGCAACCGCTAAGGACCCTAAAACAGCCCGCTACTGGAGTTGCAGGGCTCCTAGCAGCAGTGCCAAGGGCGGGTATTGGTGACCGTTTTCAAGAGTTTGAAGAGCACATACAGGTTCAAATCAACACCTTGGAAACACGACAAGGTCTTATCAAGACCACTTTTGAAAACCGAACTGATCAATAAGGTACAGGATTATTGGCATAGCGTAGAGCATCATGCTTGGCCCGATGCTCCCTATTACACGGGCACCGGCCTGCATTACAACAAGCGATGTGAGTTGAAACCGGTTACGAAACAACTTTGTGGTAATCATGGTAACAGGTTGGATTATCAGGATACACTGGCGTATGATCAACTGATACCGCAGGATCTATTGGGAGATCTGGGGGATTTCCCCTTGGTTAGGTGCAAGATTGGCTGTTTGGATGGAAGAGAATTAACCAATCATAATGTCAACAGCTGGCACAGGGATGAAACACCGTTTGAGGTTTTGCGGGTTATAGTGCCCATTACCAGCAGCGAATCCTATCGGTTCCAGATGGAAAACCAACCAGATATATGTTTAGAACCTGGAAACATTTATGCGTTTGATCAAAGCACATATCATCGGGTTTTCACCACCGTATCAAGTCCAACACCTAGGATACATCTCATTTTGAGTTTCGTGACCTGGTTTGACACAGCCGATGGTATATGGATACCTAACGACCACTGCGGGCGCAGGCATCCTCTGGCATTGTTTGATGCTGTTAACTTATGACCGATACAACACGGATAGAATGTCATCAACCGTATTGCTGATAAGATGATTGCTGCATACATGCTCGTATGCGGCCCTGATATCAAACTGATTTCTATTGAAATCTTGTAGCAAAAGTTCCAATTGAGAATCATTTGTGTAGGTTTTACCAAATTTTTCCAGTGTTTTGGCACCCGCTATATTCCTGGCTATCCAGGGTGTTTGGTTTAGCATTGCTTCCAGCAATACAAGGCCAAATCCTTCCTGATAGCTGTGCATGACGAGACAATCAGCATCGTGTATCGCGCTTAATACATCGGTCCTATCATCAAGCAAAAATGGCTTTACAACATCAGTTTCCAGCGGCATCAGATCCATGCGATTATCATAACCAGTTGTTACCAACACTGAATTTGCAGGCCTGCACCGATCAAATACAGCAGCAAGTTCTCGCATGGCTTTGTTTGGCCAATATCCTCCGCAACTCAAAAACATCGTTCCCGATATTCCGTATTTTTCCCTAAATCCGGGTTTGCCGATGCAATCCTGCCAGGTTATTCCGTGCCGAACCTCAATGGCTTTATCAATAACTCCGTGGCGTTGGCAATGTATCCAATCTTGCTTGGTGCTACAGCCGATGTATGAGCAGTCTTGCAATGCTTGCAGGCACACATTGCTGTTGCTGGGTAGCACTAAAAGATACAATATGGGACTTTTTATCTGCTTGGCATGCGTTAGCACAAAATTTTGGATGGCAACATCGCCGCCATGTACGACGATAAGGTCCCATGCATGTCCTAATATGGTTGCATCATGTGTAATCATCACGTTATTCATGTTACCCTTATGTTCTCCTGCAAATACCGCTGCTTGGTGGCCTCTGCGTGCGCATTCCTCTGCCATGCCTTGCACATAGATTTCAGACCCTCCGGGATATCCATAGCGATGTACAACAAATAATAGCTTCATTAGATCATTTCCATTTTGTTTCGCTGCGGTCTATGTCGTACCAAAAGTTTCCTACAGCACCCTTTCCTGACAATCCTGCAATGGCGATACCAGCGTCTTGCCATATCTTGGTTTGTATTATTTCAGGTATCCGTACATGATGCAGTTGTCCACGTTCTGTGTACTCCTGTGCTTGATAGCGCAGGTTCCAGAAAGTATTATTTGCTTGATCAACCAGATCTGTTGGACCAAGATAGAAATTATCAACCATTCGTGGTTGTGTTATATGATCGTCAATTACGGGATTGTACCCTTGATTAGCACAAAGTATTGCGCGTGTATCAAGCGCATGTTGGCATCGTTGGATGTCTAATTTTTCAAAGAATAAATTGTCGCTACGTGCTTGTATTACCACGTCATAGTTTGTATTGGTGGCTGTTTCCCAGGATTTTCGCAGCTGGCTTGATTTGTAAAACTTGTAGCTCATGCTGGGCATGTTTTTGTGCACATTGAAATGGAATAGATCATCCAGGTATGGCCGTACCAAGCCTTGATCCTCAATTTCAACCAATTTAGGATCCAAGCACTGTTTGTAATATGACAGTGTTGATATGTGATCAGGCTGCCAGAAGTTGAAGAAAATATCAGGTTGCAAAGGTTCAACTATTGCACCGATCAAGCTGCTAAGGCTGCTTTCGGTGAAACGCAACCTTCCACTTATCTGTAATGCAATCCTCACCAGACAAACCTTTTGCTATGATAATCAACTATGGCAGGGAGCTCTTGATCAAACAGCCTATTGTTATTCCAACCCATGGATCGGATTTTACCGTCGTCTATGCTGTATCTAACATCCTGTCCCGGTCTCTTGACCGAAAAATCAACATACTGGTGATAGTTGTTGAGGTTAAGATCCAAACAAGCTAGCATTTTTTTGAATACGTTTATGTTGGTATCCTCATAGTTGCCGGAGATGTTGTAAATCTCATTAGGAGAACCATTTTCAATCAGGAACAAAACAGCGTCAGCTGTATCCTGCGCATGGAGCCAGGTCCTGCGCGGCATGCCATTTTCATGTAACGGGACCCGTTTTCCCAACGAAAGATATTGTATGCTTTTTGGTATGAATTTTTCTATGTATTGACCAATGCCATAATTGTTGCTGGGTCTAACGATGATATATGGCACACCGTAGGTTCGATTCCATGCCATTATCAGCATGTCTGCAGACGCTTTGGTAGCAGCATACGGGTTGCTTGGTTTCATCAGCTGCGTTTCATTGAAACTACCAACTTCAGAATCACCGTAAACCTCATCCGTGCTGAAATGCACCAATGTTGGCATTTTAAATCTGCTTTTGGTTTGTATCAAGCGTAAAAGGTTATGCACACCGTCGATGTTGCTGCGAATAAACTCGTCACTGTTAACAATGCTGTTGTCCACGTGGGTCTCTGCTGCTGTATTGATAATGTAATCGCAATCGTATAGCAAGCTGAGATCATTGATGTTTTTATGTTGATAAGTAAAGTTAACGTGCCTGTTAAACTCTTCTAGCAAGTTGACATTAGCAGCATATGTTTGGCTGTCAACACCCATTACATGCCAACCGCGCTGTAAGCAGGCTCTGGTCACGTAGCCGCCAATGAACCCCAAGCAACCAGTTACATACACCACTTTGGTTGTCATATCTTCCTCGTTAGGTTCAGGTAAGCAGGTTTTGAACCAAATATAAATTGCGGCCACCAGCTTTCTAACTCACGCACATCGGCTGGTTTGTATATTTCAATGTTTGGTAAGGCTTGCAATAATTCTTCATCGTCGTGTGCCCAATGGCTTATTCCGTCATGCGAATAATCACGATCACGTCCGCTGCCTATCAATTTAACAGGAACCTTTTCATGATTGACATAGTTACGTAACATTTCAAATGGACGGTAAAGCAGGAAACTGCTCATGCTGTAGCATACCGGGATCTTACCTGATTCTGCCAGTCCAACCGCTGCCCCAACCATTAATTGTTCGGCTGCGCCCACATTCCAATACCTATCAGCATATGTGTCTCGTATGTTATCCAATAGGCCAAAACCAAGATCGGCAGTGAGAACCATGATATTTTGGTTATCCGCCATGGAATGAAATAACAAATCCATGCATTCTTTTCTCATAGTGATTGGTAGTCCTCTGGTTTGATCACGTAATAGTGGGAAAGAAGACCACTAACGAATGGTAATTTGATCGAGTCAGACACCCTGATATGAATGCGTGGTAGAAATGCCACAAGACGCTTGATCAGATAGTCAACATCAATGTATTCATATGCCGACATGCCGTTGATATTGGCATAAACATGCAAGTTGGTAAGTTTAGCAGTATGTATGAATCGTAGGCTTTCCCAGATGCTACCTTCGGCTGCTTCGCCGTCGCTTATCATGCAGTAAACATTTTTATTACGATCCGCAAGTGCATGTCCAACGGCTATTGGTAAACCACTGCCTAAACTGCCTGTTGAACAAAATAGCCGGTTTTCAGGATCCTTACCAGGGTGTATGCCGTGCTTGTGTAGCAGCATTATCGGGTCAATTCCGTATCGTGATTCGAGCTCACAATACAATGCCAAACCTGCGTGTCCGTTGCTAAGAATGAAAACCTCATCATCGGACTTCTTGCCATATATTTCATGTATGATGGGCCAAGCCGACAAGCAGCTACTAAGGTGGCTTAACTTTTCCTGGTAGGTTATATCAATTATACGTCGTTCTATTGGATGCATTTTTTAAACCTTGTAGGCATATATGCAATCATATCTATGCTTCAATGCATTATAGCCATTGTTGATCAAGATTTGCATTATGTGGTTTCGATTGCGATTCAAACTGATTTCAGGGTGGACCGTTTTATCAGTTGCGTGTACCTCAATGCTCCAAACCGATACGATATCCTTTACAGCACCTATCGTCTCTTGTGTCAGCGCTGACATTTCAGAACCTTCGATATCGCATTTGACAAAATCAACTTTTGTAAGACCCAGGTCTGCTATCAGCGTTTTAAGGGTCTTGCCCTGCACGGTGGTTTTTACCCCGTATTGATTGACAGAACTGTTCATTGTGCTGTTTTCGTTGCTGATATAGAAATCAATGGGACCGTCCTGTGAATGCAATGCAATGTTAATAGGATGTACATTTTTGTACTCCTTTGTCATTTCCTTTAATATGGAAAAATGGCTTGGTGTTGGTTCTACGCTATAAACCTCTTTGGCCTTGTCTTGTATGTAAAGAGAAAATAATCCGATGTTTCCACCAATATCAAGTATGGTTAGATCGCTCCAGCCATTAAAAAACCCATCGTAAAACCTGTCATTGTTAAACATATCAAGCACAACATCGGCGTAGTTTGCAGGATTTGCAAAATGATCCAGTATGTGTTGATCATCAGTATCTATGGTAACCACCCCTCTGTTGGCAGTGACCAGCTGGCGAAAAAGCTTCATGTTCAATCCTTATCAAAGTTGGCTGTGGCGAGGAAATCCCTGATCCCGGCTTCTAAATCATAACTGCACTCAAAGCCGTATTTCTCTCTGGCATATGTGGTATCACAACGCCAAACCTCTGTTTCAAAGTTCTTTATCATGCCTGGTACATGCTTTACTGGCGCAGTTCTGGATGTAATTTTGTCGAACATGTTCCACACCTCTACATTGCTATGCTGCACACCTGAACCAAAATTGATGATTTCGCCCGGATTTTTATTACCAGAGCTTACCAACATATCAACACCACGGATGAAATCATCTATGTAGATGAAATCGTGCTCACCGTCATATAAGGTCATGTGTTGGTTGAGCTGATATGCTCGCCACAGTCTTGGAAATAGTCTGTGGGGCTTTTCATATTTGCCGTAGACGCTGTATGGCCTTGCAATCTTCACGTCTAGATCGTATGTTCTAGCCACGCCTTGGCAAAGTATTGTTGCCATGCCCTTGGTCGCTTGGTACATGTCCACAGGATTTATACGATCCGTTTCAGAGCTTGCATGCGGCATTGGACCATATTCTGAACTTGATCCAATTTGTATCATCTTTTTGTTTTCACAGCCTTTTAGATAGCTTAGACAAGTTGCCGTTATGCCTATGTTTGCTTGCCACATTAGATCGGGATTGTATATTTCCGCTGCACAGTTAATTATTACATCTGGATCTGCCATTAGCAAACAGTCGAACAACGGTTCTCCGCGTTTGTATTCTATTACATCGTGATCTTTGTAATATTCTGTCAGGTTGCGCCCGATGAATCCGGATGCACCTGTTATGAAAACACGCATCAGGTAATCACCTCGGGCAGTATCTGATTAAACAAGGACATGCGCACATGCATCGGATGATCTGGGCAGTGTATCAAAAAATCTCCTTTATGCCACTGGCCGCTGAATCCCATGGCGTCTAGGTTATTTTTTGCCCCTTTGTTTCGATAAAGAGGATAGTGATATGCATTGAGATATCGTTGCGGAACC
>Ga0316221_1001618_pt1 | contig 22911 bp, 19 predicted proteins | sample TBH18007metaG_FD_206003 | JGI IMG/M metagenome (GOLD analysis project Ga0316221, IMG submission 206003) | Freshwater microbial communities from Trout Bog Lake, Wisconsin, USA - TBH18007 | ecosystem: Environmental > Aquatic > Freshwater > Lake > Hypolimnion/Profundal zone | place: USA: Wisconsin... | reverse complement strand
CGCGCAGCTGAAGTTGCCCCGCCGGGCCGTCACCGTCGCGCAAGGCGGCAAGGCCCGCCAGAAGCTCGTCGCCATCGCCGGCCTGACGCTGACGGAGGTCAAAACGCGGCTGGCCGTTTAGTGGCTGCGGCATCCTGCCGCAGATTCTGGGATCATCGGCTGGAAGCCTATGCCATGGCCGTCCCCGCGCACCGGCGGCGCGAATTTGCAAGACGCGCGTGAACTCGCGCAGGTCGACGCCTTGGAGACGCGGCCGGCAGGATCAGGTAAGCCTTTGGGCTTGATTACCTGCTTTCAAATGTCGCAAGTCTCCCGCCTCCACCCCGAGGCATGACTTCCACCCACCCCTCCGGAACGCCAGAGATGGCGCTACCCAATCCCGTTGCCGCCGGACCAAGATGGGAACGCTGGGCGTTGGGCATCATCCTGGCCGTGGCACTCGCCGCGGGCCTCAACCATGTCCACACCAACACGATCTTCGGCCAGGATTTTGGTCTCCACGAGGGCGCCACGGAAGAGATCCTGAAGGATGCCTCGCATTGGTTTCCCCAGGATTTCACCAACCGGCCGATGATCTACTGGCTGGGCGCCGCGGGCCACTGGCTGACCCATGGCAAGGCGAACTACGAAGTGGCGGGAGCACTGTGCGTCCTATGGAACACGCTCGCCCTCTTTTTCGTGCATGCCGGCATGCGCCGTTTCATCCGCTCGCCGTGGCTGCGGATTAGCGGTGTGGCCTTCGTCGCCTTTCTCCCGACGACGCTGGTGACCACCGTCGTCTACGCCGGGGATGCGGTCGGCCAACTGCCCTTCGCCCTCTCGATCTGGGCCCTGCTGCTCAGCCTTGAGGCCACGACCACGCGAAGGAGTGCGGGGTATGCCGTCGTGGCGGCGTTCGGTCTGTGTCTCGGTAATTTCTCCCGGTTCCCCTTCATCATCCTGCCGTTGGCCGTGCTGGTGGTGCTCATCCTGACCTGGCGCGCCGGGCGCCTGGCGGGACAGCGCGCGCTACTGATCGGCCTGCTCTCGCTGGTTGCGCCCATCCTCACGTCGGCGTGGATCCATCGCCAGGCCACCCTCCAGCTCCAAGGCTTGGAAGAGCGCCACACCCACGACTGGAATGGGACCGGCGAGATGACCTGGCGCTACCTGCTGTTCCCGTTGAAATCGGATGTGCGCATTTTCAACGCACCCAGCTATTGGGAGGATATGGTCCCGGGAAAAGACGGGGACGTGCCGGCCATGACCGTGCAGCATAATTTTTCGTATCCCGCGCTGCTGCACCTCGGCATTTACACCGACGTCCTGAATTACGCTGACGACGGCCAGCTCGACAACGGGAAGCCCCGCCCCGAGCCCCAAAAAACGCTCTGCCGCTGGTGCGTGCGGCTGGGCGTCGTCACGAGCCTGGGCATGCTGTTCGCCGTGCTGGCGCTGGTGGTCCGCTCGGGCGCCGTGCTGCGGACCCGCCGGGATGGGCCCACGACGGGCGCCTTGCTGTGGGGCATGATGGCGCTGGCGTGGTTTCTGCCGATCGTCATGGCCTTCCCCTACGTCCACTTTGTCTACGAATCGGGTTATTTCCTGACGCGGCTCATCCTGCCCGCCTTGTGGGGCTTCGGCGTGGTCATGTTCGCCGAAGCGGACCTGCACCTCGCGCAGCGACCGCGCTGGGTGACCATCCTCGTGGCGGTGCTGATCCTGGCCCAGGCCGCAATCCACCTGCGCAGCGTGTGGTACTAGGCGCGGCGCCGGGCGTAGTGGCTGCGGCATTCTGCCGCCGTTTTTCCAAGCCTCATCGCTTGGCATCCGATGCCACTGGGTGGTACCACCGGGCTCAGTTCAGCGCGCGGGCACGGATGGTGTATTTTTTCGCCTTCGCGTCCGCCGCGGTGAAACTCACCGCCTCGGTGGCGTGCGGGGCGAGCGTCACCGTTTGCAGCGGCGTCTCGTCGCCGGTGGTGAAGCCCTGCTCGTCCTTGAAGACGCAGTTGAGCTGAACCTTGAGCTTCCGCTCCTGGCGGTTCTTCACGTTCGCGACCACCTCGAGGCGTCCGTCGGGCAGCACGCGCGGCTGCAGGCCGGTGCAGGCGACGGAATTCACCGTCGCGGTGCCCAGCAGCTCGAAATTCTCGGTGTTCTCGAGCGTGTATTTCGTCGAATCCTGCGGCGCCTGCACCCCCGGCTCACTCGCGCAGCCCGCGAAAAACGCGAAGCCGGCGAGGGCGGTGGCGAGGACAAAAAGGTGCTTGGTGGTCATGGGGCAGGATGGGACTCCGGAAAGGCGGTTTGGTTCATCGCACGCTGCCAACCCGCCGCACCGCAGGCAATTCGCGAAATCATTTTGCGGGCGCCAGCTTGCCGGGCACGACCGGAACCGGTGCCCGGTGGCGGTGACGCAGCCAGGTGGTGAACCGGTCCATGTAGACGAAAATGACGGGCGTGATGTAGAGCGTCAGCAGCTGCGAGACCAGCAGGCCGCCCACGACCGCGAGGCCCAGCGGCCGGCGCGAGTCGGCGCCGGTGCCAAGCCCCAACGCGATCGGGAACGCGCCCGCCAGTGCCGCGCACGTCGTCATCATGATCGGCCGGAAACGCACCAGGCAGGCCTCAACGATGGCTTTCTCCGCGTTGTAGGACGCGCCCTGCTCGTGCTCCTTCGCGATCGCAAAATCCACCATCATGATGGCGTTCTTCTTCACGATGCCGATGAGCAGGATCACGCCGACGTAGCCCATGATGTTCAGCTCCTGGCGGAAGGCCCAGAGCGTGACCAGCGCGCCAAAGCTCGCCGCCGGCAAGCCGGAGAGAATCGTCAGCGGGTGAATGAAATCCTCGTAGAGGATGCCCAGCACGATGTAGATCACGATCACCGCCGTGATCAGCAGCAGCCCCATGCCGACGAGGGACGACGCGAATGCCTGCGCCGAGCCCACAAAGCTGTAGCTCACCGTCTTCGGCAGGTCCTCGTTCGCGATCTTCTGGATCGCCGCCGTCGCCTCGCCGAGGGAAACACCGGACTTGAGATTGAAGGACAGCGTCACCGCCGGGATCTGGCCGAGGTGATTCACGACCAGCGGGCCGACGTCGCGGCGCAGCGTGGCCACCGTGTCGAGCGACACGAGCTTGCCGCCGCGCGAGCGCAGATAAATCAGCGAGAGCGCCGAGGCGTCGCGCTGGAACTCGGGCGCCACCTCCATGATGACGTAATACTGGTTGGTCGGCGTGTAGATCGTGGAGACCTGCCGCGTGCCGAACGCGCTGTAGAGCGCGTCCTCGATCTGGCTGGGCGTGATACCGAGCGTGGCGGCGCGGTCGCGCTGGATGTCCACCCGCAGCTGCGGGCTCGTGATGAGCAGGTCGGTGTTGACGTCGACGAGCAGCTGGTCGAGCGCGCGGAATTTCTTCTCCATCGCCGTCGCGACGCCGTAGAGTTCCTTGAGGTCGCTGCCCACGAGCGTGAACTGGTAAAGCGCCTTCGTCAGCTGGCCGCCGATGCGGATGGCTGGCGGGATCTGCGGGTAGGCGCGCATGCCGGGAACCACGGCGAGCTTCTGCCGCAGGTCATTCATGATCCGGTCAATCGATGGCCGCTCGCTGCGCGGCTTGAGCCGCATGAAGATGCGGCCCTGGTTGGCGGTCGCATTGGGACCGCCCGCGCCCATGGCCGACATCATGGCGTCCACGTAGGGCTGCTGCGCGACGATGGCGGCCGCGGCCTGCTGGTGACGCACCATTTCCTCGAAGGAGACGTCCTGGGCCGCCTCCGTGAACACCAGCACAATGCCGGTGTCGTCCGTCGGGATGAAGCCCTGGGGCAGCGCCTTCATTAGCACGCCCGTCAGCACCGCCATCAACAACGCAATGCCCAGCACCAGCAGCCGGTGGTGCAGGCTGCGGTGGAGTGTGCGCTCGTAAAACCCGTGCAGCCGCGCAAACGCGCGCTCGCTCCAGTCATACAGCCGGTTGTGCAGCGGCGCGCCGGCGGCCGCGGGCTTCACATGCGGCTTGAGGAACCGGCTGCAGAGCATCGGCGTCAGCGTCAGCGAGACCACGCCCGACACCAGGATCGCCGCCGTGATTGTCACGGCGAACTCGTGCAACAGCCGCCCGAGGATGCCGCCCATGAACATCAGCGGGATGAACACCGCCACCAGCGACAGCGTCATCGAGAGGATGGTGAATCCGATTTCCTTGGAGCCCTTGAAGGCCGCGTCGCGCACGTTCATGCCGCCCTCGATGTAGCGGACGATGTTTTCGAGCATGACGATCGCGTCATCCACGACGAATCCGACCGAGAGCGTCAGCGCGAGCAGCGACAGGTTATCGAGCGAATACCCGCAGAAATACATCGCGACGAACGTGCCCAGCAGCGCCATCGGAATCGCCACGCTCGGGATGATCGTCGCCCAGACCGAGCGGAGAAAAATGAAGATCACCAGGACCACCAGCGCGACCGACAACACGAGGGTGAACTCCACGTCGTGGACCGAGGCCCGCACGGCCTCGGAGTTGTCGCGCAGGATGCCGAGGTTCACCGACTCCGGGAGCTGGCGGGCGAAAATCGGCAGCAGCGCCCGCACGCGGCCCACCACCTCGACGGTGTTGACGCCCGGCTGCTTCTGCACCGCGAGCACGATCGAGCGGGCCGGGTCAAGTTTTCCGTCCCCGCCACGCTCGCCATACCAATTGGCCACGCGGGCGTCCTGCACGCTGTCGATCACCTGCGCGAGTTCGCCCAGGCGCACCGGGGCGCCGTTGCGGTAGGCCACGACGACGCCCGTGAACTCCGCCGCATTGGCCAGCTGGCCGCTGGCAAGGATCTGCACCGACTGGCGGTAGCCGTCGAGCAGGCCCGTGGGCTGGTTGACGTTGTGCGCGCTCAGCGCGGCCTGCACCTCGTTGAGCGTGATGCCGCGGCTGGCGAGCAACCGCGGGTCGAGCCGGACGCGCAACGCGTATTTCTGCGCGCCAAACACCTGCACCTGCGACACGCCGTCGACGGTCGAGATACGCTGCGACATCATCGTCTCGGCATACTCGTCCACCACCGACAACGGCAGCGTCGGCGAGCTGAGGGCGAGATAGAGCACGGGCTGGTCCGCGGGATTCGTTTTGCGCAGCGACGGCGGCGACGGCATGTCCGTCGGCAGCCGGCGCTGTACGGCCGCGATGGCGGCCTGCACGTCCTGCGCGGCCGCGTCGATGTTCCGGTCGAGCGTGAACTGCAGCGTGATGGACGTGCTGCCGGTGCCGCTCGTCGACGTCATCGAGTCGATGCCCGCGATGGTGGAAAATTGCTGCTCAAGCACGGTCGCCACGGCGCTCGACATGGTTTCCGGCGTGGCGCCGGGCAGGCTGGCGCTGACCACGATGGTGGGAAAATCCACCGTCGGCAGGTCGCTGACCGGCAGCAGCCGGAAGGCCATGACGCCGAAAAGGCACAGCGCCGCCGTCAACAGCGTCGTCATTACCGGCCGGCGGATGCAGAGCTCCGGGAGGTTCATGGGGCGCGGGTCGGGTTATTTGTCGAGCACGGCCTTGCCGGCCGAGCCCACCGGGGCGCCGGAAACCTCGTGCACCTCGACCTTCGTGCCCGGCACCAACCGGAGCTGGCCATCGGTGACGACCGTCTCACCTCGCTTCACGCCCTCGCTCAAAATCGTGCTGTCGCCCGCCGTGCGCTCGACCTTCACGCCGCGCAGCTCGACGGTGGCATCCGCCTTCACCACGTAGACCGACGAGCCGTTCTGGCTGTTCAACACGGCGGTGGAGGGGACGACGATCGCCGCCGGGTCGACGCCGACCTGCGTGACGACATAGACAAAGCGCCCCGGCCAGAGCGCGGCGTCCTCGTTGGGAAAGACCGCCTTCAGCGTGACCATGCCAGTGGTGGGATCGACCGTGTTGTCGATGAATTCCAGGCGCCCGTTCTCGCGCGTGAGCCCGGTGCTTCGCTCCGTCACGCTCACGGTGGCGCGCCCGGCGGTGTAGGCTGACCGGATCTCATTTAGCGACTGCTCGGGAACCGAGTAGGTGACCGCGATCGGGGCGAGCTGGTTGATGGTGACGAGCGTGAAGCTGTTGTCGTTGGCCTTCACCAGCGCGCCCTCATGCAGGAGGCGCTGGCCGGTGCGGCCCGCAATCGACGCGCGGATCTGCGTGTAGCCGAGCAGCAATTCCGCGTTGGCCACGGCGGCCTCCTTGGCCTGCACCTGGGCCTTCGCCGTCTCAGACTTCGTGATGTATTGCACGTATTCCTCCTTCGAGACCACGGCCTTCCGGTCGAGCTGCTGGTAGCGGTCGAGGTCCGCCTGCGCCTGGTCGGCCATCGCGCGGGCATTCGCCAAGTCCGCCCGGGCAATCAAAAGGCTGTTTTCAAACGGCCGGCGGTCGAGCGTCACCAGCAGGTCGCCCGCCTTCACCTCTTCGCCTTCCTTAAAATTTATCTCCGCAATGATGCCGTCCACCTGCGACTTCACGCTGACCGTGCGCAGCGCCTGCACGCTGCCAATCGACTCGACCCGGCGCGGCATGTCCTGCTGCACCGCCACCGCCGTCTGCACGGGCACGACGGGCGCGGAAACCATGCGCGCTCCCTCCCCAGGTCCGCATCCCGCCGCAACCAGCAACACGGCCGCGCCCAACAGGGCGGGGGCGATCAGATTCCGGCGGCAGGGGGGGGTGGCGTTTTTCATCAGGACGAGGATTGGGGGTCTTTTTTCCAAGGGGGCCAATGGCACCCGCAATGGGCACCTTTCGCCGCGCGCAGGGAGGCCAGCGCATGAAATGTAAAAGTAAAGGAGCTAGGCAAACTTACCGCCCGAGGCAAGCCCGCGCCGGAAAATCCCCCCGTCCGGCGCGCGCCAACCGCGAGCGACTGGCCGCGTGGCACCGGGCCGTCGAGCGAGTAAAAAATCCCCGCCGCTAACCCCATACTCGCAGTTCGATTGCGCGAGCGTGTAAAAGATTTGTCAGCCGGGGCGTTGCGCCGAATCGCGCATTGAGTTCGCGTGAAAATCGCTCAGGATCAGCTTATCATGTCCACGCTCGTCCGCGCCGCGCTTCTGCTGTTGGTGGTTCTCGGCTGTGCCCGGCTCAACGGGGCCGAATCCAACGAGCTCGCACTGCTGCGCGCCAAGGCCGAACAGGGCAACGCGCTGGCGCAGTACAACCTCGGCCTCGTCTACGTCCAGGGCCGCCTCACTCCCGCCGATCCCGCCGAGGCTTTTGCCTGGCTTACCCTCGCGTCGGAAAGCGGCGCGACCGGCAAGGCGCTCGACAGCCTCTTGGGCAATATCTCCGACGCGCAACTCACCGAGGGCCGCCGCCGGCTCAACACCTACCGCACCGCGCTCGCGTCCAAGAGCTCCCCGCTCTCCACCCACGCCACCCCGAAACTCGCCCCGCGCGGTTTCAGCCTCGAGGCTCCGCCCACCACCCCGCCGCCCGCCGAATCGCCCACCCCGCCGCTCACCAAGGTCCCCGAGCCCGTCGCCCCGGCTACGAATCCCACTCCCGCCGACGGCGCCAACGCGTCCGACCCGGCGCAGTTGCGCAAGGAGCTCGAACAGGCGCGCACGGACTTGGACGCCGCCCGCGCCGAGATCACCACATTGCGCGCCACGATTTCCCGGCTCGAGTCCGCCCCCGGACCCAAGCCGTCCGCCCCACCCGCTTCGGCTCAAAAACCCTAGGCCAGTTACTCGGCCGCCTTTTCCCCATGAAATCCGCCCGGCGCCGACTCCTGCTTTCACTCGTCTTCGTTTTTTCCACTGCGCTCGCCAGCGCCGCCGAGCCGCCGGACATCGCCTCGCTCCGCGTCAAGGCCGAGAAGGGCAACGCCATCGCGCAATACAACCTCGGCCTCGCTTACGCCGAGGGTCGGGAAGACATGGGCGCCGATCTCACCCAGGCCTACGTCTGGCTTTCCCTCTCCGGTGACAGCGGCAGTTCCCGCAAGGCGCTGTCCGCGGTGCTGGCCCGCATCTCCGACGACCAGCTCGCCGCCGCCAAACGCCTCCTCGAATCCTATCACGGCACGCCCGCGGCCCGAAACGTCACATCCTCACACGGTAACACGCCGAAGGTTTCCGCCCCGGCCCCCGCAGCCGTCAGCGCGCCCTTCGTCCCCGCCCCGGCTGAAAAACCCGCCGAGGTCGCCCGTCCGGCGGCGCCCGCTCCCGTCGAGAACGTCGATGCCGACGAGATTGCCGGCCTGCGCAAGGACAAGCGCCAGCTCAGCGACGAACTCGCCATCGCCTGGAAGGACAGTGACAGGCTCAAGGCCAGTCTCACGGCGGCGCAGGCCGAGGCCGCGCGAGCCCAGCAGCTTTCCCAGGAGCTGGAACAGCGCGGCCACGATCTTTCCACCGCGCTGGCCGAGGTCGCGAAGGATAACGAGCGCCTCGCCGCCCAAACCGCCACCGTCGGGCGCCTGCAGGAGGAACTCGCCGCCCAGACCCACCTCGCCGCCCAATCCGACGCTTCCCGCAGCAAGGCCGCCGCCACGGCCGAGGCCCAAGCCGCGGAAATCGCCGCGCTAAACCAAAAGCTCGCCACCACGCGCGACGAGGCCACCGCCGCGGCGCAAGCCCGCGAGGATTCCGCCAAGGCCGCCCGCCAGCTGGCCGCCGTGCAATCCCAACTCGACTCGGCCAACACCCGCCTCGCCGCCACCGACGCCGCCCAAGTCGCGCTCGCCGCCAAACTCTCCGCAGCCAATTCCTCGCTCAGCGCCGCCCAAGGCGAAGCCGGCCGTCGCGCCGAATCGCTGGCCACCGAATTGGCCACCGCCCGCAAGGAAAGCGGCGACGCCCGCATTCTCGCCGCCACGACTGCTGCCCAGAACACCCGCCTGATTGCCGAACGCGACGCCACCGAGTCAGCCCGCGCCACCCTCGCCAAGGAAAAGGAATCCCTCGCGGCCCAGCTCGCCCAGGCCAAGTCCGCCCCTGCACCCGCCGCCGAGGCCGGCCAAGGCACGGCCCTCGCCGCCGAGCTCGCGACCGCCCACCGCACGCAGGATGACCTTCGCCAGAAACTCGCCAACAGCGAAGCCACCCGCGCCCAGCTCGCCCGCGAGAAGGATTTCGTCGCCGACCAGCTCGCCCAAGCCACCGCCGCCGCAGAAGCCGCCCGCGTGAGCCAAACGAAGGCCGCCGCGCTCGCCCCCACCCTCGAGGCCAGCCAGCGCGACCTCGCCGCCGCCCGGCAACAGCTCGCCGACAGCGACGCCGCCAAGAGTAAGGCCGAGGAAGCCTCCCGCGCCGCCGACACCGCCGCCAAATCCTACGCCCACCAGCTCGTCGTCGTGCAGACCCAGGTCCAGTCCCTCGAGGCCGAACGCGCCACGATCAAGACCGACCTCGCCCGCACCAACAGCCAGGTCACCCAGCTCACCTCCGATCTACAGACCGCGCGCGCCGACGCCGGCCCGGCGAAAACCTTGGCCGCCGACGCCGAAGCCGAGCAGGCCAAAGCCTCGGCCAGCCTGAAGGACGCCATCGCCGAAAACATCCGCCTCGTCGGCGAACGCGACGCCGCCGAAACCGCCCGCGCCAAGCTCGCCACCGAAAAGGACGCCCTCGCCGCCCAGCTCGCCCAGGCCGGCACCGCCGCGCAGTCCACCGCTGCCGACCAAGCGAAGACCGCCGAACTTTCCTCCCAGCTTGCCGCCACGCAGCGCGAACTCGCCGCCGCCCGCGCGCAGCAGACGTCTCTCACCGCCGCCGTCGCGGACAAAAACGCCGCGCTCGAAACCGCGCGCCAGGACGCCGACCAAAATCACGCCCAGCTCGCCGCCCTGCAGGAAAAATTGAAATCCGCGAGCGCGCCTTCGTCAGCCGAAGTGCAGGCGCGCGCCGAGGCCGCCAAGGCCGCAACGCAAGTGGCCGAGTTGCAGGACGCCCTCGCCACCGAGCGCACGGAATCACGCCGACTCGCCGCGGAACTCGCCGCCGCCAACGACTCTGGTGCGAAAGCGCGCACCGCTTCCGGGTCCAGCCAGGCCGAGCTCACCGCGCTCCGTTCGCAAGTCGCCCAGCTCGAGGCCAGCCAGGCCGCGACCGCTGCCATCACCGGTGACGCCGCGCAGCTCCGCTCGCAGGCCGGCGCGCTGCAGTCGCAGGTCGACGACCTCAAGACGAAGCTCGCCGCCAGCGAATCCCGCCAGACCGAGCTTTCCGCCCAGCTGGCCACCGCCACGTCCGCGGAAAAGGAATCCGTTAGCCAGTCCGCCGGACTGCGCCCACAGATCCAGTCGCTCGAGGCCGAACGAGATTCGCTCCAGCAACAGCTCACCGACGCGAAGTCCGCGGACAAGGGCGCCCAAGCCGAGGCCGAGGCCAAACTCGCCACGGCCCTCCGCAGTTACACCGTCCTCCAGGGCGAAAACGATGCGCTCAAGGCCGGCAGCGAAAAGCTGGCCGCGGACAAGGCCGCGCTCCTGCAGCAGCTCGCCGACGCCAAGGCCGCCCCCGCCGCGGCGGCCGCCGCGCAAACGGAAGCCGAGGCCAAGCTCGCCACCACCCTGCGCAGCTACAGCGCGTTGCAGGGCGAAAATGATACGCTCAAATCCGCCCAGGAAAAATCCGCGGCGGACCTCGCCGCGCGCGACGCCGAACTGCGCCAGCTCCAGGCGCAGTCGGTCGCCCTCACCTCGGAAAACGCGCAATTGAAGACGCGCCTCAGCCTCGCCGCCGGATCTTCGCGGCCAACTCATCCGACCCCGACCGTCGCGTCCAACGTCACCGTTTCCGCCCCCACGCGTCCGAGCTCCCCGTTCCCGGCAACCACCGCAACCCCCGCTCCCGCCGCCGCGCCGGCCCGGACCCATGTCGTCGTTGACGGCGATACCCTCGGAAGGATTTCCCGCCTCTATTACGGCACCTCCAGTCGCTGGCCCGAGATTCTCGCGGCCAACAAGGACACGCTGCACGACGAGCGCAGCCTGATCGTCGGCCGCACGCTGATCATCCCCTGAACCGCGCGAAGGATTGCCTCCGGGGCATTTCCTGCCCAGCTTCCTGCCATGCGCCCCACTTCGCTCCGTCTTGCGCTTTCGCTCGCGACCCTTCTGGCCGCCCTTCCTCTTGCGCGCCTTTCCGCCGCCGACACTCCGCCGGCCGCGCCTGAGGCCACCGCCCCCGCTCCAGCGACCACGCCGGCCGTAGGCGTCACCCCGACCGCCACCCCGGCCCCGGTCGTCGCGCCGGCCCCGGCGCCCGCCGTCGCGGACCAGGACACCGCCGACGCCAAGCTTGCCGTTGTGCTGCGCAGTTACACTTTGATGCAGGAGGAAAACGACCAGCTGAAGGCCGCCCAGCAAAAGTCCGCCGACGAAAAAGCCGCGCTCGAGGCGCAGCTCGAAGTCGCGAAGCGCGCGATCCCGGTCGCCGCCCAGGCGAACGCCCTCCGCGAGCAGCTCCGCCAAACCCAGGATCAACTGGCGGCCGTTTCGCTGGAAAACAACGACCTCAAGACCCGCCTCGCCACCGGCACCGGCTCTTCCGTCCCCGGTCGGCTCACGCCAACCAGCGTGCCCACCACGTTGGCCCCCGCCGTGATGCCCCCCCCTGCCCCGGCCACCCCCGAGGTGCGCTATCACGTCGTCGTCGCCGGCGAAACGCTCGGCAAGATCGCCCGCCAATATTACGGCACGTCCAGCCGCTGGCCCGAAATCCTCGAGGCCAACAAGGACGTCCTCAAGAACGAGAAGAGCCTCTATGTCGGCGCCAAGCTGCGGATCCCGTAAGGCGTCAGCGCAGCGCGAAAACGGGATCTAGCATCGGCCGTAGGTCGGGCTTTACGCCCGACATCCGGTAAATTCCGAACCTGTCGGGCGTAAAGCCCGACCTACGTAATCACGCCGCCTTTTTCAGCAGGAACGGCGCGACCTCGGCCCGGCATGCTTCCACGGCGGCGCGATACGCGGGGCTCTTGCGCAGCTCCGTGACCACGGCCTGCGCCGTCACCCGCGCGCCGATCGTGTCCGACGGAAAATGCACCCCGCCCTGCACCCGCCCCCACGCGATGTGATGCGCCTGCTGGTAGAGTTCGACCTGCCGCTCCGGGAAAACATCCGCCAGCACCGCCGCCCAGACATACGCGCGCAGCGAATGACCGCTCGGGTAGGAATTGCTCGTCGGCAGGCCCACCGCGGGTTTCACCGTCGGCTCGAGGGCGAACGGCCGCGTGCGGGGATACAGGTCCTTCACTTTCTTGTTCACCATCTGCACGTCACCCGTGACCTGCCGGATGAAGGTGGCGGTCACCGGCAGGTTCTTCGGCTCAAACCACACGCCGAGCACTTCGCCATAATCGGCGTACACGTCGTCCTTCTCGATCGCCTTCGCCCAGGCAACGTCGGCCGCCGTCCGATTGGCCTGCACTTGCAGCACCGTCTCGACATCCGCCAGCGCCGCGATCGAGCCCTTTTCCGGCGGGGGCGGCAGGACCGACTTCCAGTCCACCGAATCGGCGTGCAGAAAATGCTCCGCGGCCGCCGGCAGGCTGCGATCGCTCGGCTTCTCCACGCCGCGCGCGAGCGGCAACGTCACCAAGGCCAGGAGCAACCACGAGCGGGGGGAAAAATATTTCATGCGCCGCACGGTGGCAGATTCGGCGTCACCCCGGAATCAGAATTTTCGCCCGTGACACCGATGTTACGCGGCGCGAGTTTCGTTGTGGGACCAACCCGTTTCACTCACCTTCCGAACCATGCGACCCCAGATCACCCTCCTCTGCCTGCTCGCCGTGACGGGCGCTCTCCCGGCGGCCGATGCCCCCGCGCCGGCGACCGCCGTCCAAAAACTTCCCGACGGCCTCTACGCCGAGATCGTCACGCCGCGCGGCGTCATCACCGCCGAGTTATTCTATCAACGTGCGCCGCTCACCGTGACCAACTTCGTCGGCCTTGCCGAGGGCACGCTCGGGCCGAAAAAGGGCACGCCGTTCTTCAACGGCCTCAAGTTCCACCGCGTCGTGCCCAACTTTGTCGTCCAGGGCGGCGACCCGCTCGGCACCGGCGAGGGCGACCCGGGCTACACTTTCCCGGATGAATTCATCCCCGGCCTGCACCACGATGCCGCCGGCGTCCTCTCGATGGCCAACAGCGGCCCCGACACCAACGGCTCGCAGTTCTTCATCACGCTGCGCGAGGTCAACCGGCTCAATTACCTCCACAGCGTGTTTGGCCGCGTGGTGCGCGGACTCGAGGTGCTGCCGCTGATCCAAAAGGACGACGTCATGACCGCGGTGAACATCCGCCGCATCGGCCCCGCCGCCACGGGCTTCCACGCCGACCAGGCGTCGTTCGACCGGCTCGCCGCCGCGGCCAAGCGCGCGGTCGTCCCGCTCTTCGACGACCCCGAGCAGCTCCTGCCGACCGAGCCACCCCGCGCCCGGGCGTTCCAATCCAAGCTCGCGAACTACGAACGGGCCACCGGCACGCAGATTTACGCCCGCGTGTTTTCCAAGTTCACGCCGGAGAAGCCCGACCAGCGGCCCGGCAGCCAGGCGCAGAGCCTCGCGAAACAACTCAACCTGCCCCCATCGGCCGTGCTCGCGGTTTACTTCGTCGACATTGGCAAATGGGGACTGTGGGTCGGCGACGCCCAGCTCACGCGGTTTGTCGGCCATTCCGGCACGCTGCAGGAAATGATGAAGGACGGCGCGCTCCACCACGCGAAGCAGGATTTCCTGGCTGGCGCCAAGACCCTGGGCGACCAATACACCGCCGACGCCGCCAAGGCCGCCGCGCCCGACAAACCGCTCACCAACGGCCAGAAGATCAAATACCAGGTCGATGCGGTGCTCGACGGCCTGATCACGAAATTCGAACCCACGCTTTGATTCCATGAATAAATTCTCCGCGCTCCTCCTGACCCTGCTCGTTCCTGCTCTCCACGCCGCACCCGCCGCCAGCCTGCACGAAGTCGTGGCCGGTAAAATCGACGCCGACTACGCGTCGCTCAACGCGCTCTACCAGGACCTGCACCGGCACCCGGAGCTTTCGCTGATGGAGGTGCAGACTGCGTCGCGCATCGCCGCAGAACTTCGCGCGGCCGGCTTCGAGGTGACAGAGCACTTTGGCGGCACCGGCGTGGTCGGCGTGCTCAAAAATGGTCCCGGACCCACGTTGATGATTCGCACCGAGCTCGACGCCCTGCCCGTCGCCGAGGAAACCGGCCTGCCCTACGCCAGCAAGGTGCGCGTCACCGATCTTTCCGGTCACGACGTGCCCGTCATGCATGCCTGCGGCCATGACCTGCACATGACCGTCTTCACCGGCACCGCCCGGATGCTCTCCGGTTTGCGCGACCAGTGGCACGGCACGCTCATCATGATCGGCCAGCCTGCCGAGGAACGCGTCATCGGCGCGCGCGCGATGCTCAGCGCCGGCCTGTTCACGAAATTTCCCCGGCCTGACTTCGTCATCGCCCTGCACGATGAGTCCGAGATTCCCGCCGGCTCCGTCGCCACCATCGAGGGTTTCAGCCACGCCAACGTCGACACCGTCACGATCACCGTCCACGGCATCGGCGGCCACGGCGCCATGCCGTACAAGGGCCGCGACCCCATTGTGCTCGCCGCCCGCATCATTCTCTCGCTCCAAACCATCGTCAGCCGGGAGCTGCGCGCCACCGACCCCGCCGTCATCACGGTCGGTTCCATCCACGGCGGCACGAAGCCCAACATCATCCCCAACGAGGTGAAACTCGAACTCACGCTGCGCTCCTACTCCGACGACGTGCGCGCCCATTTGGTCAGCTCGATCCGCCGGATCTGCCGCGGCGAAGCGATCGCCACCGGCCTGCCCGACATCTCCGTCAACGCCGCCGAGGGCGCCACCTCCGTCTACAACGACCCCGCCCTCACCCGCCGGCTGCGCGCCGACTTTGTCGCCTGGCTCGGCGAGGCCCGCGTCCAGACGTTCCAGCCCTCGATGGTGTCGGAGGACTTCAGCGAATACAGCCGGACCGTCGATCACATCCCCGTCTGCATGTTCCGGCTCGGCGCGCTCGCCCCGGAAACGATCGCCGCCGCCGAGCGCAACGGCACCCCGCTCCCGTCGCTGCACTCCGCCAAGTTCGCCCCCGTCCCCGAACCGGCCATCAAAACCGGGGTCACGGCGATGACTGCCGCCGCCTTGGACCTGCTCCACAAATGACCCAGCCGACCGACCGCTTCCTGCCGCCCGGACGTTTGCTTATCAGTTGCATCTGCCGTGAGTTCGGGCTGAACTGCGTAGTATTACGCACGCAAAAAAATTGACGCGCGTTCACCCGCCAAGTCTGACTGATTGCGCGCGAAACCCTTTTTCCGCCCCCCGATGAAATCCCGCCACTCCACTGGCTTCACGCTAGTCGAAATCATGATCGTCGTGGTCATTATCGGGATGCTGGCGGCCCTCGCGATTCCGGGTTTCCAGAAGATCCGCAGTTCGTCGCAGGACAAGGCCGTCCTGAGCAACGCCCGCCAACTCGCCGCTGCGGTCGACCAGTACATGATGGAATACGGCAAATCGACCGTCTCCCTCAGCCGCCTCGTGGGTATCACGAACTACGTAAAGAATTTGGATACGGTTGCGCAGGAACACTATCCGGACATGTATACCGCCGGCGTTCCGATCACGGTCACCGGCGTCGGCAGCGCCCGGACCATCACTTACGGACTCTGACGGCTCGCCGTCTGCGGGTTTCTTGTTTCGCTGTCCGGGTATGAGTGGTTTTTCCCTGACTCGCGTCATTTTCCTCGCCCTCGCGCTGGTTCTGGCCGGCCGTTCCGCCGCCGCTCCTGCGGCCTCCGCCGCCCCACAGATCCTCTGGATCCTGCAAACGCAGGCCGCCGCGTGGAATCGCGGGGACATCGATGCCTTCATGCAGACCTACGCGCAGGTGGATGACCTGCGTTTCGCGTCGGGCGGCAACGTCACCTACGGGTGGAACGCCACGCTCGAGCGCTACAAGCACCGCTATCCCGACCGCGCAGCCATGGGCTCGCTCGCGTTCAGCGAACTCGCCGTCACGGAGCTCTCCCCCGACGCCGCGCTCGTCTTCGGCCACTGGCAGCTCACCCGCGCATCGGATACGCCCCACGGGCTCTTCACGCTGCTCGTCCGCCGCACCCCGGCCGGTTGGAAAATTTTCGCGGACCACACGTCCGTTGCGACGCCCTGATTCAGGCGCGCTTGCACCGGTAAAGCGATGGGCCATGCTTCCTTTCCCGCCATGCGCAACGCCCTCTATCTCTTCCTGCTCGGTGTCGTCCTGCTGACCCTCGCGCTTGTCGTGCGCTCCGGGATGCTGGCCCGCAAGGACCCCGGCCGGCCCATCAACAGCGCCATGCGCGAGGCCATGGCCGAGGAAGCCCCGCAGTTGAGCGAGGCCGATGCCACCGTGATCCGGCAGCAATTCGCCAACGCGCGCAGCCTGCGGTCCGGCCTGCTCTACGTCCTGCGCAACCCCGGCACCGGCACCGCGTCGCCCAGCATCGGCCAGGAAGCGATCGTCAACTACGACGGCCGCCTGCTCGATGGCACCCACTTCGACAGCAGTTACCAGCGCGGCGCACCCTACACTTTCCGCCTCGGTACCGGCGCCGTCATCCCGGGTTGGGACGAGGCGTTTCTCACCATGAAAAAGGGCGAGAAGCGCACGCTCATCATCCCGTATTGGCTGGCCTACGGCATCGCTGGCAACCCGCCCACCATTCCGCCGCGGGCGACGCTGGTGTTCGATGTCGAGCTGGTCGATTTTCGCTGAGCGCTACTCGTGGTAGTGCGTCAGCGGCGCCTGCAGGCTGTCCACCACCCGGTGGTCAAACAGCCTCCGCTCCAAGGCAAAGTCCTCGCCGAAGTACTGCAGCGCCGTGAACCCCACCGCCAGCAGCGCCCCGCGAGCCACGCGCCTCACCAGCCGGGCCTTCTTGCCGGCAAACGGCGCGCGGCTGCCGTGGGACGAGTTCTGGACGGGAGATTTTTTCCGGGGAGGCACGACGGGACTTACGACCTGCCCGTACCGTACTTGCTCCGGGAAAATTCTCCAGCCGACCCCTCAGTTTAGGTCCCGTGCGGCGGTGACATCGGGTTCGCGGGCGGCGTCGCGCTGTCGCGCGGACGCCGGTAATTGACGCCCAGACGGTCGAACCGCGCGAGCAGGACGCGCAGCCGCGCCCGGAAATCGTCGAAATTCTTCCGCTCCGGCGGCGACCACACCACTTCCGCCAGCGCGCTGAGCCGGGGAAACGCCCGGAACTCCACCACGGCCAGGCTCGGCATCCGCTCGCGCCAAAGCTGGCCCTGCGCCCCGAGCACCCGGGCATGATACGCTGGCTCGACTCCCGCGGTCGGGTCGAACGAGTAAACTTTCTCCAAAGTCGTCTGCGCCCCAATCGTGCCGCCTTCCTCCTCGGCCGTGCCCTCGGTGTAGTCGAAATACGTGTGGGACGTCGGCGCCATCACGACGTCGTGCCCCAGCCGCGCCGCCTCAATCGCACATTTCACATCGCGCCACGCCATCATCGCCGCGCCGGGCGCGAGGCCGCCTTCCTGGATTTCATCCCAGCCGATGAGCCGCCGGCCGCGCTGCGCGAGGAAATTTTCGGTGCGACGGATGAACCAGCTTTGCAGCTCGTGCCCGTCCTTCAGCCCGTTCGCCGCCATGACTGCGCGCGCCGTGGGCGAGGACTCCCATTGCCCCTTCATCGCCTCATCGCCGCCAATGTGGATGAACGTGCTCGGAAACAGCGCGAGCACCTCGGTCAAAACATCGTCGAGAAACGCGAGCGTCTCCGGCTTCGGCGAATAGGTCTCCGGGAAAATCGCCCACTTGGACTGCACCTTCGGCGCGTAACCCGGCGCGTCGGTATTGCCCAGCTTGGGATAAGCCGCCAGCGCGGCCGAGCTGTGACCCGGCAGTTCGATCTCGGGCACGACGGTGACGAACCGCTCCGCCGCAAACGCCACCACCTCGCGGATTTCGTCCTGCGTGTAGAAGCCGCCGTGCGGGACGCCATCGTATTCGCCCTCGTTGCCCACGCGGATCGTTGTCTCGCGCCACGCGCCGACACTCGTGAGTCGCGGGTATTTCTTGATCTGGATCCGCCAGCCCTGGTCGTCCACGAGGTGCCACTGGAAGACGTTCAGTTTGTGCAGCGCGAGCGTCGCGATGTATTTCTTCACCTCCGCCACCGGGGAGAAATGCCGGCTCACGTCGAGCAGCGATCCGCGCCACGTGAAGCGCGGCCGGTCCTCGATCTCCAGCGCCGCCACCGTGAGCCCGCCGCCGTCAGCGCGCCGGCCAAAACGCTCGATGTCCGGCGGCAGCAGCTGCCGCAGCGACTGCGTCCCATAAAACACGCCCGCCGCGCCGCCACGAATCGTCACGCCGCTCTCCTTGACCGACAACGTGTAGCCCTCCGGCCCCAGCCGGCCAGTGAGGCTGGCATCCACGCCCAGAGAAATGACATTCCCACCCTCCGGCGCCGTCTCCGCCAGTTTGACGTCCAGCAACTTGGCGAGCTGCGCCGCCATTCCCGCCAGCGCCGGATCGCCCCCTGTCGCAATCACGGTCCTCGCCGTGAGCGGGAAGGGCGCGCCACCGGTGAGGCGGCACGAGACGGGGATCGGGATAATGGTGGGGTTTTGGCTCATGGGAAAATCAGGAAGAACGATTCAGTTGCCCGCGAATAACGCGAATCAACACCGGGTCGAAAACCGCTTGCTCGTTTCATGCCTGCCCGCCGCAGGCCTGGCGAAGGTGGGGCTTCCCTCTTCAAAATTCGCGTCCATTCGCGTGATTCGCGTGCAAGATCTCACAACCCCAGCAAACTCCCGTTGCGCTTGATCCAGTGTTCCGCCTCGCGCCAGTCGGGGCAGACCTCCTCCACGCGCGCCCAAAAACGCGCCGAGTGGTTCATTTCCCGCAGGTGCATCAGTTCGTGGTAAATGATGTAGTCCCGCACGGACTCCGGCGTCTGCACCAGCCGCCAGTTGAGCGAAATCGTCCCGTTCGCCGAGAACGAGCCCCAGCGGGAACGCTGGTTGCGCACCGTCACCTGCTTCACGTCCACGCCCGTGATCGCCGAGAGCTCCCACGTGCGCGCGGGCAACTCGATCTTCCCCCTCCGCGCAAAATGCGCCTCCAGCGTCGGCCGCAAATCCCCCTCGAGCGCCGGCACGCGAAACACATCCGCCGCCAGGCAAACCTGCGGACGCCCCGGTTTGCTCTCATTGAAACGCGCCGCCCAACTCTCGCCCTGTCCTCCGCTCCCATGGCCAAGGAGGGTCGGCCCTTCGAAGCCTTGGTGAAGCAGGGCCGGCCGAATCTCCGTCATCTCGCCCCGCCACATCACGCGGGTCCCGATCGCCCACACCTCCGCGCCGCGCGGCCGCTTCGCGTGCCGCGCCCGGGCGCGGTCCAGCCAGTCACTGTGCTGCGCCACAAACCGCTCGGCCTCGCGCACCGAGCCCCGCGCCGGGATCACCGCCACCGCCGTGCCGTCACGCCGCAGCGTCAGCCGGTAATTCCGCGCCCGCGGACTCCGCTCAAACACCACGCCGCCCGACGGCGGTGCCCGATGGACGCCCGCTTCCGGGACAAACACGCCAAACAGATCCTCCTGTTGCTCACTCATCGCATCACCAGGCGTTGAACCGCGAATGGACGCGAATGAGAAACCGCCCGGCGATAATCCTCCTCCGTTTCCTGGCTTCCTGGCTTCCCTCTTTAAAATTGGTGTTCATCCCATTTCCCGCTCAGACTCGCACGAGTTCCCAGCTCGTCAACTGCCCGCCGGCCACCGTGAGCCAGGCGAAACTCGGCGGCAGGTCGCCGCGCGGACGCGTGATGCAGCCGGGATTCAACCAGCGCACGCCGTGGAGCGTCTCGTCCCGCGGCACATGCGTGTGCCCGTGCAACACCGCCTGCGTGCCCCGCGGCACGGACGACGGCGGGATGTGCGTCAGGAAAAACTTCACGCCCTCGCGTTCCAGCTCGAGCGCCAGCGGCCAGCTTTCCTCCGCGTCGCAGTTGCCCTGCAACACGACGAGCGGCGGTCCCAGCTGCGCAAACGCGTCGAGCACCTCCGGCGCGCAGACGTCCCCGAGGTGCCAGATTTCATCGGCGCCGCTCATCCGCTCCGGCAACCCCGGCGGGTACCGGTCGTGGGTGTCCGAAAAAACCGCGATGCGCATGGCCGGGTACGTTGGCGCAGCCGCTGACCGTTTGACAGCGGTTTTTCCACGCCGGAAATCCATCGTGCACCGCGCCCTCGCCCTCGACTGCAACTCCCACTTCACCTCGGTCGAGCCGCCGGACCGGCCGGAGTTGCAGGGGACGCCGTTGATTGACGTCCCCTGGTCACTTCCCTCCCGGCCCTCAATTCACCACGTTATACAACGCCTCGCCGAGGACCGCCGTGCGCGCGATGCGGGCGGAGCTGCGGCGCATTTCAATCTTCGATTCAACGCTGCAGAAGGCGGCGTGGCACGTGACCACCAGGTTGGGTGTCGCCGCCTCCTCCACCGTCTTGAGCGGCTCGTTTTCGACCACATCCAGTCCCGCGCCGGCCAGGCGTCCGTTGCGCAAGGCCGCGAGCAGCGCGGCTTTCTCGATGACGCCGCCGCGGGCCGTGTTGACGACGAACGCCGACGGTTTCAAGAGCGCCAATTCGGCGGCCGCGATCAGGTGATGCGTCTCGGCGTTGAGCGGGCAGTGCAGCGAGAGCACGTCCGCACGGCCCAACAGCTCCGCCAGGGTCGCGACCCGCTCGACGCCGATCGCCTTGTCGGCCCCGTGGGCAAGATACGGATCAAAGAAGCAGACCCGGAAGCCCAGCGCCTTGGCGCGCAGCGCCGTCGCCGTGCCGATCCGCCCCAGGCCCACGACGCCAAAGGTCAATTCCCGCAACCGCCGGAGATTCTTTTCCACCTTGATGGTCCAGCCCAGTCGCTTCGCCTCCGCGTCGAGCGGGAAGAGCTGGCGGCACAGCGCCAGGGCGAGCGCGATCGCGTGATCGGCCACTTCCTCGGTGCCGTAGTCGGGGACATTGCAGACCGGAATCCCCCGGGCCCGCGCCGCCTTCACATCCACCGAATCAAACCCGACGCCGTTGCGGATGATCACGCGGCAGTTTTTCAGCCGGGCGATGCCGGTCGCAGTCACCGGCGTGTTGTGCCAGACGATCAAGGCATCGACGGAGCAGATCTCATCATTGAAGTCGGCATCACTATGGCAGAGGTAGTACTTCACGTCGGCCGCCTCCCCGATCACCTCCCGCTCAACGAGGCTGGCTGCCTCACTCACGGGCGCCTTCGCCCAGTCGATAATGCCGATGACCGGTTTGGAATGCTGATTGCTCATGGGATGGACCCGTGAGCCTAGGATGGCCCACCGGTTATTCAAGTTCTGCCGCCTCCCGGCTGCCCACCCTGCGATCAACGGGGCGCCGTGACCGCGGTTGATCTCCTGAAACCCAGCGGGCTGCGCGAAGCAGGCAGTCGCGCGCCATTTGACAGCGTCGCGGTCCGGTGGAGAATTTTTGCGTGCTCCGCGCGCTCGCCATCGATTTCAACTCCTACTTCGCCTCGGTCGAGCAACAGGACCGGCCGGAGCTGCGGGGCAAGCCGTTGATCGTGGTGCCCATCATCGCCGAGACCACCGGTGCCATCGCCGTCAGCCTCGAAGCCAAGCAGCTTGGATTGAAACGCAATGCCCGCCTCGGCGAGGCCCGCCAGCAAATCCCCGACCTCATCGTCGTCGAGGCCCGCCCTCAGCTCTACATCGACTACCACCGCCGGCTGAAGGATGTCGTCGAGTCCCTCGCGTTCGTGAAGAAGATCCAGTCCATCGACGAGCTCGAGTGCGAGCTGTCGGGAGTGTTTGCCGAACCGAAGCGCGCCCTCCGCCTCGCCGAGGAGATCCGCGCCAAAATCTACCAAAAGGTCGGCCGCTGCCTGCGCTGCTCCATCGGCATCGGCCCGAACTGGTTCCTCGCCAAGCTCGCCTCCGACATCATGAAGCCCGACGGGCTCGTCCTGCTCGACGAGGGCGACATCCCGGAAAAAATCCTGCACATCGAGCTGGGTGACTTCACCGGCATCGGCGAAAACATGGAAAAGCGCCTGCGCGCCGCCGGTATCACCAACGTCGCCGAGCTCTACGCCGCCGACAGCGCCCGCCTCCGCAGCATCTGGGGCAGCGTCGAGGGCGCGCGTTTCCACGACTGGCTCCACGGCGGCGTCCAGGAACGCGAGCCCGTCAAGCACAGCACCATCGGCCACAGCCACGTGCTCCCACCCGAGAAACGCCGCGGCCCCGCCGCGCTCGCCGTGCTCCATCGCCTCCTGCAAAAGGCCGCGATGCGGCTGCGCCACGAGCACTTTTACGCCGGCGCACTCCGCGTCACCGTCGGCTACCGCGACGGCACCGAGTGGCACGCCGACCTGCGGTTCAACGAGACGCAGGACACGCTGCTCCTCACGCACGCGCTCAACGAGCTTTGGTCCCGCCGGCCCGCCGCCGACGCCGCGCGGGCCCCGCTGCAGGTCGGAGTCATCCTCCACCAGCTGCTCGCTTCCCACCTGCACACCGCCGACCTCTTCGAGCAGGCCAAGGAGGACAGCCGCACGCGGCTCCACGGCGCGATCGACGCGCTCAACCAGACCTTCGGCAAGAACTCGGTCTACTTCGGCGGCGCGCACGGCGCCACCGCCTACGCCCCCATGCGCATCGCCTTCACGCGCATCCCCGAGCCGGAAATCGAGGAAATCGACGCCAAGCGCGGACGCCGGCTCCGACCGAAAAAGGAAACGCCGCCCCCGGCGGAGGAAGATTCGTTGTAGGGCGGGGTCTCTGACCCCGTCTTCTGCTGGTTCAACTTACTGGTATCGCGAGGGTTGACAGGCGG
>Ga0316221_1001596_pt1 | contig 23113 bp, 14 predicted proteins | sample TBH18007metaG_FD_206003 | JGI IMG/M metagenome (GOLD analysis project Ga0316221, IMG submission 206003) | Freshwater microbial communities from Trout Bog Lake, Wisconsin, USA - TBH18007 | ecosystem: Environmental > Aquatic > Freshwater > Lake > Hypolimnion/Profundal zone | place: USA: Wisconsin... | reverse complement strand
GTGACATCCTGGAAACGGGTAACGATTCTTACCGCTTTAAGCATCGTAAAAATAGCCATCAGAAACCCGAAAAAGTGGAAAGTATTGGGCGCTGATTAGTGGAAAGTATTGGGCGCTGTTTGACAGTAGAAAAGCAAAGAATTGCTCCATTTCGTCAAAATATTGACTCTGACTATGAATCACTAGCCAGAACTGCCACTCGGTATCGATTCATTACTGAAAATCTCATACGCAATGCTTCTTTAGGAGTATTTCCAGGCGAGTATCAAGAAAATGGTCAAAAGAACTTAGCAGACAAGCGTAAAAAAGCATCTGTCGGTCTAGAGAAAAAGAAGGTTGGTAGAAAACGGATTGCTAGACCAGTGGGTTATCGTAAACCCATCAAAATTGAGGATCCTGATAATCCTAATCTAAGAAAACTGTACTCAAAGATATAAGATCCACTCCCTTAATCTTTTAATCTCTTACATAATTTTCAAACATAAAAAACACCGCCTAAGCAGTGTTTTAAATTAGGCCAATTCCAACCTAAGAATTTAATGCTTAGATTTCTTTTCTTCAGCTTTAGGCAACAATTCATTTAATGCATTGGCATAGCCAATACGAGCAGTCTGATAGGCAGCTGCTTCAGCATTGAGCTGAGCGAGCTTTTGATCAACAAACTGAAGACTTACTAATTGCGCTCTAGCATCTTCAGAAAGACTATCTATTGCATATTCAACATTGTCGATGGTTATGGTGGTCATAGATGTTCCTGTATTTGTTTGGGATAGATCCTATTATAAAAGAACATAAAAAAACACCGCCTTGTGAGCGGTGTTTCAATTTATTACTTATTAGGATTTACTACCTTACTACTACCCCACGATGCTCTGTGGGTTTTCACTAAAAATTAACCAATCAAGAGGCCTGCAGTGCCGTTTGCTGTCACTGTATGAACGCCCACTACAGCAATAACCGTAGTATTTCCAACAGCAGCACCAGCAGTAGCACTTGCATCAGCAATATACGTTGTATTGTTGGCAGAATCATAAGTCCAACCCACATCGTGTATAGTTGCGGCTGCAGCCGTAATCGCATTAGCGATAGCTGTTGCAGCAACAGCACTGTCAGTGCCATGAGCTATAACTAGCGCGTTAGCATTATCTGCGGAGAAGTGAAGCTGGTCAACTGCAATTGCACCAGTGATTGTTCCACCAGCTACCGTAGCAAAATTCACGCCTGTCAAGCCAAATGTAAACGAATCTGCCAGTGTATGAGTACCAACTGTTACGTTATCAACTGCAGTTGAAGTTGCACCACCAGCAAAAGTAACTGAGTCTTGACCTGTACCTAATGTCACAGTATTGCCAGTAACAATATTGGAGATAGATACAGTGTTAGCACCATTACCTAATGTAACTGTCTTGATACCAGTCGCGCCAGCCATTGTTACTGAAACAGCGCTGTTGTCTGAACCACCAACAACAGAAGCTGCAACCGTGTTTGCATTGACAAATGTAAGGGCAACTTTATCGGTCAGCGTCAATGAAGTATTGGAGCTATCAATCATACCACTGATTGTTAATACGCCAGTACCTGTATTGGCAATACTTACGATTGGAGTTACGTCATTGGTAATTGCAGTCAATGTCAGGGCTTCGGTACCTGTGTAAGTAAGGTTTGCCAAAGATGCATCTGTAAATCCAAACCAAACGTCATTATGAGTACTTGTTGTTGTATCAGAAATAGTCAACGAAGTCGCTGTTGTGGCAATGCTATTGGTAATATCCAAGCCACCAGTCCCGCTTACTGAGAAGCTTGAGAGATTAGCAACGCCTCCACCGTCAGTCAGTGTTGTGATGGTGTCAAAACCACCAGCAACAGTAGCGTCAGTTACAACAGCAACAGTACCAATCGCATTGTTATTTGCATCAGCCAACGTCAATGCTGTAGTGATGTAACCAATCGTACCGGTAGCATTCACGACACCAGGGGAGGCTTGTAAACCATTCAATGTTACGGTCAATGAATCACTTACTCCAGTTGTGCTAGATGTGCCATATGTAATGGCAGTAGTAGCCAAGTCAATAGACAGTCCAGCTGTACGAGCTACGTTTGTGAATGTGAAGCTACCTGCGCCTGCAACATCAATACCAGTAGCACCAGCTGCAATATTGGCCAAGTTAAATGCGCCGCCTGTTGCCCCAGCATTTACACCCACGATTTCAAAGCCAGTTACCTCGGTACCTGTGTTTGCAAGTGTGTACGTTGTGCCGCCCAAAATCAGCTCATCATTCGTGCCTGATCCACCAGTAATAACCTTAGTAGCATCAGCAGCGATAGTGATGATGTCACGCCCTGTACCACCAGTAAAGGTTTGGGTTGTTGATGTCAAGGTCGCTGTAACAGCACCAGTTGTATTGGCAGCAGTCAAAGCTGTTACACCTGTACCAACTAATGTACCGTTAAAACCAGCAGCACCAGCCAATGTTACAGAAGTAAGCGCAGCATTCGTAGCACTCAATGTCAACACACCAGTTCCACTTACTGCCAAGGTACGCAAAGCTGTATCAGTAATACCAGCCAGAGTTGTATTTGCTGACAATACTGCATTCACAGTTGCAATTTGCTTAGCAGCTGTCAAATCACTAATAACGCCCAATGAGCCACCGCCTAAGTTGGCTGTCAATGTTGTGTTAGCTAATACTTGGGCAGCTGTACCACCCAATGTAATACCTAAAGTACCGCCAGTTCCAGACAAAGTAACTGTGTTTAATGCTGTAGAGGTGATAGTTGAATTGCCGTAGTTATTCAACGTTACTGCAGCAAGTGTATTTGCAACAGTTTGGCTACCAGCACTGTTATCAGCAATCGTTACGACGCCAGCTGTAACACCGCTAACAGCAGCAACCAAGTTATTTACGTTGGCGCTTGCAGCAGTTCCCGCATTGGCTGCAACAGTAGCCGCCTCAGTTACGCTAATTGCAGTAGTAGTTGCACCACCAGTAGCAGTAACAGTACCTGTAATAACTGCCGCAGCGCCTAATGCGCCGCTGTTGACATCGACATCACTGATAGTGATTGTGCTACCACCAACTACAGTAACAGCACCAGTCGTAGCAGCTGTATGTAAACCACCAACGGTCACAGATACTGCACCAGCAGCTGGAGTAGCGGTATGTCCAACAATAACAGTACCAGTTGTTTGACCAGTTGTTCTAACAGTAACGCCATTACCGCCATCGATAGCAACGTTATTTCCAGCCTGGGTTGTGTCAGTTACAGCTACAGTCCCTGTAGGGTCAGTAGCTGTTGAGCCACCAACAACAATCGCAGAGCCTGTACCAGTTACGGTCACGTTGTTACCACCTAAAACAGTCAATGCACCAGCGGTCGTATCAGCAGTTGTGCCTGTCAAAGTTACGTTTGTAGTTGCAGCAGCAGTCAACGTTGTGATCACATTAGTAGCTTGAGCGGTAGTTGCGGTTAACTGTGTCAAGCCTGTAAAAGCAGTTGTGTTAAGAGCGATTGCAGAAGCTGCACCAGCTTCTGTCACGTTCATTGTTTGAACGCCTGAAACTGTTGCACCCGCTGGGTTTACAATAGCGACAGTAGTCGCAAGATTAAATACGTTGTTTGTACCTATTAGCGTGATTGTGTCTAAAGCTGTCCATGTTGTTGTGCCAGCAGGAGCATCTGTACCATTGACGACAACATTGGAACCACCAGTAACTGTATCGGGATTAGTAGTGAGTGTAGAGGTTGTGCCGATTACGGGAGCAATGAGCGCTGCAATCACACCCGCTTCAGTACCCAGTGCGCCCGTCAGGCTTGACGGAGAGGAGCCTACGGTGTCTAGCCACTGCGATGCTTGGTGGTTGGATGCAGCGCCTGAGTAGGCCAGGATTTCTGGTGTGGTGACGATGTTGTTGGTGAAATCGGTAGCCGCCGTAACCTTGTTGGCGAGTATCGTTGCATCGGTGCCCTGTGCGCCACCGGCAATGGCCAGTGCGATCGACCCCAAGGTCAGCGTGCCAGCGGTCAGCAAATTCGACCAGTAGATCAGGCCGGCCGGATCAGGCAACCGATTGAACATGTTCTCGTAGACCTGAGCCACAACCTGCGTGTTGGTAAGCCCGGTAAACATTGCCGTGTACTCCGGCGAAGCGCCAAAGTAGTTTGCAGCCTGCCCGTAGGTCGCACTGGAACTTTCCCAGTAGGCTAGGCCCGCAGGATCAGCGGGGCGGTTGTAAAAAGCGACATAAAGCAACTCGACTTGGGAGGCGGTAAGTGCCATTGTGAAATCCTCTTAAATTTTGAAAAACGCTACAGCGTTATTGATGTCATTCATTACAAAAATCGCTTGCAAAACTGAATTAATTTACTTGTGAAAAGTACCGCAATTCGCACTCTACCATCAGTTATGGACGAATCATAAAGCAGAAAACAATCAAATTGTTGTGATGACCGTCACATTGATATTCATTTATATTTAAAATCCTTTAAAAACAATAGGTTGTTTTTTAATTTTAATGTGAAATAACCACAAAAGCCTGCTTTTCACTGTTGCAAAAATGAAACAGTTTCATTTGGCCGTCCAATAGGTAGCACCCGTTATACTGTGCAGACTGTCAATCCGGCTTTGAAACAAATAGGCCGCCGACCCGCCATTCTGGTTGCTCAAAACCCCATTCACCACCATGTTAGTGGGAGCGATGAATTGGTTGGCCCCAATCAGTTCACCCGTGGAAGTTACATTCCCCAATGCCTGCAATTTAGCGGTGCTGGAACCATACAGCACATTGAAGCTGGTGTTGAATGATGATGTGGAAAAATTAACCAGCAACACCCCGTTCTGCAGTGAAGCGCTGTTCACAGCGTTGGATGCGGTATTGAGCACATAGGCCTCGCTTTGTTGCAAGGCAAAACCCAAGCTGATATTGGACGGCGCAATCCAGACCCGGTTTTTGTCTGTCAGCAGGGCAAAATTGGAATTAATGGCGACCAGTCGCGCACCGTTGTTATTCAGTTGGGTGGTAAGGTCAATGGTAGCCGGCTGGTTGAGCAGGACCTGCCAACGGCCCCAGATGATGTCAGTCTGCGATGCCGCAGTGGCGGCGGCAGTAACGACCGCTGTATCCACGGTATTGACGAGGCTGTTGTTTGGATAGATGACGGCTGTGGTATCGTTCGGAACAGAAAGTCCGTTGATTTTACTGGTTTTTTTTGATGCGGGCTCATCGCCGCGGGGTGGGCTGATCAGGTCCGGCGCCAGTTCATTTATTTTAATGAGGCTGGGAACAACCTGTGCCCTGGTGACTTGAATCATCAGATTGCTGTTTCGTTCGAAAAGCTCCCTGACCGTTGCTCCCTGGCATGGACCCATCCCGGCCGGGGCGCAGGCCTCGGTAAAACCGCTCACCACCACCCCGCCTGCCACCACCGAGACCCTGGAGATCTCCTGGTCGGTAAACACCGTGAAGTCTGTGCCACGGATGCCAATGGCGGCAACGGGGGTATTAAACCTAAAGTTTTCACGGGATTGCCGGGCGGCTTCGCCCGAAATGCTCCGCGCCACCCCAGCCAGCAACTCAAATTTGATGCGCGTGTTCTGGGGATGCTCCCGGTCCACATGAAAGGCCACGATTCGCGCCCTGCTGTTGGGTCTCAACACCAGAAAACCATTATCAATGGTTTTCAGATAAAGATATCCATCGCCACCCGTGCGGATCTCATCCCCCTCATTCACCCAGTCTCCCACGGCAATGGGCGACTTGCCATTGTGCGCAGACCCGGTGGCAAAGACTACAGTACCGGCCTCCCCGGCCAGGACGAGACTCGCCCAAAAGCCGACGTACAGGAGGAGCAGGAATCTGGCAATGATGAAAAACAAGGGCACACCTCCAACACAACATAACCGCCGGTCGTCACTGCCGATAATACAGCATGAGTGGGTTTAATTGTAGCCGATGCCCAAGCCATCGGCTAAACTGTCGCCAATGCCACCAAAATCAATAAACCACCTCTTGTCCAAGATTGCTGCCCTGCGCTTCATCATCGTACTAACTGCGGTCCTAATAACGGCAGGCCTGCAGTTTCAGGCAAGGCCACTGGATTCCGGCTGGGGAGACGCATGGCTGCGCGACCAGTTCACCCGCCTGCAGGCGCAGGACCGCGCCGAAACTCGTTTCGTTCTGGTTGACATTGATGAATCCAGTATTAAGGCCGTTGGTGCCTGGCCCTGGCCCAGAGCGCGGATTGCCGACCTCATTGAAGACCTCCTGGGACATTACGGCGCTCGCGGCATCGCATTGGACATGGTGCTGCCGGAAGCAGGCGACGCAGCAGGCGACCAACGGCTGGCCATGCTGGCCCAACAGGGTCCGCTGGTACTGGGGCAGGTGCTGGATTATGAAAAAAGAATCGCCCCCTTGCGCGTTGGTTATCTGGCTGGCGGGGTGGGCGCCGCGGCGCCCATTTCAGCCCTCATGGCCAGCGGCTACATCGCCAATCACGCCGGGCTGGGGATGGTACCCTGGGCCGGCAATATAGGATACCTTCCGGACCAGGATGGCCTGCTGCGCCATTTGCCCCTGCTCACCCAATATGAAGGCCTCACCTACCCCTCGCTTTCACTGGCGCTCGTCAATTGTTGCACCCAGCCACCGCTATCACATCGGGCCATTGAAGGAACCCTGGATCGTGGTTTGGCACGCGTTCCGTTTGCACGGCAATTTTCAGCCTACACTGTTATCCCCGCCCAGCGGATCTTGAACCTTTCGTTAGACCCCCAGATGCTGGAAGGACAACTGGTCATTCTGGGATCATCCTCACTGGGCATCACGGACCGTGTTCCCACGCCGCTGGATACGTCCACCGCCGGCATGATGGTCCATGCTGAGCAGCTCTCGGCACTGCTGGATCAGCAAGCCGGCCTGCATTCCGCCCATTGGCCCGGAGCCCTGTTGGCCGTCGCCTTCACCGCCCTGGTGGCACTGGCTGCGCTCTACACCCTTCCCCGCCTCACGGCCTGGTCCAACCTGATATTCCTGTTTGCCTCGACAATGCTCTGGCTTATGCTCGCCTATTTCATCAGCCTGCACGATGACCGTCTTGCGGTGAGCGCCCCCCTGATTGGGATCATGTTTCTGGTGGGAACGGCAATTCCTTTCGATTGGCGTGTCAGCCAGCGCCGATCGAGAAAGCTGCTGAACACACTTCTGCAATATGTCTCCGAACCGGTGGTCAATGAACTGCTGAAGAACGATTTTGAAAACCCGCTGGTGCCCAAAAGGCAACCCATTACCGTTCTGATTGCCGATATGGAGGGCTATTCAAGGCGCATTGAATTCATGCCCATTGACGATGCCGCGCATCTGACACGGGTCTATCTGGATTGCCTGACCCGGCCCGTTCTGGATCATGGTGGTACGCTGGATCGTCACACGGGTGACGGTCTGGTGGCATTCTGGGGCGCACCGTTGCCCACAGGCAACCATGCTGACCAGGCACTTAGTGCAGCAAAAGTTATTCTTGAAGAAATACAGCGCATCAGTACTGAGCTCGAGCTGAGTGGTCAAGCTCCGCTCCGCGTTCGCATTGGCATTGAAAGCGGCCTGGCCATTACCGGTGATTTTGGGTCTTCCGCTCGAAGCATCTATACGGCCGTGGGTGAATGCGTCAATATTGCTTCACGCTTGGAGCATTTGGCGCGCGAGCTGCCCTTTGATGTCATCATCGGAAACCAGACCGCTCGTTTTTCCAAGCAACATCGCTTAGCATTTTTGGGTGAGTTCGTACTGCGTGGCATGGAAAAACCCGAAAACGTCTACACCTTCGATTCAAGTACTGCCCCATGAACGTTTTTCTGGCCCTGGCGCTACTCATTCCCACGTTGACTTTTGGCGCCGATGCCGACCCCAACACCACTTACCTCAACGCGCTGCAGTCCATTCAAGACGAGCGCAACACAGATGCCGCTCAAGAACTAAAAAAAACCATTGCGCAACTGCCGCAGCATGCGGGCGCTTGGTTGGATTCCGCCATTTTGCAATGCCAATTGGGCAACAAGGATGAATCCATCCACTTGCTCGATGAAATAGAACAACGCTTTAAGCCCCCTCAGGCCATTCAAGAAGTGATTCAAAAAGTACGCGCCATGGAATGCCCAAAATGGCATCCCCAGGGGCATCTCTCCATGCTGTTGGGGCGTGGCAATAGCAGCAATATCAACCAAGGCCCGAGCAGTCCTAACTTTATTCTGGGCAGCGGCATTAACCTGTTGCAACTTCAGTTGTTGCCCCAATATTTAAAAATCAGGGACAACTACACCGCATTTTCCACCGCCTACTCCAGCACCCTCACCCCCAACGGTGTGGTGGGCCTGGTGCAGCTTCAAACCGTTAACGACGACTCCGCCACTCAATACAACATTGCCTCCTTATTAACGGGGTTCGATTTTCCTTGGCGCTACAACAACTGGAAAATGGACACCTCAATAACCCTTGCGGCCTATCGCTTGGGCGACGCTCTTTATCAAGAAATGTCGCAGATTCAAGAAAAAATGACGCGTCCACTCAACGAGCGCCTGTCGCTGAGCTTCATGACCGATATTACCCACAACCACTACAACACCATTTCCAGCTTTGATTCGAACACCTACGGGCTGCGCAGCCAATTAATTTTTGAAGAAGGTGGCGCCACCATTCAAACCAATTTGGCTTACCTCTTCGACCCCGCAACAGGAGGTCGGCCCGGCGGCAACCGTCAGGGATGGTTGGGCGGCATTAGTGGACGCAGGCCACTGTGGGCCAATACCCTAGGTGAACTGGGTTGGAACGTGCAAACCTGGAACAGCGCCAACCCCTACACGCCGGGTTTGATTGATCAGATTCGCCAACAACAAATACAACTGCTGCGCGGCGCGCTGGTGTTGCCCCTAACAAAACAGCAGGCGCTTCGTCTGGAATGGCGCTCGGTTAAAAACGATGGAAACATCCCCATCTTTAATTACGACAGCCAGCAAGTGCAATTGAATTGGGAGTGGCAAACTGGACTATGAGTAAATGGGCTCTTTTCATTGCGGTCTCATTGCTGATTTTGGCGGGTTCCCTGGCCCCCGCACGCTGGATGCAGCGTTTGCCCAACGATAAAATTATGCACTTTTGTGCCTATGCACTACTCACCGGGCTGGCCTGGCAAATAACCTTCGACTCCACAACATTGTTATATTGGGCCATTGCCCTGGCGTTGGCGGGCTGGACGGTGGAACTCATTCAGAACCTGGTTCCGGGGCGCCGATTTTGCTGGCATGATGTGATGTCCAACATCGCCGGTATACTAGCGGTTTACCTGGGCTGCGAATTATTCAGCAATGCATACTGACAACCGATGAAACTCCCCATTCCGCAAGTAGAGCCCCAGGCTCAACCAAACGCCACCAAAAAACTGGATATTACCGTCAATATCCGCAAGATCCCGTTTTTCTCGGAATTATCCGATTCCGAAGTTGAAAAAGTTAAGGAAAGCTTACGGGTTCGCCTATATAGCCGAGGCAACGTGATCCTTCAAAAAGGAAGCACGGCCGATAGCCTCCTTTTTCTGCTAAGCGGCCAGATTCAGGCGGTAGACATCACCAACGATGGACGAACCCTGGGCTACCGGATCATGACGGCGGGTGAATTCTTCGGTGAACTCTCAATCATCAATACTACTGTTCGTTCAGCCTCGGTGATTGCATTGAGCGAGACTCTGGTGGCCTTTTTGCCTGCCGCCCACGCCCTCCATCTTTTCATGCATTCCCCCCCGGTGGCGCGCCTGATGCTCAAGCATCTGGCTACGCGCATCCAGCACGATGCCGAACAGAGGGCATTGCTCAGCATCCAGAATACCTCCAAACGGGTGTTCAGCTTTGTTGCCCAAATCAAGGACAAATCCGACGGTAATCGAAATATCATTGAAAATATGCCGACCCACCAGGAAATTGCCAGCATGATCAATACCAGCCGGGAAACCGTGACGCGTTCCCTGCAACTGCTGGCAAAAATGGGCATCATCCAAAAAGAGGCGCATCACCTGGTTATTGTTAAACCCGAAGCGTTGCAACAGTTACTGCATAACCCATGAAAATGGTTTCCGGAAAGCTCAAGGATGTCCTGAATTATCGGGGCTTCATTCTGAGCAGTGTGCGTCGCGAGTTTCAGTCACGCTACCAAAACTCGGTATTGGGGGCCACTTGGGCCGTTCTCAATCCGCTGGCCATGATTGTGGTCTACACGGTTATCTTTGCACAGGTGATGCACTCTCGTCTCGCAGGTGCCGATTCCCCCTTTGCCTATAGTATTTATTTATGCGCCGGCGTTTTAACCTGGGGGCTGTTTGCGGAAATAACCACGCGCGCTCAGGTGGTTTTTTTAGAAAACGCCAACCTCTTAAAAAAAGTTAATTTTCCCCGCATCTGTTTGCCTGTGGTAGTCATCTTCACTGCGCTGATTAATTTCGCCATTATATTTTTAGTGTTCACAGCGTTTCTCGTTCTTTCGGGAAACTTTCCGGGCTTGGTTTATTTGGCACTCTTTCCTGTTCTGTTCGTGCTGATTGTGTTTGCCATTGGCCTTGGGGTGACGCTGGGGGTGCTGCATGTTTTTTTCAGGGATGTGGGTCAGTTTTTTGCAATTTTTCTTCAATTTTGGTTTTGGCTAACCCCCATCGTATACCCCGTGGACATACTGCCCGAGCATGTGCGCGCACTACTGTGGCTTAACCCTCTGACCACCTTAATGGCCGCCTTTCATAATATTTTCATACTAAACCAACCGCCTCACTGGGGTACTCTCCTATTTCCGCTGCTCATTGGCGCACTTCTTTGCTTGCTTGGTCTTAACCTGTTCCGCAAGCACTCTGGAGAAATGGTGGACGAACTGTAATGGGCTGGATTCGTGTGCAAAATTTGGGGAAAGCTTACAAACATTACCCCACCCGAACCTCCCGCTTGCGCGAGTGGATGTTTCCATTTTTAGGACCACAACACCAACTGACTTGGGTGTTGAGAGACGTTAATTTTGAAGTGGCCCCCGGCGATGCGGTTGGCATTATTGGCATTAACGGCGCTGGCAAAAGCACTTTGCTCAAACTTATTGTAGGCACCACTCAGGCCACCACCGGCACCTGCGCCATCACCGGAAGGGTGGCTGCTCTACTGGAACTGGGTTTGGGGTTTCATGCAGAATTTACCGGCCGGCAAAATGTGCTCATGGCCGGCCAATTAATGGGCTTATCGGAACCCGAAATTATTGACCTAATGCCCAGCATTGAAGCGTTTGCCGAAATTGGTGAATACATTGATCAGCCGGTGCGGGTGTATTCCAGCGGCATGCAGATGCGGCTGGCTTTTAGCGTGGCGACGGCAAGGCGCCCGGATGTGTTGATCGTGGATGAAGCCTTGTCCGTGGGAGACGCCTATTTCCAGCATAAGAGTTTTGAGCGCATCCGGGAATTTCGCAAGCAAGGAACCACCCTGCTGATCGTTTCCCATGATAAAAGCGCCATTCAGGCCCTATGCGATCGCGCCATTCTGCTGAATGATGGCGCACTGGCCATGGAGGGCTCCCCCGATTCCGTCATGGATTACTACAACGCCATGCTGGCCAAGCGTGAGCATCAGAAGGTTCGCCTGCAAACGCTGGAAGGCGGACGGACCCAGACCATCTCGGGTTCGGGCAACGCATCCGTGCTGGCCATCGCCCTGCTCAACGATGACAATCAACCCGTTGAGCATATTGAGGTAGGAAACCCGGCGACGCTCCAAATCAAGGTGGCCATCCACGAGGCCATCCCCTGCCTGGTGCTGGGATACCTGATCAAGGACCGCCTGGGCCAGCCCATCTTCGGCACCAACACGCACATCAAGGGTCTGCCCCTGGCGAATATGTTGCCCGACGAGGAAGTCACCTACCACTTTTCCTTCCCCATGAATTTGGGCCCGGGAAGTTATTCCATCTCGACGGCATTGGTCAATTCAGACACCCATCTGGACGAAAACTACGAATGGAAAGACTTGGCTCTGGTATTTTCCGTCACCAATCTGCGCCACGACTATTTCGAGGGTTGTGCCTGGCTGGACCCCTCCATCGCCATCGAACGCGCATGACCTTTATTTCCTACGCACAAAACTTTGAGGATGTAATGCTCTGGCGGGCGCTGAAGCACATCCCCCGGGGTTTCTACATCGATGTGGGCGCCAACCACCCCGAGGAAGATTCAGTCACCAAGGCGTTTTATGACCGGGGATGGCGCGGAATTAACATTGAACCCCTGCTCCAATGCCACCTGTTGCTGGAACAGCAGCGTCCCCTCGACACCAATCTTAACCTGGCTGCCGGTGCGCAAGATGGCCAACTCAACTTATTCGAAGTCCAGGGCATTAGCGGTTGGACCACTCTGGACAAGGGCATTGCCGACGATTACCGGAAACAAGGATTGGCGGTGACCCGCCATCCTGTTCCCGTTCTGAGCTTGGCCGGCATCTGCGACAAATTTGCCCCGGCGGAAATCCATTTCATTAAAGTGGATGTGGAAGGCTTCGAATCGGAAGTGCTGCGTGGCATGGATTTCACCCGTTGGCGCCCCTGGATTCTGGTGGTCGAGGCAACCCATCTCAACAGCACCCTGACCCATTACGAACAGTGGGAAGCAATCCTGTTGGACAACCAATATCAGTTTGCCTACTTCGACGGCCTCAACCGCTTCTATGTGGCAAGGGAGCATGCGGAACTCATAGACGCACTGTCCGTCCCCCCCAATGTATTTGATGACTTCATTCGGCTCAGTCATGTCCGTGCGCTGGAATTGATTCAGAAAAACGAAGTCGCCGTGCGGGAAGTGGACGCCAAAACCCAGGAAGCCGAGGCCAAAGTCAGACAGGCCAATGCCAGAATCCAGCAACTGGATTTGGAGATTCACCGGTTGAACAACGACCTGCAGGCCGTCTATGCCAGCAATTCCTGGCGAGTAACGGCTTTTCTGCGCTGGCTTACAGAAAATATTCACCAATTGCGGCGCAGGCTGTGTGAACGCCACTCAGAGAGGCCCGTAAAAAAAAAATCTGAAGTCCGATCCCTGACAGCACCCCCGCCCCCTCCGGGGCTGCCCCAAGCGGTCGAATTGCCCTGGTTCCGGTTGACGGGGCACATCGAAGGGCATTACAGCCTGGCCATCGTCAATCGCGGACTTGCCATGGCCCTCGATAAACTCACCCAGAGTCACCTATGCCTGCGCCCCCACAACGGCCACCCCGTTGAAGAATTCAACCACCTTCCGGAAAATGTCCGTATCCCGCTGGAAGTCATGATGGCGCGTCAAATTGATGCCCGTAGACTTGCCGAAACCATTTCAATCGTTCATCACTACCCGCTAATTTCTGATTCGGAACCGGCCAGACAGAAGTTCATTTTGTTCTTCTGGGAGGAAACCGAAGTTCCAGAGGGCTTCATCCGAACCATCAACCGGGACTTCAGCGCGGCCCTGGTAGCCAGCACCTTTGTCAAAAACGCGTTGCGCAACTCGGGCTGCATGCTCCCCCTGTTCGTCATTCCCATGGGGGTCGACCATCTGGTCGGCGGCGGGGTTACACCGATCGAATCGGTAACGCCCCAGCCGGGCAAGCGATTCCGGTTTCTGCACCTGTCCTCCGCCTTTGACCGCAAGGGTGTTGACGCCCTGCTGAATGCCTACTGGGCCGCCTTCAAATGCAATCGTGAAACCGAGCTTTATATCAAGACCTTTCCCAATCCCCATAACCGGATCCACCAGCAAATTGCCGAACTGACCCGGGACCACCCAGACCATTCCATTATTGTGGACGAATCACCGCTGGATGATGCCGGTCTGCTGGCGCTCTACCACAGCGCACAGGTACTGGTGCTGCCCAGCAAGGGCGAGGGCTTCAATCTCCCGGCTGCCGAAGCGATGGCCATGGGCCTGCCGGTCATCGTGACCGGTTTTGGCGGCCACATGGAATTTTGTTCACCCGGCACCGCAAGCCTGATCCCGTTTCACTTCAGCCGCTCCGCCAGCCACCTGAAAACTACCCATTCCTGTTGGGTTGAACCGGAAACAGACCAACTGAGCGCCCTCCTGAAGAAATTGCACTTCGAAATATTGGCGGACAGCACCGCGCTTGCTGCGCGTCGCGCGGAAGGTTTGCGCCAGGTGCGTGAAACCTATTCCTGGGAAAACGGTGGAAAAGCCATTCTGAAAGCGTCCCGATGGCTGGATGACAATCCGACGTCCGTCACTGTCGAGCCCTTGCGTGTGGCACTGATCAGCCCATGGCAGACCGCCTGCGGACTGGCCGAGCACAGCAAGCATCTTTTCGGAAACTTTCCGCCTGAGCAATTCACCATTCAAATCTACTGCGACAGCCGCACGCCGGACGATCCGGGGCAGTCGCTCTATCGACCCACCTGGGAAATCGGAAAAACCGGCTCCCTCGCATCGACTCTGGGTTTGATTGAACAAGAGGCCTGCGATGTCCTCTACATTGAACACCACCCCGGATTTTACGATCTTGGGACTTATGAAATTTATCATTCGCTGGAAGGCTTTTGCCAATCCGGCAAGGTCGTTATTCTCGAACTGCATGCAACCCAACCCATGTTGACCCGTTTGCGCCATGCGCCAGCCGCCATTACCGCCCTTCAATCCCTCGATCGCCTTATGGTTCACTCGGTGGAAGACATGAACAATCTGGCCTCATTGGGCCTCGTGGACAATGTGACGCTCCTTCCTCTGGGCGTTGTTCTGCCGACCCTGCCGCTGGACAATCGGGATATCCGGCAAAAGCTAGGTCTCGCCGACGATGACCTGGTGATTGCCAATTTTGGATTCCTACTTCCCCACAAAGGTGTGGATACCCTGATCCAGTGCATCAGCCCGCTCTCCAAGCTAACCAATAAAAATGTCCGCCTGCTGGCCATCAACGCCATTCTCGACCAGCGCAGCCAGGATGCGCTAGCAGATTGCCGGCAACTGGCGCAGAACTTGGGGGTGAGTGAACGGATTACCTGGATCAATGATTATCATCCGCTGGAAGAATGCATTCGCTACCTGGCCGCAGCGGATTTCATCATTTTTCCGTACAAGAACACCGAGGAAAGCGCCAGCGGCGCCGTGCGAGTAGGCATTTCCGCAGGCAGGCCTGTTTTGGTGAGCCCGTTGGGCATTTTTGACGAGCTCTGTGAATCCACAACGCGTATGGGCGGCATTACAACCAAGGACATCGTGCTGGCTGTTCATCAACTACTCTCGGACCCCGTTGCAACCTCCGAGCTTATGGAGCGCCAGAAGCTCTGGTTGAGGAGCAATGATGTGACCCAGATTTCGCGCCGCCTGCAAGACATGATCCATGGGCTCCGCCATGACCGGAAAATGTCTTGCGAAATTACTGCCCTGACACAGCCTATGGATGCGCCAATCCTCCCAGGCCCTAGGCCCATCGATGCCTCACCCGGAACAAGCGCAAAACCGCGGCAATTCCTGGTAGACGTCTCGGAACTCTATTTCAGGGACCAGCGAACCGGAATCCAGAGAACGGTTCGCAATATTCTAGCCGAATTGTTCAAGAATCCTCCTGAGGATTTCCGGATCACGCCGATTTATTCCATTCGCGGCGCACCCTTTCACTACACCCATAAATTCAATCCGCCGTTGGATGTAGCCCCCCTTCACTCCGATGAGACCGCAGTGCAGGTAAGTCCTGGCGACCTGTTCTTAGGCCTCGATCTGGGTGTTCATCTCATTCCGCAAATCGACAGCATCCTGGATGCCTGGAAAGCTGCCGGGGTTTCAATACACTTTGTGGTGTACGACATCATCCCCCTGTGCGATCCTAACCATACACAGCCCTGGATTGCGCACCTGTTTGAGGCATGGCTCACCCGAATTGCCGGCTGGACCGACAGTCTGATCTGCATCTCGCAAACAACGGCAACCGATGTCAAAACCTGGCTCAACCATCATAGCCTGGTCCATGCCTCGGAAAAAGTTTGCTTTATTCACCTTGGCGCTGAATTCGACAGCGACGCCCCATTACAGGGAATGCCGGAAAATGGCCAACAAATCCTGGAACACATCATTACCACCCCGAGCTTTCTTTCGGTGGGCACCATCGAGCCTCGAAAAGGGCAGATTCAAACGCTGAAGGCATTCGAGCGCTTATGGGAGCAGGGGGTGACGGTAAATCTGCTCATCGTGGGCAAGCAGGGCTGGATTGCCGACGAGTCAGTAATCCGTTCTTTACGTTATCATCCTGAGCGCAACCATCGGCTGTTTTGGCTTGAAAACATCACGGACGGCTATCTTGAGAAACTCTACAATCTCTGCACCTGCCTTATCGCCGCCAGCGAGGCGGAAGGATTTGGCATCCCGATTGTCGAGGCCGCGCGGCATTACCTGCCGATCATTGCTCGGGATATCCCCATATTCAGGGAAGTTGCCGGGAATCATGCATCCTACTTTGACACGCCCTCACCGGACGACCTGGCTGAAGTTATCAAAGATTGGCTGAAGAAGCACGAAACCAACCAGGCGCCATTATCCGCAGAAATCCATTGGCTAACCTGGGCAGAAAGCGCGCAACAGTTGTTGCATGTCATCCAAAAGACTGACTACCACAAGGCCAATCAATGTACACGCCTGCTATAGTAACCATAGTCTCGAATAACTACCTACACTTTGCCCGCACACTGATGCAAAGCGTAGCGAAACAACATCCGGATGCACATCGATATTGCGTAATAGTCGATATTGATCCAACGCCAAGCGGTGAATTAGCAGAAGAGTTTGAAGCGATTTCGCTTTCTCAGATTAAGCTACCGTTTGGCGACGATTTTATGTTCCAGTACACGATTCTCGAACTCAATACTGCTGTCAAACCCTGGGCAATGCAGTACTTACTCGAACGTGGTCACGAACAAGTGATTTACATCGATCCAGACGTCTATCTCTTTCAGCCTCTTAAGGAAGTACTTGAATTACTTCATCATGGCGCGAGTGTGGTACTCACCCCACACTTGCTGGCACCAATCACTGATGATCGCAATCCTAATGAACTTTCAATTCGCATAGCCGGAACCTATAACCTGGGCTTTTGCGCAGTGAGCAATCAAGAAACCACAAGAAAGTTTTTGAATTGGTGGCAAGGAAAACTAGAACGTGACTGTGTAGTCGATTTTTACAACGGCATTTTTGTCGACCAAAGCTGGATTGATCTGGTACCGGCTTTATTTGATAATGTCGAGATTCTACGCCATCAAGGATATAACGTCGCATATTGGAATCTTGCCCAGCGCCACATCTCATTGGCTGAGGAGCAGTGGGACGTCAATGGCGATCGCTTAGTTTTTTTCCACTTCAGCGGTATCAATCCTCAAAACCCTTACAAGCTGTCCAAGTACCAAGACCGGTACACTTTGAACACGGTTGAACCAGCTGTTAAAAATTTGATAATGCAATATTGCACCGACCTCGTGAAGAATGGATTAGAAAAATATAGTAGCTTGCCTTATGGGTATGCCAAATTTAACGACGGCGTACAAATTACTCCGGATATGCGTACCGACTATCGTCTCAGCGCAGAATTACGACGAACCTTGGGTAGCCAGCCATTCCACCACTCTAAACACTTTGAGAATACTTCAAGCGATGTTGGGACATCTCGCTTAGACGGCCTTTTTTTATTTTTTTTAGGGCGCAATGCCGGTACTGTCACTTTGAACAAATACCGAGAAAAAGCTAGAAGTTTCCCATTTTATTTACTTATTGCTTTTGGTGTAGGTCGGTCTGCAGAAGCCAGGCAACATCCGGGTTGGATACTTCGGTTGATTCTGTGGCCGATTTGGCAAATGCTGGATGCTGCTATACCACGCGTCGCGCCATCCAGAATCCATGAGAGCTTTAAAAGATCACAAAATCCCCCAGCCACCACTATCAATGAATTTCATTTCCCGAGCCCGTCGTCTTCTGGCATGAAAACGACTGTAGGTATCAATCTAGTCGGATATATTGCTGCCGAACTAGGAATTGGTGAGGCGGTGCGGGCGTTGGCGCGAGCGTGTAGTGCCATCGGCATCCCATACTCGGTGGTAGACGTTGGTTTTCAATCATCAAATTTGCAGCGCGATATGCAAGCCTACACTAACGCTAGTAATCATCGATTTGCGATCGACTTGCTGTATGTCAATGCTGATCAGACTCAAAGCACCATTGATTACCTGAAACAGAAAGGACTAGAAAGTTCTTATAAGATAGGCTTTTGGCACTGGGAACAACCTAAATTACCCCCGTCCCATCTTCCTGCTTTTAGGCATTTGAACGAAATTTGGGTGCCTTCGTCTTTTGTTCGCAACGCCGTCGCGACAATGTCACCGGTACCAGTAGTGATAATCCCTCACGCATTAAGCATCACTCCGACACCGAGCGTACAGCGTAGCCAATTTGGCTTGCCGCCCGATAAGTTATTGGTCCTGATGATGTATGACTTTCATTCATATCAGTACCGAAAAAATCCACAGGCAGCCATTGCAGCCTTTTGCAAGGCAACACAGGGGCGCGACGATACTGTTCTTGTAGTGAAGACGATCAATGCTCATTATCACACCGACGAGTCGCTTGAATTGCGAACTCACTTAGCTGGCTTACCTTCCGTCATCATAATTGACCAATTCTTGACTCGCCAGCAAACTTGGGACTTGCAATCTTGCTGCGACATTCTTGTCTCGTTGCATCGGGCCGAGGGTTTTGGATTAGTGATTGCTGAAATGATGTTTCTTGGAAAACCAGTGGTGGCGACCGGCTGGTCAGCTAACATGGACTTCATGACCCCTGAAAATTCCATGCCAGTCAAATACACATTAAAACCACTGGCTGAATCGATCGGAGCTTACCCGGCAGGTCCCGTTTGGGCTGAGGCGGACATAGACCATGCCGCGTCAAGCATATCTCAATTGCTTGACCAACCAGAATTGCGTATTCGCCTAGGCCTGCAGGCTGCACGTGATATCCGTCGACAATTAGATCCTGAAGTAGTCGGCGAGTTGGTTAATGAGCGCATGCAGGCAATCGCAAATTGGCATCCTAACTTGAGAACAAGTCAGTGAAGATCATTTATTGAACTAGGTGGCACAATACCGCCGAGGGGTGAAGACACAATGCGAAACAACCCGTTTAATTCGTTGCTGAGAAGATATATTGTTTCTCGATACGAAGTGGCCAATGGTGTTTACTCACTTACTGATCAACCCGGCTTCAAGTTGGCACATGGCGATCCCGTCTTCTTTGATTTCAGGGATTTCCGCTACACCCATTTTGGCGATTTGCTATTCTTTGTCCCGCTCCTGATCTGCCTCTCCAGGAATTTTCAGGTTGTCTGTCTGGCCACCGGTTCCCATAAAGCCATCCTGGAATTTTTATTACCCATTGCAAACTACAAAATAACGTTGATGGAGGCCCCGCCGTGGCTTGTGCGGGAGCAGGGAGGCGGCCGGGGAATGGTGATCACCACACCCTATTTGCTGTCCCGTGCCATCTACCCGCCCGATTTCACGATTATTGGACTGGGGCTGGTAAGCGCGCCAACACATCAGCCCTTCCCGGAATTTCTGGCAAATGCCTTCCTTCGTTTTGCAGAGGTCACCGAATGGCCGCCTGAAGACATATCAACGCTGACGGCTGCATGGTCACAAGATATTAAAAAACGCATCAAACATGACGCGGCGAAGTACGATGCCGACCTTCCCGAACATTGTATTTGGCTTGCCCCCTATCTGGGCAGCGGCCGCTTCAGGGATTTCCTGCGAACCAAACAGCGAGCCCTGATATCGGCCGCCATTGAAAGATCTCGGGGGAATGGAGCCACCATTATTCTGGCGGGGGGCAGGAATGACCCCGCGATTCAAATTGAAAACGCAAACTGGTTGGACATGAGAGGAAATGACATCGTCCGCATGCTATGTCTCGCAGGCTCAAACAAGGTCAGTGAAGGAATCGGTTTTGATGGCTTTTGGATGCACATTTTCGACATTCTTGGAAAACGGTTCGATGTGCTGTTTCGCGGTCGCTATACCCAGTTCGCTCGGGACCTTCATTACGACTCGGTAAATATCAGTTTTCTGGGAAGCGGCGCACGAAGATATCTTTAAGTCCCGGGTTCAACCCCCGCTGTCAGGTGGTCAATTTTTCATAGACGTCGATGGTCTGATCCACGCATTTCTGCCAGGTGAATTCCCCGGCTCTCACAAGGCCGGCCTGAGCCCATTGGGAACGCCTTTCCGGATTGTCCAGCATCTGTCGCAATCCATCAGAAATCTCTTCGACCGAATAGGGATCAACCAGGAGGCAGGCGTCTCCGGCCACTTCCGGGATCGAACTGCTCTTTGACGACAAAACCGCCGTACCGCTGGCCATTGCTTCCAGCACGGGCAGGCCGAAGCCTTCGTACAGGGATGGGTAGACAAACACCGCTGCCGCTGCATACAGTTTTGGTAAATCAGCCTCCGCAACATAACCCAATTTGACCAGCTCTCCCCTATGGACCAGCTGATCGATGGCGGCATGGATGCTGGCGCTGAGCCAACCCTCTCCCCCGGCGATGACCAGAGGATAGCTTCTGCGGACATCAGTGGGTAACATTTCAAACGCCCTCAACAGGCGTTCGAAATTTTTACGGGGCTCGATGGTTGCAACGACGAGACAAAATGCGTTGTAACTGAGGCCATGCTTCAACAAAACATCCAGGCACTCACTTTCATCGTAATCCCTGAATTGGTTATCCACGCCCAGATGAATGGTCGTCACCATGGTCGGCGACACACCGAGCAGATCAACAATTTCCTGGCGCGTAAATTCGGAGTCGGCAATGATGTGTGTTGCACGCTTCACCACTGAACGTACTTCCTCTTGCCAGAACCGTGAACGATCAGGAGGATGGAAACCGGGATGTCGTTCAAAGGAAAGATCATGGAACGTTACCACGCTCTTTCCTTTAAACGGCGCTAGCCGATAGCTTGGAGAGTGATAAATGTCATAGTTATGTGCATGGGTCCATGTCCTGAATTTCCAATCACTATAGAGACGGTAAAGCTGGCGAACTCTCCTTGTTGGGGGAATGCATCGCCTCAAGCTCGCCATGGGCCGGTCACTCAAAAGCAGGCTGTCAATATTGTCAACTTTTCGTCCTGCCGTAAAAAAATCAACTTTATCGATTCGCTGGCTTTGCTGCAGTCCCCTGGCCAAAGCCAGGGCATATCGCCCAATGCCCGTCAGCGGCGGAGCTATGGCATCAACATCCAGCAGCACCCTCATGACTGCCTGTCGCTTTCATATATCCAGCGCAGAGTGTCTTCTAGCGCACCAAACCCCAATGGGCCAATGCACGATTCCAGTTTTGCAGGGTTACCGCACAAACGGCTAATTTCATTGCTGCGCACCAGGGTTGAATTTTTTGTAACCTTAATTTTATAACCTGCGATGGCTTCAAGGATTTGGATTACACGCGTCAGGCTCACTGGACGGCCGGAGCATAAGTTATAAACTTCACCCGGAACACCTTTATTTAGCAACGCAATGTAGGCATCGACCACCGTGCGCACATCATTGAATTCGCGCTCCACATCAATGTTGCCCAATTCAATGGTGTCTGTATGTTGGGCAAAGTGACGCACAATTTTTGGTATTACAAAATGATCTTCCTGTCCAACGCCAATGTAATTAAAGGGTCTTGAAATGACTACGGGCAACCGGTCGGCGTAAGTTTTGGCCATCATCTCCATGGCGAGCTTGCTCATTGCGTAATGATTCACCGGCTGCGCGGGCTCAGACTCGCTGATGGGTGAATGGGTCACATTGCCATACACCGTGGCACTGCTGGCCAGCACCACGGAGAATGGCCGACGGGGCAACAAAGTCAACGCTTTTAGCAAATTGAGCGTACCGAACAAATTAACCGTATAGAAGGCATTCTCGTCTCTGTGGTGCACTGCGCTGATGCCCGCGAGGTGCAGCACATGGGTAGGAGCACTCACATGCACCGCCTCATTGACCCCTGTGAAGTCGGTAATGTCACCTGAAAACGGCAGTACCTCATGCCCCGCGGCCATGGCCTCCTGACTAAAGTGCTTCCCCGTAAAACCATCGGCGCCCGTGAGCAAAATGCGCATGCCTAAAACGACCAGCCTTGGGCATTGCGTCGCAAGTCAGCTTCTACCATTAATCCGCAAATGTTTTCCAGTGTTGTAGAGGCCTTCCAACCCAATACATCTTTGGCTTTTCCGGCATCCCCAATCAACAGATCAACTTCTGCGGGGCGATAAAACCTACGATTAACCTTAAGCAGCACAGCGCCCGTCTTAGCGCAAATGCCTTGCTCATCTTCATTTTTGCCGCGCCACTCGAGAGCTATTCCTACAGATTTAAATGCCATGGTAACAAAATCTCTTACGGTTTCGGTTCTGTTGGTGGCTAACACGAAGGTGTCGGGTTTATCCGCCTGCAGTATGCGCCACATACCTTCCACATAATCCTTGGCATAACCCCAGTCACGTTTGGCATTCAAATTGCCCAGCTCCAGGAAATCGAGTTTGCCCAGTTTTATTTTGGCTACTGCGTCGGTAATTTTTCGGGTTACGAATTCAAGCCCGCGCAGCGGGCTTTCGTGGTTGAACAGGATTCCACTGGATGCAAATATGTCATAACTTTCGCGATAATTAACCGTCATCCAGTGCGCATAGAGCTTAGCCGCACCATAGGGGCTACGCGGATAGAAGGGGGTTTGCTCATTTTGGGGAACCGCTTGCACCTTGCCAAACATTTCAGATGTAGAGGCCTGATAAAATCGAATACTCCGATCCATGTGACGAATAGATTCAAGCAAATGGACAGGGCCCAACCCGGTAATCAACGAGGTGGCAACGGGTTGGTCAAATGAGGCCGCAACAAAACTCTGCGCCGCCAAGTTGTAAACTTCGTTGGGTTGCGCTAACTCCAGCAAGCGATGGCTAGAGCCTGGGTCCGTTAAATCGTACTCAACCAATCTAAGTTCTGGGTGATATTGAATGCCCAGTTCCTGGATGCGCCAGAA